>OGCQ01000223.1_pt1 | contig 108109 bp, 104 predicted proteins | sample 1570161 | NCBI WGS metagenome assembly OGCQ01 (sample SAMEA4384402, study PRJEB24528) | human gut metagenome | reverse complement strand
AATGTTTTATTGAGCAATTCTATTTTAGCAAGACTATCGCAACCATGCAAAAAGCAACGGCAAATCCGTTGCTTTTTTTGTAGCAAAGGGACTATTGTCCCAGACTCTTTTGTCTTATAGCCCGTATAATTCTTCGATTTTTAGACCAATTCGTTTAATATCTTCATTCAAGCCACGAAGCTCAAATGTATCTAAGACTGGAAAGCCAAATCGTTCTGAATATTGTTTAGCTGTTAAACAATATTGGTGGTTAAAATTACGATTACCACTGCCAACAATGCCAAAACAACGCTTATAATTTTCTTCAAAAGCAATAAAATCACCTAAATCATTGGTAAGAATTTCGACATCGCCATTGTCCAGACCATTTCCACCTTCTAAGTAAGTTGGCAAAAAAGCTATAAAAGGCTGAGACATGGCGTAAAATGGTCGTCCTGCTTTCACCATATCTTTTATATCCACTTGCTCAATCTCAACGCTTTCATGTCTCTCTTGCAAAAATGCAGATAAGCGTTTGATAAAACTCGCTGTATTTCCACTCAAACTAATATAAACTAAGGAAATTTTCATAGTTTCTCTCTTTCTAAAATTAAAACATATCTATCATTCTCTTAAAATTTTAAGCTGATAGATATGTTTTGTCAACTATTGCAATTCTTTTTTTGCTAAGTCTTGTTGCTGCCGTTTCATCTTGAAAAAGACAATAACAAGGAAAAGAATATTAAAAGCAAAATAGATAATAGTCAGAATTCTTGTCGATGAAATTGCTGTAGCACGCATCGTTTGATCTTGATAAAGATAGTTTAGCGGCATCCCACCTACGTAATTGTAAATTGTTCCAATAATTCCTAATAATACATAGGCAATATAGGCAAAATTAGCGTATAAAATGTTTTTCTTAACAATGAAAACAACAGCAGCTATCAACAACAGAATAGAAAGGATAGTTAATAATTTATGGGGACCATTATGAAGAAAGACAAGACTCTTTTCAGTCACTTTCACTATTTGTTTTACAACTGTTTCAGATAAACCTTTGTAGGAACTTGTATTCGTTATTTTTTCACTACCAAAAAAAGTTCCTATGAATGTAAACGATGATAAAATGGCTGATACCGTCAGCAATACATATAAATAAATTGGTCGTTTTTTCACAACAAGCCTCCTGCTTAAAAGAGTTTTCAGTTTTATTTATTATAACGTAAGCAGTAAAAAAAGGCAACAAAAATAAACAAAGTTACAAAAAATGTCATTCTGCTTATACTATCAAAAATCATGGAGTCTGGGACAATATAAAACTACTCTTGTTGATATACGAGCAGGCTAGTAAGTGATCGCTCAAAGCGTTGCTTTGTGGTTTCGTCTTATTCCCTTTTTTGCCTTACACTTATCAAAATAAGAAGAAATGAAAGCCACATAAATAAAAAATCTGGGAAAATCCCAGATTTAAACTAAGCGTTCAAATGCCAAATTTCATCGTTATATTGGGCAATGGTACGGTCTGCTGAGAAGAAGCCTGCTTTCGCAATGTTAATCAGAACTTTTTCAAGCCAAACATCACGGTCTTCATAATCCTTAAACATACGTTCTTTCGTTTTGATATAATCTTCTAAGTCAAGAAGCGTCATGAACCAATCTTTATGAATCAATTCATTATAGAGACGTTCTAAGCGTTCTTTCTTACCAACTGCGAGAACTGTATCACTAACAATGAAATCAACCAACGGTTTGATTGCTTCACGAGCATAGAAATCTGATGATTTGTACGCTTCTTTCGCATACAGATCAATAACCGTTTCAGAATCTTCACCAAAGATGTAGATATTGTCTTGGCCTACCAATTCAGCAATCTCTACATTAGCGCCATCCATAGTACCAAGTGTCAAAGCACCGTTCAACATGAATTTCATGTTACCAGTACCTGAAGCTTCTTTAGAAGCAAGAGAGATCTGCTCAGAAATATCACCAGCTGCAATCAGGAAGCTAGACGCTGTAACATTGTAGTTTTCAACCATAACTACTTGCAGGTGTGGAGCCGCTTGAGGATCATTAGCAATCACTTCTGACAAGCAAAGGATGAGGTGGATGATGTCTTGAGCAATTGTGTAAGCAGGAGCTGCTTTACCACCAAAGAAGACAGTGATTGGACGAGCAGGAATGTTACCAGCCTTGATGTCCAAGTACTTGTGGATCACATACAAAGCGTTCATTTGTTGACGTTTGTACTCATGAAGACGTTTGATTTGGATATCAAAGATTGATTCAGGATTAATTTCAATACCTTGGTGCTCTTTCAAGTGACGAGCCAATTTCCGTTTGTTGTGAGCTTTGATTTTTTCAAGTTCAGCTTTTACATCAGCCTTGTCAGAAAAATCAAGTAAATCTTCTAATTTTGAAGCATCATGATGCCAATCACGCCCAATCAAGCTATCGATATAATTTGATAAACGTGGGTTTGCATGCATGAGCCAACGACGGAACGTAATACCATTTGTCTTATTGTTGAATTTTTCTGGATAAACATCGTAGAAAGCTTTAAGCTCTGAGTTCTTCAAAATTTCTGTATGAAGTGCTGCAACACCATTTACACTATATCCATAGTGAATATCCATGTGCGCCATGTGTACTCGATTGTTTTCATCAATAATTTGAACAGCCGGATCTGCATATTCTGCTTTTACACGTTTATCCAATTCTTTGATAATTGGAACCAAGTGTGGAACAACTTCTTCCAAGAATTCAAGCGGCCATTTTTCCAATGCTTCTGCAAGAATAGTATGGTTTGTATAAGCAGTCATATTACGAACGATTGAGATTGCTTCATCAAGCTCAATCCCACGTGCAGTCAAGAGACGAATCAACTCAGGAATGACCATTGATGGGTGAGTATCATTAATTTGCACAACTGCGTAGTCAGCCAAGTCATGAAGATTGCTCCCTTTTTCAATCGCTTCATCAAGAATCAATTGCGCACCATTTGATACCATGAAGTATTGTTGGAAGATACGAAGCAATTCACCTTGCTTATTACTATCATCTGGGTAAAGGAATAGAGTCAAATTACGAGCGATATCTGTCTTATCAAAGTCAATCCCATCTTCAATGATACTTGCATCAACTGAGTCAAGATCGAACAGACGAAGGCGGTTTTTAGTAGCCGTCTTGTAACCAGGCACATCAATATCATAAAGAGTTGATGTTAATGTAAAATTAGCAAATGGTACTTGATAGCTACGGCTTGATTTTACCAACCAATTTTGTTCAGTTAGCCAGAAGTTTGGAACTGTTGTTTGCTCATTATTTTTCAAGACTTGTTGGAACAAACCAAAGTGATAATTTAGTCCAACACCATCTCCATTCAAACCAAGAGTCGCAATTGAATCAAGGAAACAAGCAGCCAGACGTCCCAAACCGCCATTTCCAAGTGAAGGTTCTAATTCTACTTCTTCAACTTCAATTAGATCTTTACCAGCGTCTGCTAACTCTTTTTTAACATTGTCATAAAGGCCAAGGTTAATTAGGTTGTTTGACAAAAGTTTCCCAATCAAAAACTCGGCAGAAATATAGTAAAGCTTCTTTTTACCAGTATTAACTGACTTTTGTGCACTAGCTAATTTTGTATAGTTTAAAAGGGCAATATACAATTCTTCATTGCTACATTCAGTAATTCCTTTTTGATAATTTTTCTTAATATATTCTTGTAAGTTTGACATTTTTTCTCCTAGACTAGAAAACAAACACTAGAGTTCATTTTCATGATTTAATAATTTTTTATTTACACGACGATATGTTTTCGTCAAGCTATATAACTCTGCTTCAACCACAGGATTCAATTCATCTGCTGTCATACGCCAGGACCAATTTCCACCAATAGTTGATGGATAGTTCATGCGAGCTGAACCGTCTAATTCAAGTAAATCTTGCATGGTTGCAATTGCCATAAAGCTGACAGAAGAAAAGATAGTCCGTAACATTGCATGAGGTACTGTTTCATATTCCTTACGATTGGTGTATTGAGCCATATATTCACGTGTAGCATCATCAATTTCATCGCGATACCAACCAAGAACAGTATTATTATCGTGCGTACCTGTATACATGACAGAATTGTTAGGTGCTAAGTGTGGACTATCAATGCTTTCGCTGTCTGGATTAAAAGCAAATTGAGTCACTTTCATACCAGGGAAGCCTGTCTTTTCACGTAAAGCAATCACTTCATCGGTCATAAAGCCCAAGTCTTCAGCAATAATATTCAGATCACCTAACTCTTCTTTCACTGCTTTAAACAAAGCATAGTCAGGTCCCTTAACCCATTTACCAGGAGCTGCTGTATCGGAACTAGCAGGGATTTCCCAGTAAGATTCAAATCCACGGAAATGATCAATACGCACTACATCATAAATCTTGAAGCTTTCACGTAGGCGTTTAATCCACCAACTATAACCATCTTTATCCATTGCTTTCCAGTCATAAATTGGGTTCCCCCAGAGTTGGCCAGTTGCAGAAAATTCATCTGGTGGGCATCCCGCTACGCATGTAGGCTGCCCTAGCTCATCTGTTTTAAAGAAGTGTGGTTGTGCCCAAACATCACAGCTATCAGCTGCTACATAGATTGGCATATCGCCGACAATTTCAATGTAATGTTCATTGGCATACGCTTTTAATTCTAACCATTGTTTAAAGAAAAGATACTGCGTTACACGATGATAAGTCAATCTGTCAGCTAATTTTTCACGATAATGAGCTAAACTAGCTGCTTCACGACGCCGAAGAGCCGCATCTGGCCATTCAGTCCAAGCTTTCAAGTCAAAATATTCTTTAATCGCCATGTATTCAACAAATACTTCAAGCCATGATGAATTGTCAGCCACAAATTTTTCATAGGCTGCCAAATCTCCACATTCTAAGAAACGTTTCACAGCTTTTTCCAAAACAGGTCTGCGATTGTTAAACACTTTCGCATAATCTACTTTTCTTGGATCCTGACCAAAGTCTAACCCTTCAAGATCACTTTGCACAAGCAATCCTTCTTCAATCAATCGATCAAAATCAATAAAATGTGTATTTCCCGCAAATGCAGAGAAAGATTGATATGGAGAATCTCCATAACTAGTTGTTCCTAGTGGCAATATTTGCCAGTAACGTTGCTTAGTTCTCACCAGAAAATCGACAAAATCGTAAGCACTTTTCCCAAATGAACCAATTCCATATTTTCCTGGCAGAGAAGAAATATGCATGAGAACACCACTTTGACGCTCTTTCATCTTTTTCACCTCAATAAATTTTTCTGTTAAATTTTGCATTCATTTAACGAAAACGTTTGCGTTGATTTGATTATAACTTAATTCCAAAATGGACGCAACCATTTTTCTGCTTTTTTTATTATTTTTTAAAATATTTTGGACAATCCTCTCCTTTTCTTCTATATTTTGTCAACATTTTTGAGTGAGAAATAAAAAATTTTTAAGATTTTTAAAAAAAGTGTTGCAACCGTTTTCTATTTATGGTATACTAATCTCAGTTTAAGAAAACGTTTGCGTAAACTAATTAAATTATTATCTTATTATTTTATTCTTTAGGAGGAATAAATCATGAAACATAAAGTGTTGAAAAGTGTTGCAGTTCTTGGAACTGTAGGATTAGCTAGTTTGTTACTAGTAGCTTGCGGTAGCAAAAATAATAAATCAGCTTCTTCTGGTGATGGTAAAAACCTCACTATTTACGTAGAAAAACAATACGAAAAATATGTAAAGAAAGCAGCTGAAGCTTTTGAAAAAGAAAGTGGAACAAAAGTTACTATTAAAACTGGCGACCAACTTAAAGGTCTTGAAAATCTTTCACTTGACAACCAATCTGGCAAGGCTCCAGACGTTATGATGTCTCCATATGACCGCGTAGGTAGTCTCGGTTCAGACGGCCAACTTTCAGAAGTGAAACTTGACAAAGGTTCAATGACTGATGACACAACAAAAGCACTCGTAACTACAAAAGGTAAGACTTATGGCGCACCTGCTGTTATCGAAACATTAGTAATGTACTACAATAAAGACCTTGTTTCTAAAGCACCTACTACTTTTGCTGAATTAGAAGAACTTGCAAAAGACAGCAAATATGCTTTTGCCAGCGAAAATGGCAAAACAACTGGTTTCCTTGCTGACTGGACAAACTTCTACTACACTTATGGTCTGTTAGCTGGTAATGGTGGATATGTCTTTGGTAAGAACGGTACCGATCCTAAAGACATTGGACTTGCAAACGACGGTTCTATCAAAGGTGTTGAATACGCTAAAACTTGGTATGCAAAATGGCCAAAAGGAATGCAAGATACTAAAGGTGCTGCAAACTTAATTCAAACTCAATTCCAATCAGGTAAAACAGCTGCTATCATTGAAGGCCCTTGGAAAGCCGCATCATTCAAAGAAGCTAAAGTGAACTATGGTGTTGCCACTATTCCTACACTTCCAAATGGTAAAAACTATCAAACCTTTGGTGGTGGTAAAGCTTGGGTCATCCCTGCAGGATCTAAAAATGCCAAAACAGCTCAAAAGTTTGTTAACTTCTTGACTTCGACTGAACAACAAAAAGCTTTCTATGATGCTACAAACGAAGTACCTGCAAACACAGAGGCTCGTAAATACGCTGAAGGAAAGAATGATGAATTGACTTCAGCTGTTATTAAACAATTCCAATCTGCTCAACCTATGCCAAATATCTCTGAAATGAGTACTGTATGGGATCCAGCAGCAAGTATGCTCTTTGATGCTGTAAGTGGTAAAAAAGATACTAAAACCGCTGTAAATGATGCCGTTAAATTGATTAAAGATACTATCAATCAAAAATTTGGTAAAAAATAAAACAGATTGAGGTAGGATAGAACTCGATTGGCAGCACCAGTCGAGTTCTATATTTTAGACAAAGGAGGCTCTGATGACTACACAACAACAGCCACGTAAAGCATTGCTGCTCTCCCTCATCCCAGGACTTGGGCAAATTTATAATAAACAAAAAGCAAAAGGGGCTATCTTTTTAGGAGTTACCATTTTATTTTTGATTTACTTTTTCGCCATTGCTGCTCCTGAGTTAGGAAACTTAATTACTCTCGGTGAGGTGCCTGGACGCGATAACTCTCTTTTCATGCTGATTCGTGGTGCATTCCACTTTATTCTTGTCATTGTTTATTTCATCTTTTATGCTCTCAATCTAAAAGATGCTTATACTATTGCGAAACGTTGGAATAATGATTATCCAGTTCCTACGACTTTCAAAGATATGTTAAAAGGAATTTACGCTAATGGTTTTCCTTACCTATTGATTATTCCTTCATATATTGCAATGACTTTTGCTATCATTTTCCCTGTATTGGTTACTCTTTTAATCGCCTTTACAAACTATGATTTCCAACATTTGCCTCCAACCAAGCTCTTGGATTGGGTTGGCGTGACAAACTTCACTAATATTTGGCGACTTAGCACTTTCCGTTCTGCTTTTGGAGCCGTTCTTGGTTGGACTATTATCTGGGCACTGGCTGCCTCAACTGTCCAAATCGTTATTGGTATTTTTACCGCTATTATTGCAAACCAACCATTTATTAAAGGAAAACGCATTTTCGGCGTTATCTTCCTACTGCCTTGGGCTGTCCCAGCATTCATCACTATCTTAACTTTCAGTAACATGTTCAACGATAGTATCGGTGCGATTAATACCCAAGTCATTCCACTTCTTGGTAAAGTATTGCCATTCTTAAATGGACATCTGATTCCTTGGAAAACAGATCCGACCTGGACTAAAATTGCTCTAATTATGATGCAAGGTTGGCTTGGTTTCCCTTACATTTATGTATTGACACTTGGTATCTTGCAATCCATTCCAAACGATCTTTACGAAGCAGCTTACATTGATGGTGCAAATGCATGGCAAAAATTCCGCAATATCACTTTCCCAATGATTTTAGCAGTTGCTGCTCCTACACTCATCAGTCAGTATACTTTCAACTTCAACAACTTCTCTATCATGTACCTCTTTAATGATGGCGGTCCTGGTACGGTTGGTGGTGGTGCAGGTTCGACTGACATCCTCATTTCATGGATTTATCGTTTAACGACAGGTGCAGCTCCTCAATACTCAATGGCTGCTGCGGTAACACTTATCATTTCTCTTATTGTGATTTCAATCTCCATGATTGCGTTCAAGAAACTACATGCATTTGATATGGAGGATGTGTAAAATGAATAATTCTATTAAATTTAAACGCCGTTTAAACCACTTTTTAACTTATTTCTATCTAGTGGCTTTATCTATTATCATTATCTATCCTCTCTTGATTACGATTATGTCTGCTTTCAAGACAGGGAATGTCCTTGCGTTTAAGCTAGATACAGATATTAATTTTAGCCTAGAAAACTTTAGCAAGCTTTTTACTGAAACTCTTTATGGGACTTGGTACTTTAACACTTTAATCATTGCTATCTTGACAATGATTATCCAAACAAGTATAGTTGTACTAGCTGGTTACGCTTATAGTCGTTATAATTTCCTAGCTAGAAAACAAAGTCTGGTCTTCTTCTTAATCATTCAAATGGTGCCAACAATGGCTGCCCTGACCGCCTTCTTCGTTATGGCTTTGATGTTAAATGCGCTCAACCACAGTTGGTTCCTCATCTTCCTTTATGTCGGCGGTGGTATCCCAATGAACGCTTGGCTCATGAAAGGATATTTTGATACTGTGCCTATCTCGCTTGATGAGTCCGCTAAATTGGACGGTGCTGGTCACTTCAGACGCTTCTGGCAAATTGTACTGCCACTCGTTCGTCCAATGATTGCTGTACAAGCTCTCTGGGCTTTCATGGGACCATTCGGAGACTACATCTTATCTAGTTTCTTACTTCGTGAAAAAGAATTCTATACAGTTGCTGTTGGTTTACAAACCTTTGTTAGTGATGTGAAGAATTTGAAGATTGCTTACTTCTCAGCAGGCGCTATCCTGATTGCTTTGCCAATCTGTATCTTATTCTTCTTCCTACAAAAGAACTTTGTATCTGGTTTAACAAGTGGTGGCGACAAGGGATAATCTTGTCCCACCCTCTTTTATTTATAGTTGTATGATAGCTAATAAACTTTGCTTTATTAGCCATTACCTGATTATAAATTTTTAGAAAGAGTGTCTTATGCTACCTTATCCATTTAATTATTTTTCTAGTATTTACGGTTTTAAAAAGCCTTTTGCCAACCGAAAATTACTGACCTGGTTTCAATTGATTTTTACAAGCATCTTTTTAATTTCCTTATCCATGATACCAGTTGCTGTGCAAAACGCGTCTCTCAAGACTTATCCACTCACTACTTTTGTAGATGGTGTTTTTGACCCTGTTACAAAGGAAGTAATGGACGATATCACAGAGAATGCTAAAATAGAAAATCATCAATTCAGCTATACTGGTCAGCAATCAACTCACAATAGCAAAGCAGGAACTGTCCTTCTAGGGAAAGAACAGTCTACCTTAGGAGAAAAACTAACACTTGCTTTTGGATCCAAACAACTGATTATCAGCAAAAAAGGAAAAAAACTGGCAAACATTCAATATCAGCATATCAATCAAGCTGCTCTAAAAAATAAAAAGTCGCTCAGTGCCGCCATTTCACAAGATTGGTTTCAACAAAATCGTGTGACAGTCGGTCTATTTCTCGTTCTCCTTTCTGGCGGTCTTTTGACACTGAATTTCTTCATCATCATCTTAGGAGCTACCTTTTTCCTTTATTTAACGAAAAAATCACGTCTTTTTTCTTTTAAAACCGTCAAAGAATGCTATCATTTTGCTTTGAATTGTTTAGGTTTGCCAACTTTGATTGCTGTTGCAGCCGGATTATTGTTCGGTCAAGCCATGACAACTATGATTACCATTCAAAACATTCTTTTTGTTCTTTATCTCGTCATTATTTTCTATCGGACACATTTCCGTGATGAAAAAATGAAAAAGTAGGAGGTTTTTTATGCGAGTTACTATTAAAGAAGTTGCTAAATTGGCAGGAGTTTCGCCTTCTACCGTTACCCGTGTTGTCCAAAATAAATCCAGCATCAGCGATGAGACCAAAAAAAGAGTCCGTAAAGCTATGAAGGAATTGAATTATCATCCTAATCTCAATGCACGTAGTCTTGTTAGCAGTTACACACAAGTCATTGGTGTTGTTTTACCTGATGATTCCGATGCTTTTTATCAAAATCCATTTTTCCCTTCAGTATTTCGTGGGATTGCTCAGGTAGCTTCTGAATTTCACTATGCTATTCAAATTGCGACTGGGAAAAATGAAAAAGAGCGCATGGAAGCCATTTCCCAAATGGTTTTGGGAAAACGTGTGGATGGACTCATCTTTCTCTATTCTCAAGAAAATGATCCACTAGTGAAAATGGTTAGTGAGGAACAATTTCCTTTCTTAATTTTAGGAAAATCTCTTTCTCCGTTTATTCCTTTGGTGGATAATGACAATATCCAAGCTGGATATGATGCAACAGAATATTTTATCAAAAAAGGCTGCCGCAATATTGCTTTTATCGGTGGTAGTAAAAGACTATTTGTAACGCAAGATCGTTATAAAGGGTATCAAAAAGCGCTGGAAGATTACCACTTAGAGCTTGATCCTCAAAACACAGCATTTGCAAATGAATTTTTGGAAGAAAAAGGATATCAATTCACAAAACATCTTCTAAATCATGATTCAAAAATTGATGCGATTATCACAACAGATAGCATGCTAGCAGAAGGGGTCTGCAACTATTTAAATCAAAATCAATTATCTATTCCTACTCTAGCTTTTGACTCTATTAAACCCAAACTTGACTTGGCAGCTTATGTTGATATTAATACGCTAGAACTGGGGCGGATTTCTTTTAAAACTATCCTGCAAATTATCAATGATACCAAAGAAAATCGACAAATTTGTTATCGCCAAGTAATTCCACATCGCATTATCGAACAATAAAGAAAGGAAGTTTATGGCTTTCCGAATATTCCAAGCCTACTTAGATGACCAAAGTCTCATCACTATCGAGTTAGAAAAACAATTTTATACTGAACAATTACAATTTACAATCGAAACGGTCGATAGCACACAAATTTTACAGATAAGATCTCTGGAAGAACAAGACGACTTTGTGCAATACAGTCTTGCTCCTCTAAAACCGCTAGATTTAACTGAACATTATTGGATTTACGACCAAGATCGTAATAAAACGTTCTTACAATTTCGCCATATTGTGAGAAAGCCAATTTTTGACCAGACTTTTGCTTACAACGAAAACGATTTAGGAGCTCATTATACCCCGGAAGCAACAACTTTTAAGCTCTGGGCACCAATTTCTGAACAAGTATTACTTCATTTACAAAATACTATTTACCCAATGACTCTCGGAGAAAAGGGAGTGTGGCAAACAGAAGTATTCGGAAATTTTGATGGAGCTGCTTATTACTATCTACACAAAGTAAATGGTCACTGGGTAGAAGTTCACGACCCTTATGCTCTATCGTCCGAAAGTAATTCTGGAGCTAGTTACATAATTAACTTAGAGAAAATTTCTCATCCTATCCATCGAGCACAGACACAAATGTCAATGACAGAAGCCATTATTTACGAGATGAGTGTGCGAGATTTTTCCATGCAAAAAGAAGCTAAGTTTACTTATCCTGGTAAATTCAAATCTCTGACAGAGTCTCCGCAGTTGCAAAAACACACTTTAGGGATGGAGTACATCAAACAATTAGGTGTAACTCACATTCAGCTCATGCCTTTGTATGATTTTGGCAGTGTTGATGAAAATCATCCAGAGCTCGTATACAACTGGGGATACGACCCTATGCAATACAACCTTCCCGACGGCAGTTTTACAACTAATCCACATGATCCATATGCAAGAATCGTTGAATTGCAAGAAGCCATCACTACTTACCACAAAGCTGATATTAGCGTTATCATGGATGTTGTTTATAATCATGTCTACGATCCTAAAGCCTATGCTTTTGAAAAAATCGTTCCAGGTTATTTTTTCCGCTACGATCACAACGGTAATTTAACAAATGGTACATTTTGTGGAAATGATGTAGCAAGTGAACGAGCAATGGTTCGTAGCTATATTAAGCATTCCCTCAAACAATGGTTAACGATTTACGGATTCGATGGATTCCGCTTTGACCTCATGGGGATTTTAGATATAGAAACTATGAAACAGATTGCAGAGGAGTTGCAATCTCTCTATCCGAACGTCTATCTTTACGGAGAAGGCTGGCGTATGAATACGGGTCTAGATAACAATAGACTGGCTCACCAGTTCAATGCTGACAAATTACCAAGTTATGGTTTTTTCAATGATCATTTTCGCAATACAATAAAAGCAACCATCGCAAAAGGCGAACAAATACAAAAAACAAATTCCATAAATTCTATAGAGAATGTTTTAACTGCCAATATTGGTTTTACAGGTACTGAACACTTTATCGCACCGCAACAAGCAATCAACTATGTAGAATGCCATGACGATGCAACTGCTTTTGACTATTTTGCAATACAAAATCCCAAGATTGATTTAAAAGAGCGACTTGACAATGCTCGACTTGCTCTGCATCTCTCTTTGTTGACACAAGGAGTACCATTCATTCATAGCGGTCAAGAATTTTTCCGTAGCAAAAATCTCATTGAGAATACTTATAATACTCCAGATACTATTAACCGTCTAGATTGGCTACGCTCAATTGAATATGAGAAAGATGTGGCATTTATCTGTCAGCTCATTCAATTCAGAAAAAAACATCCACTCTTACGTTTGAAAACACGTACAGAAATCAAAAATTGTTGCTCTGCTCAATGGCTGAATGAATCTATAGTCAAATACAAAATCAAAGAAAAAGAAAATCAAATCACTATCCTCATTAACTTTGGGAACAATTCATTTATCTATCCAAATCAGGATAAACAAGCTGTGTTTATCAACTATCCTAAAATCAGCCTTGATACTCCTCTCGATGCTAACAAAGATTACTATATTGTCCCTGGAAAACAAGTTCTCGCACTTAAATAATTATGGAAAGAAGACTTGCTTTGTCAGTCCTGCCCACTTTTCAAAGCTGTGCTTTTTGAACCCAGCTATTGTATCTTTGATTTATTTCATTCTATACTTTAACACAAAAACTCTTTAGCTTACTTCCTATTGATTTTGATCTTAAAAAGGGAAGACAGTCTTAAAGGTGTCTAACAAAAAACCATCAGATTAGCTAATTCAGCTAATCTGATGGTTTTATTCTTCCACGAAACGTCCAAGAATGTGAACATTATCCGCTACCGATACAAAAGCATGCGGGTCTACTTTTCGCATGATATGCTTGAATTCGTTAAATTCAGCACGCGTAATAACTGTAATCAAAACTGCTTTTTTCTCATGATTGTAGGTACCTTCTGCACCATTGATAATCGTTGCACCACGATGCAACTTATTGTGGATTTTTTCAATAACGGCTTCAGGATAACTGGTAATAATCATAGCTTGCATCCTCTTTTGCTTGGTAAAGACGGCATCTGTCACCCGACTCGAAACAAAAATCGTAATCATCGAATAAAGCGCATATTTCCACCCAAAGGTAACACCCGCAATAATCATAATCATCCCATTGACAATAAAAGAAATATTTCCGACATTTCTGCCTGTTTTCTTCCGAACTGTCAAACTGACAATGTCTGTCCCACCACTAGAAATATTGGAACGCAAGGCAAAGCCAATTCCCATTCCCATAATGACCCCACCAAACAATGCATTGATAATTGGGTCATTTGTTAAACTCACTTCAGGAACAAACTGGATAAACAGTGAGCTCATGGAAACCGTAATAAAAGTAAACACCGTAAACTTGTGCCCAATTTGATACCAAGCCAAGATCATTAGTGGGATATTGATGAGATAAAAAGTTACAGAAACAGGAATGGCAAATCCCAAAAAACGTGTACTTAAAGCGGCTAAAATCTGTGCCAATCCCGTCGCCCCACTTGAGTACACATGCCCTGGTTGAAAGAAGAGATTAACTGCAACAGCAGATAAAAAACCATAGATTAGTGAAGCAGATATTTTTTCATCATACTTCTTACGGGAGATACTTTTAAGCACTTGTATCAATTTAAAATTATAAGCCAAACGGCGCAAATAATAACGAAATCGTTTATAAATCTTAGTTTTCTTCATGAGTTTCTACTTGTAAACTTAATTCCTCAAGCTGCTTAGTGTCAACTAGACTTGGCGCCTGTGTCATAGGATCACTTGCTTTATTATTTTTAGGGAAAGCAATCACTTCACGGATATTTTCCTCACCAGCTAGCAACATGACAAAGCGATCTAGTCCGATAGCCAACCCACCATGTGGTGGAAAGCCGTAATCCATAGCTTCTAGCAAGAAACCAAACTGATTAGTAGCTGCTTCTTTAGAAAAACCAAGGGCTTTAAACATTCGTTCTTGCAAATCTTTATGGTTAATACGAAGACTTCCACCACCCAATTCATAACCATTCAAGACAATATCATAAGCAATAGCACGAACTTTACTCAAATCACCTTCTAACTCATGAGCTGTGTCTGCTTGTGGAAGGGTGAATGGGTGATGTGCACTCATATAACGTCCTTCCTCTTCTGACCATTCAAACATTGGCCAATCCACTACCCAAAGATAATTAAATTTCGACTCATCAATCAAGCCTAGTTCTTTTGCCAAACGGACACGAAGTGCACCCAAAGTTGCATTAGCAACTTCTACAGTATCAGCTACAAAGAGAACCAAATCATTTTCTTCAAGCTGTAAAGCATCCGTCAACTCACTTGTCAAATCTTTCAAAAATTTAGCAATTGGACCATTTAATTCATCCGAGGCCACTTTGACCCAAGCAAGTCCTTTTGCACCATATTGTTTTGCCTGCTCTGTCAGCTTATCAATATCTTTACGAGAATATTTATCAGCAGCATTTTTCACAACAATAGCTTTAACTACTGGTGCTTCTGAAAAAACTTTAAAGTCAATCTCCTTGACAATATCTGTCAAGTCTTGCAAAAGCATTTCAAAACGAGTATCTGGTTTATCGCTTCCATATAAAGTCATCGCATCATCATATGTCATTCGTGGGAATGGTAGCGTAACCTCAACTCCCTTCGTTTCTTTCATCACTCGAGCAATCAAGCCTTCTGTAATATCTTGGATTTCTTGGTCAGAAAGAAATGAAGTTTCCAAGTCAACCTGTGTAAACTCTGGTTGACGGTCTCCACGCAAATCCTCATCACGGAAGCACTTCACAATTTGATAATAACGATCAAAACCAGCATTCATCAACAATTGTTTTGTAATCTGAGGACTTTGTGGCAATGCATAGAAATGTCCTTGATTCACTCGACTTGGCACCAAGTAATCACGCGCACCTTCTGGAGTTGATTTCGTAAGAAACGGAGTTTCTATATCAATAAACTCAAGCTCATCTAAGTAATTACGAATTGAATGTGTTACTTTAGCTCGTAATTTCAAATTTGCCAACATTTCAGGACGTCGAAGATCTAAATACCGATAACGAAGGCGCGTATCATCATTCGCTTCAATACCATCTTTAATTTCAAATGGAGTTGTTTTGGCTGTATTGAGAATTGTCAAAGTCTCCACATGCAGTTCAACAGTTCCTGTTGCAAGTTTATCATTTGCCTGCGTACGTGCTTCTACTTTTCCAGTCACTTCAATAACATATTCGCTTCGCAACCTTTCGGCAGTTCCCATGACTTCTTTAGTTACATTCTCAGGATTGATAACCAGCTGCATAATGCCTTCGCGGTCACGTAAATCAATGAAAATCAAGCCTCCCAAGTCACGACGACGGGATACCCAACCTTTTAAAGTGATTTCTTGACCGACATGTTCACTACGAACACGTCCAGCATACATTGAACGTCTCATTTTTATTCTCCAAACTTTTAATTCTTTTACTATTTTACCACAAAAGAGATGAAAAAGAAGTCCGCTTTTCAAAAACTTCTTATCTTAACCTAATCTCTCATAAAAAGGAGACTAAGTTTCATTTCTTAATCTCTCTTTCATATAATTCAGGATGCAAAACCTTAACAACATAACTTAAGGCTAAGCGCAACAGTCCTGCCGCTAAGCCAAAAATCGGTGCTAAAAATCGAAAGAAAAAGTCTCCTCTCACAAAATAAGCAATACCACCTATTACTAAAAAAACTATTATAAATTGAAGTATAGATGGAATGACAATTTTTTTCATCAGTTATTCAACCTCTGTTCACCTTACACAAATAGTAGCAAAAAGCCAGTACCTAGCTTTTGCACTTCTCAACTAAAATCCTACTTGCTTAAAAATTACTTGAAAATCTTCTTGGATCTGATTTAAATCGACAATTAATTCTTCACGCGTTTGATTGTTTTTGACAGTGACTTGTTTGCTTTCAATTTCACTTTCGCCAAGAGTTATTAACACTTTAGCACCAAAGGTGTCTGCTGACTTGAATTGCGCTTTCAACTTACGATTTAAATAATCACGCTCAGCTGTAAACCCTTGCTTGCGAAGTGCTTGCACAATTTCCAATGCTTTATTATTAGCACCTTCTCCCAAAACTGCAATATAAACATCTAAGCTATCTTCTAGCGGCAATTCCACACCTTGCTTTTCAAGAACGAGAAGGAGGCGTTCCACACCCATTCCAAAGCCAAATCCAGCTGTCTCTGGCCCACCAAAATAAGCAACAAGGCTATCATATCGACCACCTGCACAAATTGTCAGTTCATTACCGGCTACATCTGCAGTAAATTCAAAAATCGTGTGATTATAATAATCTAATCCACGAACCATATTGGTATTGATGATATAAGGAATTTCCAGCGCCTCCAACAGCGACCGCACAGCTTGAAAATGAGTTTGGCTTTCTTCATCTAGATAATCCAAAATAGACGGTGCATTTACAACAGCAAGTTTATCTTCTTTTTCCTTACTGTCTAATACACGAAGAGGATTCTCTTCCAAACGACGTTGGCTATCTTTAGACAGATTTTCTTTCAATGGCATCAAATAATCAATCAAAGCCTGACGGTAAGCAGCACGACTCTCCGCATTCCCCAGACTGTTCAATTGTAACGTCACATTGCGAATACCAATTTCATTAAAAAATTGGACTGCCATAGCAATCGTCTCTACATCTGTCGCAGGATTGTTTGAGCCAAAACACTCTACACCGATCTGATGAAATTCCCGCAAACGACCAGCCTGCGGACGCTCATATCGAAACATTGAACCCATATAGTAAAGTTTTACCGGTTTTTGGATTTCTGGTGCAAATAGCTTATTTTCCACATAAGAACGTACGACAGGTGCTGTCCCTTCAGGACGCAAGGTAATATGGCGATCGCCTTTATCGTAAAAATCATACATTTCTTTCGTCACAATATCGGTCGTATCCCCAACAGAGCGACTGATCACTTCATAGTGCTCAAACAATGGTGTGCGAATCTCAGCATAGTTGTATTTTTTAAAAGTATTACGAGCAAATTCTTCCACATACTGCCATTTCCCAGAATCCTTTGGAAGAATATCTTGTGTGCCCTTTGGTTTTTGTAATTTCATAGTCTTTCCTCGAATTTATATAATATAATTATTGTACCACAAGTCCGTTATTTTGCGGGACATTTGAAAATATTTTCCATAGAAAACTTCCCTTTGCTGAAAAAACTGGCTAGTTTGTCCAAAAATTTGTCAAGTAACTTTACTTTACAAAAAAAATTTGATATACTACTAAAGTTGATGAAAATCATCATTGAATAGATTTTAAAAACTAAAAGGAGAATTTAAAATGGCAGTACCTGCACGTCGCACTTCAAAAGCGAAAAAAAACAAACGTCGCACTCACTACAAAATTACAGCACCATCTGTAACTTTTGATGAAACTACTGGAGATTACTCACGTTCTCACCGTGTATCACTTAAAGGATACTACAAAGGACGTAAAATCGCTAAAGCTAACGCAGCTAAATAATAGAAGGGAGATACCATGCGCGTAAATATTACACTTGAACACAAAGAATCTGGTGAACGCTTGTACCTTACTTCTAAAAACAAACGTAACACTCCAGACCGTCTTCAATTGAAAAAATACTCACCAAAACTTCGCAAGCACGTTGTGTTCACAGAGGTTAAATAAGGTTTCATTACATTTCACTACATGCTGAAAGCCTTGATTTCATGCGATTTTTGAAATTTTGAATTTCATTACAAATCATTTGAAATTAGTTCTATGGCAACCTTTTTGGCAACCTTTTTTGAAATAAAAAAGAAAGTCAACAATCGAAGAATGAGAAGTCCTAGAAGATTCCTAGGGCTTTTTTTCATTCCTAAAAATGAGTGAAATAGCATAGTCTTTTCAATCCTTTGTGGAATATAAAAATCTTCCTACACCATGTAAGAAGATTTTTGAATCTTATTCTATTTTTCAGTTACATAAATACGACACGAAGCCCCTGATATACTTTGTAAAAGTGGATATTCCCTTTCGTTCGTACTTTTATAGGAATTTAGTTCTTCTTCCGATATTTCTTTTACCCCCTTTAAAGTAAACCAAGTATAACCTTGTTCTATCTCTTCGGATAAAGTCCACTGAGATGGGAGTTTATAGGGATTTAGTTCTCCTTCTTTGTCTTTCTCAGAAAAAACTCCATGATTATCTACTTTTGCAAATAAAGATTTTGAACCGTCTTTTAAAGTAAGGATAATATTATCGATTTTTTCAACTTTTTTCCCAACTTTTGTATTATTTTGTGTTGGCACAGTGAATAATACTTTATCACCATGACACTTTGCATGGAATAAGTGAGCATCAAAGACGCTAATTGCAGACATTTTTTCGTCATATTGACTACCTAGACGATATACTATTGTTGTTACTTCTGCCATTTTCCTATCCTCTTCTATGTTTTCCCTTATATCCCAATCCTAGACCTACTAGCAGGCTAAGTCCTAGTAAACCAAGCATAGATCCTTTTGAGCCTGTGTTTGGTAGTTGCTTGCCTCTTTCAACCCGTGAATAAGTTACAGGAACTACCTTAGAGTTAGTAGGCACTTCTTTAACCGCTGCATCAACAACATCTACAACATTACCTTTAGCATCAAGAACTTCTTTAGGTTGACCGCCGTTTTTACGGATTTCATTAGCCTTATTTTTCAAATCTTGCAAACGCTTAGCATCAGCTTCAGCCTTATCTTGTTCAGCTTTAAGTTTAGCTAATTCATTGTACTTAGCAACCTTTTCTTTAGCTGTTACCTGCAACTTAGAAAGTGCTTCTTTAGCAGTTTCAAGCTCTGCACGAGCTGCTGCTGCCTTAGTTTGAGCTTCTGCAAGTTTAGAATTGAGTTCTTTAAGTACAGCTGGTTTGTTAGTTAAAGCCGTTTCAAGGTCTTGAGACTTTTTATTAGCTTCATCAGCAAGAACTTTTACCTTGTCACGGTTAGCTGTCGCAGACTCAACAGCCTGTTTAGCTACCCCATTAGCTTTGGTAAGTACTTCTAGTTCTTCCTTAGCTTGTGTAAGAGCTTGTTGAGCTTTAGTATTTTCTGCTTTAGCTTTTACAAGTTCAGCCTGAGCCTTAGAAAGAGCATTAGCTTTATCAACCGCACTAGCCTTAGCTACTGCAAGTGTTTCCTTAGCAGATTGCAATGATGCCTTATCCGCATCTAACTGTGCTTGTGCATCTACTACCGCTTTTTCAAGAGCAGGAATATCTACACTACCCGATTGCAAGTCAGATAGTTGTTTTTGAGCATCTGCCAAAGCCTTCATAGCAGTATCGTACTTAGTTTGAGCCTCAGCCAACTTAGCTTTAGCATCTTGGTCTGCTTTAACAGCAGTATCGTACTTAGTTTGAGCACCTGCTACTGCTTTTTCATCTACAATGGTTTTTGTTTCATAAATAGGAACAACCTCTGTTTTTCCACCTGTTAAAGTCTGGTAAGGATTGTCGATAGCCTCTCCATTAGTGTTTAGCATCAAAGCATAAGTTGCCGGTGCAGAGTACCCCAGTCCGTTAAATGTTGTATAGAAGTCTACACCTACCCCAGCTGAGTTGTAGTTGCCCCTAAGACCAAGCAAAGCGAGAGCATCTGAAAAATTATCACGTGAAGTACCTGCTGTTGATACATTAGAACCCGTACCAGTAGAACCGTAGAGCATATTTCCTACAAAAGCAAGCAAATTAGCCTTTAAATCAGCCATAGTCTGATAAGCACCATTATGCCCTTGGTACTGTACTTGATTAGCTACTACACCATTTAAAAGTTTTCCTGAACCTTGAACAGAATTTAAGTGTTCTTGTGTTTGATTTGACTCTGTTACTTTTTTAATAGACTCTGGTCCCCAGAAACCATTAGCCTTGAGTTCTGCCTCAGACATATTGTTATATGCAGGGAATGTTTTATTAAACAAATCTTTTAGTGCTTGTTTAGTGGCTGCTATACTCTCTTTAGTTACTTTAAGTGGTTCTGTACCAACCTTAGAACGCAAATCATTAACCAAAGCAGTATAGAACAAAGCTAAGTCAGTCAATTGTTCGTCTGTTAAATCATGAACTGATACCTTAGTCGTGGAATCTGTATTAGAGAATTGCGGATTGTAATTACTTTTCCAACTTTTAAATACTGAACGATTAGGTGCTGCAATATCAGCTAAAGAACTTCCTGGAACATTCTCTACACCATCAGCAATAGCTTTACGAACATCAGCATAAGAACCCCTACCCTCAGCCAAAGCCTTAATAGCTTTTAAGTAAGCATCAGAAGTTACTACCCCGTTTGAATCAAAAAATTCAGATTTAGCTACTCCATCCTTAAGGGTTGCCTTACCACCAGTTGTTACAGTTTTAGTACCGACCTGAACCTGTTTAGTTGTACCTGCCTTAGCTACATCAAGAGCTTTTTTAGCGTCTTCTACTTTCTTAGTAGAAGCAGCTTCAGCAGATTTAGCAGTATCTAAAGTTTGCTTAGCAGAAGCTTCAGTTTTAGTTGCATCATTAACTGCTTTCTTAGCATCTTCAATAGCTTTAGCTTTATTAACTTCAGCAGACTTAGCAGTATCCAAAGACTGCTTAGCTGTTTCTAGGGATTTTTGGTCGTCAGATACCTTCTTAGTAAGGTCATCAACATCTTTTCGCAATTTAGTAGTATCAGTTGTTGATTTAGAAAGGTCATCTACCTTCTTCTGAGCATCAGCCACAGCACTTGCAGTTTTATTAGCATTAGCCTCAGCCTGATTAACAACAGTTGTTTGGTCTGCTACCTTTTTAGCAGTATCAGCCTGACTCTGTTCAGCAGACTTAACGGAGTCCTCAGCCTTAGCAAGCTCATCTGATTTAGTTTGAGCTGCCTGTTTAGCTTCATCAACCTTAGCAGGTGTAACTGTTTCTACTTCTTTAATTTGATTTGTAGTGCCATTAACAACTTTATCAGCATCACTCACCGCTGTCTCTGCCTTATTCACTACCCCTTGTTGAGCCTCAACAGCCTGATTAGCAGTATCCGCTTGTGTTTTTGCTTCTGCTACTTGATGTTCTGTTACTTTAGCAACAGGGGCATCAGTCTTAGCTGACTCCGTCTTAGTAGCCGTACCGTCTGGCTTCTCTACAGTTTTAATAATGCTATTATTAGTAGTCGCCCCTACCTCATCCGCACTTACCGTTGTAGATACCCCATATACAGACGACAAAGCCAATACAGATACCACAGCACCCGTGCGTAACTTCTTAATAGTACCATGACCACTAGTTTTGAAATTTGACATAATGTTCTCCTTTGTTAAATAAATAAGTCTCAAAAGACTGTTTTATAAATATTATATCACATTTACAGTCTTTAGTATTATATTATTTTTAGAAATTCAGTCTTTAATGGGTGGTATTTTAATCAAAAGAAACTTGTATGATAGTTAAGAGGTGCTATCATGACTAAAAATATGAATTTAAGAGAGTTTGTTGCTAAACAAATCAGACATTTAAGACTGAAGAATGGAATGACTCAAGAATACCTAGCAGAAAAGGCTGATTTAGGTTTCAATTACATTTACCGTTTAGAAAATAAACAGTTAAACGTTAAAATAGAAACCATTGAAAAAATCATGCAAGCACTTGAAGTTGATGTGAATACCTTTTTCAATATTGAAAATCAGAATAAAGGCAAGGAATTTGTGCAACTCATTGAAGATATTGAAAATCTCCCAAAAGAAAAAAGAGAGCCTACTATTAAAGCCCTCAGAATATTGTTGAAACAGATAAAATAAGCCAAGTCGAAAAACGACTTGGTTTTTTACATGCTTATTTTATATCTATATAATTATCAAATCCATTTCGTGATTGAACCGATTTAATAAACTTTTCCACATTCTCCCAATCATCCCATTCATTGACTACTGGAAGTATTTCTTTAAATAACTCTATTCGTTCAGCTACTTGACAAAATACCTCTAGATTTTCTTCTGATTCAAAAATCTTTTCGATTAAAGGGAGGTAGTCCATTGCTTTTTCTATTACATTAAATTTAGTAAATATTTGATATTGATCATCTCTTTTAGAAATATAGTCATAAAAAAAGCTATTCCAGATAACCCAAGCATAATCCAAAGTTTTTGTCCTTTTGCTTGGATTTTTTAGGCTTTTTAAACTAGACTGACTGGATTTTTCCAGTGATTGGATAAATGTCGCATTGACTATTTTTTTTAAATCTAACTTATCTAACTTATCAGAAAGTATCCTATTTACCTCTTTGACAGTATTGTCATCTCCGTTCTCAATTTCTTTCGAGATTATTTCGGCAAATTTTTCTAATTTTGTTTGCGTATCACCATTTGATTCAGAACCAAACGAAGGGAAAATTTCTAAATAATTATTATGAGACACAACCTTTCCAGACAACAAATTTTCAGCCGTTTTTTCATGTACGTGCAAGTTCTCTACTAGATAAGCGACTTTGGCTTCATAAGCTCCGCTAATACCTTGTTCTTTCTTAAAATCTTGAAAATCTTGCATTTTGTGCATCAAATTGAGAGTCACTGTAACTAACATACGTTCTTCTATTTTAATTTTGTTTTTCATAGAAACATCTCCTAAAGTTAAAGTATCTTATTTTATCACATAAAATATAGAGATTTCAAGAAGGGAGAAAGCTTTTAGGGTAAAGCGTTTTCAAAAAATAATGATGCCTGATTAAACTCTATCATGCTAAATTATAGTTTTTTTAATCTCTAAATAATAGTCTTTATAATCCAGTATTTACAAGGGGTTATGAGTTCATCAAAAATTCCACAGTTTCCTAATTTTTAAACAAAAAAGATTATATCAAAAATATAGCATTTCTTAGGTAAACATATTTTTTTAGTTTTTATACAATAATTATGTGAGATAGCTATCACACACTAGTACATATCTTCAATAAATTTGAAAAGCCGTGGATTTTTTGATGTATTTAATAAAACGGTTAGAAAAGAGGTAGTCTATGGAAGCTACACAAATTACTATAAAAGGTCGCCTTATTGGCGCTGCGGAAGTTAAAGACTTTACGTCTGGTCTCCGTACGGGGCAAACCCAATTGTCTATCGGATTACGTACTAAAGATGGACGATTTAATCAAACTAATGTCAAAGCTGATGCAGTTAATGTTACCGATTTTACATCTTTATTTGACGAATTGGTAGAAATTATTCTTGACGATGTTTCTATCAATGCTTACTCAAGCGGAAATCGTGCTGCACTTTCAGTAAAAGCTAAATCTGCTTTTATTGAATTGATTTAAAATAAGGGGAAGTTCTTCCCCTGTTTAATAGGAGGAACTAATAGTGTCTATTCTACATGATTTATATGAAACAATTGATTTAAATTTGGTACCATACCAAGACAGAACAAAGAGACCTATCCTTTGGGATAGTCGCCCAAAAAATCTATCTCAAGAAACAGATTTTTTTAGCGGGCGTATAAGGGTTTGGACAGAGCCTGAGCTTCCTACAACTAACGCACAATTTGTAATTGATCAGGTTTACAAAAACCTCTCAGGGGTGTTGGAAATTAGCTATCGAATACATGATTCGTATGTCGATTTCGACTATCAAATACGAGAACCAAAAAGAATAGGAGAAAACTAATGCTAGGACTATTTTTCATTCTACTACAACTATCTTTTTTACTAGGATTTCTCGCTCTTATAATTTGGGGAATTTATCAATTCGATAAGATGTTTCTAAATCAACTTTTCTTTAACTACTTAAATAGTAAGTATTCTCCTCCTAAGGAATTGCCTAAAATAGGGAGCATTCAAAAGAACATTTATGATATGTTACCATCCCTGGAACGTTTGAAAGTTACAGGAAAAATCAAACTTTCTGATAATAGGGATTTTCTAATGATACAACTTAGTTCCGATATTTCACCAGAACAACAACTTGAACTTGAAAATATCGTGAGGGGAATTATTGCAAATCATGAAGTTCCCTACACAGTTGATTATAGCCAAATTGACTTAGATAATGGTGGGTGGTTTGCAAATCTCAAATTAGAAACTATTGAAGAGGCAACTTTTAATAAAAATGCTCGTTCAACTGAACCAAGACCACAGGGGGAGTTTGATGATGAAGAATATTTCGAACTCTAGCAATCCCTTGTTAAAAGTAGGAGGCGGTTCACCTGATTTAACGTCAATACATACTTTAGTTCTTGGTAGTTCTGGTTCGGGGAAATCTATTTTAGTATTCATGCTTATCTACCATCTTTGGAAAAGCAATACCAGTAGCCGTTTTGTTATCTCTGAGATGAAGCAGGAAGACTATGTTTTTGCTGAACACCTCCCAAATATCTTTTTGGGGCTGAATGCACTCTCTGCTATTGATTTAGCTTTCCAAGAACTAGAGCAAAGAAAAGCTGACAAAACTCGTGAACGAGTTCCATTCTATCTTGTAGTAGAGGAACTAACAGCATTATTTGAAATGGCTGGTAAAGATAAGAAAGCATATCAAGAGAAAATTAGGGTTATCTTATATACAGGGCGCTCCTTAAATATTAAAATATTGGCTATCTCTCAAGACCTTCTTGCTACTGCTCTAGGGGAAGGGTCTGCTAGAAATCAGTTTTCTCTGATTATTGCACTCGGTGCCATGCGTTCCTCCGTTACCAAGGGACTCTTTGAATTAGAAGAGGAGCAAGAGTTTCAAACAAACTTACCGAAGGGGCAGGGCTACCTACAACGATTTGATGACGGTTCCTCTATTGTTAAAATTAAGGTAAAAAAAGTTCGTAATATTGAATTATTAAAACAGCAAGTTCTTACTATATTGGAGCGCTCAATAGCTACTTATACTGAGGAGGCTGTTGACTCTGGTTCACTTTAGTGAATCAGAAGGTCTTACAGCCTCGCCAGCTTTAGCTGGCTGTTATACGGGGGACATGTAAAGACCCCCGTTCCATTTGACCTTGTTTTTAAAGCTTTGTAAATTCCACTTTAGGGTAAAATGCTTAATTCCCTTAAAACGCTGTTATATCAACGTTATTCTACAACATTTTATTTAGGGTGACCGCCACCTTAAAGTGTGGGAGAATAAAAGCATAGGAATTTCGCTACTCAAGCAATAGTTAACTAAACCGACAATGACCGCCATGTTAACTTCCTTTTGGCGGATAGAAAGGATTATATTATATATGACCTATGTAAATGAAATTGAAAAGTATCTTCAACAAGATACTAACCGCAAACCAACTATTATGACCAGTGTGGATGAAGTGACATTCGTCATCAAACCTACAGAAGAGACATTAGGTGAATATCCTCAACATTGGTCTCAGATTGCTTCTGAACTAGCAGAGATTATTTCTGAGAAACTTTCTCTTCCTATTATTTTTGGAGATTATCAAGCCTTAGAAAAGAAAGCACCTGCGGGATATACTGATGGTTTTACTTTCAAAGGTATGCCCTACTATTTTGCCATAGCTTGGCATCAAACTAATTTCACTATGGGGATTATCCTAAAAATTTCTGCATCAGCTTTGTCTCACTATAAAACCTCCTATCAAGACTATTATGGTGAAGTAATTGACGTTCACAATATAGCGCAACTGCTGTACGCTGACTATTATGACTTGCGCCTCTCTCGTATTGACCTTGCTGTTGATTACTTTAATTATTCAATGTCTGTCAATGACCTGTATCAAGGGCTGAAAAACAAGCGATATATCATTACTAATCATAAGGGATGTAAAAATATTTCTAACATCAGCGCTCAAGAAGTAAATGGTCAAGCGCAAACGATGTATATCGGTAGCAAGAAAAAGAATGTAAATGCTCTGCTGCGTATCTATAACAAGTATCAGGAACAATTAGACAATCAAGGTCGCTATATGCACTTAACTAAGTATTGCAATTCTTGGGTACGTATGGAAGCTTCTTACAAAGGAAATTATAGCAATCAAATACTAACCTTACTTCTTGATATTGATAACCCTCAAGATTTGAGTAAACTCATTGTCAACAAAATGATTGATAAATATTGTTTCCATGATGCAGAGACTGGTCAACCGTTGCAATTCACTAGTGATTTACTTAAAGGGGCTGGCATCTTCCCAGAGCTTAAATCTTTGAACTCTCGTAACAATGACCTTTTATCAACCATTTCATATTTAATGAAGGGTAGTGGACTCTTTCCTCTTCTAACGAAAATTGAAAAAGTCTGGGGCACTCAAGCCCGCAATCACTTCATCATCAGGCTCATTCAAGAGTATGAGACCAACTACACCCCCAACCCAGACGTAGGGTTATGGTTAAATAAATTTAGTAGGGAACTTGAGAAATTTAATTTTGAAGATTTTCTTGAAGATGCCTTTCAAATTTTTTACCAAAAAAACAACATCACTCCTAAAGATTCCGCCAAGAAGCCTAAAAGTGATGTTGCGGATTAGCGAGAGATAAGCAGTAGCTTACCCCTACTGCTATTATCTCATATTTCAATTATATTTACCAAAGAAAGTGAGAATAGTATGTCTAGCAATAATTTTGATTTAAAGCAAATTGAACTCATGCTTCTTACTGTTATTGACCTACTAAAACATTTAAATAGTGAAAAGAATAGAACTGGTATTATTTATACTCAAAAAGAGTTATTAGATTTACTGAGTATATCTCCAAATACATTGAAGTCATGGGAAAATAGAGGTCTTAAACGTTTAGAACCACCTATTGAGGGTACTAGAACCGTTTACTATCATATTGATACTGTTTTAGAGTTTTTAAGCCACAACTAGAAGTGAAATGTGCTAAAATAGGAGTATCAAAAAAGAAAGTGAGATACTATCTATTTTAGCTTTTTTCAATTCTTCGATTGATTGAAGAGAGCAGCAATGAATATAGAAAAAATTATCCATAAAGGAAAAACCGTCCTCAAGAAAGTAAAGGACAATGGCGAGATTAGTTATTCAGCAAAGAGTATCTATCTAGGCTTAGATATAAAGACTGGAAAACCTGTAAAAACAACCGTAACAGCTAAAACCTTACGCTCCTTAGACCGTAAAATTATTCAAGCTAAAATTGATTTTGAAGAAAGTGGTTCAACAAGGAAAGAAACTTTTAGCATTGCTACCTTGTCAGATTTAGCTGAACTGTGGTTCTCCAACTACGAGACTTGGGTCAGCTCAGATAACACTCTAAACCGAGTGAGGAACTATCTAGATACCTATATCCTCCCCCAATTCGGGCAATATCAGCCTGATAAAGTTACTTCGTCTGATATTCAAAACTGGGTTAACGAGCTTGCAACAAAATCAAAAGAATCTGTAGATTCTGGAATAAAAAGAGCTGAAAAAGGCTGTGCTAAAGATTTTGGAGCTATTGCCCATAAATTAAGTGATATTTTTGATTTTGGAATAACACACTTTGAATTAAAGCATAATCCTGCTCAATCTATCAAAATTCCCCCAAAACCTAAAAGCAATCAAAAACGCATTATGGTTCTGCATGATGAAGATTTAACTATCTGGCTAAATTTAGTTGATACTTTACCTAATACTAGGGCTAATCGGCGATTTAAAGTTATCTGCGACAGTCTACTTGCTTCAGGAATGAGAATCAATGAGCTATTAGCTTTGACTATCTATGACCTTGATTTTGAAAGTTCTGAAATATTAGTCACTAAAACTCTTGTTTGGAAAAATGCGAAACCTAAGTTAGGATTAAAAGGAAAGGTTGTTTGTAAAAATACTCCTAAATCTGATTCAGGCAATAGAAGAATAGCTGTTCCGTACCAAATTATTGAACAACTTCAAAACTTCCATGATGAAATGAATCTTTATTTCAAGAAGAACGGTCTTTCAAAAAGTAAGTTGATTTTCCCAACTATCTACGGAAACTATATGTGCGATAGGAATGAACGTGCGACACTCAAAAGACGATTACAGGAAGTTAATCTACCTAACTATGGTTTTCACTTGTTCCGTCATACACATGCTTCTATGATGTTAAATGCCGGTATGAATTGGAAAGAGTTACAGGTTCGTATGGGACATAAGTCTATCAAGACTACTATGGATATATATGCCGAGCTTGCCCCTAAAAATCAAACACAAGCGGTAGATATTTATCTAAATAAAATTGCGGAGCTAACCTCATGAAATTCATGGCAACCTTTTTGGCAACTTCTGACAGTTTTATCCAAATCAATAGCTTATAAACCTTGATTTAATAAGGTTTGTCACAACTAAAATAGATTTTAAGTATTCCTCACAGAAGTTAAATAAGAGTTAAATACAAATCAATACCAAAGAAAAACGCTGATTTCAAGCGTTTTTTCTTTTTGTCAATTGCGATATATTGCACTGTATTTTAATTTAATCTCTACCTTTTTTAACACCTAGTTTGACTATGTTTTTAATCAATAGTATATAATATAAAAAAGGAGAATCAATCGTGGAAAAGAAAGCTATTATATCTAAAGATAAGATTTATCGTTACAAACTATCTCGTACGTGGGACTCCACAAAACCTACAATTCTATTTATTGGATTAAACCCATCAATCGCTGATGAAAATGTTGATGATCCTACAATCACTAGATGCATAAATTTCGCAAAAGATTGGGGATATGGAACTTTACTTATGGCTAATTTATTTGCTTTTAGAAGTACTTATCCGAAAGATATATATTTAATTGATGATCCTATCGGAAAAGATAATGATCATTATCTTTTAGAATGTATAACACAGTCTGATTTAATAGTTGCTTGTTGGGGAAACAATGGTACTTACATGAACAGGGAAAAAGTCATTAAGGAACTAGTACCAAATCTATATTGTCTTCAGAAAAACAAAAATGTGAACCTCCCCAATCATCCCCTCAGGCTCCCTAGAAATATTGATCCTGTACCATTCAACTTCTAATATCGTTTTTCAAAAAATAGATATTTTCTCGAAAGAACTTGATTTTTCATTATAATAGACATTCATTTTTGTCTGTTTCAATAGACTTTTGTATTATTTCCCTAATGCTAAGTTGATAAACTAAGGAAGTGCTACTATTATGAAGAAACTACTACCCCATTTCTATTGATGGTATCAGCTATCCTTCTTGTTGCTTTGTTCAACCAAGGGAAATCAATTATTATATGGTGAGTATTACTGTATTGACCATGAATATTATAAAAAGTAAAGAATCATACGACAATAAAGACAATAAATAAGAATGACTATACTTTTGGAGGGCGGTACAATAATGCTAGTGTGATTTTTATATTGTTTAAATAGTCTGCAGACTATTACTCCTAAAATACTATAAATTATTTATCTAATTCATATATAGAAGAGGATAGGGATTCCCTTGTTCATCACGTACTATTCCTTTATACACTTCAAATCCCATATGTTCGTAGAAACCTTTGGTAAGAGATTTCTATTCGTTAACAGCTACATCACGAATCAAATATCTGCTTATTCACATTTTAGCAGTTTCCTATCTCTATGACAAGCTGAGCTACTTTTGCAACATCTAGGAAACAAATACCCCAACTGTCTTCTTTTGAAAATTTGTTGATAACAGATTTAACACTTTTCAACAACTCCTTAACAGCAGAATGCTCCATTTTTTCTCCTCATTCCTCATTCTCTCCACCAATACAGCATTCTTCATGCTCATCTAAACTTTCATCTGCTTGAATGGTGACTTTTTTAATTCCATATATTTTAAGATGTTGGCGAATAAGCTGTTGAGTTTCTGCTTGTTGTTCGGGATGTTTCATGCAAATATGAATCATCGCAAATTTTTCTAGTCCATCGGTTGTCCAAACATTTAACTGAGTTATTGCTTGGATATTCTCAATTGTTTGAATTTCTGCATAAAGATCGTTCAAATTCACATCACTCGGTACGTGATCAAGAAATATTTGAACATTTTCCCAAAACTTTGGTAGTGCTTTACTTAAGATAAAGGTCGAAATGATGAGCGAAAGCAACGGATCAAGAAAATACCAGTTTGTAAAACGAAGAATAAAGGATACGAAAATAACAGCCAACCAACCTAAAATATCTTCTAGGAAATGCAGACTAAGAATAGATTCATTGTGTGTACGTCCATGACTAACCACCCTGCTAGCTGCAAAGTTGATCACAATTGCAAAAATGCCTAAGACAAGCATACCGTCGTAGTTCACCCGTTCAGGTGCAAATAATTTAGGAACATTTTCAACCAGAATAAGAATAGAACCCACTATTAAAATGGTAGAGGTCAACATGGCTCCCAGTAAACTATACCGTTTATAGCCTAATGTATAGTTTCTATCACCTCGTCTATTGGAAATTCTTTCAAAAAATGCTGATAAGCCAATTGCTAAAGCATCACCCGTATCATGCACCGCATCTGCTACCACAGCACTAGAATTAAAAAGAACACCAAAGGTAAATTCAATAATTGCAAAAGAAAAATTTAACAGAAATGCAATCCAGACATTTTTACTTGATTTCATGATCTTCTCCTTCTAATTGCACATTGAGATTTCATTTTATTTGTTGTATAATGTATTCAAAACAAAACACTTTGTTCATTTATATTATCTACTATTTTAATGGAGGAAACAAGAAACAAATCTAATGCTTCGTTTGATAGCGTACATTTAGGGAGATTTGTTCGGAAACGATGGATAGACGAGTTAAAAAATCACGCGCAGCCATTTATCAGGCTTTCATCACTCTTTTAAATCAAAAAAGTTATGAAGGCCTCACAGTCCAAGAAATCATCGACCTTGCAAATGTAGGTCGATCGACTTTCTATGCTCATTTTGAGACAAAAGAAGCACTACTTGAAGAAATGTGTCAAGATTTGTTCCAACATACATTTGTCGAACGATACCAAGCAAGTGAGCTTTTTGATGCAACAGCTCATATTTTTTACCATTTCAGGAAAAATCAAGATAAAATAGCCACTTTATTATTATCTAAAAATATCTATTTTATTAATCGTTTAAAATTAGAGCTAGAACACTATCTCTTTCCTCTCATTCGCGAAAAGCTATTGATACAAAAGTCTGATTTACCAGAACAATTTTTAAAAAACTATGTCACAACAACTTTTATCGAAACAGTTACTTGGTGGCTAGGACAACGAAATAAAATTGAAGAAGCCACTATTACATCCTACTATCTGGAGCTCATGCACTAATATAGAGCTATAATTTCAGCTATTTCTATGGTATAATTTTCTAAGAACCCCTTAGGAGCATTTATGAAAAAACAACATTCTATCTTTTTATTACCAGGAATTATCATGGTGGGTGTCGCTTTGCGGACGCCTTTTACAACGCTTCCAACTGTTTTAACGGACATTGCTAGTGGGCTTCATGTTTCGGTGAGCTCACTTGGTCTTTTGACCAGTCTGCCCTTGATCATGTTCGCTCTCTGTTCTTCATTTTCAGCGCGTTTAGCGAGTAAAATTGGGCTAGAAAAACTGTTTGCTCTTGTCCTCGCTCTTCTTACCATCGGCTCTTTAATTCGGATTTTTAATCTACCACTCCTTTATATGGGAACCATTCTTATTGGAGCTTCCATTGCAGTGCTTAACGTATTACTTCCAAGCGTCATCCAAGCCAACCAACCACATCGGATCGGGCTATTGACAACGATGTATATCACTTCTATGGGATTATCAACAGCTATCGCTTCCTCTATTGCTGTACCCATAACAGAAGCCAGTTCATGGAAAGGGTTGGTACTTTGTCTGACAGCCATCTGTCTTTTAGCATTTTTAGTTTGGTTGCCAAATACTTCCTACAATCACTACTTAGTCAGCAAAGACAAATCAAGTCAAGGCAACACTATTTGGAAAAATAAAAAAGTCTGGGCTATTATTATTTTTGGTGGTCTGCAATCACTACTCTTTTACACTTGCCTAACATGGTTGCCGACGATGGCCATACAAGCTGGCATTTCAAATGCTTCTGCTGGATTTTTAGCTTCTGTTTTTAATCTGATTAGTTTGCCGTTTTCAATGACCATTCCCAGCTTGACAACTCGACTCTCTCCTCGTTATCGCTTCATCATGCTTGGTCTAATATCATCATCCGCTCTTATCGGCATTAGCATGTTACTGATACAGACAAATAATTTTATGTATTGGCTCATTATCAACATTCTAATTGGTACAGCCGTAAGTGCACTCTTCCCTTATCTTATGGTTACTTTTTCAATGAAAACTAGCAGTCCTGAGCAAACCGCACAGTTATCTGGATTAGCACAAACAGGCGGGTATGTCCTTGCTTCTTTTGGTCCAGCTCTCTTTGGTTACAGTGCAGATTTTTTCCGCTCTTGGATACCAGCTATCGTCATTTTGCTTGTTCTTACAATCATCATGATTATTGCGCTCTTTTATGTAGAAAAATCTGATAAAATTTTATAAAAAAACGAGAATGAAATTCGAAACTAGATTTCTATGAAATCACACGTTCGGCTTCATTCTCTTTTTTCTTTAACAATTCGAAGTCTGTTTCTAAATCACTATCCTATTACAAATATCCAAACATCAAAAAAGAAACTATTTAGTGTCACGCCTTTTATCAATTATATGACTCCAGAAAATCAAAAAATAAATTCATCATCTCCATAACTTCTACAAACATTTCAACATTCGTCATCAATAGACTTTTTCCATGTTTCTTCATCTGGTAATAACCCTATTTTTGCAATTTTTGACACATGACGATTGCCAGCTACATAAAAGCAAAGTGGCTCTTCTCGCCAATGATCTGTACAGGTGACGCCGATTCGTGGACGTGAACTAATTTGCAAAGGAAGTGCATCGGCTGCCAGTTGCAAACGTGATTCTTGTACATTCTGACCATCAAAAGCTTTACTAATCCCTACAAATTTAGTTAATTTCCCCGGACCATTAGCAAGTAATGTACCATCTGGTAATTCCAAGGCCCGAATCAAGACGGCTTCTGCTATATTTTCAGCCCTCGTCACTAAATTCAGCATCTGATGACCGTAAATCTGATAGACATACCAATGCCCTGCTGATAAATACATAGATTCATTTTTCGGACTGCGTTTACCATGCGCACTATGGCAAGCACTATCTTTTGCACCCAGATAAGCTTCTGTTTCAACAATTCTTCCTACGGGTTTTCCATCCAAACAAAGTTGCATGCCAAGCAAGGCTTTTGCTGTGGCAATTGTATCTACTCGCATCAGCTCTTGAAATTCTTTTGAAATCATGGTCTTATTATAACATGAATTTTACACAAAAAAGCAATCGTATTTGTCCAACTTTTGAAGGCAGTACAATTCGATTGCTTTTTTCTTTAGGAGATTAGTATGAGAAAAGGTTTTTAGGATTATCTATAGTATAAGAAAGTTAACTTAAATTTGCCTTAAGGCTTTACAGTTGAATCTCATTACAAAAAACTTATAAATCATTAAAAAAACTTGAAATCACTTATGTCTTATGCTAAAATGAAATCATAGGAGGAAGAGTATGTATCAAGAACAACGATTAAATAAAATATTAGAATTACTTGCAGAGAAAAGACAGCTTTCTGCAAAGGAAATGGTTGACTATTTTCACGTTTCTAAAGATACCATTCGCAGGGATTTTTCTATTTTAAATGAGCGTAAGCTCGTACAACGGACTCATGGCGGAATCCTTCCTTTAGAAAACAAACAACAAATCCTCTCCTTCAATGATCGTAGCAAAAAATTTACCAAGGAAAAAAGAAAAATTGCTCAAAAAGCGTACGAATTGATTAAGGAAGAACAACTGCTTTACTTTGACGTCTCAACAATTATCTTGCAATTAGCTCAATTGATGAATCAAAAAAACACTATTTATTCGCATTCCTTAGACAATGCTATCATGCTTAGTGGCCAGAAACAGATTGATTTTCATCTACTTGGAGGCAAATTCTATCCCAAAAACCGCTTCTATTATTCCTTAAATGAAGCTGAATTATTAGAACATCTTCAATTCGATATTGCTTTCTTTGGAGCAGCAAGTTTGAAAAATGGACAAGTTAGCTATGAGGATGCTGAAGATGCCTATATTAAAAAACTAGTCATGCAACATAGCCAAACGAAAGTATTGCTAGCCGAGCAGGAGAAATGGCAAAAAAATTCCAATTATATTTTAAGCGATATTAGTTCATTCGACTATTGGATTACAGACCAAAAGCCAACTACAGAAATCAAGACACTCCTATCTGACACTTTAAAAATCATCTACTAAATTTACGGAGGATACAATCATGAATAACCAAAGTATTCGTTTGATTGTCAGTGATATTGATGGAACCATCTTAAATGACCAACATCAGGTTGACAAAAATCTGAAAGAGCAAATTCCGCTTTTAAAGAAGAAAAACATTCCCTTTGTCTTGGCATCTGCTCGCTCTCCGCTTGGCATGGAGCCAATTGCACACGAATTAGGGCTTGGTGATAATCCCTTAGCTTGCTACAATGGTGCTCTCGTTATTAAAGGTAATCCGCAACATTATGAAACTATCATTGAACACCCTTTGAATAAAAAAGAAATTCGGACTTTCATTGAATTAATCAAGCAAGAATTTCCAACAGTTTCTATCAATCTCTACTCTGGAAAGAACTGGCTAGCCGACCGTTTTGATAAGTGGATCCAGATTGAAGCTGACATCACTGGAGAAGTCCCCACAATTCAAAATCTACTCATTCTTGTCTTAGATGTACTTGTCCCAATCCACAAACTTCTCTTGATTGATGAACCTGCAATAATTCAGCGTCTCTACAATTATCTCCAAACTCTTGATTTTCCCAATACAGCTTTCTATCTTTCAAAAGATAATTATTTAGAGGTCACTGCTAAGAATGTCTCCAAAGAAAATGCCCTTCAAGAAATCGCTCAACACTATCAGGTTCCGCTTCCTCAAGTCATGGCAATCGGAGATAATTTTAATGACCTTCCGATGATAAAGTTAGCTGGTTTTGGAGTCGCCATGGGAAACGCTCCTGAACCTGTGAAAGTTCAAGCCACCGCTATTACTCAAACCAATAATCAGCACGGTGTTGCCAAGGCCATTGAAGATTATATCTTGATTGGATGTAAATAAAATTGTCAAAGTGCTGGAACATAAACGTTCTGACATAATAATACTGGTAAATCGTATCTTTTTACAAGTCGTATCATCCCTTTCTCCCTCCCATTCTAAAAAGCTGAGATTTCTCTCAGCTTTTTATGATTATTTAAAATCCTTGGCATCGCCGTCATAATTTGCCCATTCTTTGCTAAAGAATCGATTATTTATCTGATAGTTAGGAGCTGGTTTTGGATTTGAAATAAAAGGATTCACAGCCTTATCAAACGCTAGCCAACCAAGCCATCCCATATGAATCGTATCTTGCATAAAGTAAGGTTTTCCGCCATCGTTTGAAAAGTCAGCAATATTCTTGAATCCTTGACTTTCCAGTTGATAACGAATTTTTTTCACAGCCTGTTGGTATTTTTCCTGACTCAATCCTGTGTAAGCCGTCCATTTCGCATTAACGGGCGGAATCACAAAAATTGGATTGGTTTTTGACTTTGCGAACTGATTCAAGACAAGCTGCAAATCATTATACTCAGGAGATTTAGTATAAGAAAACCTTTTTTGCGTTCCTTTAAGTTTCTTTATGCGCTTTCGCAAGCGATGTTTATAAAACTTATTGTCAATTCCTAAGTCATTGTTTGTTGTATTCCTCTGAGCATCTCTTGTCGCAAATTTCTCTAGATCTGAGTAAGAAAATTTATCTGGCAATCGATTGACCTGAGGTTGTACTAATTTTTCATAATTCTCATTATGTTCGGAAAAAAGGGAGCTAAAAAGAGCGTCTTCGCGGTTATTCAAGCGGCTTATAAGACGAATGTACTGTTTATCGAAATTTGACAGTTTCTGATTATCAGCGACTTTTTTTACATTATCTTTCATAGCTACTGTCGGATACAGTTGCAAGAGACGCTTCGCCGCATATTGAGCAGCAATGTCTCCTTCTTGTTGGTGCAAGAAACTAGTTAATTGATCACTATTAAAATATTGTTGAAAAGCTGCAGGGCTGTAACCTTTTTTTGTAAACCATTGAGGAGAAATCACATAAACAGCTGTTTTATTTTCTATTTGGGGAAGCATTTGTTGCATCCCAAAATATTGTGTGAGAGATGCAGCTCCACGTTGTCCCAAAAAATATGGACGATAATTCCGCTTGTATTTTTCAGACAAAACAGCAGGGTGCATGCTATCAAATCGCAACCATTCACTTGACCCAAAGTAAGGAACAAAACGATGCTTTTTATCTGTTAAAGCACGTACTTTTTGTGTTCTTCCTTTGAAACTTCCTGCTGTCAAGGTAACGGCTGAACGTTTTTCTGATTGATAATCATGTCGCTGCTTGGTTGGATAGAAAAATAGTAAGGTTACAACCATCAAAAAGGCGCAGATAACCGGACCTAAAATGAGCCATAAACGTTTAAGCATTACGAAGCTCCGTTACACCTTCAATAATTTTATTAGCTGTATTCCAATCGTCGCGACCAAATTCTGATACTGGAACATGAATATCAAAGCGATTTTCTAACTCAACAATCAATTCAACTGTTCCCATACTATCCAGAACGCCTGCATCAAACAAATCTTCATCCATCATGTCTGATACATCTTCCATAAACAATTCATCAATAATTTCCAATACTTCTGCTTTTATATCCATTAGAGAACTCCTTTTTATTTTTTAAACCATAAATCATTCAAAAATCCTGAAAAGATTAAGAATGAAAACATTACAACATTAAAGGTGATAAACATTCCCGCTACTTGCGTCCATTTGTTATCTGACAAGGGAGGTAAATTCTTCTTTTTCCGCTCTTTATTGATGATCTTCTTCTTTCGCACCCAAGCATCATTGATAACGAGTCCTAGACCGTGAAAGAGTCCATAAGCAATATAATACCAAGTGACTCCGTGCCAAAAGCCCATGACTAGCATATTGATGATATAAGCTACACTTGAAGTGGTATTCCGATTTTTAAAAACTTTGTTTCGGATAAGTACTGTAACCAGACGCATAAAGACAAAGTCACGGAACCAAAATGATAAACTCATATGCCAACGATTCCAAAATTCTTTCAAATCATGCGAAACAAAAGGCTTATTAAAGTTAATCGGACTTTTAATTCCCATTAGATTGGAAATAGCAAGGGCAAACATTGAATAGCCTGCAAAGTCAAAGAACAAATCCAGTCCAAAGATATACATTACTCCTAGCGTTGGTAGATTAAACCAACCACCCATTTGTAATGCGTACTGCTTCAAAGGCGGTAATATCATAGAGCCGAAAATATGTGCTAAAATAAACTTATACAGGAAACCTAGCATGATATAATGCACTGATTTCTCAAGCATATCCAACAATTCATCACGCTCAGGAATCTTTTCATAGTCTTGATTAAAACGTTTGAAGCGATCAATCGGTCCACTTGAAAAAGTTGGCATAAAGAGCATGAAACGTAGAAATTCCCACAAACTAAATTCTTTTAGCACTCCATCTCGAAGCTCAATAATCATTCCTACTGAACGGAAAGTTAAGTAGGAAATTCCTAAAAAGCCCAAGAGTGATTGATGACCATAAATAGCTGGCGTTACCTTTACAAAGAAAAGCGGCAGAACAGAGAGCGCAACATGTAAATAGAATATCCACTTACTATCTCTTGTTTTTCGATAAATTTTATAAGTCCAAACCCAAAGCATTTGCCAAAGAACATAAAACAGTAGAGCATAGATTTGCGTTAATTTAGGTCCAATTAACATAAAAATGATGAAAGCTAAACTAACTAAGGCCTCATAAATGGGAAATCTCTTTTTGAAGAACAAACCAACAAAGATAGGCAAAACAGCTAAAATGATATACACAAAATATTGTGGATCCCCGTACGGTTCCAAATGAGGAATCTGTCTTATGAAATCCATCATCGATTGTTAACCTCACTAATCAAACCTTTAATATCAATCTTCCCATTCGGTGTTAGTGGTAAAGATTCACGATAAAGGAATTTTGAAGGCATCATATAAGACATCATAATATCTTGTAAGTCGTCCTTGATAGCTTTTGTGATGTCGATCTCACGCTCAAATTGTTCTTTCACTCCGTCTTTCAAGATAACATAGGCTAAAAGATTTTGTACCTTATGATCTTTGTTATATCGCGGTACAGCCACAGCCGAGTCGACATATTTGGATTTGTTCAGATTTTGTGAGACATCTTCCAGCTCAATGCGGAAACCATTAAACTTAATTTGGAAGTCCATGCGACCACCGTAAAGAAGTAAACCTTCGTCAGTCATGGTACCGACATCTCCTGTATGATAGGCTGGTAGCCCTTCAAATTCAAAGAATGCTTCAGCTGTTTTTTCTGGATTATTCATATAGCCTTTTGACACAGCGGGTCCAGAAACGATAATTTCGCCTTGCTCACCGTTTGGTAACTTGTTTCCATCTTGGTCAATAACAAAGGTTGGTGAATCTAGTTTGGTATAACCAATCGGTAAGCGTTTCATGTTTGCTAGCATATCATCTGTTATGGCAACGGCAGATAAAGCCACCGTTGCTTCTGTCGGACCGTAAGCATTGATAATACGCGCATTTGGGAAACGGTCACGCAATTTTTGGGCTGTTTTAACCGTCAATTCTTCCCCGTCAAAGTAGAAATGCGTAATGCTTGGCATTTTTTCAGCGTTGAAATCTTCCGATAACATCGCCATATCTGCAAAAGACGGTGTTGATGTCCAAATGGCAATCGGCAAATTCAAGATAGTTTCAAATAGCTGCTTGAAATCTTGCGTAATGGCAGACGGAACCGCAAAAAGTGTACCTCCAAGTGCTAAGGTTGGCGCCCAATACATAACCGATAAATCAAAAGAATACGGTGGCTGTGCCAGCATTTGTGGCTGCTCTGGAGTCGCAAATTCCTTATCTGTAATCATCCAGTTAGTGAAACTGAGCAAATTATCGTGCGAGATTTGCACACCCTTTGGCTTTCCAGTCGTTCCTGAAGTGAAGATGATATAGTAATTATCATCCCCTTTAACAGAATGTGTAAGCTGGTAAGGCTTTTTTTCTGCAAAAGCTGCTTGAACTGTTGCTAAATCAAGAATTGGAATCGCCATATCTTTCAGTGGAAATTCATTGATCGCAATGATGAGACTAGGTTGTGCCACTTCCACAATTGCTGTCACACGTTCAAGGGCGGAATGACTATCAATCGGGATATAGGCATGACCTGACTTCGTTAAGGCTACAAAAGTCGCCAACATGTCGTATTCTTGCCCACCAAAAACTACTACTGGTGATTTCTCAGGAAGCGCAAGGCTATCAATCTTTGCAGCAAGGGAATCTGAGTCCACTTTCAAATCATGATAAGTATGAACTTCTCCGAGGACATTGTAAACTGGAAAATCTGGTTGAGACTGAGCAAAATACTCAATCGTTTCAATCATATCATTAATTACTGAATTGGTCACAATCTGCTCCTAAAATTCATTGTAGATAAAACCACCTTGACCTTGGCCAAGATAATTAAAGAAATAAAGCAAGGCTAAAAATATCACAAAATAAAGTAGCGTCTGCCCAAAAAATTTAAAAATTATTTTATGTTTTTTCATTATATTCATCACTTTTGTCTTACTTCTAAGATAGACTTAGTATATTTTACCATTTTCTAGCGCAATTTTTCAATACAAAACATTCTTTAATTAATGAATTAAGCTAGAATTAAGGTTTATTTACAACAAACCTAGAGAAATCACAGATGTACTGTCTCAAAAAACTAGAAAAGAAAATGGTTTTAGACTTACATTTTAAAAATATATAAAAATTTTATATATTTTCTTGACTTTGAAAGTGAAAAGCACTATACTATGTATAGAAAAATTATATATAAAAATATTATACATAGGAGGTGACTCATGTATTTTCCAACATCTTCTACCCTGATTGAATTTCTCATTCTAGCGATTTTGGAAAGTGAAGATTCCTATGGCTATGAGATTAGCCAAACGATTAAATTGATTGCCAATATCAAGGAATCAACCTTATATCCTATTTTAAAAAAGTTAGAAAAGAAGCGTTACTTAACAACTTATTCTCAAGAATATCAAGGTCGAAAACGAAAGTATTACTCTCTTACTCCAAATGGACGAGAGCAATTAAGTACACTCAAAGAAGAGTGGAAGTTATATACGACGACAGTCAACGGTATTATAGAAGGGAGTGTTCGTCATGACAAGAACTGATTATTTAGCCGCATTAGAGAAATACTTAAAAACATTACCTGAGGCAGACTATAAAGAAGCGATGGATTATTTTACGGAATACTTTGAAGACGCTGGATCTGAAAATGAAGCACTAGTCATTAAAGAGTTAGGAGATCCTAGAGACGCAGCAGAAGAGATTATTCGCTCGCTTTCAGCACATTCGACAGAAGAGATAAATTCTGATAGTCCAGCAAAACAACCATCTCCGAATATTCATCCTTCACAATATGCTAGCGACACTTATATTTTTGAAGATTACTCAACCGTCTCTGAATTGCATATTGATGTGAGTACTAAAGATATTCAAATTGAGCCCTCATCTGATGCTTTTTTTCATATCAAATACTACAACGGAAAGAGCAGCAACCAGTTAAGCTCGATTGTTCGTGACAAGAAATGGTACATTACAGAAAAAGGAGCAGCAAACTCTAGTGGTTTGAACTGGATTATTCATGTCATGAAAAATGGTTTGGATCGTCATCCAGTTTGCATTCAAATCCCAAGTGGAAACCCTCTTCAAGTCTTCTCTTTGCAATCTTCTTCAGGTGATGTTGCTATCTCTCGTCTTCAAACACAAAAGGGAGATATCGAACTTGCAAGTGGCGATCTGTCCATGCGGCATTGTCAATTACAACAGACCGATGTGACCCTTACTAGTGGCGATATCCATCTGGCACATGCCAAATTAACAGATTGTAAAATTACTCTTGTATCAGGTGATCTCGACACGCATTCTTTAGAAATTGCTGGTAAAACCTCTATTCAAACAACAAGCGGAGATGTTACGCTTCATTTGTTGCACCATGATTTTAGCTATGATATTGAAACGGTACATGGAGATATTTCTATTTCTGATCAACTCCAGCCAAGCCACCAAATTGTTGGCAACACAATCCATCATAAAGTATCAACTTCTACAGATTCTCTTGCTATCCAAGCTGTCAGCGGAGACATCAATCTTTATTAGAGGTTTAGCATGAAACAGATTGATTGGTTATTCTTTGATGTTGGCTCAACTTTGGTAAATGAAGAAAAAGTCTATCAAGATCGGATTAAACAGGCTCTTGCTGATACTAATATTTCTTATGCAGCATTTTATCAAACTATGATCCACTATTTTATGGAAAATAAAAAAGGCGATGTAGAAGCTCTGAAATATTATGGCTTGAAATGTCCGTCTTGGAAGTCTGATTTAGAAACGCTATATCCTGGCTGCAAACATGTGCTAAAAACTCTTCACTCACACTACAAGATTGGTATCCTTGCTAATCAATTGCCGAATTTACTGGCAAGATTGAGAAACTTTGGTATTGATTCTTACATAGATCTCATTATTTCTTCTGCCGATGTTGGCTTGGCAAAACCTAATCTAGCCATTTTTAAGCTGGCTCTCCAACAAGCAAACTGCTTGGCTGAACACGCTGTGATGATTGGCGATCGTTTAGACAATGATATTCTTCCAGCTAAACAACTTGGTATGCGAACTATTTGGATCCGGCAGGGTTTTAGTCGCTTGACTCACATAACTAACCCAGCAGAAACTCCTGATTGGACTATTGATAATTTGACAGAAATAGGAGATATTTTGAAGAATTAGTAACATAAAAAGCTAGAGCAAGAAACTCTAGTTTTTTACTGTCATTAATTTTATTACAGCATATATTTTCCTTCAAAAATAGACTTGTTTTTTGCTATTGTGCTATATTGAAGCCCAAGGAAGAGGAATTGTTTAAGCAGTTCCTTAGTGTTATTCTTAAATTGTATGATTGGTTTTATTGTGAAGGTCAAACGAAAGAGGTTGGGGCTCCCCAGCCTCTTTTCATGCTATTTCCGACCTCCGCCCATCCCATTTGCATTTTGAGTAGTTAGGCTAGCTGTTGCAGTCGTGGATTGTCCATTGACTGTAATGGTGTAGCTTTTACCGTCTTTAATAGCAGCTGAGCTCGCCAGAACAGATTGGAAATTTTTAGCAGCGGTGTAGCTGAGGATTTCTTTTCCTGACGAATCAGAAATCGTCACCTTAGCACCAGCATTCCCAGGTACATTCGTAAGGATAGAGGCCTGTTTAGAGTTTGAGCCAAAGCCCATTGCCATGCCATTGCTACCGACCATTACAACGGTGCCACCAGTAATGGTGCCATTGCCATCATAGTCAAGAGCACCATTGCCACCATTTGTGGGACCATCCACATAAACTTCCCCACCTGAAATGGTCAAATCCCCGTTAGAATCCAAACCGTCACCTTGTGCATTAATCTTTATCTTACCACCAGTAATTGTCAGGCTGACACCAGCAGTAGCTTGTCCCGGAGTCTTTTTACTACTACTGCTACCGTCTGCGGCATTGATTCCATCGTCATTCGCTGTCAAGTCTAAATCCCCACCGTTAATGGTTACGGTTTTGCCTTCCAGCGCTTCTTCGCTCTTTTCTACCTTAATCGTACCACCGTCAACAAGAGCAATGTTAGAAGCATGAATACCATCATCTCCAGCGTGAATGGTTATCTTGCCAGAATGGATATAGAAATTCCCCAGAGACGTATTTTTATCATTGTCTGCATGAATTGCATCATAAGTAGCAGTCAAATTCATTGTTGCGGCTTTGATATTGATTGCGTCATTAGCTGAAAGGGCGTTTTTATAACCTTTAATCGTATAAGTTCCACCTAAAATACGCAAATCATCATTAGACTCAATAGCATTCCCATAATTGCCTTCTACCGTCAAACTGCCAGAACCATTGAAAGTGAGATCATCTTTACTGTAAATTGCAGCATCATACTTTGTATTCTTGTGATGGGCAGAATCCGAAATCGTATTCTTACTACCTTTTGCAAGGGTGATAAAAGTCTTATCTGCATTTTCTACGACAATTGCAGCATCTGTTCCAGTCATCCTGACACCATTCAGAACTAGCTGAACCTTATCTTTTTTCTTAACTTTCACAATGATTTGAACGTTTTCACTTGAACCAGACAAGATATATGTCCCAGCTTTAGTAATTGTCACCGTAGATCCCGACACTTCTGCACCAGAACCAGAAGCCTTAGCAGATAAACCGCTCAGACTAATCTTAGTTGCTTTTGATTCATCATAAGAAGCATCTTGGTCACGCTTGGTAAAATAATTGGACAGTTTAACGGTCGTTACCTTACTGGTGCTAGAGGAATTGGTACTGGTTGAACTACCGTTTTTCGCACCACATGCTCCCAAAGCAACTGTCAATAGGACAAGCAGAATCAAACGTTTGAACTGTTTTCGTTTTGAGGTTGATTTTCTCATGGCTGTCCTCCTTTTATAGTTCATTTTCTTTTGTGACATAGCGGCTAATGGCAATCTCTAAATTCCCATTTCGCGTCCGCAGAGCGTCCACTAATTCTTTCTCTGTCATCGTACCATTTAATTGGACAATATACTTAATCTTGAACAAACTTCCCATATCAGACGTTTTGACATTTGCCAGTTCAACATAGTTGGTTGCCTTTTGAAAGATGTCATCAAAGACAGTTTCATAATCCAAACTTTCTGGAATGACAACAGTCACTTGACGCATAGAATGCTTCATCTGCCCAAAATTCACCGTTTCCAGCAACAACATAACCACTGACATAATGATTGTAAAGACGCTAGCAAAAATAAGATAGCCCATGCCGACAGCAATTCCAATCGTCATAGCAAGGAAAATTGCGAGCAATTCCTTAGCACCACCCGGTGCTGAACGAAAGCGAATCAAGCTGAAAGCTCCCATTACCGCAACCCCTGCTCCCAGACTACCATTGACTAAAAAAATGACAATTGCAATCAAAGTCGGCAGCATAACCAAAGTCATCATAAAGGACTTGCTGTAAACGGTTTTGTACTGATAAACCTTGGCTAATATCAGTCCCAGCACGAGGCCGACACCAATCGCACCAAACATACTGGCTGGATTGATTGTTGTTCCTGTAAAAACGTCATTAAATAACTGATCGAACATGTCTGATTACTCCTTTATAGTCTGTTGTTTTCTTATAGGCGACTCCATATTTTGAGAAAGATTTTGGAAAAACGTGGTAGCAGTCCAAAATTTCTGCCAGCCAGAGTGGATACGCCCCAGGTACCTTAATTTCCATGATAACATGGTTATCAGGTAGCAGGTTCTTGCCATCTTTTCCTGCTAACAAACTTAATTTTTTCGTTCGATAAGCGACATCATAATCGATGGTAATCCGCACATTTGAATCTTCCAAACCTTTTAAAGAGTAGCGGTTGTAGTAAATATACATCATGGGCTGCACACCTCCATACCGCTTGCAGAGCCATTCGATTTCTTTCTTAATCTGCGAATCCTCAAGCTGGCATTCCCCTGCGAGGTATTGCTCTGCTGTCAGTAAATCAGTCGCAATCCGGCGCTTATACACAACCTTGCGCACTTTTTTCTTGATTTCCAAAAAGACTTGGCTATCAGCCTGAGGGCTAGCGTCATAAGTGCGCACGCGCAATTTTTCCTTGAAATAAGGCTTCTCCAAAGACTCCCGAATCATCTGATAGGTCGGCGTATCATAGTAGAGGTTGCCAATCGTTGAATAGGCATGCTCGTCTTCTGCCATATACGCTTCAAACTCCTTTAGCAAATCTGCCAACGTTTCCTTTGAGATGACATACTTGGTTTCTATCCGTTGAAATTTATCTTTAAATGTTTTTTTAGCCATGAGATTGCTCTCCTTTGTCGTTCTTTATCTACGTAGTTTACGGGCAAATCCTTAAAAGAAAGCTAAAGAAAACTTAAAGAAAACAAAACACTCCCATTTTCTGGAGGTGTTTAATAGATGTCTGTAGAATGAAATAGAAAATAGAAGTTGTCACATCTTATTCTTCACTCTTCTCTGCTTTTTCTTTTTTGATAAGAAAACTGAAAATAATCAGAATAGCTGCTACCAGAAAAATCCAGTACAACACATCATGGCTACTTCTCGGACCAGAGTAGAGGGAACGCGAAAAATAAATCATCAGATACAAGGAAATGTCATTATAAAATTCCCAGTTAAAGTGATAGCTGCCTACTGGATAGGACCGCTTATGCGAACACTCTGGCACAAAGATCTGCAAAAGCAAAAATGTTCCCAACACAGCAAAATAAATCACATTGAACACGTCTAATTTCGGATAAGGTTCAACAACCAAGGAAACGAATATCATCATGCTCAACAGATAAAACCGCCACCGAAACCAAAATTCGTTATTAAAATGAAATCTTATCATCCCATCACACTTTCTAATCCTCTGCTCTTCCTCTTCTTCGTCTTTATCCTACCACTCTGACAGACAAACTTCAAGTAAGATGAAGGAGAAATGTTAGTTGATTTCTGCTACTTTTCCTGCTTCTGCTTTAGGCTCTTTACCCTTGCGACGGGCAAGGACATCCGCATAGTGCTTGCGGCTGTTATTGAGTACGGAAAGGAAGATCGCATAAAAGCTATCGTCTTTGACTTGGTGCAAAATCACCACATAGTCCGCCAACTGTTGGTAAGGCGTCGCCACTTCTTTGCGCAATCGCTTGACATCATAGCTCACTTTTTGCAATTTCTCTTGGGAACGAGAGGCAAAGAGTTGTTCAAAAGCTGAGTGGCTTTCGGTCAGATTTTCAACGAATTTCCCAAGCGCTACAGTCCCCACTTGCTCCTTATATGGGGCTGTCTTTAGCTTGTCCAGCAAGCTGACAACGAGGGCAGTTTCTTCCTCGTAATGCTTCTGATGAGCGTCTTTGTATTGGTCAAACAAGCGTTTCAAGCTGGCATAAGCCGCCTTTTCCTCTTCCCGCTTGCCTGCCCGATAAGGTTTCAGCGCATCGCGAAGAGCTTGCAAATCAGCGTCGCGCAATTCGTCAGCCGCACTAATCGAAGCTGACTTTTCACTCGCCCGAATCTGACCGAGAGAGGCTTGATAAGCAGGCAAAGCTGCCTTTATATTCTTGACGAGAGCGGTAATGACATCCTCATTTTTAAAGTCGAGCGCTTCTTTCTCCACATCATCTAAAAAACGAGTGATAAACTGCGTGAATTCCGCATGACGGAGACTGCTAATTTTAAGTCCAATGAGCTTTTCTTGCTCCATAAATTCCTTTTTTACTTGTCACTTAAAGCGACCGTTTCAATGACTTCTCCTTTTTCCGTCAGCGCGGCGGATAACCTCAACTACTTTTCGTTTGCTTCGTCCGCCCAGCGGAAAGTTTCCCTTACTTTTGGTTTACTCCGTCCGCCCGGCGGACAGCATGAATCAAAAGAAGTTTATCTCGTCCGCCGGGCGGACGGAGTGAACGACAATCAGTTTGCCTTGTCAGCTCCGCGGACGAAATAAAATTGTCTCGCCTCACCTCATTAGCCAACGAAATCCAGAAAAATCATCTCATTTAGTATAACATGAATGGGAAATTTTCTGAAAAAGAGGAGTGTTTTTTGAAAAAGTTCAATATTTCATTATTATATTAAACCATTCTGGTAAAGTCGTCTGCTCTTCATTCAAGACTTCAAAACCATTGTCTTTTTTTAAATAAATCAGCGTAGGTACACCAGTCACATTATATTTTTCCATAGCTTTCTTTATTTGAGAATTCTTATGAGAATCTTCTGTATTTAAGTAATAAATTTTAAAAGGCGTATGATACAAGTCTGATGTTTCTTTCAAGACCGGAAGAAATTCTCTACAAAACGGGCACGTCTCACGACCAAAATAGAGCAAATTTCCCTTTGTTAATTTATTGTTTAAAACATTTTCTGCATTCGTCTCTTGAAAGCTCTTTACAATTTCTTTGTATAATTTTGTCAATTTTAAATCGTGTTCTACCTCATTTTCACTTGTTGAAACCTGAGAAACACTTGAAACTGTAGAGCTTTCAGAAGCTTGTGATGAAGAGGTGCATGCAGAGAGGAAAAAGAGAGTTGTGCAAATAATAATGAAGTATAGACTCATGCGAATACATTTCATAAAAATTCTCCTTAATCTTTTGGGATTTTTTTTATTATTGTCGTTAAAAGCAGAATTATATATGCTCCCAAAAATAGAATATCACCTATCACATCATCATGTGAGAAATATAAAAAGTACAGTATCAATACAATTGTATAAAAATAGAAATGATATTTCTTATAAAAGTATTTGTCAAAAGAATATTTTTTCTTCATTATTTTCACTCCTTTTTTAACACAGAAATAATAAGTCTATTTCGCTATGCTTTTAAGCATTGATATACTACTGGTCCATATGCCATAAGCAGAGAATACCATGTGGTTGAAAAGCTAAATACACCAAGCCCTAAAGCCCATAAACAATCTCTTTGCGCTGGTGTAAGAGTAGCCGAAGCACTCCCATCTTTCAAACAATATCTTTTGTAAGTATAGCTATTCTTGTTCATATCTCCACATACACCTCAATCCCGGAAAGGAACTACTTCTTCATATTTCATACTATTCGCATAAATAACAGAAGTTGAGGACGGTATAACTGTTGCACCAATCATAAAAGCTGCTGCAATCGTAAGGAAAATTTTATATAATTTTTTCATAGTATATACCTTTTTCTTTATAAAGACAAATACTTTTAAAAAAACAATACTAATTACATCAACACTTATAGTACATTGGTTTCACCTCTATTCTTCAGTTTAAATGCATTTAATTCTAATATTGTCCCAATCCAATTGGTACCCACGGTATTAAAGATACAGCAACAATAGCAATAAATATCAGATTCAAAAATAGTTTTTTCTTCATCGCTTTCTCTCCTTTCATCTATATGATATAATATGATGAAAAGGTATTCACAAAATGCCCACTATTTTCACATTTCATATTTAACACAAGGAGTCGCCTATGCGTTGGGATATTGGTACCGTTTATAAAAATATCAGAAAATCAAAAGGCATTACTCAGCAAGAAGTCTGTGGAGAATGGATCTCTCGTTCAAATTTATCAAAATTTGAAAGCAATCATTCCGTTCCCAGCTATGAAACCATGGAATTTCTGCTCCACCAGATTGACATGAGCTTTGGGGAATTTGAATATATTTGTGATTATTATCATTCAAATCCCAGAATGAAGATCATCTTACAATTTAAAAATTATTTGTCTGTCGTTGAAACAGAACAATTACTGGATTTAACCAAACAGTGTGAGGACTACTTGAAAGCTCATCATGATATTCCCGTTAGCAATATTTTGCGTATGGCAAATATACTAATTGAAATTAGAAAAAATAAAATCAGTAGTCAAGCACAAGTTTTAGCCCAACAGTTATGGACAGATTTAGAAAAACGAGATACTTTTTATGAAAGTGACTTAAATTTACTAAGTGTTATTCTTTACTTCTTCCCACTAGAAACCATTCAAAATATAACGGAAAAAATCTTAGCCAGTCTCAACAAGTATAAGCATTACAAAGAAATTCACAGTACACAATTCTCCATTTTAGCCAACCTTTCGACCATCTACCTTTACAACAACCACCTTGACGATTGCCAGCGTATCACCGAGATGATCTTACCGCTCGCCAAGCAAACAAAACGATACGACAAGCTCGGCTTTGCTCAGGTTCGTCTGGGTATTTGCCAGGGAGACGACGACCTTATCCAGAAAGGTCTCCAGTTGCTTGAGCTGACAAAAGAAACGACCTTGCTCGAAAACTTGAAAGAAGAAGTCAAACAATATCGTGCTTCCTATTTCTCTCATATTTCACATGGAATTTCAACCACTTCAATAGAAACGGAGAAGTAAATGACTTACAACGGATTTGTATTTTTTGATATTGATGGTACTTTAGTAAATAGTCAGGGACAAGTTCCGATAGAAAATAAAAGAGCCATTGCTCAACTACGAGCCAATGGCTTTCTTCCCATTGTCTGTACCGGACGTGGCCGCGGAGAAATGGGAACGGTTCTGGAAGACGCTGGGATTCATTCTGCCATTTTGCTAAACGGAATGGAAATTCTCCATGAGAAGCAATTCCTGTTTGAAGGACGGATTGCACAAACCAGCATTCTCAAACTCCTGCAATTGGCAAAAGAAAATAAGCACGGCCTCGGTTTTTATTCACAAGGAGAAATGCGTGTGACAGCACTCAGTTCAACTGTTCAGCAGAATTTCCGTTATTTCCATCAAGACCTGCCCCAAGTTGGACCGACCATTTACCAAAACCAGCCTTGTCAGATGTTGCTCATTTTTAGTGAAGATCCCGAAAAAGACACTCAGTACCAAACAGAAGTCCCTGAACTGCACTTTTTCCGTAACAGCCCTTACTCGATAGACATCACGCCGCACGGTTGTAATAAAGGCTCTGGGATTCAGCACCTACTGACCTTGCTGGCAGACGAAGGACCGACTTATGCATTCGGAGACGGGCTCAATGACCTATCAATGTTTGAAAGAGTGGATTATTCAATTGCAATGGGCAATAGCCAAGCAACCGTCAAAGAAGCAGCCACTTTCATCACGCGCTCTAATGATGAAAATGGCATTCCACACGCCCTTGCTCACTTTGGTTTAATTTAAAAAGAAGCTCCTGTATTCAAGATACAAGAGCTTTTAGATTAGACTAATTCTTTTTTATTCGGATTGTAGACCAAGAAACCAAGACCGACAAAGAGCAGCAGAACAACTGTCATGAAGGCAACTTGTCCACCGACTTGCCCTGTTATCGAAATTGTTTGACGCAAAGCCGAAACAGAGTAACTCATTGGCAACCAAGGATTGATATTTTGGAAAATCTTATCCGTCAATGGAAGTGGGTAAGTCCCTGCACTAGAGGCTAGTTGCAACAATAACAAAATCAAGGAAGTGAAAGCACCAAGCTTAGTGTCCCACGTTACCAGAGCCGTCACCACTGCCATGAAGCACATGCTCGTTAAAAGAATGATTCCAAGCGTCGCCCATTCATGGTTGGCAGTCAAGCCAATCATGTGCACTGCACCATACACCAATAAACCTGCCAAGAGAGAAATAACGCCATTGACCTGAATACGTGCTTTCAGCCATTCCATACGTGTCTCAGGTTTCTTACCAGAAGGCAACGTGTTAAAAATGATATTGGTTGAAATCGCTGCTACAAAAAGTGCCACAGAAATCATGTATGGAGCCATACCGATACCATTTTTACCAACATGGTCTTTATCTATTTTCTTCGTTGTCAATGGATTTGCGAGAGCTTTAGCATTGGCTTTGTTGGTTGTCACCATAGATAATTGATTTTTAGCATCTGTCAAACCTGCTGTCAAGGTGTCCACACCCGACACAAGCCTTCCCAAATTAGACGTCATCATTGAACTACCATCCGCCAGCTTCGTAGAACCATCTGCTATTTTACCAGCACCATCAGACAACTTACCTACTCCTGACACTAGTGCCGCAGAATTGCTAACTAATTGATTGGCTCCTGCTGCCAATTTTGCCAAGCCTGCGTCAATTTGACCATTATTACCAGCTAATTGATTGGCTCCAGAAGCAACCTTTGCCATTCCAGATGTCAATTGACTGTTTTTACTAGCTAAAACCTTAGAACCTGAACTAATTTTCGCCATGCTAGATGTTAGTTGCTCGTTATGACTAGATAAGGTGTTAGCTCTTACCGCGATCTGAGCGACTCCATTAGTATAGTCTGTCACACCTTTCGCAAATCGACTAGCGCCTGTTGTCAAGCTCGTTTGCAATTGGTCAACTCCTGCTGCCACTTGACTAGCACCCGTAGTCGATTGTTGTAATGCCGCAAGAATGCTTTCTTGAGATTGTTGTGCACTCGTTTGGAGACTTGAAAGAGCACCTTTGGCTTGTTCGATGACAGCGATGCTTTGTTGGTTAGAAGATTGATCTGGCAAATTTTCCACTTGCGCCTTGAGCGCTTGAATCGTTGTCAACATCTTTGTCACGGCTGTAGAAGTTTGGCTTGGAGCTTGTGAAATAGCGGTATTGATTTCTGCTTGTTCACTAGCACTTAATTTTTGATAAGCAGCTGTAGCAACTACATTATTTGTAATCGTAGCCTTATCTGTCGCAACACTATTGACAAGCATATTTGCAGTTGTTTCCATATCATTCAAAGCAGTTGTCATGCTCGCTTTAGCAGTTGACAAGTCTGAACCTGTTGACAGAGCAGTTTGAACAGCAGTTAAACCTGTTTGCAAAGCTTGTAATTTTTGAACTTGCTCAGCTGTCATACCAGATTGTTTAACAGTCGCCATCAAAGTGTTCAGACCCGTAGCTAATTGATGCGCACCGCTTGATAATTTTTGAATTTCCTCATTAGAAGCAGTTAATTGATTGACTCCTGCCAATAAATTTTTTGATTGGTCATTTAATTGATTGGCACCACCTGCAAGATTTGCCACACTATTAGTATAGTCGCTTAAGCCATCTGAAAATTGTTCTGAACCGTCCGCCAGCTGACCAACAGCATTTGTATAGTCTGTCAACCCTTTTGATAATGTTGTTGAGCCAGAAGCTAATTGACCGACACCTGATGTATAAGCTGAAAGGCGTGTTGACAAGGTACCAATCCCGTCTGACAACTGACGCACACCAAGAGTATACGTTCCCAAACCTGTCGTTAATGTATTAGCACCCTCCACAAACGTCATACTAGAACTAGATAAAGTCTGTAAATTATCTGTCAAGGTTTGACTACCCTCTTTCAATTGTTGACCACCAGAAGCGAGTTGACCACTACCAGAAGCAGCTGTTGTCATACCTTTTCTCAATTTATTCATACTCTTAAAAAGAGAAGTCATATACGTATTGGTCACATTGTTTGCGACAGTTTGTTGAAGTCGCGTCATAGCCGAATCACTCATCTTACTAGCAATAAAGCTATGTCCACTAGACGTTTGATAATCAATCTGCATTTTTTGTGGCTTATTATCCAGAATACTAGCTGCCTTTTGGGATAAATCGCTCGGAAGGGTGATAATCATATAATAATCACCCTTCTCCAAACCTTTCTTTGCCTTTGCTTCAGATACAAAATGAAAATCTAACGCATCATTCTTTTTAAGGCTTTTCACCATATCATCCCCAACAGACAATGTGTTACTGTTAAATCTTGCATGTTGATCTTTATTCACCACCGCTACTGGTAATTCCGATACTTTTCCATAAGGATTCCACATTGAACTTAAAAAGATAACATTATAAAGAGCAGGAATCAAGGAAACACCAATCATGACAACAATAAAGATTGGTTTTTTGAAAATTTCTTTCCATTCTCTGAACATTTTTTCTCCTCTATCTTAGACACTCTATATAAAAATTTTAATTTTTGAAATATTTTTATACACATTGTCTAAATATTTGATATAATAGATTATACAGTTTCTACATTTTTTCACAAGAGAAAAAAATCAATTTTAGACACATTGTATAAATTTGTTCAAAAGAGGAAAACTAATATGGCAGAAAGTAACAAGCGCCAAAAAACAAAAATGATTATTGAAAATGCAATGGTCGATCTGCTTAAACACGAATCATTCGATCAGATTAGCACTGTCAAGTTGACAAAAACGGCCGGTATCAGTCGCAGCAGTTTTTATACACACTATAAAGATAAATATGATATGATTGAGCATTATCAACAGAAACTTTTCCATAAGTTAGAATACATTTTTGAGAAGTATGCTCAAGACAAGCGTAGCGCGATTATAGAAGTTTTTGATTTCCTTACACGCGAATCCCTCCTTTCTGCTTTATTGACAGAAAACGGAACAAAAGAAATCCAAACATTTTTACGTCATAAATTCCAAATCATGCTGGCTGAAGACCTACAAGAGCGCTTTAGTAGTAAACTACTAAGTCAAGTGGAGAAAGAATACAGCCATGTTTACCTGACAAACGCCTTTTTTGGAGTTTGTCAAATGTGGATTGCTAGAGGAAAAAAAGAAAGCCCTGAACAAATGGCAGATTTTCTTTTAAAAATGTTGGATTAGAAGGTAATTCTATTTTGCTACTACCAAGATTATTCAAATATTAACGAATAAAGCCATTTAGTGTTAAAATGTGAAAAACTTCAAGACAAAAATGCTCATCACTTTTAAAACTAGAAAAGAAGCTGGGAGTCTTCCCAACTTCGGATAAGTCTTAGATTAAAGTTGTTTGTTGTAGTATTCAACGACAAGCGCTTCATTGATTTCTGGGTTGATTTCGTCGCGCTCTGGCAAACGAGTCAATGAACCTTCCAATTTTTCAGCGTCGAATGATACGAATGCCGGACGTCCAAGAGTTGCTTCAACCGCTTCAAGAATTGCAGGTACTTTCAATGATTTTTCACGAACTGAAATCACTTGACCTGGGGTTACGCGGTATGATGGGATATCAACGCGTTTTCCGTCAACAAGGATGTGACCGTGGTTTACGAATTGACGAGCTTGACGACGAGTAGTTGCAAGACCAAGACGGTAAACAACATTATCCAAGCGACGTTCCAAAAGAAGCATGAAGTTGAAACCAAGGATTCCACCTTTGATTTTAGTTGCTTGTACGAACAAGTTACGGAATTGCTTTTCACCTACGCCGTAAGTAAAACGAAGTTTTTGTTTTTCAGCCAATTGCAAACCATATTCTGACAATTTGCTACGGTTATTTGGTCCATGTTGACCTGGTACGTAGTTACGACGTGCCAATTCTTTACCTGTACCTGTAAGTGAAAGACCCAAACGACGAGCTTGTTTCCAAGAAGGTCCTGTATAACGTGACATAAATATGTCCTCCTGTAAAAATAATAATTTGAGGAAATAGTCACTTAGAAAGCCCTGATTCGTGCAGAACATTTTCGCCTAAACAGCCAAGGTTACTTTTTATAGCTAATGTTCTGTTGACGAGCTTCATGCTCTCCTGCTGCTATTTCACACAAAAGCCATTATATCAAAAAAAATCCTATCTGTAAAGACGGATTTTGTCAGATTATTTCTTTCTATGGAAAGAACCTTTCTTTTTCAATAATTCCTCTATCGCAATTATATTTTGCTGTTCAGATGTTGCTAAAATAGTTTCAAACCCCAGACTTTTAGCAGTATCTAGATTAACCTGTAGATCATCTATAAACACACATTGGCTAGCTTGCAATGTATACTTGGTCAGTAATTTTTGATAGATACTTTTATCTGGTTTTGCACATCCTACTTCGTAAGAAAGGATTTTCCCCGTCAATACTTTTGTCATTGGTAATAAACCGGCATTTTCAACTATATAAAAGATCTCACTGGTAGTAGATAAAATATAAATACTATACCCCATCTGAACCCATTCAAAAATTTTCTCTTGTAGCTGATAATAGCTATCTATTACCTCATACCAACGAGTAAAAACAGCTTCAACAGTAGGAGCATACGAACCGTCTAGCAATTTTTGAGCTTTCCGAATGGCTTGTTTCAAGCTTAATTCTCCAATATCCGTCTGAGCCCAAATTCCCGAGTCAAAAACAGCCGTTTTGACACGCTTACGATCTTCTTCATCCTCTACGAAAGCAGCTAAAATCTTAGCAGGGTTCCATTCAATTAAAACATTGCCAAAATCAAAAATTAGATTTTTAATCATTTCTTACTCCAGCCCCGCATTACATTAAAATAAATTTATCTTAATCTAAATACCGAATCAAGTTTTTCTCTGTTAAAATATCCGAATAAGTATAGGATTCGACGTAAGTATTTTCAATCTCACCTGGATTACTACTATTGTTGGTATATTCAACAATAAACAAAGAAGGATATACTTCAATTAAACGACCTTGCTTATTTTTTTGACGTTTACGACCGTTTTCAAGAGTCATTTCCACCATTTTTCCTTCATGAGCCTTGATTTCTTCTTTAATTTTTCTCATTTTTGCAACATCTGTAAATGCATCACTCATTATCTATTCCTCTCTCTTAGAAATACTTGAAAACTTATTGTATTCTTTTTGGAAAATCAATTCTACCGTACCACGTGCACCGCTACGGTTCTTTTCGATAATCACTTCGACTTTGTTGTTTGGAATCCCTTCAGTTTCTTCACCGCCCCGTTCATAATAGTCATCACGATAAAGAAAAGCTACAATATCTGCATCCTGCTCAATTGAACCAGACTCACGAATATCTGATAAAACTGGTCTCTTATCCTGACGTTGCTCCACACTACGCGAAAGCTGGCTCAGCGCAATAACAGGCACTTTCAACTCTTTTGCTAAAATCTTTAATTGACGAGAAATTTCAGAAACTTCCTGTTGACGATTTTCTCGACCAGTCCCTGTAATTAATTGCAAGTAATCAATTAAAATCAAGCCAAGATTTCCTGTTTCTTGCGCTAATTTTCGAGCACGTGAACGAATCTCTGTAATCCGAATTCCTGGTGTATCGTCAATGTAAATACTAGCTTCTGCTAAATTTCCTTGTGCAATCGCATACTTGCTCCATTCTTCATCTGTCAATTGTCCCGTTCGGATTGAATGCGATTCAATCAAACCCTCAGCCGCCAACATCCGGTCTACTAAGCTCTCGGAACCCATTTCTAGAGAAAAAATAGCAACTGTTTTATCTAACTTGGTTCCAATATTTTGTGCAATATTGAGGGCAAAAGCAGTCTTACCAACCGCAGGACGAGCTGCCACAATGATGAGCTCTTCTTCATGGAGACCAGTCGTCATATGATCTAAATCTTGATAACCTGTCGCAATCCCTGTAATATCAGAAGTTTGTTGGGAGCGTGTTTCCAAACTACCGAAATTAAGATTCAAAATCTCTTTGATATTTTTAAAACCACTTCGACTAGCATTTTCACTAACATCAATTAACGCTTTTTCCGCTCCAGCAATGATTTCATCTGCAGGACTAGCACCATCATAAGCTAGGTTGATAGAGTCTGTCAAACGTGAAATTAACCGCCGCAGAACAGCCTTTTCTGCTACAATTTTAGCATAATACTCAGCATTGGCAGAAGTCGGCACTGAATTTACAACTTCAACCAAGTAAGACAAACCACCAATGTTTTGCAAATCACCCTGACTGTCTAAAATATTACGAACAGTCGTTGCATCAATGGCATCACCTCGATCTGCCAAATCAATCATCGCTTTAAAAATTAAGCGATTGGCATATTTAAAGAAGTCGTTTGGCTCGATATATTCACGAACAAAAACTAGCTTACTCTCATCAATAAAAATCGCACCTAAAACAGATTGTTCTGCCAAAATGTCTTGCGGCTGTACTCGCAATTCATCAATATCTGCCATAAGACCTCCTCTCTCAAAAAATAATCTTCTTTATTAACCTTCTTTTACACGTAAATTGATAACGCTAGTCACATCTTGATAAATTTTCACTGGCACATCAATCAAGCCAACAGAACGAATAGGATTCTTGACTTGAATCAATCGTTTATCAATCCTAATTCCAAATTGCTTTTGCAATTCTTCAGCAATTTTTTTATTGGTAATAGAACCAAAAGTACGTCCATCTGGTCCTACTTTTTCAGTAAATTCAACAATTGTATTTTCTTCTTCCAGCTTTTCCTTAATGGCTTGTGCTTCAGCTAACATTTCTGCATGCGCTTTTTCTTCTGATTTTTGTTTACCACGAAGTTCACCAATAGCTGCAGCAGTTGCTTCCTTTGCAAGATTTTTTTTAATCAAAAAGTTCTGTGCATAACCAGTTGGCACCTCTTTAATCTCGCCTTTTTTTCCTTTTCCTTTAACATCTGCTAAAAAAATTACTTTCATTTCTTTAACTCCTTATCTTTTAGTACTTCATGAACAATAATTTCATTCAACCGTTGGATGATTTGTGCGATTGTCTGGTCAGAAATTTGCGCTGCTGCCAAATTAAAATGACCGCCTCCGCCAAGCTCTTCCATAATCCGCTGTACATTGATTTTACTACGACTACGAGCAGATATCGATATACTATTTTGTTTATTTTTGCTGACAACAAAACTCGCTTCAATTCCCGACATAGCTAGCATAGCATCTGCAGCTTTACTAATAACAACTATATCATAGCATTTTTCTTCTGCTCCAGTGGCTACAAGTACATTTGGCAAGATTTTCTTACCATTTAAAATTAGCTCATTCACCTCACGGTACTCATCAAAGTCTGTGGCAGAAATATCCTGAATGGCTACACTGTCACTTCCACGCGTGCGCAAATAACTTGCTACATCAAATGTTCGACTAGTGACACGCGAAGAAAATTTCTTCGTATCCAGCATAATTCCAGCCATCAATACACTAGCTTGCATTTTACTCAAACGTCGATGCTTAGAATTTTGGAATTGAATCAATTCTGTCACTAATTCACAAGCACTGCTTGCTCCACTTTCAATATAGCTAATAATGGCATTTTCTGGAAAATCCTGGTCTCTTCTATGGTGGTCAATGACGATAATTTGATGAAATAAATCATAAAATTCCTTTGATAGGGTCAAAGCTGTTTTTGAATGATCCACCATGATTAGTAAAGAGCGATTCGTTACCATTGTCATCGCATCAGCGACCGAAAGAAGATTGGTCTCTCCTTCATCTTGCAATCTATGAACTGCTCGCTCAATATCGGCAGCCATTTGATGAGGATCATAGACAGCATAGGTCTGATCAATAATATTGCTAGCAAATACTTGCATTCCAACAGCAGAGCCCAGTGCATCCATATCCAAATTTCTATGCCCAACCACAAAAACTTGGTCCACACTTTTAATCTTATCTGAAATAGCAGTCATCATAGCGCGCGTGCGAGTACGCGTCCGTTTCACGGATGCAGCTGATCCACCACCAAAATAAACTGGATTCTTTGACTCATCATTTTCTTTTACAACAGCCTGATCACCACCACGAACTTCAGCAAGGTTCAAGTTTAACAGAGCTACTTTACCAATCTGTTCATGATTGCTATCTCCATACGAAAATCCCATACTCAAAGTAAGAGGAATTTCCCGCTTTTTCGCCTCTTCCCTAAACTGATCAATCACTATGAACTTATCTTGCATTAACTGATCCAAAACTGTGTAATCTGTAAAAATATAAAAACGATCCATCCCCACACGACGAGAAAACATGGCGTATTTTTCGGCAAATTCAGCAACAAACTTTGCGATGAAACTATTAATATGACTAATATCTGAATCTGACACAACATCCTCCAGATCATCATAATTATCAACTGAAACAATACCGATAACTGGTCTTGTCGTCACGAGTTCTGTAGTTGCTTCATATTCGCTAGACGCATCAAAAAAGTAAAACACACTCGAAGCCTGATCCAGATACACTGAATATTTGGTATCACCAATCGTTGCATACGATCCTGTATTTTCAAATGGTATTTTAGTGATTTTTTGCAGTAAATCCATATCAAACTCACCATCTTCATTGGTGAGAACCAACTCTGCATAGGGATTAAACCATTCAACATTTCCAGATGCTTGGTCTACTTTCACAACACCAACTGGCATCCTTTCAAGTAATGACGCCAAACTGTTTTCTGCTTGATTGTTTACATACTGGATTTGTTCTACTTCATTAAGTTCATAACTTTTTTGTTGGAAAATCAATAGAAAAATCAAAATAGCCAGCACCAAAAAAAGCACAACTAACATCAAAATGCCGCTACCAAGAACTCTTAATAAAATAGCTAAAATTCCAAAGGAAATAACACCCATGATTACAAAATGGATTGGAGTAAAACGAAATTTTTCCATCATAAACCTCTTAACCGCCATTTTACCATAAAAGCTCTAAAAAAGCGAGCTTTCCCTGTATAAAGCAAGCCAAATATATTGTTAGACATCAATCTTTCTATTACTACTTGATCTACTTTACAAGGAAAAACAAGTTCTGTCACTGTTTTCTCAACTTTACTAACTCAATAGTTTACAAACTTGTCAAACATTTTTCACGAAAAAGATACTTGTTCAATAGTATGAACAAGTATCTTCATCATTATTTTTTTGTTTTTTCCTGGTTTTTCGAAATACTTCGTGATTTACCTTCCAAATAAACCATCAAAATAGAAATATCTGCAGGATTGACACCAGAAATCCGGCTCGCTTGCCCAATAGTTTCTGGATTAATTTTCTTAAACTTCTGACGAGCTTCTGTCGCAATGGAATCAATATCATCCCAATCTATAGTTGCCGGAATACGTTTTTCTTCCATGCGCTTCATCTTCTCAACTTGATCCAGCGCTTTAGAGATATAACCCTCGTATTTGACTTCGGTCTCAATCAATTCAATAATTTTTTCATCTAAATCTTCCGCTGCTGAGCCGATAAAATTGACAACATCTTGATATGAAACTTCTGGACGACGTAAAAATTCTTTCGCTGTAACTGCATCTGTCAATGGTTTAAAGCCTAATTTTTCAACCATTTCATTCGTTTCTTTAATTGGCTTTAATTTAATAGAATTCAAACGCTTCATTTCAGTTTCATATTGATGTTTCTTAATTTCAAAACGCAGCCAGCGCTCATCATCAACCAATCCTACTTTACGTCCAATTTCAGTCAATCGCATATCCGCATTGTCATGACGTAAAATGAGACGATATTCGGCTCGACTAGTCAAAAGACGATATGGCTCTACCGTTCCCTTAGTGACCAAGTCATCAATCATGACCCCAATATAACCATCACTGCGTTTCAAAATCAGTTCCGGTTTTCCTTGAACTTTTAGAGCTGCATTGATTCCTGCAACAATGCCTTGTCCCGCTGCTTCTTCATAACCAGACGTCCCATTCGTTTGCCCAGCTGTAAACAAACCTGAGATTTTCTTAGTTTCTAGAGTAGCACGAAGCTGATGTGGCATAATCATATCATATTCAATCGCATAGCCAGTTCGCATCAATTCAGCATTTTCAAGTCCCTTAATAGAATGCACTAAGTCTTTTTGAACATCTTCTGGCAAACTCGTTGATAATCCCTGAATATAAACTTCTTCTGTATCTCGTCCTTCCGGTTCCAAGAAAAGTTGGTGGCGTTCTTTATCTGCAAAACGAACAATTTTGTCCTCAATTGACGGGCAGTAACGTGGACCAACACCCTTCACCATTCCTGAAAACATTGGTGCACGATAAAGATTGTTTTGAATAATTTCATGACTCTCTGCATTAGTATAAGTCAACCAACAAGGAATCTGATCCTTAATATAATCTTCATCTCTAGAAGTGTAAGAGAAATGGTTTGCCTTCTTATCTCCTGGCTGAATTTCTGTTTTATCATAATCAATTGACGCCGCCTTTACACGTGGTGGCGTTCCTGTTTTAAAACGTCCAATTTCAAACCCTAAGTCACGTAAATTATCTGCTAAGTTAATTGCAGCTAAACTATGATTAGGACCAGAAGAATACTTCAAATCCCCAATAATAATTTCTCCACGCAGGGCTGTACCGGTCGTTACAACAACTGCCTTTGCAGCAAACTCTTGATGCGTAGCTGTTTTCACACCAATGACTTTCCCATTCTCAACTAGAATCTCATCTATAATAGTTTGACGCAAAGTCAGATTCTTTTGATGTTGAACCGTTTTACGCATTTCTTTAGAATAAAGTTCCTTATCTGCTTGCGCACGAAGAGCACGAACAGCAGGCCCTTTCCCAGTATTGAGCATCTTCATTTGAATATAAGTTTTGTCTATATTCTTAGCCATCTCTCCGCCTAGAGCATCCACTTCCCGTACAACAATTCCCTTAGCAGAACCTCCAATAGAAGGATTACAAGGCATAAAGGCTAACATTTCAATATTGATTGTCGCAAGTAAAACTTTACAGCCCATCCGGCTGGCTGCTAGTGAAGCCTCAACACCTGCATGCCCTGCTCCAATTACGACAATATCATAACTTTCAGTAAAATTGTATGTCATCTTTTCTTTCCTTATTTTTTCACCAAAAAAGTCAAACCTCTAGAAGTGCAGGACAAAAAGCCTGCAACATCCATGAGCTTTGACCATCATAGTTATTGCTACATCTATTTTAGCAGATTGCTAAAATATGTCAATCTAAATATACTGTTGAAGCTTACCATTTTTATAGGCATTATCAATCAAACCACCACCCAAACATTCTTCTCCATCATAAAAAACAACAGCTTGTCCAGGTGTAATAGCACGTTGAGGTTCTGCAAAGTTGACAGTTGCCTTGTCACCCTTTACAGTAACTGTCACCTTAGAATCTGGCTGACGATAGCGAAACTTAGCAGTACATTCCATAGTAAATTCTTCTGGCATTTCTTTTGTGAAATGAACCTGACTAGCGTCAAGGCTGGTTGACATTAAGTTGTCATGATAAAAGCCCTGACCAACATAAAGAATATTTTGACTGAAATCTTTTCCAACAACGAACCAAGGTTCATTATCACCACCATGCTGACCACCAATTCCAAGACCACCTCGCTGGCCAATAGTATAATACATCAACCCAGCATGCTGGCCCATATCTCGACCTTCAAAGGTCATCATGCGACCAGGTTGGGCAGGTAAGTATTGGCTCAGAAATTCTTTAAAATTCTTTTCGCCGATGAAGCAAATACCCGTCGAGTCTTTTTTCTTAGCTGTAGCTAAACCAGCTCTTTCAGCAATTGCTCGAACTTCTGGCTTTTCTAAATGACCCAGAGGAAACATAGTCTTTTGCAGTTGTTCCTGTGACAGTTGGCTTAGGAAATAAGTCTGATCCTTATTGTTGTCCTTGCCACGTAACATATGGACTAGGCCATCTTGGTCTCTCTTCACCTGAGCATAGTGACCCGTTGCAACGTAATCTGCCCCCAGTGTCAAGGCATAGTCAAGGAAGGCTTTAAATTTGATTTCCTTATTACACATAACATCTGGGTTCGGAGTCCTACCAGCTTGGTATTCTGCCAAGAAATATTCAAAAACGCGATCCCAGTACTCCTTTTCAAAGTTGACAGAGTAGTAAGGAATACCAATCTGATCTGCAACAGCTGCTACATCCTTGTAGTCTTCTGTGGCTGTGCAGACACCAAATTCATTTGTATCGTCCCAGTTTTTCATGAAGATGCCAATCACATCATAACCTTGCTCTTTCAAGAGCAAAGCAGTTACTGATGAATCAACACCTCCGCTCATACCAACAACGACACGAATTTTAGAGTTATCACTCATTGTATTCTCCCATCTTTTCGTTATTTCACGATTGAAGGTCGTGCTGTGCTTTCAACGATTGAAGGTCGCTTAGAGCAAGGTTTATTATAACATGAAATAAGTTTAAGAACAAATTTCAACAGCCAAATAGTTCTACCTTTACACCGCTGTAAACTAAAAATGTGGTAGATAACAACTATTGAGACAGTGATTGAACAATGGATACTCCATCAAAAGAGTTTCTTGGAATCTAGTGAATGACTTTGCAACTTCTATCGTAAAAAACAGGCTGGAACATTTTGTCCCAACCTCAATTATTTCTCGTATTCATCAATACCAACCATTTGCTAGCCAGAAAGCCTTAGCAGCTGACCAAGAACCATAACGACCTGCTACATAAGCGTCTGCTACTTTTTCTTGATTTTCTGCTGATAAGTCACCATTTAAGTAAGACAAACTCAATTGGTAACGACCATAATATTGTCCATTTTGTGCTGTGTAACTACCACTTGATTCTTTTTGTGCAATCCATTCTTTTGCTGCTGCATCTTCAGCACTCAGACCAGATGTAGTAGTTGTAGAATTGCTTGATGCCGTAGTAGTTGTAGTGGTATCATCTAACTCTAATACTTGCCCAACACTAATCAGATGAATATTGCTAATCTTATTTTTCTGAGCAATGTGATCAACTGTTGTATTATGTGATGCAGCGATAGCTGAAAGAGTATCTCCAGATTTTACTGTATAGCTATCTGCATTTGCAAATGTAGGAAGAAAGAACAGCGCTGTTGCTGCTAAACTCATTAAACCTACTTTTGTTTTTTTATTTGTGCTATTTAAATTCAACATCATTTAAATTCTCCTTTTCTATGATAGAACTATCATATACCTTAATTATTACTCTTGGTTTTTCCTTTCATTAAAAATATTACAAACAAATTGAAGAAAGACTAAAATCCACCCTATATTTCTTTGCTTTAAGGTTACTATAAGAAAAGTTACATTGAAGCAAGTCTAGAAGTTGGGTCACATCCATTTTATCAATTAAAAAGGCAGAAAAATATACTGAACTTTGATATAATGAAGACAATGAACTTATAAGGAGTTACGATGAACTCACTAAAATTTCAATCTGTTTTTGATATTATTGGACCTGTTATGATTGGTCCGTCTAGCAGTCATACAGCAGGTGCTGTTCGTATTGGAAAAATTGTTTCATCAATTTTTGATGACGAGCCAACAGAAGTTGAATTTCAACTATTTAATTCTTTTGCAAAAACTTATCGGGGACATGGTACAGACCTAGCTCTGGTGGCTGGGATTCTTGGGATGGACACAGATGATCCTGAAATTCCAAACAGCCTTGAGATTGCTCATAAAAGAGGTATTAAAATTGTCTGGACGATTCAAAAAGATAGCAATGCTCCACATCCAAATACAACTAAAATAACCGTTAAAAATGATCGGAAAACGATTAGCGTTACTGGTATTTCTATTGGTGGTGGAAATATCCAAGTGACTGAATTAAATGGTTTCTCTGTTTCGCTCAGTATGAACACTCCGACCATCATTATCGTTCATCAAGATATACCTGGAATGATTGCTCATGTTACTGAAGCACTTTCTCGTTACAACATCAATATTGCACAAATGAATGTCACAAGAGAAAAAGCTGGTGAAAAAGCAATTATGATTATAGAAGTTGACAATCGCAGTTGCGAGGAAGCAATAGAAGAAATTCGCAAAATTCCTCATCTCCACAATGTCAATTTCTTCAAATAGGAGAACTTATGTTTTATTCAATCAAAGAATTAGTAGAACAAGCTGATTTAGACTTTCAAGGCAGCGTTGCCGAACTTATGATTGCTACTGAATACGAACTGACAGGGCGTGAACGAGATGAAGTTTTACGGTTGATGACCAGAAATCTAGAAGTTATGAAAGCCTCTGTCATTATGGGATTAGATGAAAGTAAATCTCGGAGTGGTTTAACAGGTGGTGATGCAACCAAACTTCACAAATATATTCAATCAGGAAAAGCACTTTCAGATTACACTGTCTTAACGGCAGCAAAAAATGCTATTGCTGTCAATGAATATAATGCTAAAATGGGGCTAGTTTGTGCAACACCAACAGCTGGAAGTGCTGGTTGTTTACCTGCCGTTCTTACATCAGCTATTGAAAAATTAGAACTTACTGAAAAACAACAACTAGACTTTCTATTAACTGCTGGAGCTTTTGGTCTAGTTATCGCTAATAATGCATCCATTTCAGGAGCCGAAGGAGGCTGTCAAGCTGAAGTCGGGTCAGCAGCAGCCATGAGTGCAGCCGCACTTGTTCTAGCAGCTGGGGGCACACCATTTCAAGCCAGTCAAGCAATTTGTTTTGTCATTAAAAATATGCTTGGATTAATCTGTGATCCCGTTGCAGGTTTGGTAGAGGTTCCCTGTGTCAAGCGAAACGCTATGGGAGCTAGTTATGCTTTCATTGCGGCCGACATGGCTTTAGCAGGAATTGAATCTAAAATTCCCGTTGATGAAGTGATTGATGCTATGTATCAGGTCGGGGTTAGCATGCCAACTGCTTTTCGCGAAACTGCTGAAGGTGGTTTAGCAACTACACCTACTGGTCGTAAACTGTCTAAAGAAATTTTTGGAGATTGATCTCTTTTTATACAAAAAAGCTGGGATAACAACCTCCAGCTTCAAAGTATACTGTATAAGACACCAACGCTGCAATAACTGTTGCTCAAAGTAGCGCTTTGAAGCTGATAAGATTTGCAAGACAAATCTTATCACTGTTCACTTTTCAAGCTGAGAAGAGTACTTTTAACAAAACCTTCTTTTTCTTCATTCGCAACCTCAACAGTCTTCCAGACTGTCTCCCTTATAAAAATACAGACTATGCAAAATTTTAAGTATATTTTTTTCGATTTAGATGGAACACTTGTTGATAGTTCAGCAGGAATCAAAAATGCTTTCCACTATGCATTCACCTCGTTAAATATCAAAACCCCTGATAGCAAAGAGTTAGATACCTTCATTGGACCACCTTTAGAAGTAAGCTTTGCTTCTGTTGTTCCAGAAGCTGATATCAATCATGCTATTGCTTTATTTAGAGAATATTATAAAAATAAAGGTGTGTTTGAAACTCAGCTTTACCATGGTGTAAAGGAACTTTTATTAGAATTAGAAAATTCAGATTACCATATCTATATCACCACTAGTAAAAATGAAGTGATGGCTAATAAAATGGCACAATACCTAAAAATTGATAAGCATTTCAATGGCATCTTTGGCTCACTTCCGAATTCTTACCATAAAGCTGATGTTTTAACACGCGCTTTAAACTATTCTCATGCCAACCTTAACCAATCTGTTATCGTCGGAGATACCAAATTTGATATGATAGGTGGAAAATCCGTTGGAATGAACACTCTAGGAGTTTTGTGGGGATTTGGATATCGAGATGAATTAATTAACAATGGAGCAGATTTTATCTCAAATTCACCACAAAATCTTTTAACAGCATTGATAAATAATACTTTACATAAGTTGTAAACTATATTTACGATATACAAAAAAGATGAATAAATCTTTACTTGATTTATTCATCTTTTAATTAATCCGTTCTTGTTATTCCACTTAGTAATTCCAAGCTGATAACCCTTGTGCACTATATGCACGATAAGCAGCCTGAATTTGATCATCTACTGTAGCTGTTGAACCCCAACCTGGCATTGTTTGAAAAAGACCACTAGCTCCTGATGGGTTATAAGCATTAACTTGTCCGTTTGACTCACGAGCAATAATCTGTTCCCAAGTTGACGCTGGAACACCTGTTAATTCTGCCATACGAGCAGCTGCATAAGCACCTGTCGCTCCTGCTGTATTACCATTAGAAAGAACAACATTTGAAGAATGATTTGCTGTAGCTGGTTGCGAATAAGTAGTTGAAGCAGCAGGTGCATTATACGTCACAGCTTCATAAGTTACAGCTTCTTCTGTTGCAGTCTCTGTCGAACCTGCTGAAAGATTCTCTTCATCAAGCTCTAAAATTTGTCCAACTTTAATCAAGTCCGGATTTTTAATTTTATTGAGCTCAACTAACTTTTCAACTGATGTATTTTTTTCTTTAGCAATTTCTGATAAAGTATCGCCTGATTTAACAGTATAAGATTCAGCACTTGCAATAGTTCCTGTTGCAAAAAAAGCAACTGCAGTAAGAAGTCCTGATAACGTTAATTTCATTGATTTCATGTATATATCAATTTCTCCTTTTTTCGTATAATACTATATTACACATAAAATATTACTCTAATCTTATAATTGTATTACAAAGATTACAGAAATATTGATTTTATACGCAAAAAACGCTTTAAAAGGCGTTTTTTTGCTAACAATAATATAAGTTTTTTAACTTTTTAAGAAAAATAACATCAAACCTAAGACAAACATAGTAAAAATAGAAAGTGTGTCTTCTTTTTTCCACCTCAACTGACGGTAACGGCTTCTTCCTACACCACCTTGATAACCTCTCGCTTCCATAGCAGTTGCCAAAGCATCTGCACGTTTAAAGCTAGAAGCAAATAACGGAATCAAAATAGGAATAATTGATTTTACCTTTTGAACAACACTTCCTTCACCAAAATCAACCCCACGCGCCCTTTGAGCATTCATAATCCGTGTTGTGTCATCCATCAAAGTAGGGACGAAGCGTAAACTCATTGACAACATCAACCCTATTTCATGAACGGGTACCTTTAATACTGCTAAAGGCCGCAATAATGATTCAACTGCGTCTGCCAAACTAAGTGGCATGGTTGTTAAAGTTAATAGGGTAGAAAAAATAATAATTAAAAGAAAGCGGCTAAAAATGATGCCTGACTGATCTAAACCTACCTCTGTGATTCTTATAAAGCCAAATTGAAATAACAACGAGCCACCAGATGTAAAAAATAGTTGGAATAAAGTAGTAAAAGCAATCAAAAAGACCATAGATCTTAATCCTTTAAGGAAAAAAACTAAAGGAATCTTTGAAAGCCCAACTAGTAATATTGCAAAGATGAACAATAGTCCATTGGTCACAATATTATTTGCTAAAAAGATAATTAAAATAAAGAAAAACATTGACAAAAGTTTGCTGCGAGGATCTAGTCGATGAATGATTGAATTTCCAGAAACATATCGCCCCAAAATCATACTATCCATGGAATACCTCCTTAAATTCTTCTATAGTGATAGGTAAATATGGAAAAGTTAGCCCTCTATTTTTTAATTCTTGTGCAAATTTTGTAATTTTGGGAACTCCTAGTTGAATACTTTCCATAAATGCTACATCTTGGAAAACTTGCCGAGGCTCTCCGCTTTTGACTAGTCTTCCTTTTTCCATCACATAGACAGTATCCGCAAAATTAGCAACATCATCCATCAAATGTGTTACCAAAACAATGGTCATTCCTGCTTCATGTAATCGCTTAAATAAGCTCATCAATTCTTTTCGTCCAGCGGGATCTAAACCGGCTGTTGGCTCATCCAAGACAAGAATTTCTGGCTCCATCGCTAAAATACCAGCTATGGCTACTCGACGCATTTGTCCTCCAGATAATTCAAATGGGTTACGTTCGAATAATTCTTCTGAAATTCCGACAAGAGTTAATTTTTCACGTGCTAAACGTTCAGCATCTTCTTTTGATACTCCAAAATTTTGTGGACCAAAAGCAACATCTTTTAAAACTGTCTCATCAAAAATCTGACTTTCAGCAAATTGAAAAACCAATCCTACTTTTCTACGTACTTGTTTAATATCCTTGTTTATAGATGTCGAAGTAATTTTGACATCATCAATCACAACACTTCCTTCAGTTGGCACTAAAAGTCCATTCAGCAATTGTAAAATAGTTGATTTTCCACTACCTGTATGACCAACCAAAGCAATATATGATCCATTTTTTATTTCTAAATTGACTTCAAAAAGTGCAGGACTCTCAAAAGGAGTGCCTGCTTGATAAGTATAACTAACATTTTCTAAAGTAATTCCCATAAATAATCCTGCAATTCTTTTTCTGTTAAATAGCGCTTTGGCAATTGAAAGCCTGAATTCAGCAAAGTTGCTTTTACTTGATTTGTAAAAGGTTCATCTAAACCTAAATCCTCTAAATCCGCTCGTGAGAAAAGCTCACTTGGTGTACTAGTCGATTCTACCTGTCCTTCTTTCATCACCAAAACTCGATCACTAAGAGCTACTTCATCCAAATCATGTGTGATAGAAATAACAGTCATACCATGTTGATCTTTAATCTTTTTAACTGTCTGAATTAACTCTAAACGCCCTTCTGGATCCAACATACTAGTTGCTTCATCTAAAATAACGATATCAGGACGTAAAGCAACCACACCAGCAATAGCCACACGCTGCTTTTGCCCACCAGAAAGTCTTGCAGGTTCACGTTCTTTAAAGTCTTGCATCCCAACAATATCTAACGCTTCTTGAACTCTTTCAAACATCGTTTGGTAATCCATCCCTTGGTTTTCCAAACCAAAAGCGACATCATCCTCAACGGTTGCTCCCACAAATTGATTGTCTGGATTTTGAAAAACCATCCCAATATGCCGGCGCTTTTCCCATACATTTTCAAGAGTTAATTCATCTCCATCAATGATAATCTCGCCACTTTCTGCTTCTAACAGACCGTCTATTAAACGAATTGTCGTAGATTTGCCACTGCCATTATGACCTACAATAGACAACCACTCTCCTTGTTTCACGTGAAACGTCACATCTTTAAGAATATAGTCCTCTACATGATTATCATATTTATACTTTAAATGCTGAACGTCAATGATATTTTTCATATTATCTAAATGTATCTTTAAAGAGATAGGCGCTTCCTTTGAAATAGTCATAACCCGAATAAATCGTAAAAATCAATGCAATATATAGCAAAATTTGTCCTAGCAATGTCCAGTGCAATAACAAAAAAATAATGGAAAACATCTGCGTAAATGTTTTTATTTTTCCTGGCATAGCAGCAGCTAAGACTGTCCCCCCAGTTTCAACCAATAATAACCGCAAACCTGTCACAGCTAACTCTCGGCAAATGATAACTGCAACAACCCAAGCAGGTGCCATATTCATTTCAATCAACATAATAAAAGCCGACATTACTAATAACTTATCTGCCATCGGATCAGCAAATTTCCCGAAGTTCGTTACAACATTCCATTTACGAGCTAAATAGCCATCTAAATAATCTGTAATACTAGCTACTGCAAAAATAATCGCTGCAAAAACATGCATTCCAACAGAGTAACTTAAGGATAGAACTAAAATAAAAATTGGAATTAAAGCAATCCGTAACAAAGTTAAAGCATTAGGAATATTTTCTTTTTTCATTTTCATTTCCTTAATTATTTATTATAAGTGTAATTGTACCTGTCAAACTTGTCAAGCCTGATGTATCAATCTGCTGATTATCTATTGTAATTGTCACACCTTGAACCACACCAAGAGTAATTGTTGATCTAGTTCCTGGTGAAATAGTGGTTGACACACTTTGATTTTCAGGGCTTAATGTTGCACCACCTTCTAAGTCTGTACCTGTAACACTTACCCAGCTAGTTGTATCATTAACAGATAGTTTTAAATTGACAGGTTTGACTGCGCCTGTCAATATCGCTGTCAAGTTGCTGCCGTTTCCGGATACAGTCAAATTTGTTTTGGAACTGTTAGAAGATTCACTAGAAGTAGATTCATCATTTGAGCTAGATGAAGTAGTTGTTTGTTTATTTACAACACTATAACTTGATGAAGGATTTGTGGTTAACGAATTATGACGAACATATGTCCAAACATAATAACTAACAAAGACTAAAATAGCTAATGCTAGAATGGTTAAGTAGAATAATGGCAAAAAAGAAGTTCGCTGCCTTTTCGTTCTTCGGCTTCTAAAATTCTCTTCCTCATCAATGTCCACTTCATCATAAGTAATCATGCTTCCTTCTTCATAAGCATCAAGAATAATTCGCTCATCTAAATCAACAGCCCAAGCATATTTTCTTAGAAAAGAACGAGCATAGAAAGGACTAGGGAGACGATCAAAATCATCAGTTTCCATAGCTTCTAGTAACTCCAACTGAATATCTGTTTTCTTTTGTAAATCTTCTAAGCTCATCCCTTGATTGATACGAGCCAATCTCAGGACTTCACCAATTGTTTTTTTTCTCATACGCCTCAGCCTTCTTTCTATTAAACACTATTTTACCAAATTTCACTAAAACATGAAATCATTTTGGAAAAATAGTAAAATCAATCATGTCACAAGAATCAATAAAATAATGTCCTATCTCAATCACATCAACTAAACTAATTGTCTGCAATATTTTGGGTAAATCAAATAAATTCTCACCTTCTGAAAAGGTTTTATATTGAGTTGCAATATACTCTAGCGAATTGAGCCCATGCAAAAAATCACCAAACATTTCACTTTTTATAGTATCAAGATGTTCTTCTGTCACATCAGGATCTTTTTCAAAATCCCGAATTGCCGAACGAAATTGGTGAGATAGAGTAACTGGTTCACTAGTATCCATTGTCAACATCACAAAGTGAAAATCTTTTTCTACCTCAACTTCTAACGATAGAGAGTTGTCTATTTTTCCAACTTCGTAAAGCGCTTGAAATCTTTTAGATGTCCAGCCAAACATCATTGCAAATAGCAGTTTTAAACCAATTTTATAACGAAATAAATCAACTTCCGCTAACGATTGATTTCCACGTAACCCGATTGCTAGCTTAGAACTTGCCACTTCCATTCGTACACTTCCAGTAGCAATAATAGGATTTAACGTAAGAGAAGAGCGTTGAATGAGTCCTTGTTTAGCAAAAGAATCCAGATGTTCTTGTTGCTCTTGAATAACAGTAATAGTCTTTTCTAAGTCAAAATTGCCAATCAACAATAGGCTCATATTGGATGGATGATAAAAGGTTTCAAAATTTTCATTCAAATCCTCAACTGTTATTTCCGTAACTGATTCAATGCTTCCTGCAATATCTTCTGCTAATGAAGTGTCTGGATAAAGATTTGCTAAAGTATGAAAAAACAAACAATAATCTGGATTATCTTGATACATGCTAATTTCTTGTTGAATAATCCCCTGTTCACGTTGAACCGACTCTTCGGTAAAATAAGCATTTTCTAGTAAACTTTGCAACAATCTCACATTTTCTAAAATATTGTCCGTCGCTGAAAAAAGATAGCTGGTCTTAGTAAAACTTGTAAAGGCATTGCTCTCAGCTCCTAACTTAACAAACTGTTGTAAAATATCCTGGCCATTTTCATCTTCAAATAATTTATGTTCTAAAAAATGAGCAACTCCTGCAGGATATTGAACAACTTGATTAGAACCGCGTGGAATAAAACAAGTATCAATTGACCCAAAATTTGCTGTCATAATCCCATAAGTTTCATTGAAGTCTTGTTTGGGTAAAAGAAACACTCTTAAACCATTTTGCAAAGTAGTTTGATAGACTACTTCCCCAACTGCCGGATAATCCTTTCTCTCCATTTTTAAAATTTGCATTATTTTCCTTCCATGAAATAAACTGCTTGTAGTCTGAGTTGTTTTGCAATGACGATAATATCTTCTCTAGTGACTGTTTCTAAAGCATTTAACCAAACATCAATTGACATAAATCTTTTCTGCAAAACAGACGCCATATAAGCTCGTTCTATCAATGTATTTTGCCTATCTAAAGAAAGGAGCATCGTATTTCGAAGCATTTTTTTAGTCTGATTTAAGTCTTCATCTGTAAAACGTCCCTTTTTCAAATCTGCAATTTGTCGATAAATTAAACTGACTGTTTTAGTCCTATTTTTCCTGTCAATTCCAGCGTAAATACGCATCATACCTGAAAAAATATCAATACTACTTGAAATCGTGTAAGCTAAACTTTCTTTCTCACGAATATTAACAAATAATTTTGAATGAGCAAAACCACCTAAAAATCCATTCAATACAACAAGAGGGATATGATTCCTATCTCCATATTGAACTGAAAAATGATATCCTAATTCAATAATGGATTGATGAGTATCATTTTGGTTCAATCCCTCTTTTAAAACATTCGAAAATTCTTGATGATAATGCAAGTGTAACTCAGGTTGACGAGGGTGTAAACCAAACATCTTTAAATGTTCATAGACTTCAATCTCATTAAAATCACCTATAAAAAATATGTCAATCTTATCATTTTGAAGCATGTCTTGAAAAACTGCAAAGCTACTTTTTGGAGTTTCTTTTTCAACCAAATCTAATGTGGCAAAATGAGGAATTTGCATGTCTTGCTTTGTATAAAATAATTTATTCAGTTCTTGATGAGCGTGATAAAAGTGATCCTCAATTTCAGCTTTTAAATCGTTAAGTACATTCTTCTTTTCAACTTCAAAAACAGTTCGATTAAAAGCCCTTCCATCTACTAAAGGTTTTAACAAGCTATCTTTTAAAAAATTAAGTATCTCTCCTGTTAATGTATTTTTACGACTTAAAAATACATCACTAACAAAGGAGATATCTAAATCTACATAATGAATGAGTCCTCTTCGTGATAGTCTTGTTGAAAAGTTCGCACCATAAAGATTTGCTAATCGCTCACGAAAGATCTGTGACGTGGGATAAATTTCGTTAGCTGTTTCGAGCATATTTGCAGCCAGTACGCGTCCCGCTATCGTATCCATAGACATTGGAGCTGAAAATCTTATTTTTATTCGATTGGTTTTAAATTTTTTGGATGTTATAAAATGGAGATCTACTCCAGAAACCAACTCCATATCGTCCCTCATCTTCTTTTTTTATTGACCTCTATTATATCACGAAACAGTACTTAATTTCTCATTCAAGTATTATTCTTTCATCTTAAAACGTTTTCTTCATGATACGTTTGAATAATTTTAATATCATCTTTTCACCCAATTATGATATAATGACAAAGATTGAGGTGAATTATGAAATACAAATTATTTGATGAATATATTACTTTACAAGCATTATTAAAAGAAGTTGGAATCATTCAAAGTGGTGGTGCTATTAAAAGTTTTCTTCAAGAAAATCAAGTTTATTTTAATGGAGATCTCGAAACTCGTCGCGGAAAGAAAATTCGTATTGGCGATATCATCACTCTTCCAAATCAAAAATTAGAAATACTATTGACTGCACCAAATGAGGAGGAAAGAATTGAGCACGAAAAAGAGCTTTTAGAAAAAAGACGAGTCGGCGCTCTTGTAAAAGAAATGAACAAAAGTATCAAAAAAAGTAAACCAGCAACAGTAAATAAAAAAGCCAATAAATCTAATAAAAAAACTCCTATCCGCTTCCCAGGTATTTAAATATGTGGTTAAAAAACTTACAAATTCAACATTTTCGCAATTACGAGCTAACTGAAATAGACTTTCATCCTGGACTCAACATTTTTCTAGGTCAAAATGCTCAAGGAAAAACAAATATTTTAGAAGCTATCTATTTTCTTGCATTGACACGGAGTCATCGAACTCGTTCAGATAAAGATTTAATTTATTTTTCTAAAGACACCTTAAAAGTATCTGGACAACTTGTCAAGCAAACTGGAAAGATTTCTTTAGAGATTGACTTGACACCAAAAGGAAGAATTACAAAGGTTAATCATCTAAAACAAAGCAAATTATCAGATTACATTGGAAATATGAATATTGTTTTGTTTGCTCCAGAAGATTTACAATTGATTAAAGGAGCTCCAGCCCTTAGACGCAAATTTGTTGATATAGAGTTGGGGCAAATTAAACCAATTTATTTATCTGATTTATCACATTATCATCATGTTCTAAAACAGAGAAATACTTATTTAAAGACAGCAAAAACAATAGATGAGACTTTTTTAACTGTCTTGGATGATCAGTTAGTAGAGTTTGGTTGCCGCATTATGCAGCATCGAATAGAATTTCTCAAAAAATTAGAATACTTTGGTCAGCAAAAACATTTGGAACTCTCAAATAATTTAGAAAATTTAACTATTAAATACTGCTCTTCTATTCGACTTTCAGATTTCAATAAACTAGAAGAAGCTTTTCGAATTGCATTAAAACAAAGTCGTAGCAGAGATTTATTTAAAAAAACTACTGGAGTTGGTCCCCATCGAGATGATATTGCTTTTTATATCAATGATATGAATGCTAATTTTGGTAGTCAAGGACAACATCGAAGCGTAGTCTTATCTCTCAAACTGGCAGAAATTGAGCTTATGGAAACTGTTACTAAAGAAAAACCAATTCTTCTACTTGACGATGTCATGAGTGAACTTGACAATAACCGTCAACTTAATCTACTTGAATCTATTTCCCAAAACATCCAAACATTTATCACCACAACAACTCTAGAACATTTACAAAACATGCCTTCTGATATTAAAATTTTCTCAATTCACGAAGGAAATTTAACAAAAAAAAACATGTAAAGTGTATGTTGTTAAAATTTACAACGATGTCAACTTAGTTAATTATAAAAGCTCTACATCATATAGTGCAGAGCTTTTATAATTTTATTGAACAGAATAGTTTGGAGCTTCATTCGTTATTTGAACATCATGAGGGTGACTTTCTTTCAAACCAGCTCCGCTCATTTCGATAAATTGTGCTTTATCATGTAGTTCTTGAAGATTAGCTGCTCCACAGTAGCCCATACCAGAACGAACCCCCCCAATCATTTGGAAAACGATATCTGCTGCTGCGCCTTTATAAGCTACACGACCTTCAATTCCTTCTGGAACTAACTTATTTGCCTCATTGACAGAACCTTGGAAATAACGATCACTTGAGCCTTTCTTCATAGCAGCAATGGAACCCATTCCACGATAAGTTTTGAACTTACGACCTTGGAAAATTTCCGTTTCACCTGGTGCTTCGTCTGTGCCAGCAAACATTGAACCAAGCATGACTGCATTACCTCCCGCAGCCAGAGCTTTTACAATATCTCCAGAATATTTGATGCCACCGTCTGCGATAATTGTTTTCCCGTATTCACGGGCAACTTGTGCAGCATCATAAATCGCAGTCACTTGAGGTACACCAACTCCAGCAATGACACGAGTGGTACAAATTGAACCTGGACCAATTCCAACTTTCACAACATCAACTCCAGCATCGTATAACGCACGCGCACCTTCTGCAGTGGCAATATTTCCTGCAATCAACGTTCGTTCTGGAAAATGTGCACGAATCTCAGCAATTTTCCGAAGTACTCCCGCTGAATGTCCGTGTGCTGTATCAATGACAATGGCATCTGCCCCTGCTTCAAATAAAGCTTCTGCACGCTCAAATGTATCAGAAGTAACTCCTACTGCACCAGCAACCAAAAGACGACCATACTCATCTTTGGCTGCATTTGGAAATTCAATTACTTTTTCAATATCTTTAATTGTAATCAAACCGGACAAACGACCATAGTCATCAACTAACGGCAATTTTTCAATGCGATGTTCATGAAGTATCCGTTCTGCCGTTTCAAGATCTGTTCCAACAGGAGCTGTCACAAGATTTTTACTCGTCATATGCGCAGAGATAGGTTGATTATAATCCATAATAAATCTCATATCACGATTTGTAATAATCCCAACTAGCTTCCTATTTTCAAGAGTTTCAACAACAGGAACTCCACTGATACGATAACGCTCCATCAATTCTTCTGCATCTGATACCGTATGAGTCGGAGTCAAGAAGAATGGATCAATGATAACTCCATTTTCCGAACGTTTAACTTTCCGAACTTCATCTGCTTGTTGCTCAATAGACATATTTTTGTGAATAACACCAAGACCTCCAGCACGAGCAATAGCAATGGCCATTTTACTTTCTGTAACAGTATCCATTGCTGCAGTGATAATTGGAATATTGAGTGTCAAATTTTGAGCCAATTTTGTTTGTAAATTAGCATCATTTGGCAAAACATGACTCTCAGCAGGAATGAGTAATACATCATCAAAAGTAAAACCTTTTTTCAAAAATTTAACGTCCCAGTTAGACATCCACAAATTCCTCTTTTCTTTATTTATTGAGCATAGCTCGTATTTATTGTTAATATGATACCATTCTATCTGTATTTGTCAATCTCTATTTTAGTAAAAAGTAAAAACCATCACGTTAGGTGATAGTTTTGCTCATTTTTATTGAAAATAGTTAATTCCCATAGCAGACTTTACCTCAAAAAGTGTTTGACTAGCTACTTGCCGTGCTCTATCACTACCTTTTTGTAACATAGTATAGACTTCTCCCATATCTTTTGAAAATTCAACACGACGTTCACGAATTGGACCTAATTCACGCTCTAAAATTTCTAATAAATAGCGTTTTGTTTTCACGTCTCCCAGTCCACCTTGTTGATAGTGTTCTTTCATTATTGTAATTTCTCGCATATCTTCTGGACGACCAAATACATCTAAATAATGAAAAACCATATTACCGTCAATTTTACCAGGATCTTCAATCTTGATATGGTCAGGATCCGTATACATGCTCATCACTTTCTTTTGTAGAGTATCCATATCATCAGATAAATAGATGCCATTATTTAAAGATTTAGACATTTTTGCATTCCCGTCAAGCCCTGGTAAACGCCCTGCAGCTTCATTTTGAGGATAAATGCCTTCAGGCTCTACCAAGACATCACAACTATAAGTATGATTAAAAGAACGCACAATTTCACGAGTCTGTTCAATCATTGGTTTTTGATCATTACCTACTGGAACATAATTTGCTTTAAAAGCAGTGATATCTGCTGCTTGTGCAATTGGATAAACTAAAAAACCAGTCGGGATACTTTCACCAAATCCTTTTTGAGCAATCTCTGACTTGACAGTTGGGTTACGTTCTAAACGAGCTAGTGATACCAGATTCATATAATACATTGACAGTTCTGACAACTCTGGGATTTGACTTTGAATAAAAATAGTTGTCTTTTCAGGATCTAAGCCAGCAGCTAAATAGTCTAATGCCACATTCCCGATTGACTCCACAATTGTCTTAGGATCCTTAGCGTGATCCGTCAAAGCTTGTTGATCAGCTAAAAATACAAATAATTCATATTTCCCTTCATCCTGCAATAAAACACGATTTCGCAAACTTCCTACATAATGACCAATATGTAACTTCCCTGTTGGACGATCTCCTGTTAAAATAATAGGTTTTGACATCACATTCTCCTTGAATTTTCTTGATAATATTATACCATTTTCAAGAAAAAAGTGTAGAAACTATTTCTACACTTCTAAAAATTATTCGACAATGGAATTACCAGCTTTCACACGCCAATTATAATCAGATAATATAATATCTTTCAAAGAATAACAGGCTTGCCAATTTAAAAATTCTCTTACTTTAGCAGTATCTGCTAACACACTTGCTGGATCACCGACACGACGTGCGACAATTTCATGAGGAATTTTTTTCTGTAAAATTTGCTCTACAGTATTGTATATCTCCTTGACAGTGTAACCATGTTCAGTTCCTAGATTGAAAATCTGTGACGTTGACGAATCTGTAAACAAATAGTCAAATCCCTTTACATGTGCCTGAGCTAAATCTAAAACATGAATATAATCACGGATGCATGAACCATCTCTCGTTTCATAATCATCGCCAAAAATTTTTAAAGCATCATTTTGTCCCAGAGCCGTTTTATTAATATTAGGGATGATATGTGTCGGATTTTTAACTCTCAAACCATTTGAAGCATCCATAGCAGCACCAGCAACATTAAAATAACGAAAAATAACATATTTCCAATTATAACGATTGGCCATCCAATAAATCATACGTTCTCCCATCAGTTTTGTCTCTGCATAAGGATTTACTGGATTTAATAGCGTATCCTCATTTGCTGGTTTATCCATACAATTATTTCCATAAACTGAAGCCGTTGATGAAAAAATCATCTTATTGATGCCTACTTCTGATAATACTTTTAAAACATGGTTCATGCCTGCTACATTAGCTGCAAAATATTTACTAGGATTTTCAATACTTTCACTAACAACGATTTCCCCTGCACAGTGCAATACAGCATCAATTTTATGAGATTGTAAATAATCTTTTAATGCCAGCTCATCATAAACATCTAGTTCTTTAAAGTGCGCTCTTACATCCACCGCATCCCTGACACCTGATGCTAGATTATCCAAAACATGCACATCATAATCAGCATCTAAAAGTGCCTTTACAGTATGAGAGCCAATATATCCAGCTCCACCTGTTACTAAAATTGATTTCATTTTTTCTTCTCCTTGTCTTTCTACATCAATACAAGAGTATCTTTTAGTAAATATTGGTAGGTTTCAACCAAACTTTCAATTCTATCTCCGATAAGAATACCATCAAATCCAATGGTTAAAATTTGTTCAATATCTTCACAGTTTACACCACCACCAAAAATCAATTGATATGTAAACCCAAGCTTTACACTTGAATTATCTAAATAATCTTTTAAATCTTGGAAACTTTCTTCAACTTTTGTAAATGAATAATCCTTTTTTCCTTTTAATGTTGCACTTAATATTTCATAAGCTATGATAATATGTTTATCCTGAAGATTCAAACCATCTAAATATGTTGCGCATTCAAAAATAGGATTTTCATGATTTCCTACACAAATAATAGGGACAATATCTTTCTGTAAAGCATTGTCAAGCTTTGATCGAATAATTCTTGTTGTTTCATTTAAACACTTTTGCCTTTCTAAATGGCCTACAAAAGCATAGTTTATATTGTAATGTTTTAAATGTTTAGGTGATAAATCACCTACATTTCTTCCCTTAATTGACAAATTTTGAACTGCGATGTCAAAATGATACTCATCATAATTTGGTATAATAGGAGCTATAATCAATTGATGCTGCTTTTTTATTGGTTGATTGAACTTCTCTAACAATTCTAATTGTTGCTTGATTGACATCTGATTTTTAAAATTAAAAACAACTAACACTTTACTATTCCTTTACATCATATTTACAATTCTTTTAAAAAATAATCTTCCACTGTTTGTTTGTAAGATTCAAATTGAGGATTTTTTACAACATTATGGAAAGATAGTGTTTTTCTTTTCTTTAAACCACAAAATTCCATGGTCTTATGAAATGAAATCAAAATATCATCAACATCTTTTCCATCAAAAAATGTAGTCGGATTATTAAACGCTTCTTCTGGTGCATTCCAAGTTGTGGATAAGATGTACTCCTTGGTTTTCATTAAACCACCTTGACCATAAGTATCTGCAAACGAATAAAATTGACCATATTCAAAAACTTCATCCATATACAGCTTTAACTTTCCAGGCACATTAAACCAATAAATAGGAAACTGAAAAATAATCAAATCTGCCCACAAAAATTTATTTCTTTCGTTTATTACGTTGTAGTCCTCAACTGACGATAACTGAATATCATGTTTGTGTCGTAAATTTTCCAACATAACATTATACAAACTAAAATTTAATTCTCCTTTACAGAAATCATGCTTTTGATAACCATTTATTAATAAAATTTTCATTTTTTCCTCCTAAAAAATTATAAATTTATTATAAATCTATTTATTTTTTCTTACTTCTCTATATTCTAAAATGTAATATTTTATCCCTGAATCATTTGAAAAAAGTCAAATTTTCTAGTAAAATGAAACTAATTACAGAGTTAGGAGAAAAATATTGCTTACAGTATCGGATGTCTCACTACGATTTAGTGATCGAAAATTATTTGATGATGTGAATATCAAATTTACAAAAGGAAATACTTATGGTTTAATCGGCGCTAATGGTGCAGGAAAATCAACTTTTTTAAAAATCTTAGCTGGCGATATCGAACCAACTACTGGAAATATCTCACTCGGACCAGATGAACGTCTCTCAGTCCTTCGACAAAATCATTTTGACTATGAAGAAAATCGAGTTATTGACGTAGTTATCATGGGGAATGAGCATCTTTATAATATTATGAAAGAAAAAGATACCATTTATATGAAACCTGATTTTTCTGATGAAGATGGTGTCCGAGCAGCTGAATTAGAAGGTGAATTTGCTGAATTAGGTGGCTGGGAAGCCGAAACCGAAGCTTCTCAATTGCTACAAAATCTTCATATTCCTGAAACCCTCCACTACCAAAATATGAACGAATTATCAAATGGAGATAAAGTAAAAGTTCTTCTTGCTAAAGCTCTATTTGGTAAACCAGACGTTCTGTTACTAGATGAACCAACAAACGGTCTTGATATCCAATCCATCTCTTGGCTAGAAGATTTTTTGATTGATTTTGAAAACACCGTTATTGTTGTATCTCACGATCGTCACTTCCTTAATAAAGTATGTACCCATATGGCTGATTTAGACTTCGGTAAAATCAAACTTTATGTTGGTAATTATGACTTCTGGAAAGAATCTAGTGAATTAGCTGCTAAACTCTTAGCAGACCGCAATGCTAAAGCTGAGGAAAAAATCAAGCAACTGCAAGAATTCGTTGCTCGCTTCTCTGCTAATGCTTCAAAATCTAAGCAAGCAACTTCTCGTAAAAAAATGCTTGACAAAATTGAATTGGAAGAAATTGTCCCATCAAGCCGTAAATATCCATTTATTAACTTCAAAGCAGAACGTGAAATCGGAAACGACCTCTTGACAGTCGAAAATCTTTCTGTCAAGATTGACGGCGATATTATTCTTAATAATATCAGCTTCATTCTGCGTCCTGGAGATAAGACAGCCTTGATTGGACAAAACGACCTTCAAACAACTGCTTTGATTCGAGCTATTATAGGAGATATTGACTATGAAGGAACTGTAAAGTGGGGCGTTACAACTAGTCAATCTTATCTACCAAAAGACACCAGCAAAGACTTTGCTAGTGGGGAATCTATTCTTGACTGGCTCCGTCAATTTGCAAGTAAAGAAGATGATGACAATACTTTCCTTCGAGGGTTCTTAGGGCGTATGCTTTTCTCTGGTGATGAAGTTAACAAACCTGTCAATGTTTTGTCAGGTGGGGAAAAGGTTCGTGTCATGCTGTCAAAACTCATGCTTCTCAAATCAAACGTTTTGATATTAGATGATCCAACCAACCACTTAGACTTAGAATCTATTTCTAGCCTAAATGACGGTCTGAAAAACTTTAAAGAATCTATTATTTTTGCTAGTCATGATCATGAATTTATCCAGACACTTGCTAATCACATTATTGTTCTTTCTAAAAATGGTGTCATTGACCGAATTGATGAAACCTATGATGAATTTTTAGAAAATCAAGAAGTACAAGAAAAAGTCAAGAACCTTTGGAAAGATTAAACCTTTTCGACAGTAGGAGCTGATAAAAGATTCAGTTCCTTAATTTTTAGCATTTTATTATTTATAATAACCTATGAAAAAAATCAAAAAACTTCTTAAACCTTATTATCTATTTGCATTTTTTATCCCATTTTTTATCCTGTTTTTAACTTATTTTATAAATGGAATTTATTGGAAAAGTGACACTTCTCCACTTTTGGGAGATGGTTTTCATCAGTATGTCATTTTCGATGTTACTTTAAGAAATATTTTGCATGGTACAGACAGTATTTTTTACACGTTTACAAGTGGACTTGGATTAAATTTTTATGCTTTATCTAGCTATTATCTTGGAAGTTTTTTATCACCTTTAGTTTACTTTTTCAATTTAAAAAATATGCCAGATGCAGTATATTTATTTACTCTGATAAAGTTTGGTTTGATGGGATTGACTTGTTTCATAAGCATTAAAAATATATTCAAAAAAATTTGTCCTTATTATATTTTAATACTGTCAACATCCTATTCTTTAATGAGTTTTGCAGTTAGTCAACTTGAAATAAAAACTTGGTTAGATGTTTTCATCATTATTCCGCTTATTTTACTTGGTTTACATTATTTGATATTCCAAAAAGGTTATGTTCTTTACTTTACATCTCTGTCAATTCTTTTCATTCAAAATTATTATTTTGGATACATGATGGTTCTCTTTCTTATTCTATGGTATATTGTTCAAATTTCATGGGATTTTAAAACTAGGATTAAATCTTTCCTGGACTTTACAATTGTATCAATTTTAGCTGGGATAACGAGTCTTATCATGATTTTACCAACTTTTCTAGACTTAAAAACTCATGGTGAAAAATTAACAAAAGTGACAACCTTACTGACTGAAAAAAGTTGGTATTTAGATATTTTTGCCAAAAACTTCATTGGAGCTTTTGACACAACTAAATATGGCTCTATTCCTATGATTTATGTTGGTCTCATTCCATTATTGTTAGCAGTTCTATTTTTTACATTACGATCTATTAAGTTTCACGTGAAACTTGCTTATTTTCTTTTAATTACAATTTTAGTAGCTAGCTTTTCTTTACAACCGTTAGATTTATTTTGGCAAGGTATGCATGCACCAAATATGTTTCTACATCGTTATTCTTGGACATTTTCCATTGTCATTATCTTCTTAGCTGCAGAAAGTTTAGAACGTCTAAAGGAATTTAAACTAACAAATATTCTAGTTAGTTTTTCTATCTTAGGATTTGGGTTTATTTCTACTTTTATTTTTAAGAAACATTACAAATTTTTAGGTTCCGTTAATTTTATCTTAACATTAGAGTTTTTAGTCGCCTATCTTTTAATTTTTTGGGCTTATACAAAAAAATATATCCCTTCTAAAATATTTACAGTTTCTACTTTATTATTTGTTTGTTTTGAACTTAGTTTAAATAGCTTTTATCAAATGGAAGGAATTGCAAAGGAATGGATCTTTGCAAATAGGAATGCTTATGAACAAGATTTAACATCTATTGATTCACTCGTTAAATATAGTAAAAAGAAAAACTTAAATTTCTTTAGAACCGAAAAATTGTCTATTCAAACTGGAAATGACAGCATGAAGTACAATTATAATGGTATCTCTCAATTTTCTTCTGTTCGTAATACTGCAGCTAGTTCTATTCTTGATAAACTCGGTTTCAAATCATCTGGAACGAATTTAAATTTACGTTATCAAAATAATAGTATTATTATGGATAGCTTATTAGGAGTAAAATATAATATTTCAACAAATAATCCTCAGAAATATGGTTTTTCGTCTATTAAGACTAAAGATAATTTAACACTCTATGAAAATAGAAATGCTAATTCACTAGCATTTCTAACAAATTCAATTTACAAAGATGTAAAGTTTAATCATTTAACGTTAGATAATCAAACTCGTTTTCTCAATCAACTTTCTGGATTAAATTTAAAATACTATCACCGATTAACTCCTACAAGTAATCATAATGTTAAACAGGTTGGAAATAGAATAGTTGCAGAAGTAGATAAAAATAGTCATGATTCTTTTGCCAGTGTCACTTATACTTTAGAAGTTCCAGCAAATAGTCAAGTTTATTTAACTTTACCAAACTTAACTTTCTCAAATGACAACCAAAAATCAGTTGACATAACTGTAAACAACAATCAAAAAATGCATTATGGTACTAATAATGTCTTTCCTTTTTTTAATCTTGGATACTTTAATCACAAGCAAACCATAACTGTAAAAGTAACTTTTCCAGATAATTCAAAAGTTTCGTTTGATAGTCCTGAATTTTATACTCTTGATACAAATCGTTTTCAACAAGCAATAAACAAGATTCAACAACAAAAAGTATCAGTAACAACAAAATATAATACAATAACAGCATATTATCAAGCTCAACGAAATAGTTCTTTATTCTTCACCATTCCTTATGATAAAGGTTGGTCTGCAACGCAAAATGGGAAAACAATCAAAATTTCAAGAGCACAAAATGGCTTTATGAAGGTTAATGTAAAAAAAGGAGAGGGAAAAATTAAATTGACATTTATCCCGAATGGTCTTAAAGATGGTAGTATAGCATTTTTATCTGGAATCTCGTTCTTTATTATTTATAATAAGATACGAAAGAAAAATTGTTATAATTAAAAACCCAAACTGTCTTTTGCTCAGTTTGGGTTTTATTATATCTTGATAATATAAAAAAGCACCCTTTATGAATGCTTAGTAGCTCCGGCAGTAGGACTCGAACCTACGACATCATGATTAACAGTCATGCGCTACTACCAACTGAGCTATGCCGGATAATATAGTCCGTACGGGATTCGAACCCGTGTTACCGCCGTGAAAAGGCGGTGTCTTAACCCCTTGACCAACGGACCATATATGCTCTTTCACAGAACATATACTATTATACCAGTTTGGAAAACTTTGTCAATAGTTTTTATTTAAAAATTTAGTTTTTATTCATCCTTTTGACTCCTCTAAAATGGATTTCAACTTTCCAATTTTCATTCGAGTAATCGGACAACGGTGATCTTCATAAAAAATAATTTCTCTTGTTTTTTTATCATAACCTTTAATATTCCCAATATTAACTAGATAAGATTTATGAGGTGAAAAGAAGCGCTGTGTTTTCTCGTCTTTTTCCTGAATATCTGCAATCGTACCATAAAATTCTTTAAAAAAGTTTTTACCAACAATTCTTAATTTATGAGAAGAACCTGTCGTTTCAATATATAAGATATCATTAAAAGGCATTCTAACTTCGCCACCACGGAAACTATATTCAAAATAATCAACCATATCTTTATTTTCAATCAACGTTGCTTTTGTATACTCAATACTGTCTTTTATATGTTTTTTAAAAGCAGCATCATTCAAATTTTTATCAACAAAATCTAATGCAGATACTTTATATTTAAACGTCATAGTAGCAAATTCTGATTTTGTTGTAACAAAAACAATAATGGCATAAGGATTGTGATGCCGTATAAATTTGGCTATTTCTAACCCTTTTGTTTCTTCACCTTTAATATCAATATCTAAAAAATATAATTGATTTATTTCATCGTTTTCAATATATTCTTTGAATTCTCTTACTTTTCCAGTTATTTTAACTTTTATCGGAATCCCCATTTCCTTAGCTATTTCTGCCAATGTTGTTTCCATTCTAACTTGATGTGTAATTTCATCTTCTAATATTAGTACTTTCATTATAGACCTTCTTTCCTTACTCTCATTACTTGTATAAAATATTCATCCTCGATTTTAGTATCCAGAATAATTCCTTCATAGTTATTAATAATTTCTTTAATATTACTTAAACCTAAACCGCGTCCCACACCCTTTGTTGAAAAATCAGTTTGGTAAATTTCTTCCAAATCTAGAGGTCTTTTCTTACGTGAATTTTGAATAACTAAGATCGTTTCTGTATCCAGATCTACTAAAGAAACATTCATTGTTTTTTGATAACTTTCTGCCGCTCCCTCTATTGCATTATTTAAAAGAACACTTGTCATTCTAACTAGATCTAATAATTTAATCGGCAAAGGCTTGACAAAATCTTTTACTTCAAATGTTAATTCTATATTGTAATCTCGTGCCTTAAATAATGTTTGCGTCATAACACTTCTAAGTGCTGAATCTCCAACATTATTTAAATCAAAATAAGTATATTTATCTGAACGAAGTTGTAAATTAGCATTTACTAGTACTTCCTGATAAATTCGTTCTACTTCTCTTATATTACCTGTATGAATGGCAGATTGGAAACTTGCCAACATCCCACCATAATCGTGACGAAAACCTCGAATTTCATTGTAAAGACTCACAATTTCATCTGTATACTTTTGTAGTTGTAGCTGTTCTCGTTCTTTTTGTTTAATTTGCTCCTCTTTTTCATATTTTTCGCGAATAGATTGTAAGTAGAATAAAATTGACATAAACATCAAAAAGCAAATCGTCGCAATCATACTAGAAAAACTATTTAAACTTTTCATATTGCTAAGCCAATGCGATACATTTAATAAAAAATGAATGAATAATAGATAAAAATTTAACTGTACAATCTTATCTTTGAAATCAGCCTTTTTAAAATATTTAAAATTAAACTTAAAATAATCAATAGTTTTTAAAATAAAAATTAAAGAAATAATATTGATAAAAATATAGAACAATCCCCAGTATCTATCAACAAACTCATCACCTGTGACAGAAGAAATAATGACTGAAAAGAAGGTTTCAGAACCTGATACAGCTAAAGATAAAAATAGTGCTAAAAATAAAGACGAATGTTTTTTAACTTTTTTTACTTTAACAAAGTATAAATAAAAAAATAATGGTTGAATAAAAAACATTATATATCTAACCGAATAATGTATTATTGTAGTAAAATCAGTCAAAAATACAATTCCTAAACATAATAAAGTAAAGTGAATATTCACTTTATTCACTCTACTTATCTTCTTATAACAATATACAACAGAAACAGCTTCTATAATTGAGAATATAATCCAATGTATAAATTCTATTTTCACTATACTTACTCCTAAATATTTATTTACCAAAAAGTTTAGAAAAATCAAATCCCATTCTTATTCGACTATCTCCACCAACAATTTTATTTAACTGTTCATCAGTAAGTTCTTTAAATGATTCAACTTCCACTTTAGTTATTTCCTTTTTGCTAAAAATTTTTTTCATAAATTCTCCTTAATGTTTGTTTTTTGTAAGAAATCTTACAAAGTAATTATACAAAATTTTTAAAACCAAATTAAAAAAATCTCTAAACGATACATTTTTACATCTCAAAAGACTTTTTACACAGATATAGAAAAAGGCACGCTTCTCTCGTGCCTTTAAACTTATATGATCCCAGCAGGATTCGAACCTGCGACCGTTCGCTTAGAAGGCGAATGCTCTATCCAGCTGAGCTATGAGACCAATGCTTTATCATTTTAACAAAAAAAGTCCACAACGTCAAGATTACTTATGATAAGGACTTCCTTGTTGAATCATAAATGCTCGATAAATTTGTTCTACTAAAACTAATCGCATCAATTGATGAGGAAGAGTCAATTTTCCAAAACTCATCAATAGATTAGCTCTTTTTTTAACAGTATTAGATAAGCCAAGGCTTCCTCCAATCACAAAAGTAATATTTGAAATTCCACGAATGGTTATATCACTCAATATCTTACTAAATTCTTCTGACGGAAATTGTTGACCTTCAATAGCTAAAGCAATCACAAATTCCTTATCAGTTATTTTCGATAAAATACGATTCCCTTCTTTCTCCAGAATTTGCTGATTTTCTAAGTGACTTGCTTTATCAGGTGTTTTTTCATCTGAAAGTTCAATCAATTCAAATTTAGTAAAATGTTTTAAGCGTTTTGCATACTCTGCAATCCCATCTTTAAGATATTTTTCTTTTAATTTTCCAACAGTTACAAGTTTTATTTTCATATTTCTATTCTATCATATCCACAGTTATTTCACATCTTATTCACAAGATAAAACTTTAAATTTTTTTTCAAAAACCTTATAAATTACTAAGAAAGTCACAGATTTTGAAAGTTATCCACAATTTGTGGATAAGGTTAAACATTTAAGTTATAATTAAGATAAATTATTTATACTTTCAGTAATTGAAATAACTAGGAGGAAGATATGAAAAATTCTTCAAATTTTACAAAAAAATTATTATGGCTTTTCATGGTCTTAGCTATAGGTTTTATTGGTGGTTTATTTGGAAACTTAACCTCATCAAAATTATCAACAAATAGTTCTACAACAACTAAGGTTAACAAAGTTACTACTGCTTATAAAAATACAAATTCTACAACACAAGCTGTAAGCAAAGTAAAGGATGCAGTTGTATCTGTTATTACCTATGCTAATAATAATTCTCAAAATAGTGTTTTTGGAAATGATGATTCAAATACTAATAACGATAATTCTCAACAAGTGGCTAGTGAAGGATCTGGGGTTATTTATAAAAAAGACGGAAAATACGCCTACTTAGTGACCAATACCCATGTTATTAATGGTGCTAAAAAAGTTGATATTCGTTTGGCTGATGGGAATAAAGTTCCTGGAGAAATTATAGGTTCAGATACTTATTCTGATATCTCTGTTGTTCGTATTAGTGCTGATAAAGTAAAAACAGTTGCTGAGTTTGGAGATTCTAGTAAATTAACTGTTGGTGAAACAGCTATTGCGATTGGAAGTCCACTCGGATCAAATTATGCTAATACTGTGACACAAGGAATTATTTCTAGCTTAAATCGTAATGTGTCTTTAAAATCTGAAAGCGGTCAAACTATTTCAACACAAGCTATCCAAACTGATACAGCTATCAATCCAGGGAATTCTGGTGGTCCACTTGTAAATATCCAAGGACAAGTAATTGGTATTACTTCAAGTAAAATTGCTAGCAACGGTGGAACTTCTGTTGAGGGATTAGGTTTTGCCATTCCATCTAATGATGTTATTAATATTATCAATCAATTAGAAGCAAACGGAACTGTTACACGACCAGCTCTAGGAATCCAAATGATCGACATCACTAATCTGTCTAATTCAGATTTATCACGCTTAAAACTCCCATCCAAAGTAACTAGTGGGGTTGTTGTACGTTCAGCTCAAGCTGGGATGCCTGCAGCAGGAAAGCTTCAAAAATATGATGTTATTACAAAAGTAGATGGCAAAGACATTTCCTCAGTAAGTGATTTACAATCTGCTTTATACAAACATTCAATTGGTGATGATATAAAAATTACATTTTATCGTAATGGAAAAGAAACAACAACTACTATTAAGCTGACAAAATCTACAAAAGATTTAGATTCAAATAATTGACACTTTATTAACACATCTTTACAGAATTGTAAAGGTGTGTTATTCTATATAAACATGGAAAAATATCAATATATTACACTCAATGACATCCAAACAAATCCTTATCAACCAAGAAAAGAATTTTCAGAAGAAAAAATTGCTGAACTTGCTAATTCTATAAAAGAACATGGGATTATTCAGCCCATCATTGTACGAAAATCTCCAATAATTGGTTATGAATTATTAGCTGGTGAAAGGCGTTTTAGAGCTGCTAAATTAGCAGGCTTAACTAATATACCAGCTATTATAAAAGAAGTAACAGATGATGAAATGATGAAGCAAGCCATTATTGAAAATTTACAACGAGAAGACTTAAATCCTATAGAAGAAGCACAATCTTATCAATATTTAATTGACAAAGGGTTGACACACAAAGAAATCGCTCAAACAATGGGAAAATCACGTCCTTATATTACAAATTCTGTCCGTTTATTAAACTTACCTCTTAATATTATGGAAGCGATAAAAGAAGGAAGAATTTCTCAAGGACATGCTCGTTTACTTATCAACTTATCAGAAAAAGAGCAAAATCAGTGGTTCACTAAAATCCTATCTCAAGAACTTTCAGTTCGACAGCTAGAAAAACAATTGCATCCACATCAAAAAAAGACTTCAGCAAAAAACAAGTACCAACTTTTTCTCAAAGAAGAAGAAAACAGATTAAAAAAGATATTCGGTACAGAAATCTCACTCCAATTTTCTAAGCAATCGCAATCTGGAAAAATCTGTATTCACTTTTCAAGTCAAGAAGAATATCAAAGAATTATTGATAGCTTTAAATAAGGCTGTTAATTTTATTTTTTAAACTCACAGGATTATCCACTATTATTTTATAAGAAAATCTTGATAAATCACAGGAAAATTGTTTTATTCACAATCTGTGGAAAACTCGAAAGAACAATGTGAATTTATTTCCACAGATTGTGGAAAACTTTTACAGTTTATGGTAAAATATTTTTTATAGATTATTAAAAGAAGACAAAAAAACTGAATTAGCAAAGAAGGTTTTCTATGGCACAAGAAACTAGTTTTTGGGCGCGTGTTTTAGAATTAGCTCAAAAACAAATCAAAAAAAATACGTATGATTATTTCGTTGCAGGAGCTCGATTAATTAAAGTTGAAAATTTTCAAGCTACTATACTTCTCGATAGTACAGTCAAACAATTATTTTGGGAACAAAATTTAGCAGATGTTATCATTACTGCAGGTTTTGAAGTGTACAATAATCAAATTACAATGCATTATATCTTTCAAGAAGAGAAGGATGAGGTTAATCAGTCAACAAATACAAATCATTCAGTAATTACACCAAGCCTTCCTCCTATTGAAACTGGTTTAAAAACAAAATATACATTTGATAATTTTGTTCAAGGTGATGGAAATGTTTGGGCACTATCAGCTGCACTTGCTGTTTCTGAAAATTTGGCAACAACTTATAATCCGTTATTTATTTATGGTGGTCCAGGCTTAGGAAAAACCCATTTATTAAACGCAATTGGAAATCAAATTTTAGAAAATATACCAGATGCCAGAGTAAAATACATTCCTGCTGAGACTTTTATCAACGACTTTTTAGAACACCTTCGATTAGGTGAAATGGAAAGCTTTAAGAGAACTTATCGAAGCCTTGATCTCTTATTGATTGATGATATTCAATCTTTAGGAGGAAAGAAAGTTTCTACTCAAGAAGAATTTTTCAATACTTTTAATGCTTTGCACGGAGATAATAAACAAATTGTACTAACAAGTGACCGTAGTCCTGATCATCTGGACAATCTTGAAGAACGTTTAGTCACGCGCTTTAAATGGGGATTAACTCAAAATATTACCCCACCAGATTTCGAAACAAGAGTTGCCATTTTACGCAATAAAATAGAAGATTTAGACTATATTTTTCCAAATGATACTTTGGAATACTTAGCAGGTCAATTTGATTCAAATGTTCGAGATTTAGAAGGTGCCTTAAATGATATTTCTCTCATGGCCAGAGTGAAAAATCTTAAAGAAATTACAATTGATGTTGCTGCTGAAGCTATTCGAGCTCGAAAACAAGATGCAAGTCAAATGTTAGTTATTCCAATTGATAAAATCCAAACAGAAGTTGGAAATTTCTATGGCGTTAGCGTTAAAGAAATGAAAGGAAGTCGTCGTATTCAAAATATTGTTCTTGCTAGACAAGTAGCTATGTATCTTGCTCGTGAGTTAACTGATAATAGCCTTCCAAAAATTGGAAGAGAATTTGGCGGCAAAGATCATACAACAGTTATACATGCTCATGGAAAAATTAAAACAATGCTCGAAACAGATGATAATCTTCGCTTAGAAATAGAAAATATAAAGAATAAAATCAAATAATTGTGTATAACCGTAGAAAAAGAGTTAAAGTTATTCACAATTTATAAACAAGTTTATTTCTGCACTCGAACACTAATTTGAAAACTTTTCCACAAGTTTCACACAAACTACTATTACTACTAACTTAATAATCATAAAATAATAAAAGGAGTTTCTATGATTAACTTTTCAATCAATAAAAATTTATTTTTACAAGCTTTAAATACCACCAAGCGGGCTATTAGTCACAAAAATGCTATACCAATTCTTTCTACAGTAAAAATTGATGTCACAAATGAAGGGATTACATTGATTGGCTCTAACGGTCAAATTTCTATTGAAAATTTTATTTCAATTAAAAACGAAAATGCAGGGCTTTTAGTAACTTCTTCGGGCTCTATTTTACTTGAAGCAACTTTTTTCATCAATGTAGTATCAAGTCTTCCTGATATAACACTTGATTTTAAAGAAATTGATCAAAAGCAGATTGTCCTAACAAGTGGAAAATCAGAAATCACTTTAAAAGGAAAAGATGCAGATCAATATCCTCGTATTCAAGAAATTTCAGCAAGTAATCCCTTGGTTCTTGAAACAAGTGTTCTTAAAAATATCATTAATGAGACAGCTTTTGCAGCTAGTACACAAGAAAGTCGTCCGATTTTAACAGGAGTTCATTTTGTCTTAACAGAAAATAAAAATTTAAAGACAGTTGCAACAGATTCTCATCGGATGAGTCAAAAGCAAATTATTTTAGAAAAAAATGGAGATAACTTTGATGTTGTTATTCCTAGTCGTTCTTTACGTGAATTTTCAGCCGTTTTTACGGATGATATTGAAACAGTAGAAATTTACTTCACAAATAATCAATTGCTCTTTAGAAGTGAAAATATTAGCTTTTATACACGGCTTCTTGAAGGAAACTATCCTGATACCGATCGTTTAATTCCAACTGATTTTAATAACATAATTACTTTTGATACTAACAATCTTCGTTATGCAATGGAACGTGCACGTCTTCTTTCAAATGCGACTCAAAATGGAACAGTAAAATTAGAAATTATAAATGGTGTAGTTAGTGCACATGTTAACTCCCCTGAAGTTGGACGTGTGAATGAAGAAATTGATACTGAAAGTATTTCAGGTCAAGATTTAACCATTAGTTTCAATCCAACTTATTTAATTGATTCTTTAAAAGCTATTGACAGTGAAAAAGTTACAATCAGCTTTATTTCAGCTGTTCGCCCATTCACTTTGGTACCAAATGATGACACAGAAAACTTTATTCAATTGATTACACCAGTGAGAACAAATTAATGTATAATGTAGGAAATTTTGTTGAAATGAAAAAACCACATGCTTGTATCATTAAATCCACAGGCAAAAAAGCAAATCGTTGGGAAATTATTCGAGTAGGTGCAGATATTAAAATTCGCTGTACAAATTGTCAACATATTGTGATGATGAGCCGATATGATTTTGGACGAAAACTGAAAAAAGTTCTAGGAAATTAATTTCCTAGAACTTTTTTCATAATTATGTGACTTTCAGTCTGTCTCGCTCCGTAAGGTGCAAGACAAATAAACCACCCGTTTTGATTTTATTTTAATTTTTCAAATTTACCATCTGTAACTTCTTTAAAACCTTTACTTGTTAAGAACTTTTCACTAGCTTTCATGCTAACTTTTTTAGATTTTCTTGTATTTTTATCTGTGTACATTCCAGGTAAGTTTACTAATTTATCAAAGTCTACTTTATTGAAGTTAATTTCTAAACTTTCTCTAACTCCTTTATCTTCATAAACAACTTTTTCTTTAATCCCCTTAATATTTTGATACATTTGTGAAGCTTTATCAATTCTATCTTTAACATCTTCTTTTTTAGTAGCTCCTAATGTTTTATAAGACCAAAATGAATCAGTAGTTTGTTTTGTGACAATATCTCCTTTATAATAATAAGTTAATCGTAAGTCATATTGTAAATTTTGATCAATTCTTTGGAATGACATTGTTTTTTCTTGGGCTCCACATGCTCCAAGGATAATTAGTGAAACAATTGTAACAAAGCCAAGTAACAATTGTTTAAAATAACTTTTTTTCATGGTATTTACCTCCTATAGCTTAATAAAATTATAATATTTTTATGAGGTAAATGCAATATTTTATTAAAATGATTAAGTTGTAAGTCAAATGGCTGTAAATATGGTATAATGATTTATTGAATTGAAAAGATGAAAGGAAGCGCGAAATGGCTTTAACAGCAGGAATTGTGGGATTGCCTAATGTTGGAAAATCCACTTTATTTAATGCAATTACAAAAGCGGGAGCAGAAGCAGCTAACTATCCCTTTGCGACGATAGACCCTAATGTTGGTATGGTTGAAGTACCAGATGTCCGTTTACAGAAGTTGACAGAACTTATTGTTCCTAAAAAGACTGTACCAACAACGTTTGAGTTTACAGATATTGCAGGTATTGTCAAGGGAGCGTCGAAGGGTGAAGGCCTTGGTAATAAATTTTTAGCTAATATTCGTGAAGTAGATGCTATCGTTCATGTAGTGCGGGCTTTTGATGATGAAAATGTTATGCGTGAGCAAGGACGTGAGTCGAGTTTTGTTGACCCAATGGCTGATATTGAAACAATTAATCTTGAGTTGATTTTAGCAGATTTGGAAAGTATCAACAAACGCTATGCACGTGTGGAAAAAGTTGCTCGAACCCAAAAAGATAAAGATTCAGTAGCTGAGTTTCATGTTTTGCAAAAAATTAAGCCAGTTTTGGAAAATGGTTTATCAGCTCGTACCATTGAATTTGATGAGGAAGAACAAAAGATTGTCAAAAAATTATTTTTATTGACCACAAAACCAGTGCTTTATGTTGCTAATGTTGGTGAAGATGAGGTAGCAGATCCTGATAATATTGATTATGTTCAACAAATTCGCGAATTTGCAGCAACTGAAAATGCAGAGGTAGTTGTCATATCTGCGCGTGCTGAAGAAGAAATTTCTGAACTTGATGATGAAGATAGGGTAGAATTTTTAAAAGCAATGGGCTTAGATGAATCTGGAGTTGATAAATTAACCAGAGCAGCTTATCATTTATTAGGACTTGGAACTTATTTTACAGCAGGAGAAAAGGAAGTTCGAGCTTGGACATTTAAACGTGGCATAAAAGCACCACAAGCAGCTGGAATTATTCACTCAGACTTTGAGAAAGGCTTCATTCGTGCTGTAACCATGTCTTATGATGATTTAGTAAAATATGGGAGTGAAAAAGCAGTCAAGGAAGCAGGACGGCTACGCGAAGAAGGAAAAGAATATATCGTTCAAGATGGCGATATTATGGAATTTAGATTTAATGTGTAAAGTAATGTAAATTAAATATAAATAAGGTTGGAAAAACTTTTCCAGCCCTTTTGGTCTTTTTGGAGGTAAAAAATGGTAAAGATGTTTGTAGGGTTAGGAAATCCTGGAGAAAAATATTTTGAGACAAAACATAATATCGGATTTATGATGGTTGACAAACTATGTAAAGAAAAACAATTAACATTTACAGTTGATAAAATTTTTCAAGCAGAACTAGCTTCTACCTTTTTTAATGGTGAGAAAGTGTATTTTGTAAAACCGACAACTTTTATGAATGAGAGTGGAAGGGCTGTTCATGCTCTTTTATCCTATTATGGATTAGATATTGAGGATTTAGTAGTTATCTACGATGATTTAGATATGGAAGTAGGAAAAATACGACTTAGGACGAAAGGATCTGCTGGTGGGCATAATGGTATCAAATCAATTATTAAACATATTGGAACTCAAGAATTTAAACGAATTAAAATTGGTATTGGTCGTCCCAAAAATAATATGACAATTATTCACCATGTGTTAGGAAAATTTGCAAAAGAAGATTATGCTATAATTTTAAATACACTTGACAAGGTTGACGATGCTGTAAAGTATTATTTACAGTCTAATGATTTTGAACAAACAATGCAACAATACAATGGATAAAAAATGGATATTATTGAGTTTTTTAATCAAAATAAACAAATAGCTGATTGGCAAAAAAATCTAAATAAATCAACTCGACAACTATTGATGGGATTGTCATCTTCAAGTAAGGCTATCACCATGGCCTCTTGTGTAGAGGAGAATCATAAAATTCTGATTTTAACGTCTAGTTATAGTGAAGCGGAGAAACTTTCTAGTGATTTGATTGAATTGTTGGGAGAGGAAAAAGTATATACATTTCTTGCAGATGATACTCCATTAGCTGAGTTTGTCTTCTCTTCTCAAGAAAAGATTTTTGCTCGTCTAGAAGCTCTAGATTTCTTATTAGATTCTCAACAATCAGGATTTTTAATAGTTAATGTGGCTGCTAGTCAACTATTTTTACCTAATCCCATTAACTTTAATTCGGCTTATATTAATTTGAAAATAGGAAGTGAATATGAATTAAAAGATTTGATTCATCAATTGTCAAATTCAGGTTATAAACAAGTATCACAAGTATTGAATCAAGGAGAGTTCAGTCTTCGAGGTGATATTTTAGATATTTTTGAGCGCTCTAGTCAAATGCCTTTTCGAATTGAATTTTTTGGTGATGAAGTTGATGGTATTCGTCTATTTAATCCTGAAAATCAAATTTCTATTCAAAATGTAGAACATGTGCGTATTCATCCTGCTACAGATATCATATTTACTAAAGTAGATTATAGAAATGCACAGAAAAAAATAGAAAATCTTATAGAAAAAACTGTAGATTTGACGTTGAAATCCTATTTAGAGGAAATTTTAACTAGTATAAAAGAACAGACTCAACATGCTGATATTAGAAAATTATTGTCTTATTTTTATCAAAATGAATGGACAATTCTTGATTATCTTCCAAAACATAGCCCAATTTTCTTTGATGACTTTCAAAAGATCATGAATAAGAATGCTCAATTTCAATTAGAAGCAACAAATTTATTGACAGAAAGTTTACAAAAAAGCAAAGCTGTTGCAAATCAATCTTATTTTGCAGATACATATTCAATATTTAGAAAGTATAAACCAGCTACCTTCTTTTCAAATTTTCATAAAGGATTAGGAAATTTAAAATTTGATTCTCTTTATCAGTTTAATGAGTATCCTATGCAGGAATTTTTTAGTCAATTTCAGCTTTTGAAAGAGGAAATTAGTCGATATAAAAAATCTAACTATACAGTTATTATACAATCAAATTCTTTATTGACTTTACAAAGTTTACATAAAAATTTACAAGAATATGAAATTCCACTTGATTATGTTAATGATACTAAAATTCATAAACATGCTGTTCAATTATTAGAAGGACGTTTAATTCAAGGATTTAATTTTGTAGACGAAAAAATCGTTTTGATCACTGAATATGATATTCTGCAAAAAAAAGTAAAACGAAAAATTCGCAGGCAAAATATTTCTAATGCTGAACGTTTGAAAAATTATAATGAGCTGGAAAAAGGAGATTATGTTGTTCATAATGTTCATGGAATCGGTCGATATTTAGGAATTGAAACGATTGAAATTTCAGGAATTCATCGTGATTATCTTACTATTCAATATCAAAATGCAGATCGTATTTCTATTCCTGTTGATCAGATTCACTTACTATCTAAATATGTTGCGAGTGATGGTAAAGCGCCTAAGCTTAATAAATTAAATGATGGGCGTTTTCAAAAAAATAAACAGAGAGTGCAACATCAGGTCGAAAATATTGCTGAGGATTTAATCAAACTTTACGCAGAAAGAAGTCAACTAAAGGGATTTGCGTTTTCTAGTGATGATATTTATCAGCAAGAATTTGATAATGATTTTCCTTATGTAGAAACAGAAGATCAACTGCGTTCTATAAAAGAAGTTAAAAAAGATATGGAAAGTGATCATCCTATGGATCGTCTTTTAGTGGGGGATGTTGGTTTTGGAAAGACGGAAGTAGCTATGAGAGCTGCTTTTAAAGCAGTAAACGATCATAAACAAGTGGCAATTTTAGTTCCCACTACGGTTTTAGCACAACAACATTATACGAATTTTAAGGAACGTTTCAATGATTTTCCTATTAATATTGAAGTATTAAGTCGTTTTAAAAGTAAATCAGAACAAACAATAATTTTAGAAAAACTAAAAAAAGGACAGGTGGATATTATTATTGGAACACATCGCCTCCTGTCAAAAGATATTGTATTTGCTGATTTGGGACTCATTGTTATCGATGAGGAACAACGCTTTGGAGTTAAACATAAAGAAAAATTAAAAGAGTTGAAAACGAAAGTTGATGTTTTAACCTTGACGGCGACCCCTATTCCTCGTACGCTTCACATGTCTATGTTAGGTATACGTGATTTATCAGTTATTGAAACTCCTCCAACAAATCGCTATCCAGTTCAAACCTATGTTTTAGAAAATAATGTAACAGTCATTAGAGATGCAGTTTTAAGAGAAATGGATCGAGGGGGGCAGATTTACTATCTTTACAATAAAGTTGACACAATGGAGCAAAAAGTTTCAGAATTGAAAGAACTGATTCCAGAGGCTTCTATTGGATATGTGCATGGTCAAATGAGTGAAATTCTTCTTGAAAGTACTTTACTTGATTTTATCAATGGGGAATATGATCTTCTAGTAACAACGACGATTATTGAAACTGGTGTTGATATTCCTAATGTTAATACTCTTTTTATTGAAAATGCAGATCACATGGGATTATCAACTTTATATCAATTGCGAGGGCGTATTGGTCGTAGCAATCGTATTGCATATGCTTATCTCATGTATCGTCCTGACAAGTCTTTAACAGAAGTTTCTGAAAAACGTTTAGAAACTATAAAAGGTTTTACAGAATTGGGTTCTGGTTTTAAAATTGCTATGCGTGATTTATCCATTCGTGGTGCAGGAAATATTTTAGGAAGTTCACAGTCTGGCTTTATTGATTCTGTTGGATTTGAAATGTATTCTCAATTGCTGGAGGAAGCTATTGCTAAGAGACAAGGAAAAGAGACAAAAAGGAAAAAAGGAAATGCTGAAATTAATTTACAAATTGATGCCTATCTTCCTAGTGATTATATTGCTGATGAAAGGCAAAAAATTGAAATTTACAAACGGATTCATGAGATTGACAGTCGTGTAAATTATGAAGAATTACAGAATGAGTTGATTGATCGTTTTGGAGAATATCCAGATGTTGTTGCCTTTCTATTGGAAATTGGTCTTATAAAATTTTATTTAGATCAAGTTTTTGTGCAACTCATTGAGAGAAAACAACAATCTGTAGTGGTTCGGTTTGAAAAAATTTCTCAACGTTTTTTCTTAACTCAAGATTATTTTGAAGCCCTTTCCGTAACAGATTTACAAGCAAGAATTTCAGAAAATAAAGGATTGATTGAAGTTATATTTAATGTAAAAAATAAAAAAGATTATAAAATTTTAGAAGAACTTCTGCAATTTTCTGAAAAATTAGTAGAAATTAAAAATCAAAAGAAAGATTGCTAACTTTACAATTCTGTAAAGTTTCACTTTCATCTATAATATTTTTTTAAAAAATGGTAAAATAATAAATTGAGGTAACTTTATGAGATTAGATAAATATTTGAAAGTATCCCGTATTATAAAACGTCGTCCTGTCGCTAAAGAAGTAGCCGATAAGGGAAGAATCAAAGTAAATGGAATTTTAGCTAAAAGTTCAGCAAATTTAAAAATCAATGATGAAATAGAGATTCGTTTTGGAAATAAAATTTTATTAGTCCGTGTTCTGGAAATGAAAGATAGCACGAAAAAAGAAGACGCCGCTAAAATGTATGACATTATAAAAGAAACAAAGGTAGAAGTAGATGGCTAGAAATATTATTCAATTAAATAATCGCTATATACGAGATGAAAATCAACATCGCCGTTATTTAGAGCAGGAAAGAAGAAAACAGAATCGCTTTATGGGTTGGGTATTGATTTTAGTCATCTTATTGTTTATTTTACCGACATTTAATTTGATTCAAAGTTATCAAAATTTACTAGAACGTCGATCACAATTGACACATTTGCAAAAGAAATATGAAGAAATAAGTAACGAAAAAGAATCTCAAAAAGCTTTTGCTAATAAATTAAAAGATGAAGAATATGCTGCTAAGTATGCACGCGCCAAATACTATTATTCTAAGCAAGGAGAACGTGTTTATACAATCCCAGGATTGTTGCCACAGTAAAAATGGAAAATTTATTACAAACAGTTGAACAATTTTTGGAGTTTTCAGATGAAAAATTAGAAGAGTTGTCCAAAAAGAATCAAGCTTTGAAATTAGAAGAGTTCAAAAAGGAAGGGGGAGATTATGCGTAAGTTATTATTTTTATTATTGTTGCCGGCATTTTTCACTGCAAACATAGTAGTAAGTACAGAACAAGATGTAGAACTGACTGCAAAGCAACAGTATGAAATCACTAGTACGATATACAGTAACTATTATACTAATCTTCCAACAAATCCAAATATTTATGAGCGAACCCCAACTTATACATCATTAAAATTGGAAAAAGTAGCTGGGAATTTAACTCCGAATACATCAATTAAACTTTCTGAATTACAGGTCAATGAACAAGGTATTCCAGTATTTAAACTCGCTGATGGAAAATTCGTTCCTGCTGATAAACGAATGATTTATGATGATGTTGTTCAATCAAGCATAGCTGTTTCTCAAACAATGTGGCTCAAGCCGTCATTTGTAGTTTATAATCAAGCTTTTGTAAACGGAACAAAAGAAGTTAAGACAAATCTGCTACCTTATCATTCAGTGAAAATTACTCAACTGGCTGAGACAGCATCGGGAAAGTATGCTTATGTTGAAGGCAAAGGATGGATTGATATGAAATATCTGTCTGATACAGACAATCGTATGGATAAAGTTCAAGAAATTTTAAGAAGTAAGTACAATAAAACAGACTATTCTATCTATGTAAAACAACTAAATTCTGGAAAAACTGCTGGTATTAACCCAGACGTGGAAATGTATTCTGCTAGTGTAGCAAAACTTCTTATTCTTTATTATGCTCAGAAGCAATTAAATGAAGGAAAATATAGGCTATCCTCTGGTTTAAAATATATCCCTGCTGTAAATGACTATTCAGGTGCTTATGATACCGAAGGTAGTGGAAGCATTTCTAAAAAATCAGATAATAAGGACTACAGCATTCAAGATTTGATGAACCATATTGCAAAAGAATCAGATAATGCAGCTACAAATATTTTAGGATATTATATTACTAATCAATCAGACAGTACTTATCAAACAACAATTAAGCAAATTGCTGGGAAAAAGTGGGATGTGGAAAAACGCAATGCTTCAGCAAAGATGGCAGGAAATGTGATGGAAGCTATCTATGAACAAAATGGTGATATTATCAATGCATTATCGCAAACAAATTTTGATGAGCAGCGTATTTCTAAAAATATAAATGTAAAAGTTGCCCATAAAATTGGGGATGCTTATGATTTTAAGCATGATGTTGCTCTTGTTTATGCCAGCTCTCCTTTTGTTCTGTCTATTTTTACAAATCATTCTGATTATGATACCATTTCTCAAATAGCAGATGATGTTTATGAGGTTTTGAAATGATGGAACAACGATTTTTTCAATTGGTGCAAAAAAAAGGCTATTTTAAATATCATAGAAGAATTTTACTTGCTATTTCTGGTGGACTAGACTCTATGACCTTGTTTGACTGGCTTTATAAGTATCGTGAAAAATTAGAAATAGAAATTTTACTTGCTCATATTAATCATGGAGTGAGAAAAGAATCTGATTTTGAGGAAGAAGAACTAAAAAAAATAGCAAAGAAACTTGGTGTAAAGATTTTTACATCGAGTTTTTCTGGTCCATTTTCAGAACAAAAAGCACGTGACTTTCGGTATACTTTTTTCAAAAAAATCATGAAAGAGGAACAATGTACGGCATTAGTAACAGCACATCATGCTGATGACCAAGCAGAAACAATTTTTATGAGAATTTTGCGTGGCAGTCGTTTATTTCATATTTCAGGAATGAAAGAAAAACAAAAATTTGCAAATGGAGAATTGATACGACCGTTGCTTTCTTTTCAAAAATCAGATTTCCCTACTATTTTTCACTTTGAAGATTGGACAAATCAAGAGAATCATTACTTGCGCAATCGGATTCGAAACGATTATTTCCCAATTTTGGAAAAAGAAAATCCACAACTAAAAAAACATTTAATAGAATTGGGAACAGAGATTTCTCAAATGCAAGATGCATTAGCATATTTAACGAAGAATATTGAATTAACAAATGTAAAGGAATTCCAATACCAACCTTATTGTGTACAAAGTTTTTTGCTACAGGCTTATTTAAAGAAATTTCCTGATTTACAAGTAAGCAAAGCACAGTTTGCTGATCTTTTAACTATTTTGAATAAAAAATCTAACTATTCTCAATTGATTAAATCAGATTATGAATTATATAAAAATTATGATTATTTTGAGATTCGTAAAATCAGTCCACAGTCTGATTTAAAAGAAGATTCAATTTTGTTAAAATATAACGACATTGTGGAATATGGTCATTATCGCTTTTCTTTTGGAAAAGAACTTCGTGGCAAAGAAATCCAAGAAGTGTTTGTTTCACGTGAAACAGAAGTTTTACTTCGACATAGAAAAGAACAAGATGAAATTATTTTGAACCAACACCATAAAAAGCTTCGTCGTTATTTTATTAATCAAAAAATCCCTATAGATCAAAGAAAAAATGCTATTATTATTGAGCAAAATGGAAAAATTTTAGCAATTGCTGGAATCGTAACAAGTGATTTGAGTAAGAGTCAAAAAAATGATATAATGTATAACAAACTTTATATACAAAATTTAGATAGGTAAAAGAGATGCTAGAACAAAACATTAAGAAAGTTTTGGTTTCACATGATGAGATCGTAACAGCAGCCCAAAAACTAGGGGCTCAATTAACTAGTGATTATGAGGGGCAAAATCCTATTTTTGTAGGAATTCTCAAGGGCTCTATTCCTTTTATGGCAGAACTGATAAAGCATGTTGATACCCACATTGAAATGGATTTTATGTTAGTGTCAAGCTATCATGGCGGAACTGCTAGTAGTGGTGTGATTAATATCATAAAAGACATTGATCAAGATGTTACTGGACGTCATATTCTTTTTGTTGAGGATATTATCGATACAGGAAAAACATTGAAAAGTCTTTGTGAATTATTTAAAGAAAAAAAAGCTGCATCTGTTAAAATTGCCACACTTTTGGATAAGCCTGAAGGGCGAAAAGTTAATATTGAAGCAGATTACACATGCTTTACGATTCCAAATGAATTTGTAGTCGGCTATGGTCTTGATTTTGATGAAAATTATCGGAATCTTCCCTATGTAGGTGTTTTAAAAGAAGAAGTTTATACAAAATAAAAAGGTATATTGATAGATAGATGAAAAATAAACAAAATAATGGTTTTATAAAAAATCCTTTCTTATATATTTTAATTATTGTTGTTGTTATTACAGGTTTTCAGTATTTTTCAGCTGGAAGTTCTGTAGGTCGTAGTCAGCAAATTAACTATACTGAGCTAGTTAAAGAAATTAAAAATGGAAATGTAAAGGATATTAGCTATCAACCAAATGGTAGTGTTATTGAAGTTGCAGGTACTTATAAGAAAGAAAAGAAAGTAAAAGATAACACGGGTATTCAGTTTTTTACTCCCTCTTCTACATCTGTAAGTCGCTTTACTAGTGTTATTTTGCCTTCAGATTTAACAGTATCTGAATTACAAAAATTAGCTTCAGCTAAGGGAACTGAAATCACTATTAAACGTGAAAGTTCAAGTGGTGTGTGGATTCAGGTGTTGACTACTCTGGTGCCATTTGCTATCTTTGCTTTCTTCCTGTTTTCTATGATGAACCAAGGCGGAGGCGGCGGAGCGCGTGGAGCTATGAGTTTTGGACGTAATAAAGCTCGTGCGACAAATAAAGAAGATATAAAGGTGCGCTTTTCTGATGTAGCAGGTGCGGAAGAAGAAAAACAAGAATTAGTTGAAGTTGTTGAATTTTTAAAAGATCCTAAACGTTATACAAAACTAGGGGCTCGTATACCAGCTGGTGTTCTTCTTGAAGGTCCTCCAGGAACTGGTAAAACCCTTCTTGCTAAAGCTGTTGCTGGAGAAGCAGGTGTTCCATTCTTTAGTATTTCAGGTTCAGATTTCGTTGAAATGTTTGTTGGCGTCGGTGCTAGTCGTGTTCGCTCTCTTTTTGAAGATGCAAAAAAGGCAGCTCCAGCGATTATCTTTATTGATGAAATTGATGCTGTTGGTCGTCAACGTGGTGTCGGTCTCGGTGGAGGAAATGATGAGCGCGAACAAACCCTTAATCAACTCTTGATTGAGATGGATGGTTTTGAAGGTAATGAAGGAATTATCGTCATTGCTGCTACTAACCGAAGTGATGTTTTAGACCCAGCTCTTCTTCGTCCCGGTCGTTTTGATCGAAAAGTTTTGGTTGGTCAGCCTGATGTGAAGGGTCGTGAAGCTATTCTGCGTGTTCATGCTAGAAATAAACCTCTTGCAGAAGATGTTGACTTAAAACTAGTTGCTCAACAAACGCCTGGTTTTGTTGGTGCTGACTTGGAAAATGTCTTAAATGAAGCGGCTCTTGTTGCAGCACGTCGGAATAAAAAAGTTATTGATGCTTCTGATATTGATGAAGCAGAGGACCGAGTTATCGCAGGACCGTCTAAAAAAGATAAGACAGTTTCACAACGTGATCGTCAAATTGTTGCGTATCATGAAGCAGGACATACAATTGTTGGGCTTGTTTTATCAAATGCACGTGTTGTTCACAAGGTAACTATTGTACCTCGTGGTCGTGCGGGTGGATATATGATTGCTCTCCCGAAAGAAGATCAAACTCTTTTATCTAAAGAAGATATGAAGGAACAACTTGCAGGATTGATGGGAGGACGTGTTGCTGAGGAAATTATTTTCAATGTCCAAACTACAGGTGCTTCAAATGACTTTGAGCAAGCTACACAAATGGCACGTGCCATGGTAACAGAGTATGGTATGAGTGAAAAACTCGGTCCAGTTCAATATGAAGGAAACCATGCAATGTTTGGTGCTGCAAGTCCACAAAAATTAATTTCCGAGCAGACTGCATATGAAATTGATGAGGAAGTACGTAATTTGCTTAATGAAGCGCGCAACAAAGCAGCAGAAATTATCCAATCCAATCGTGAAAAGCATAAATTGATTGCAGAAGCTCTTCTTAAATACGAAACACTTGATAGTCATCAAATTAAATCATTGTATGAAACTGGCGAAATGCCTGATGAACCAAGTGTAAGTTCTTCGCATGCTTTGAGTTATGATGAAGTGAAATCCCAAATGGAAGAGCAAAAGCCAGAATAAGTTTAAAATACAAAAATGGCTCATTGTCAACTGTAGTAAGTTTGATATCAGTTAACATCAAGAGAGGACGAACTTCGTCCTCTCTTGCATTATTGTCTCTTGCAAACCACTAGCTGTGCTAGTAGTTCCGGATAGCTTTTATCGTGGTAAGAAAAGAACCTCCTAAAATGCTAAGATAGAAGTGGTTTTCCTGCCACTACTAACTATCACAAAAGAGGTAGTCCATGAGAGAGGCTAATGAAAGCTTATCATATACCAAGTGGAATTGTAATATCATATTGTTTTCGTCCCCCAAGTATCGTCGTCAGCTCATTTACGGTAGATACAAAGTAAGTATCGGAAGAATCATACGGGACTTATGTGAGCGAAAAAGCGTGACCATCTATGAAGCCACGATGAAGAAACAGCAAAATATACTTCAACTACTGCCCTTCAAAAATTATTCTCTGATTTAGCACCTCGTTATGCAGAACGTAAAGGAGGATATACTCGTATCCTTAAAACTGAACCACGTCGTGGTGATGCAGCGCCAATGGCTATCATTGAATTAGTATAATTTTTATCAATTTTGTTGAGTGTTATGATGATGGAGTCAAGTTACTCTTAGTCTAGCTCTGGTCTGCCGCTAGGATTTTCCTAGCGGGAACACTCATCTTATGATAATCACCGTAGACGCTTGTTTACGAAATTGCTTTTCCTATAAAAGCAATTTCGTAAGCAGGCGTTATTTAAATTTCGTAATCTCTGTGAGGATTCTTCTGCAGAAACAAATTCGTATAGAGGACTGTATAAATTTAAATGGAGAGAATGAATACAATTTTTCGATATAGAGATAACCTCTTCTCTCTCAACGTTCACAATTTATCCCAGAAGTGTAATTGCTTGGGCTAAGGTTGTCAGAAAGGCACAAATAGAAGTCGGAAGAGAAAAGAAGGAAGTCAAATGTTCCTCTCCTTGTTATACTAAAGAAAAAAGGAGGGTTATGAAATGGACTTCAAGGAGTTGTATGACAAAGTGAGAGGGATCGTACTGAAGTGTCGCCGGGAATATTATGTCCACCTGTGGGAGTTAAGTGATTGGGACCAAGAAGGGATGCTGGTCTTATATGAGTTGGTGAGTCGCTATCCGCAACTGGTAGAGTCAGAAAGTCGTCTCTATGTTTACTATAAGACCAAGTTCCGTAATCACATCAAGGACATCCTGCGCAAACAAGAAAGCCAAAAGCGCAAACTAGAGCGTCAAGCCTATGAGGAAGTGAGCGAGATAGGTCACAAGCTCAGCCTGAAAGAACTCTATTTGGATGAATTGGTGATTCTCCGAGACCAACTAAAGAGCTATCAAAAGCAGCTAAGTCCAGAGAAACAAGAACAGTATGAGCGCTTACTAGCAGATGAACGGTTTCAAGGACGCCAAGCGATGCTTCGGGAGTTACGGGTCTACTTACAAGATTACGATGAAAGAAAAAGCTAGAGGAAAATAAAAAAAGATGAAAAAAAGTATTGACAAGAAGAGGAGGAGGTGATATACTAAGATAGTTGTCGCTTGAGGGCGATAAAGACCTTTGAAAACTGAACAAGACGAACCAATGTGCAGGCGACTGTTGAGAGACAGTCCGTCAAACAAAAGAAAAATAAATCTGTCAGTGACAGAAATGAGTGAGAGCTCAAACTTTATATGAGAGTTTGATCCTGGCTCAGGACGAACGCTGGCGGCGTGCCTAATACATGCAAGTAGAACGCTGAAGAGAGGAGCTTGCTCTTCTTGGATGAGTTGCGAACGGGTGAGTAACGCGTAGGTAACCTGCCTGGTAGCGGGGGATAACTATTGGAAACGATAGCTAATACCGCATAAGAACATTTACTGCATGGTAGATGTTTAAAAGGTGCAAAAGCATCACTACCAGATGGACCTGCGTTGTATTAGCTAGTTGGTGAGGTAACGGCTCACCAAGGCAACGATACATAGCCGACCTGAGAGGGTGATCGGCCACACTGGGACTGAGACACGGCCCAGACTCCTACGGGAGGCAGCAGTAGGGAATCTTCGGCAATGGGGGCAACCCTGACCGAGCAACGCCGCGTGAGTGAAGAAGGTTTTCGGATCGTAAAGCTCTGTTGTAAGTCAAGAACGAGTGTGAGAGTGGAAAGTTCACACTGTGACGGTAGCTTACCAGAAAGGGACGGCTAACTACGTGCCAGCAGCCGCGGTAATACGTAGGTCCCGAGCGTTGTCCGGATTTATTGGGCGTAAAGCGAGCGCAGGCGGTTTGATAAGTCTGAAGTTAAAGGCTGTGGCTCAACCATAGTTCGCTTTGGAAACTGTCAAACTTGAGTGCAGAAGGGGAGAGTGGAATTCCATGTGTAGCGGTGAAATGCGTAGATATATGGAGGAACACCGGTGGCGAAAGCGGCTCTCTGGTCTGTAACTGACGCTGAGGCTCGAAAGCGTGGGGAGCGAACAGGATTAGATACCCTGGTAGTCCACGCCGTAAACGATGAGTGCTAGGTGTTGGATCCTTTCCGGGATTCAGTGCCGCAGCTAACGCATTAAGCACTCCGCCTGGGGAGTACGACCGCAAGGTTGAAACTCAAAGGAATTGACGGGGGCCCGCACAAGCGGTGGAGCATGTGGTTTAATTCGAAGCAACGCGAAGAACCTTACCAGGTCTTGACATCCC
>OGCQ01000221.1_pt1 | contig 108764 bp, 85 predicted proteins | sample 1570161 | NCBI WGS metagenome assembly OGCQ01 (sample SAMEA4384402, study PRJEB24528) | human gut metagenome | reverse complement strand
ATGATTGGTTGTTGAGCGTTGGTCAAAATGGTTGTTTTTACAGTAGCGCTAACAACGGCGGCGGACTGCGCGCTGCTCATGTCGCAGGTGAACTCCGAGCCGAGGGGTGCGCTCGGGTTCCTGACGCCGGCGCGCGTGCTGCGGATGGCCCTCGGCGAGGACGCCTCCGCCCTCATGGACGCGTTCGGGATAGAGGAGCTGGCGCCCGGCGAGCTCGACCTCACGCCCGGCTGCATCGACAGGGCCAGGGCCGCGAGGGGCGAGGGGCCGCTGGCGGGATAGGCGGCGGGCCGGGACATGGGTCGGAGGGCCCGTTGCGCTGAGTCCGGAACGGCTGCGCGGCGGGCTGGCGGAGCATGCGGCGGCGGCACGGGGGCACCGGCCTCCATAGCCTCTCCACCTGCGGAAACGGGGTGATAGCCAGGTGCCGGGGGCTATTTCCGCGTTGCGCTAGCTGCGGAAACGCGGGGTCCGTTCAGACTGTTGCGTTGAGATTGAAAATCAACCAAGCGATGAAGTACGGCAGAACATGTCTCCCCCATGGCAGAACAAAAAAGGCGCCCCGGTCGAAACCGGGACGCCGTATGCGCACGAGTTTGTCGCGTTTCGCTTACTTGCGATCGAGCTTGCGGACAGCAACGCGCTTGCTGTACTCGTCGACGTGACCAAAGTCGCCGATGCCGACGGACTCAGCAACGTTGGCACCGGTGGCCATAGCGAGCTTCATGGCCTCCTCGACGTTGTCGCGATCCCTGTACCACTTGTGCAGGAACGCAGCGAGGGTGCAGTCGCCGGCGCAGACGGAAGAGACAAGCTTGATGTTGAACTCACGCTTGGCATACCAGATGTCCTCGCCGTTGGAGAAGTAAGCGTCACCGCGGCTACCACGGGTGAGCAGCACGTTCTGGACGCCGGCCTCGTGAGCCAGCTTCATGGCAACGCGGACCTCGTCGTCGGTGTCGACCGGCACGCCGAAGATAGCCTTCATCTCGTGATGGTTCGGCTTAATGAGCAGCGGCTTCTTGTGAGCGAGCTCCTTGAGCTTGTCGGAGGACAGGTCCAGGACGACGTCGGCGCCACGGGCCTGAGCGTGCTCCATGACCTGAGCCAGGAAGTCGGGCGTAGCTTTGGGAGGCACGGAGCCGGAGACGATCAGGCACTCAAGGTCGCCCGCGGTGTCCAGGATGTTGTAGAGCTCCTCCTGGTGCTGCGGCGTGATCGGAGCACCGGGGTTGAGGATGCCGTACTCGTGCTGGCCATCGTTGACGTAGGTGTTAATGCGCGTGATACCGTCGGTCCAGACCGGGCGGCAAAGGCAACCCAGGTTCATGACCTCCTCGACGATGAACTTGCCCGTGAAGCCGGCGAAGAAGCCGAGAGCGACGGTGTCGACGCCCATCTTCTTAAAGGCGAAGGACACGTCGAGGCCCTTGCCGTTAGCCGTGTAGCTGGCCGAGCCGGTGCGGACGTTCTCGTCGGGCTCGAGCGGAGAGCTCGAAACCGTCATGTCGACAGCCGGGTTAGCGGTTAGCGTGTAGAACATTTACAGTACCCCCTGTATATGTGAGGGCCGCGTGGCCGGCCCATTCCAACCACGCGGTTACCTCTGATACCAAATTAGCGAGCTGCGGACTCGAGCAGTGCCTTGACCTCGGCAGCGGTGTTGCAGGCGAGCGCCTTCTCGGCGAGCTCGTCGCACTCGGCCTTGGTCCACTGGCTGATGGTCTTGCGGGCGCGCAGGATGGACGGAGCGCTCATCGAGAACTCCTCCAGGCCCCAGCTGATCAGCAGCGGCTCGAGCAACGGATCGGCAGCGGCCTCGCCGCACATACCGACCATGATGCCGGCCTTCACGCCGCTCTCGATGATGTTCTTGAGCGAGCGGAGCACGGCGGGATAGTAAACCTGGTACAGGTTGGAGATGGTGTCGTTGCCACGGTCGGCGCACATGGTGTAGCCGATCAGGTCGTTGGTGCCGATGGAGAAGAAGTCGGCGACCTCGGCCAGGCGGTCAGCGAGCAGCGAGGCTGCAGGCGTCTCGACCATGATGCCGACCTCGATGTTCTCGTTGAACTTGCGACCCTCTTCGGTCAGCTCGGTCTTACACTGCTCGACGAGCTCCTTGACAGCCAAGACTTCCTCGACGCAGGTGACGAGCGGGATCATAATCTTGACGTCACCGAAGGCGCTGGCGCGCAGCAGGGCGCGGAGCTGGACCTTGTACTGGTCGGGGTTGGCCAGGCAGTAACGCACGGCGCGGAAGCCCATGAAGGGGTTCTCTTCCTTGACCATGTGCAGGTACGGAATCTCCTTGTCGCCACCCACATCGAGCGTGCGGATGATGACCGGAGCGCCCTTGAGCGCGCTGGCGACCTTACGGTAGGCGTTGAACTGCTCCTCCTCGGAAGGAAGCTCAGCAGAATCCATGAACAGGAACTCGGAACGGAACAGGCCGATAGCCTCGGCATCGTGATCGAGCGCGTTGGGCACGTCATCGGGGTTGCCGATGTTGCAGGCAATAATCTTCTTGATGCCGTCGGCAGTCACGGACGGCTTGCCGCGGAAGGCCTCGAGAGCCGCCTTCTCGGCAGCGAAAGCCTCGGCCTTGGCAGTGTAAGCGGCGAGCGTCTCCTCATCGGGATCGGCCTCGACGATACCCTTGCCACCGTCGACGACAACGGTCATGCCGTTGCGCAGTGCGGTGCAGCTGTTGGAAACCGAAAGGACAGCCGGGATCTCGAGGGCGCGCGCAATGATTGCGGAGTGCGACGTGCGGCCACCAGTCTCGGTGACGATACCGGCAACGTGGGCCTTATCGATCGTGGCGGTCATGGACGGCGTGAGGTCGTGCACGACAACGACGGTGTTCTCGGGCAGGACGGAAAGGTCGACGACCTCCTTGCCCAGCAGCTCGGCCAGAATACCGGTGCGGATGTCGGCGATGTCGGCCGCGCGCAGACGGAACATCTCATCGTCCATGGACAGGAACATGTTCTCGAACATGGTCGAGGTGTCCATGAGCGCCTGCTCGGCGCAGGTGCCGCCGTCAATGGCGGCGTTGATGGCGTCGGTCATGCCCGGATCCTGAGCCAGGACAATGTGTCCGCTCATGATCTCGGCCTCGGCCTCGCCCACCGTCTCCTTCATGTGGTCGGCCTGAGCCTGGGTCTTCTCGCAGAAGACCGAAAGAGCGGTCTGATAGCGCTCCTTCTCTGCTGCCGAATCAGCAACCTCGTGCGGCTCAAACGTCAAGTCGGGATCGACGGCGACCATGACGGTGCCGATACCGATGCCCTCGGAAGCGTTGACTCCCTGATACATTCCCATTCCTCTCTCCGTGTCATGTGATAAAGCGTTTTGCCATATCCATGACAAAAGAGCGCAGCTACCTTAAGACAGGTCACTGCGCCCCCAAATATGAACTTAGTTGTTCAACATGCGACCCGTTTGAGTTCTACTCGCCAAGACCGCTCTTGATGAGCTCGATGGCAGCAGCCAGAGCCTCGGCCTCGTCGGCGCCGTCGCACTTGACCTCGACCTCGGTGCCGCAGGGGATACCAGCAGCCATGAGGGCCATCGGGGACTTGCCGTTGACCTCCTTCTCGGGGGTGACGACCGTCACGTCACAGGCGTACTTGCCCATGGTGGAGGCGAACAGACCAGCCGGACGCATGTGCAGACCCTGAGGATTAACGAGGGTAGCCTTCTCAGAAACCATAGTTGACTCCTTTTTTGTGTTTAACCCCTGTCATGCATGTGGCAGGAGTCAGATTCACGACGTTGTTTATATTAACTCACATCAAACGGTTTTTCATTGTGTTTCGCACGAATTGTTGGACAGATGTCGTTCGCTGTCCGCTCGCCTGCCGGGCGGGGCGGTTAAGTTTGCTGCTCTACAGTCCGGCGCAAGACGGAAAGCACATTAAGTGCTTTCCTTTGCGTGCGGAACTCACGACAAACTTAACCGCCCCGCCCGGCAGGCGAGTTGCGGAAACTCGGATGGTCCAGAGCAATATCGTGCGAAAGGAATTCTGGCTGAATTTTTGTCCGCACGGACGATCTAATAGACAAGCCGCGCTATCCCCTTCTTCTAACTTGCGGTGAAATATGGACTGATTTTGGGGTTGAAACGTTTAAACAGCCCTTATTTCACCGCAAGTTAGAAGAAGGGGGATGAAAAAGGCGGAGGCCCTGGGGAGGGACTCCGCCTTATATACAGGGGGGCGATGTTATTCGCGTACTGTGGAATTAGACCAGGCGGGCGTTGATCGTCTTGGCGATCTCGGCGGCGTCGGTGGAACCCTTGACGGTGGCACGGAAGTCCTCGTCCATGAGCGCCTCGGCGACCTTGGACAGGATCTTGAGGTGCGTGGTGCCAGCCTGTGCACCAGGGATGAGCAGAGCGATGGCCACGTTGACGGGAGCGCCGTCCATGGTATCCCAACCGGTCACGCCGGACTCGTCCTTAACGACGATGACGGCAGCCTCGGTAATGGCATCGGACTTTGCATGCGGGATGGCGAAGCCCTCCATCATGCCCGTGGTGCCCTCGGCCTCGCGGGCCAGGAAGGCGTTCATCACGGCGTCGGCGTCGCTGGCGATACCGGCCTTGACAGCCTGGTTGGAAACGAAGCTCAGAGCCTCGTCACGAGAAGCGAAGTCCTCGGCGACAAAGACATTCTCAACCTTCACGAAGTCGGCAGCCTCGGCCTTAGGGGCCTCAACGGCAGCGGCCTTGGAAGCCTCAACCGGCTTGGCTACAGGAGCGGCCTTCTGATTCTTCTCGAAGTCGTACTTCTTGAAGGCCACGAACAGGATGCCACCGACAACAGCACCGATGAGGATCGCGAGAACCCAAAGCGGACCGTTCTCGACAACGGGCAGGACCAGGAAGCCACCGTGAGGCGCCGGATCGTGAACGTTGAACAAAATGGTCAGGATCGAAGCGATAGAGGAACCGAGCATCATGATGGGCATGACCGGCCAGATGTTCTTGGTCATGAACGGAATGGCGCCCTCGGTGATGTGGGTGCAACCAAGAATGAGGTTGACGATACCGGCGTCGTGATCCTCCTGGCTGAAGTACTTCTTGCCGACAACGACGGCGAAGGTGGTGATCAGCGGCGGAACGATGCAAGCTGCGGAGACGGCAGCCATGAAGTTGGTGCCGAAATTGTAGGTATCGGTGCCAACGCCGGCAGCCAGTGCCTCGGTGAGCATGGCGGTACCGGTGACGTAAGCAGCCTTGTTGACCGGGCCACCCATGTCAAAGGCGCACATGCAGCCGATGGCAAGACCCAGGACAACGGCGCCAGAGGCGGACAGGCTCTTGAGGAAGTCCATCATGGCGGTGTTGATGGCAGCCATGGGGCCGGAGATGCCGAGCATGACCAGACCGACGATGGCGGTCGAGAACAGCGGGTACAGGAAGATAGCCTTGAGGCCGTCCAGGTTCTTGGGCAGACCGGCAAAGACCTTCTCGAGCAGCAGGATGACATAGCCAGCGAGGAAGCCGCCGACGATGCCGCCCAGGAAGCCGAAGCCCACGCCGGCGCCACCGGCGTCGATCATGCCGGTCTCGGCGTTAACAGGCAGGCCCTGAATGGCGATCATACCGGCAACAAAACCAGGGACGAGCGCCGGGCGCTTACCGATGGACTCGGCGATGTAGGCGGAAAGCACCGGAACCATGAGGTTCATGGCGATGCCGCCGATGATCTTGAGCATGGCAGCGAAGCTGTTGTAGTCAGCAGCCGTCGAATCGAAGGATGTGATGCCCCACAGGAACGAGACGGCGGTCAGGACACCACCGGCAACGACGAAGACCAGCATATGGCTGACGCCGTTCATAAGGTGCTTGTAGATGACGTGACCGATGGACTCCTTCTCCTCGGCCTCGTCCTCGACATCGGCAGCGGCTGCAACCGTGTTGTCGCCCTTGGCGGCGAGCGCGCGGTCAATCAGCTTACCGGCGGCCTCAACGGACAGGGCCTTGGAAACACCAACGGAAACCATGGGCTTGCCGGCGAAACGCTCAGCCTGGACATCCTTATCGGCTGCGACGACGACGGCCTTGGCACCGGCGATCTCGCTCTTGGTGAGCTCGTTCTCGACACCGACCTGGCCATGGGTCTCAACCTTAATGGTCAGACCTCGCTCGGCAGCTGCCTTCTCCAGCGCCTCCTTCGCCATGAAGGTGTGCGCGATGCCGGTCGGGCAACCGGTAGCGGCGATGATGTCAAACTTAGCCATGTGTCCCTCCTTCTTGAGTACTGCGCCCGCAGGCGCTCCCCTACACGCGCATCCTTGCGCGCTTTTCCACAACTGAAAGATACCAACCTACCGTCCGCGTGAGAAGAGACAAGGCGCAATTCTCCGGTGAAAGGTTCTTTCATAACCGTAAACGGTAAGTGAAAGTTTACCATCAGCACTTGAAACGGCAAGGTGTATCTTGTAATTGAAAATCCCCCTATACTATGACATTACAAAACGAGTCCGATTTTCATGCCAACCAGGAGCCATCCATGACCGATAGTAGCAAGAGCGCACTTTCCCTCATTAGTACCCACCAGGGATACAGCGAGTCCGAGCAGCGCATTGTCGACTATATATTGGAGCACCAGTCCGAGGCGCCACGCCTCACGGCGGCTCAGCTCTCGCGCGCCGCCGCCACGTCCGAGGCGACCGTTTCGCGCTTCTGCCGCAAGCTTGGCTTTGGCAGCTTCCGCAGCTTTCAGTTTTCGTTGGCGAGGGATTTGGAAAGCCAGCGCAACGAGGGCCTGACTGACGAAGTCTCGCTCGACAATATGGAGCAGAGCCTTAAGAACATCCTGGCTGCCAAGGTGAGCGAGCTTAATGCGACCATCGACGGGATCGACCACGATACGTTGGCGGCTGTTGTGCATGCCCTTAAGCATGCAGGGGTTATTGAGTTTGCGGCTGTGGGCAATACGAACGCGGTCGCGCTCGATGCGACGTTTAAGTTTTCGCAGCTGGGCCTGCGCTGCATGGCAAGCACCATTAGCGAGACCTCGATCGGGTTTGCGCTCACGCTACGCCCCGGCGACGTCATCGTGCTCATCTCAAACTCCGGCAAATCGCGCCGACTGAATCGCATGGCAAAAGCTGCTCGCGACTGCGGTGCAACCGTAGTCGCCATCAGCAGCGACAGCAAGTCTCCACTCGCACGCCTGGCAGACTATACTTTTAATACCGTCAACCACGAGGCGTTGCTGACGACGGGCGACTTTGCGTTCTCCAAGATCAGCGCCACGATGATCATCGAAGTCATCTACAACTTCCTGCTGCCCGAGATTGAAGACGCTCGCGAACATATCAGCTACTACGAGGAGCTCATCCAGCCGGACAAGGTCGTTGAGTAAAACGCGTAGTGGGACAAAAATTTCAGTCTATTTTGTCCCACCAACACCGCTGATACGACCTAGCCTCGAACTTCTTCGAGCATCTGCTTTGCGTGGGCCAAGCTTGCCTCGGACTGATCGCCGCTCAGCATGCGGGCGATCTCGGCGGTACGCGCTTCGCCGGTTACCTCGTCCAAATGCGTCTGGGGAACATCGCCCGGCTCCTTGCTGACAACATAATGCTTGTCGGCCATGACGGCGACCTGCGCCAAGTGGGTTACGACAATCACCTGATACGTAGCGGAGAGATCGGCCAGCACACCAGCAAGAGCACGAGCCGTGGAACCACCGACACCGGCATCGACCTCGTCAAATACCAGTGTGTCGACGCCGTCAGCATTACCCAAGACCACCTTGCTCGCCAGCATAACGCGGCTGAGCTCGCCGCCCGAGGCAATGCGGCGCAGAGGGCGTGGCGTCAAGCCGGCACCGCTCCGATACAGAAGCTCGTAGCTCGAAGGACCCGCCGGCGTCCACTCGGCGCGCGGAAGATCACGCGACTCCCAAACGAGCTCGGCGCCGCCCATCTCCAAGCGTGCCATCTGACGACCAACCTCGTGGCAGAAGCGCGGGGCCGCCGTATTGCGAGCGCGCTTAAGCGCCTTGGCAGCGGCAAACAACTCGCGCTCAGCAGCACCAAGTGATTCGCGCGCCTTTTTGATCTGTTCATCGCCATCATCGACCAGGGACAGCAGCTCTTGCGAGCGATCGCGCATGGCAAAAACATCGTCCATGGTGGGACCCCACTGACGCAACAGGCCCTTGAGGTCGGAAAACCGCTCACGCATGCGAGCGAGCTCGCGCGGGTCGAAGGCGACGCCATCGCGATAAGCACGCAGCTCGTTGGCGCAATCCTCAAGCGAAATGCAGGCATCCGAAAGGGCATCGGCGATGTCGCCCAGCTTGCGATCGACGGCCACCATACGGGAAAGCTCCGCCACGGCGCCGTTCACGGCATCAAGCGCTCCCCCTTCGGCTGCAAGTGATTCATGGGCATCATTGGCCGTGGCCACCAGAACCTCGGCATGCTCGGAGCGCGGCAGCAGCTCCTCGAGCTCCTCATACTCACCCGGCTTGGGGTCGACCTCGGCGATACGCTCCAGGGCGAAGCGCGCCTCCTCGACGCGGCTCCCCTGCGCACGCGAGGCCTCCTCGACGCGACGGACCTCCTTGGCAGCCGCGCGCGAGGCTTTAAAGCAAGCACGGTAGTGCTCGAGCGCCTCGAGTGCCGGGCGCCCTGCCCATGCATCAACCATGGCAACATGATGCGACGGGTCAAGCAGGCGCTGGTGCTCGTGCTGGCCGCAAAGATCCATCATCACGCCGACGCGCTCCGAAAGCTCGCGCACGCTGGCGATACGGCCGTCAATTTTTACGCGACTGCGGCCTTCGGCAGAAAGACTGCGCTGCACGGTGAAGCCCTCTGTGTCGTGCGGGCCGTCAAACAGGCGCGCCTCGACGCTGGCAAGTGCCTCACCCTCGCGCACCGTCGACGAATCCGCGCGCTCGCCCAAAATGAGCTTGAGCGCCGAGAGCAGCGCGGTCTTACCGGCGCCGGTTTCTCCGGTCAAAACCGTTAGGCCCGCACTCGGAACCAACGTCGCCTCACGAATGAGCGCGATATTGGAAACCTGCAGCTCATCGATCATGACGTACTCCGTAGAACACGCGGCTCACCGAGTTATAGAAGCTCTCGGGGCCGTAATCCAGCAGCAGCACATCGCCGGGACCGCGACGCACAGCCACGCTCTCGACCGTGCCATCGCAGGTAATAAACTGTCCGTCGATGGCAATCGCCGGAACGCTCGGGCGGTCATCAGACATAAAGATCTCGACGACATCGCTCGGCGAGGTCAAAAAAGCGCGAGCCTGAATGGTATGCGGAGCAATGGGTACGCAGACCATGCCCGTGTAATCGGGGCTGACGATGGGACCGCCGGCGGAAAGCGCGTAGCCGGTGGAGCCGGTCGCCGTAGAAACAACTACGCCGTCACCGCGCAGGCGGTCGATATGATGGCCGGACACCGTGATGTCAAACTCAACCATATCGGACAGGGGGCCGCGCGTAAGTGCCATATCGTTGAGGGCAAACGTGCGCACGACATCCTTCGTGCCGTCTTCGCGCACGGACACGATATCCGCGGCGATGGTGGCGCGGCGGCTCACGTGGAGCTCGCCGGACAGAGCATCGCTCACGACCTGCAGAATGTCGCGCTCCTCGGGGCTCGCAGCAGTTAAAAAGCCCAGGTGACCATAGGAAAGACCAAGGATAGGAATCTCGCGATGGTTGAGGATGCGGGCAGCGCGCAGCAACGTACCGTCGCCGCCGAGTGTAATGACCAGATCTGAGCCGTCAATATCAGGCGTGCTTTGAATCTTCGATCGCTGATCGGCCGCCCATGCGACCTCGTAGCCTTGGCGCGAAAGCCAAAGCTCGAGCATCAGGCCGCTCTCGACCGCCTCTTGCTTGTAGTAATTGGGAACCAGAAAGACCTTCATAGCGTTGCAGCTTTCTCGCTCAAAGCCGATACCTGGGATTGCAGCTCATCGTCGGCGCGCTCCCCGGGGACAAACCTTGTGCCGTACAAGAAAAACTCAACGTTGCCCTTAGCGCCATGGATGGGCGACACGCACACGTCAAGCGGGAACAGGCCCTTGGCGGCAAAAAGCTCAATCGCCGCCACGAGCGTATCGCGGCGGACGGCGGGGTCGGTCACGATACCGCCCTCGCCCACCAGCGCAGCCGGCGCCTCAAACTGGGGCTTTACGAGCGTGCAGAACGAACCCGAAGGCTTCAGGCACGCCAGCACGGCGTCGATGATATTCGCGATGCTGGTAAACGAGACATCACACACAGTCAGGTCGATGGCGCCGGCATAGCCAAGCTCAGGCAGCTGCGTCACGTTTGTGCGCTCATGCAGCGTCACGCGATCGTCCTGACGCAGCGACCAATCAAACTGGGCACGGCCCACGTCCACCGAGACAACGGTCGCAGCTCCGCGCTTGAGCAGGCAATCGGTAAAGCCGCCGGTAGAGCAGCCCACATCCAGACAGGCAAGGCCCGTCGGATTGATGCCAAACGCATCGAGCGCGCCTTCGAGCTTAAGCCCGCCGCGGCCAACATAGGGAATGCGCCCCTTCACGTGCAGCGGCAGGCCCGGGGTCACCTTAAGGCCCGGCGAAGTCAAGCGCTCGCCGCCACTCGAGACCAAGCCGGCCATAAGAGTGCGAAGGGCATCCGCGCGATCGGCGCAGATGCCCTGTGAAATCAGTTCGTCATCGAGACGCACGCGTTTCATGAATGCCATCAACCATTCGTATCCGGAGATGCGGCCTAGCTATCCTGGGATTCGTTTGCCGCATCCTCATCGTATTCCTGCTCGAGCTTATCGGCCTCACGAGGCGTCAGCTCAAACTTGTCGACCATATCGACCGCGCGGGAGCCCAGCTCAATCGCCTCGTCAAACAGATCAAGTGAACGCTCCAAGGACGTATCCTTGGAGCGAACGGTAGCGATGATCTGGTCCAGACGGTCCGAAATCTCATCAAAGTTGCGGACGGAACCCTCTGGCATGGCTACTCCTCGACGGAGTCGACATCAGTCTCGGCGGCGTCCGCGCCCTCGGCCAGCACACCAGCCTCAGCCTGGGCAACCGCAACTTTAGCGGCAGCCTCGGCAGTCTGGGCCTCCTCGCGAGCGCGATCCTCGGCGAGCAGCTCTTGGTACAAGTCCTCGCCCGGCAGCTCCTCGCTGCGAGCGATCTTGCCCAGCACGCCGTTGACGAACGACGCGGACTGGTCGGTGCCATAGGCCTTGGCGAGCTCGACGGCCTCGTTGATCACGATGGCGTCCGAGACCTCCTCGTCGGTGAGGAAACGCATCTCATAGACGGCGATACGCAGCAGATTGCGGTCGGCGCCGGGCATGCGCATAAGATCCCAGTTCTTGGCGACGGCGCGCAGAGCGCAGTCGATGCGGTCGATATGCTCGTAAGCACCGCGGCACAACTCCAGCGCATAGGGGTCGAGGGGACCCTTCGAGATCAGGAAATCGCCCTCGAGGACGCGCTCGAGCGGGCTGTCCGTGGCCTCGGCCTGGAACAGCAGCTGCAGCGCCTGACTGCGGGCAAGCGTGCGCCCGCGATAAACCTTAAGGCTCAAAGGTTACTCCTTGGGGAAAACGAGGCCGTCGATGCAAACGTCAACGCGCTCGACCTCAACGCCCACCTGGGCATCGATGGCGGTGACCACGGCGACGCGAACGGCCTCGGCGAGTTTCTTGAACGGATAGCCAAAGAACACCACGACACGCACGGTGAGTGCGAGCTTGTCGCCGACGACCTCGGCCTCGACCGCCGGCTCGGAAGCCGGGGCCTTGGACGAGAGCATCATGGAGACAAGGTTGGTGGCAAGGTCCTTGACGCCAACGGAGGCGATGCCCTCGACATCCGACACGGCGCGCGAGACGATGGCGGTCAGAACATCGGGTGAAATGCCGATGCCGTCAATCTTGATTTCCTGGGGCATGAGTCCTCCTAGAAGAGTTGGTTGCTAGACACGGGAGACGAACTTGCCGTCGCGGGTGTCAACCTTAATGACCTCGCCCTCGTTGAGGTACATGGGGACCTGGATGACAGCGCCGGTGTCGATCGTGGCCGGCTTGGTGGAACCCTGGACGGTGTCGCCCTTAAAGCCCGGGTCGGTCTGGACGATGGTGGTCTCGATGAACATCGGCGGGGTCACGCCCATTAGCTCGTCGTCGGCGAAGAGCAGCTGGCAGATGTCGTTCTCACGCAGCCACTTGGAGTTCTCGCCCACCATGTCCTCGGGAACGGGAACCTGCTCGTAGGACTCGTTGTCCATGAAGATGTAGTCGGTGCCGTCGTTGTAGAGGTACTGGAACTCACGGGTGGTGAGCATGACGCTCTCGAACTTGGTGCCGGCGTTGCAGGTGTTCTCAACGACACGGCCGCTCTTGATATCGCGAGTCTTGTAGCGCACAAAAGCACCACCCTTGCCCGGCTTGACGTGCTGGAACTCGACGATGGTATAAACCTTGTCCTTAATACGGAGACCGAGGCCGTTCTTGAAGTCGGCGGTAGAAATGGTAGGCATAGCGACCTTTCTTCTTATGGGCAGAACGCACAGGCGTCCAAATTACATACGACCGAAATTATACACTTGCAGGCGGCGCCTGCGGCGAGCGCATAAAAAGAGAACGCGGGGCCCCAGAATCGTTCCGGACGCCCCGCCTCCAAAGTAGATTTTTGGGGCATGCCTAAAAATCTAACGGAGTGGATTAGCAATCGATGACGTGGAGGTCGTGCGGCGTCTTGGTGAAGGGCTCGTAGCCGTTCTCGGTGACCACGCCGTAGTCCTCCAGACGCACGCCGCCCACGCCGGGCAGGTAGACGCCGGGCTCCATGGTGATAACCGAGCCGACCTCGATGATATTCTTGCTGCGGTTGAAGTTGGGCAGCTCGTGGATGTCAATGCCCACGCCGTGGCCCAGACCATGGTTGTAGTAATCACCATAGCCGGCATCGCCGATGATCTTCTTGGAAAGCTTGAAAATGTCGTTGCCCTCGACGCCCGGATGGATGGCGGCGACGCATTCCTCGTGCGTACGGCGCACGAGCGCGTACAGGTCGAGCTGTTCGGACGTGGGCTCGCCCATCACGACGGTACGAGTCATGTCGGAGCGATAATCGCAGTAGCCCGCGCCGTAATCCATGAGGACGAAGTCGCCCTTCTCGATCACGCGATCACTCGGGACGGCATGCGGGTTGGCGGTGTTGGGGCCGCTTGCCACGATGGAGCCGAAGGCCAGGCTGTCGGCGCCGTTAGCGAACATAAAGTTCTCGAGCTCGTTGCGAACCTGCTTCTCGGTCATGCCGGGCTTAATATAGCCGAGCATGTGCTGGAAGGCGGCGTCGGTGATCGACTGCGCGTGGCGCATGAGCTCGATCTCCTCGGCGTCCTTGATGGCGCGCATCTTACGGATGTCGTCATGCATCAGCGGCAGCATGCAGGCAACGGAGCGGTCCTCCAGGCCACGCTGAATACCCTGGTAGAAATTGATCTGCATGTCGTCCTCGACAGCGCAGACGCGGCACTTGTTGGCCGCGATCTTGCCGGCGACCCAGCCGGGGATGGTGCCCTCGTCCATGTCGTAGACCCAGGGGCTGCCGGCGGGCGTGTTCTCCTCAAAGCTGTTGAGATAGCGCGAGTCGGTATGGAACAGGCACTGGTCAGCCGTAATAAACGCAGCGTGCGGGAACTCGAAGGTGTAATCGAAGACGCCCTTGACGCCCGTAAGCCAACGAAGGTTGGCCTCGTCGCGCACCACGATAGCGTCGTAGCCGCGCTCATCCATCAGGGCACGGACACGCTCGATACGACCGGCAGGACCGGCAGCAAACTCAGACATGCAGATTCCTTTCTTGTTGTCTTCATAAAGACGGGACGGGCTCAATCAACGTACGGAATCGCGAGCGATTCGCAACCGATTGGAAACCCGCCCCTCAACATGATACGAAAGACGATGGATGTCAATAAATCCTAGAGAAGTTCGTTGCGAGAAGCCAAGTATGCGTGAGCATGGCGGTCGAGAACCTCGTCCTCAACGCTCGTTAGACGAATGGCGCCGAGCGCCGCGGGCAGCGGCAACATGCTGCGGTTCGAGCGGACAAACTGCTGCCTGCGGAACTCCTCGATATATGCGGCAGGCTCCAGATCGAAGGCAAGCTCCTCGATACCAAAGTCCTCCAGGCAGTCATCGACCTCAAAGACGTAATCGATATCGAAGTCGCAGGCATCATGTGCTAGGCGCGCCTCAAAGCGCATGCCCTCGGACAACAGCTGGTAGGCAGGCACCGGCGAAGCGGCATCGCCCAAGCAGGCGCGCAGGGTACGCTCCCCCGTCTTGCCAAAATCGAGCGCATGGCGGGCGCTCGGGTTCGTGGCCATCAGTACGTCCTTACGGGCAGTCTGAGACCACTGAACGGCATTGACGAGCGCGACCTCCTCGCCCGCGAGAATCTCGGGAATGGTCTCGGTAAACTGATTCCAGCGGGACTTGCTGCTCGAAAGCATGGTGCCAACAAGTACCGCATAACCGAGCTTAAGGTCCTCGGGGTCCGCCGCGCGAACAAGGTCGAGGTCACACACGACCAAGCCCGGCTCGGGACGGAACGCGATAGCGGGAAGCGCATTCGCCGACGATGCGACGAGCGGCTTCATGGTCGTCGCGACCGTGAGCATGGCGTCGAACGTCGTCGGCAGCAAGGCGCACTCGGTACGACCGCACCACTGATTGGCACACCAGCAAACAACCGAGCAGGTCGCCGTGTCGCCGACAGCGACGACGAGATCGTCACAGGTAATGCCGTTAGCCGACAGGGCGCCAAAGACGATATCGGCATCGGCAAGCGTAGCACCGGCAGGTGAAACCTCGAGGACGAGCAGCGACACGGCAAAACCAGCGTCGATCAGCGCATGCTCGACGACCTCGCCAAATCGCTCGGATGTGGCGTCGTTCCAAACCACCATCGCGCGCTTAGGCTTGCCCACAGCCGAGGCAAACATGCGCGGCAGCTCCTCGAACGCGCCCAATCCGACGCGGACATCGACACTGCGGTTTTGGAAATTGATAAGTTGACGGCGAATCATAGCAGTCCACGCTCCAAAAGCTTCTCGGCACAAAGGTAGGAAACGTCCTCGAAGGACTTGTTGCGAATATCAAGGGTAATATCGGCGGCCTGGCGATACAGCGGACGGCGATGCTCAAACAGGCGCGCAGCATGCTCGGGCGAGCGGAAATCGGGCCGGGTATCGGAGCGGCGAATCTGGCGCAACGAGTCCTCAAAGTCGCCTTCGAGGTACACACAGGTACCCATCTCATGCATCAGCTCAATGTTCACCGGCGTCTCGACGATGCCGCCCCCGCACGATACCAGCAGGCTGCGTTCGCTTTGAAGCGAACGGAGTGCCGAGGTCTCGAGTTCGCGAAAACGATCCTCGCCCTCGGTCTCAAATATCTCGGTCACCGACTTGCCGCATCGACGCACAACCAAACGATCGGTATCGATGAATCGACGCTTGAACATAGTGCCCACGTTGCGCGCAAGCGTCGACTTGCCCGCGCCCAAAAAGCCGATAAAGAAGATATGGTCGCAGCCGTGTTTGATGTGCTGAGACATGGCGAAACCTATTCCTCGCAGGGAAGGTCGCGCAGGGCCCGGCGCTCAAAGATACGGAAGATCTGCGTGTACCACAGGTCCTGGGTCGCCTGCGGCTTGACCAGAATAGTGTCAACACCGGCAAAATTACCGCTCCACACGTCTGTGTACAGCTGATCGCCGATCAGCACCGCCTCGTCTGCCGTGGCGCCGAGGCGCCTAAGACCCGCCTTCAAGGCAAACGGGGCGGGCTTCATGGCGTGGCTGATGGCCTCGAGTCCCAGCTCGCGTGCAGAGCTCATGACCTGATCGCGATGCCAGTTGTTGGACACCATGCACAGCTTAAAGCCTTTGGCGCGGGCGGTATCGAGCCAAGCGGAAACCGCGGCGGGAACCTGCTCGGTGTCGCGCGGAACCAGAGTGTTATCGCGATCGAGCAGAATGGCGCGTTTGCCGTCGGCCCACAGGGTATCAAGGTCGATGCGATCGACCGAGGCAACGTATCGTTTGGGGCTAAAAATCCTCATGCTAATTCCAAGACAGTTGATGCTCTTCGTAGGTTTGCGAGAAGTACTCCTCGTCCTGCGTAATGTAGAAATACAGGTCATCGGAGTCGGTTGGCTCAAGCGTGGCCTTGAGTGCCTCGAGCGACGGAGAGCAGATGGGCGTGGGTGGCAGGCCCTCGTGCTTATAGGTGTTATACGGGCTATCGCTCTGCAGGTCGTCGGCGGTAACCTCGCCACCGGTGACATACATCATGGTCGCATCGCTGTTGAGATAGCGCAGACCGTCGAGCTTGCCGGCAAGGCGGTTGTAGAAGACCGAGGCCACGTGTGCACGTTGATCGGCGTTGAGGCCCTCGCGCTCAACGATAGAGGCCAAGTTGACGATGTCGTAGTCGGACATCTCCACACCGTAGCGCTCCTTGATCTTGGCTTCGCAGCTCGCAAAGTCAAGCGACTTGTACTCGGTCTTAAACTGATCGAGCATGGCGCGAATCACGTCATCGGCCGTCGGCGAATCACCCAACGAATAGGTCTTGGGGAACAAGAAACCCTCGAGCGAGTCGTTGGCGGCGCCCTTAAGGAAGCTATAGTCGTCCACGTAGTTGGAGGCCTTGGCCTGGTTGAGGAAGTCTTCCTTAGAGATGCTGTCGTAGGCCTGGGCCACGCGATCGGCGACTTGATCGACTGTCAGACCCTCAGGGATAGTCAGCGCATTGGAGCCCGCGTTGGGGCCTTCCATGAGCTGCTGAACAACCTTGGTCGCATCCATGAGTGTGGTGAACGAGTAGGTGCCAGGCTTAAGCGACATATCGGCGTTAAGCTTTTTCACCGCCGCGTAGTAATCCTTGGGATTTTCGACGATATGGTTCTCGGAGAGAATCGAGGCGATCGTATCGCCCGAAGCACCGTCGGGAATGGTCACCGTAACTTGCTGGCCAGCAGCGACTTTCGCATCCTCACCGGCAAAGAAGCCCTTAACGGCAGGTACGACAAAGAAAGCGATAGTAGCAAGCGCGATTACGGCCACCACAACGCCGATGATCATAGGAACCGGAGAACTCTTCTTTTGAGCACCGCGACGAGCATGCGTGTTGTAGCTCGAGCGAGTCGCCGGAGCAACGCCATGCGACCCGCGAGCGTGATGCGAATGCGATTGGGGGGCCTGCGTTCGCTGGGTAGGTGCCTGTTGCTTAAAGCGAGCACCGCCTGCAGGCTGAGCCGAACGAGCAGTGGGCTGCTGAGCCGCGTGAGAAGCCGGATACTGAACCGAACGAGCAGAAGGCTGCTGACCCGTCCGTTGAACAGGTTGGGCCGAACGAGAGGAGGACTGCACCGGGCGCGCGGCAGACTGAGCTGCGCGCTGGGTCGGCTGTGCCGGACGCTGGCCAGGCTGGGCAGGGCGCGACGCCGACTGACGTGTACAATTCGGCTGGCGCGGATCGGAAGCGCTAGGCATGCGAAACCTCCTCGTTTTTACGATCAAGCCACGTCTGCAAAAACAGGCTGGCGGCAATCATGTCAATCTTGCCCCTCATCTGCTTTTCGTTGAGGCCCTGCTCGCGCAGGATACGCTTTGCCTCTTGCGAGGACAGGCGCTCGTCCTCAAACTCCAACGGAAGATCGAGCTCGTCGGCAATCTTTTGCGCAACAGCGGCAACGCGCTCGGCCTGGGGACCGGGCTCACCGGCCATGGTCAGGGGACGCCCACTTACCAGGATATCGGGCTCATAGTCCTCAACCAGGTAGCGGAACGTCTTGGCCATACCGGTGACCTCTGCAGCCGGGAGCACCTTGACAGGCATCGCCATCTTGCCATCACGGCTCGAGACGGCGATGCCGATCCTGGTCTCCCCTATGTCCAGCGCAAGCGCGACCACAGCGACTACCTAGATTCTTAGGCGCCGAGCGCGGTCTTAGCGGCCGCGAGGGCATCGGCGATGCCGGCGGCGTTCTTGCCACCGGCCTGGGCCATGTTGGGACGGCCGCCACCGCGACCGTCGACCAGGCCCGCGATCTGCTTGATCACGTTACCGGCGTGGAAACCGGCCTTGACGGCGTCATCGGAGCCGGCGGCGAGCAGGGCCGGGGTGCCCTTCTCGGTCACGCTGGCGACGACGCAGGCGACAGGACCGGCGACCTTCTGGTGCACGGTATCCCAGACGTTGCGCAGGTCGGCAGCCTCAAGGCCCTGGAGCTCAGCGACGACGAGCTTGTAGCCGTCGAGCTCGACGGCGCCCTCGATGGCGCTGGAGATAGCGTCGGAGGAGCCACCGGTCAGTGCCTTCTTGAGCTTGTTGGAAGTCTCGCGCAGCTCGGCCTGCAGGTTCTCCACGCGGGCGGGAACCTCATCCACGCGGCACTTGAGCGCAGCAGCGGCGGCGTCGACGAGCGCCAGACGGTCGGCCATGTAGTCGAGAGCACCCTTAGAGGTCACGGCCTCAATACGGCGGACGTTGGAGCCCGTAGAGGACTCGGAAATGATCTTGAACAGGCCGATCTCGGCGGTGTTGGCGGCATGGGTGCCACCGCAGAGCTCACGGGAGAACGGCTGGTCCTCGGCGCCCACGGAGACAACGCGGACGACGTCGCCATACTTCTCGCCAAACAGGGCGACAGCACCGGCGGCCTTGGCCTCGTCGATGCCCATGACGCGGGTCACGACCGGCTTGGAGGCGAAGATCTGCTGGTTGACCAGGTCCTCGACAGCCTTGAGCTGCTCGGAGGACAGGGCCTCGAAGTGCGTGAAGTCAAAGCGCAGGTGCTCGGGCGTCACCAACGAGCCAGCCTGGGAGACATGCTCGCCCAGGACCTGCTTAAGCGCGGCGTCGAGCAGGTGCGTGGCGGTGTGGTTGCGACGCAGGAAGCCACGGCGCTCGGCGTCGAGCGCGGCGGTCACGGTAGCACCGACGGTCAGCGTGCCCTCGGCGACGTGGGCGACGTGGGCATACAGGCCGTTGTGGTTCTTGGTATCGGAAATGGTCAGCGCAACGCCCTCGGCGGAAAGCTCGCCGGCGTCGCCCTGCTGGCCACCCATCTCGGCATAGAACGGGGTGCGGTCGAGCACGACCTCGACGTCCTCGCCGGCGGCAACGGACTCGACGGACTCGCCGTTGCTCACGATGGCGACAACCTTGGCGCCATCGATGACGTCGTTGTCATAGCCGTCGAACTCGGTCGCGGCAACCTTGTCGGAAAGCTCGACCCACACGTCGTTAAAGCTACCCCAGGCATCGCCCTTAGCGTTGGCGCGGGCGCGGGCCTTCTGGTCCTCCATGCAAGCGGTAAAGCCATCCATGTCGACGTCGTGACCGGCGGTGCCGGCGATCTCGACAGTCAGGTCAATGGGGAAACCAAAGGTGTCGTGAAGCTTAAAGGCAACATCGCCCGGAAGGACAGCGCCGTCGGCGAGCGCGGCCAGGGCCTCGTCCAGGTAAACGCGGCCGTTGTCGAGCGTCGTTGAGAAACGCTCCTCCTCGGAGGCGACGATGCCCTTAACGAGCGCGACGTTCTTGAGCAGCTCGGGATAAGCCTCGCCCATCTGAGCGTTGACCTCGTCGATAAACTTGGTCAGGAAGGCGCCCTCGATGCCCAGCAGACGACCGTGGAACACGGCACGACGGAGCAGGCGGCGCAGGACGTACTCGCGGCCCTCGTTACCGGGCAGGATGCCGTCCGAGATCATAAAGTCGACGGCACGGGAGTGGTCGGCGATGATGCGCAGGGAGCGGCTGGCGCCGGAGTAATCGTCGGCGTCATAGGTCTTGCCGCTGATCTCCTCGCCGAGTTTGATGAGGTGCTGCATCAGATCGCCGTCGTAGTTAGCGGTCTTGTGCTGCATGATGGCGGCCATGCGCTCCAGACCCATGCCCGTATCGAGGTTGCGGTGCGGCAGCTCCGGCATGGAGCCGTCCTCCTGGCGGTCGTACTGGGTAAACACGAGGTTCCAGAACTCAAGGAAGCGGTCGCAGTCGCAGCCAGGCTTGCAGTCGGGGCTGCCGCAACCGACCTCCTCGCCCATGTCAAAGTAGATCTCGGAGCACGGACCGCAGGGGCCGGTGGGGCCAGCGGCCCAGAAGTTGTCGTCCTCGCCCAGGCGGGAGATGTGATCCTCGGCAACGCCCAGAGAGCGCCACACGTCGTGGGTCTCGTCGTCTTCGGTAAAGACGGTGAAGTACAGGCGGTCGAGCGGAAGCTTGAACTCCTTGGTGATGAGCTCAAAGGCCCAAGCGCAGGCCTGCTGCTTGGAGACGCCGCCAAAGGAGAAGTCGCCGAGCATCTCAAAGAAGGACAGGTGACGGCCGTCCTCGCCGATGCAGTCGATGTCGTTGGTGCGGACGCACTTCTGGCAAGAGATTGCGCCGATCTCCTTCATGGTCTTCTTGCCCTGGTAGTACTCCTTAAACTGGTTCATGCCGGCGTTGGCAAGCAGCAGCGAAGGATCGTCGGGGACGAGGGACGAAGAAGGATAGAGCTTAAGACCGCGCTCCTCAAAGAAGTTGAGGAACTTGGAGCGGATCTCGGCCGTAGTCATTGACGGGTAGTCAGCACTCATAGAGGGAATCTCCTCGGTTTCACATCGAAACAGTTCAAACGTAACGATATTACCATCCCACCGCGCCTGTGCAAAAAAGAGGGCCGCCAAACAGCGACCCTTCAGCGAAAGTGCACGTTATTTAGGTCCGTCAAATACTTTGAAAAAAAAATGATTTCGGTAAAATTTCATATAAGAATCGTCCGGAAGGAGCGATCGATGAATAGCAAACGGTTTGTCGTGAATGCACTAACCTCAGTAGCCCTTTTAGCAATCTTCGCTTACTCGAGCTGGTATGTGAACCAGCCGAGATTTGGCTACGCATTGTACGCAGTAACATCTGGCGATAAAGCGTATTACACCCTAAGCGCAATTGACGCCATCTTTTTCTATGTGGCTGGCCCCTTATCAATCGCTTTGATCGCGTTTATTGTTATTTACAACATCAAGAAACGCTAACAGGGCCTATTTGGAATCCGAATCGTCCATGGAGCCGTCGATGCCGGTTTTGGTGTCGTCGTCAGAGCTTGTGTCGTCGTCCTTGGCAAAGGGGTTCTTAAAGAAACCCGTCGCGTCGGGCTGTAGGCCTGAGAGCTTAATCCAGGGATTATCGAGCTCGGGCTTGGGCATTGCCTGGGCCTCGGGAGCGGTCTCGTTGCCGATGAGTTCGGACTCATAGATGAACGTATCGTCTCCGAGCGCGTCGTAGGCGGCGACCGGGTTACCCTCGGTATCGCGATACGGCGTGCCCTTAAACACGGCGCCGTCGTATGCCACGAGCTGACGGCCGGTCTCGTTCTCAAAGTAGTAGACGAAGATGCCCTTGAGGGCCGCGCACAGCGGAATGGCGATAACCATGCCGATGGGACCCATGAGTGCCGAACCGACAACGAGAGCCGTCAGGCTCATAACGGGATGCACCTGCACCGAGCTCTGCATGACCTTAGGCGAAATCACGTTATCGGTGACGTTTTGAGCCACCATGGTCACGACAAGCGTCCATAACGCCAGCATAGGGCTGAACATAAACCCAAGCACCGTGGCGATCGCCGCGCTCACCCAGGGACCGACAACCGGAACCAAGTGCATAATGCCGGTGAAGATGGCCATGAGCGCTGCATATGGATGGCCAATGAGCGTAAAGCCGATAAAGGCGAGGATGCCACCGCAGATGGACGTCACGACCATGCCGCGCATATAGCCGCCAACCGAGCGTGAAAGGATGGCAACCATAAAGCGGTACGAGGTCTCCTTTTCCTGCCCGATGATGGTGCAGACCTCGTGGTGCATGCGGGGATAATCGCAGGCAAGCCAGTAGGCAAGCACCAGACCCAGGAAGATGACGAACAGCTGCGAGGCCGTGTTGGTAATGAGCGGAAACACACCGCGGCCGAGCTCAGCAGCGATTTGCGAGACGTACTTGGACGCTACGGTAACCAACGAAGAAAGATTGTCGTCCAGATACTCCTTGAGCGGCGTGTTGTTGAGCGTCTTAGCGTGCGAGAGCATCTCGTTGAGATCGCCACCCGCAACACGAAGCTGCTCGGGCAGGCGGCTCAGGACTTCCATGATTTGACCGAGCAAAATAGGCGATAGGATGCAGACGACGCCGACGAGCACGGCAACAACCACAATGAGTGCGATGAGCGAACCGAGGCCACGTCCGACGCCGTGATGCTCGAGCCAGTTGGTGATCGGAGACATCACAAAAGCGATGATGGAACCGACAGCGAGAAACTCGATGACCGGTGCCAGGATGCCCATAAGGTTGAAGATAACGGCAGCGATGACAATGCAGCCGACGACGCCCCAAATGCCCAGCGTCAGAATGCGGGTATCGCGAAGCGTGCGGTCGATTTGTTGGGGGTGCTCACTCATGAACGAATCATCACTCCGTCGGGGTCGATCTTATCTTGAATCTTCTTAAGGGTACGGCGCAGCAGGCGCGAGACCTGCACCTGCGAGATGCCAAGCTTCTTGGCAATCTCGATCTGGGTCATGCCCTTAACGAAGCGCAGCTCGATAACCTCGCGCTCGCGCGGCGAGAAATCGCGGATGGCTTCCTCGATTACCAGGCGGTCATCGGTAAAGTCGAGCTCGTTGTCGTCGTCGGCATAGCGATCGAGAATCGAAGGCGCATCATCGGAATCGGACGCACCGGGGGCCTCGATGGGCACCGAGGTGTAGGCCGAGGACGACTCCATGGCTTCGAGCACCTCGTCGACGGTCACGTCCAGGTATTCGGCGATTTCCTCAACCTTGGGCGAACGCTGCAGCTCGTTGGTGAGCTTATCGGTAGCCTGGTTGACCTTGGCCGAGAGCTCCTGCAAACGACGGGGCACGCGCACGCTCCAGCCCTTGTCGCGGAAGTGGCGCTTAATCTCGCCCAAGATGGTGGGCGTGGCAAACGTCGTGAACTCGAGTCCGCGCTCAGGATCAAAGCGATCGATAGCCTTGAGCAAGCCCAAGTACCCGACCTGCAAAAGGTCATCGAGCGGCTCGCCGCGGTTCTTAAATTTGTTGGCAAGAAACCTTACCAGGTTCATATGGGACATGACGAGCTGCTCGCGAGCATCCGGATCGCCGGTCTCCTTATAACGACGAAACAGCTCGCGGGTTTTCTCCTTGTCCCAAGCGGTCTTGCCGCTCCGGGAACGTTCGGTCATATTAGATATCCGCCTTGAGGTCGAGGGAAAGCGTTAGAGGCGCCGCAGTCTTTTCGTAGGAATCGCACACGCTTGCAAGAATGAGCTCGGCATACACAGCAGCCTGGTCATCCTCGTCGACGGTGGCCTGTTCCCCAAAGGTAAAGGTCATGCCGACGTGAGATTCGTCCACATCGAAATTGATCGTGATGTCGTCGCAGTCGACCGCGGTGCACCCAAAGATGAAGGCTTCCTCGGCAGCCATGCGGATATCCTCGATGCGATCGACGGACATAGAGCACAGGGCGCCGACGTTGGCGGCCGTCATGCGCACCAAGCGCGCGAGACGAGGATCACCGGCAACGCTCAGCGTGATGGGGCAGGTTGCTTCACTACTCATCGCAGGACTCCTCGGAGGTCTCGGCAGGCGTATAGGTGTAATACTGAGCAGGCTTAGCAGCGGGCTTCTGAACATCATCGTCGTCAGCAGCGGCATCGTCATCGTCAATCAGAACGCGCTCAGTAGGCTGCTCGGCCTCGGCGGCGGCAGCGGCGAGCTTGCGATCGGCGTCGGCTGCAGGAGCCTTCACCTTATTGAAGAGCTTCTGCACGGCGCCAGCAGCAGAATCAGTCACGCTCGATACGGCATTGCTAGCCTCGGCCACGCTGCCCGTGACCTCGGAGATGTCGCGAACGACCGCCTCAACCTCAACGAGGTTAGACGTCAGAGCATCAACGGCAGTCTTGCTCGACTTGAGGAGCGGCTCAACCTGGGCAAGTGCCGGCGTAAGCTCGTCAACGGCGCCATCGAGCTTTGCCACCACGGGCTGTGCCTCGGCGAGCGTATTGTTAAGGTCACTCACCGTCTTGTCGAGCGAGTCGACGACGGTGCGGGTCTTGCGCAGCGTGAGCGCGAGCTCGACAACAGCCCACACGCCGGCAACGGCGAGCACCAGCAGGGCGATTTGAATGGGACTCATACAAGCCTCCCGAAGGAATCGAAATACAGACGTTTTTCATGGTACCCCAAAGAAGGGCAAAGATACCCAAAGGGAATGCGCGAGGCGCCAATGGCCTACTTGGGAGCGTTGCCGCTACGGTCGCGCTCGCTTTGCTCCACACGCCACTCTTCCCAACCGCGGCCGGCAGGCTGCCAGAACGCACCGCGCTCCAACCCCTCGGGCAAATAGCGCTGATCGACCCAGCCTTCGGGATAATCGTGCGGGTACTTGTATACACCGTACTCGTCGCTGCCGGGACGGTGACGATCGCGCAGGTAGCTGGGCACCTCGCGAAGACCACTGCTGTGGATATCGGCCAGCGCCGCATCGATCGAGGCCTCACACGCGTTGGACTTAGGCGCCAGGCACACATAGAGCGCAGCCTGAGCCAGGTTGATGCGACACTCGGGATAGCCAATGACCTCGGCAGATTTAAATGCGGCATGTGCCACCAAAAGCGCCTGCGGGTCGGCGTTGCCAACATCCTCGGAAGCCTGAATCATAATGCGGCGAGCGATAAACTTGGGATCCTCCCCCGCATCGATCATGCGCGCAAGCCAATAAATGGTGGCATCGGGATCGCTGCCTCGCATGGACTTGATGAACGCGCTAATAATGTCGTAGTGCATATCACCGTTTTTGTCATACGAAAACCCACGACGCGGATTGGCGATCTTCACGTCATCCACGGTAATGGGATAGCGTTCCCCCGCCGCCGGCGCTGGCGTTCCCTCGGTATCGGGACGCGTAACGGCAATCTCACTCGCAAGCTCGAGCGTCGTGAGCGCCGAGCGCGCATCACCCGCGGCCAGCGTGCAAATGGTCTTGACTGTATCCTCATCGGCCGAGAACTTACCGTTTAAACCCTGCGGCGCCTCGAGCGCACGCTCAATGAGCGTGGCGATATCCTCGTCCTTCAGGTGCTCAAGCTCTACCACACGCCCACGCGAGAGCAATGCCGAGTTGACCTCAAAGTACGGGTTTTCCGTCGTGGCGCCAATCATAATGACGGTGCGGTTCTCGACCGCATGCAGCAGGGCATCTTGCTGCGATTTCGAAAAGCGATGGATCTCATCGATAAACAGAATGGTGCGGCGGTCGTAGGTGTTCAGACGGGTCTTAGCCTCATCGATTACGCGGCGCAGGTCCTTCACAGTGCCCGTCACGGCGCTGACCTCGACAAACTCGCTCTTGGTATGGTTGGCGATAATGTGGGCCAGCGTCGTCTTGCCCGTGCCAGCCGGGCCGTACAGAATCACGCTCGACAGCACGTCATGCTCAATCGCGGCGCGCAGCCACGAGCCCTTACCGACGGCCTTTTGCTGGCCCACATACTCGTCGAGCGAATTGGGGCGCATACGCACCGCAAGCGGCGCATTTTTAAAGGAGCGCTCGCGCGTCGAAGCAGAAAAAAGGTCGTCCATAGCCATCCCGTGCATTAATCAAAATCGTTGTTGACCAACAGTATACCGAAAGGATACGAACTACCGTTCGTTAATATAGGTGCGGTGCGGAAACTTTAGACCTGGGAACAATTTGCTCGTCAGCTCGCAGAAATAACCATCCGTCATGCTTGCGATGTAATCGACGACGGCCTGATCCTTGTCGTCCTGCCAAGCATAGGTGCGGCCATAATAGGAAAGCTGCTGCTCAATACGCGAAATGTGGTGCTTAAAGATGTAGGAGGACTCGTCACCCTCGTTTATATCCTGCAGGCAACGGTCGTAGAGCTTTTCGAAGGCCTCGCGCAGTTCCGCTTCAGAGTCGCCTTCGATACCGCCCTTGCTATAGATCTTCTCGTAGTTCTCGCGCTTAGCCCGGCGGATCTCCTCAAACAGGTCCCCGCTCATCTCGATACGCGGTTTGCCGTAGCTATGCTCAACGATATCGATGGATGCGTGCGTGAGAATCCAGCTGTTATAGGCGCCGCCCCGACCGTCGTCAAAAGCGTCGGGCGACAGCAGGCCAGCCGCAATGGCGTCCTGGCGATCGCGCCCAACGTAGGCAAGGATATCCGAGATGCGAACGACGCAGCCCTCGAGCGTCATGGGACGCAGGTGCTCAATCGCGCTATAGCCTGTGGCAATGCATTCCTCGACGGTTCGGTCGAACTGGTCAAAGGAACCCATGTCCGAAAGCTCAAAAACACGCTGCTCGTACTCGCCGTTATGGCATAGCACGCCATCGAGCGTTTGAAGCGACACGTTGCGACCGTACAGCGCATCGAGGACGCGGACCGACTGCACGTTATGGAAAAAGAAGCGACCCGTACGCTCGTGATAGATATCGTTGAGGAATCGCTCGCCGGCATGGCCAAAGGGCGTGTGACCCAAGTCGTGGCCTAAGCCAATCGCCTCGATCAGATCGCAGTTGAGCCCCAGAGCACGTCCGATATCACGCGCGATGCGCGAGACAAGCTGCACGTGCAGGCCTCGGCGCGACAGGTCATCGTTACTGCGAAAACTGAAGACCTGAGTTTTGCCGGCGCATCGGGCATACGCAGGCAGATGAAGAATCTTTTCGGTATCGCGCATAAAGGCCGGACGCATGAGCGTGCCCTCGTCTGCGGCTCGATCAACGCGACGGATGACCTGGTCATCGTCGCAACGGTACGGGTTGACATAGCCCGAAGCACGATCTGCGGCAATGCGCTCGACAAGTTCGGGCGATAACGCCGAGGGAATACGGTCCATGCGCGCCTTAATGACGGCCGTTTCTTGATTAGATGCCATGGCATGCTCCTTAAGAAGGATGCGCAATCGGTTACAATGTGCAGCCCACGACCTCGATTATGGCAAAAATCGGCACCAAAAACGGCAGCAAAGGCAGGGAGCGCGATTTTGTGAAGAGGCAGGAGAGGGCAAGGGCCAGGAGCGCAACGGCAAATGCCACGATGCCGCCCATAGGGTCGAGCGTGCAAAGCGCGAAGAGCGCCTTGGCGTCCCCCATGCCAATGCCAGGGACGTGGCGAACACGGCGCCAGAGTGACTCAGTAAGCACAAGGGCAAGGTAGACGATGACCGCAAGACCGGCGTGGTCAAACGCCGTGTTAACACCCTTGTCGAGCCAAACGCCTGCAAGCGCCGCCACCGCACACGCGCCGGCAAGCTGATTGGGAAACCGCCGCTCACGGGCATCAATCACCGCGCCGGCAAAGAAACAAATCCAAAACGGGATATAGACCATCGTGCACCTCCATGAACAGCTGCTCAAAAGCAAAAACCACCACAAAGGTACAGGCACCTTTGTGGTGGTTTTGATGGTGGTTATTTGGCGCCTTGCATGACCTCGTCGAGGGTAACGTTGACGGCGTGCTGCGTCGGGACCCAGTCGACCTTTAGGAACAGCGCTGCCACCGTGATGGGGATATAGCTGAACATAAAGATCGGGAAGGTAAACAGGTTGGTCACCAGGCGCCACTTTTGCGCACAATGAATGTGCTTGTACTCAAAGATGGTCGTAAGTAGCGCCAGGATAAAGAAGGTCTGGTACATCATCGCGAAGGTCATAATGAGCGAGGCGGCACAAGCCTGCATCTCGACCTCGGTGGCCAAGAAGCCATGCGAAAGCCCGCCCACGATGAGAAAGGTAGCGTTGGCGAGCATGGAGATCAGGGACAGCAACATGCCCGGAGCGATGGTCATAAACATGTCATATGCGGCAAAGCGATGATAGCAAAACGTCGATTTGACCAGATGCTTACCGTAGGTAAAGAACACCTGGTAGAAGCCCTTGGTCCAGCGCATACGCTGCTTCCAAGACGCTTTAAACGTCACGGGTTGCTCGTCAAAAAACTCCGCCGGCGCATAGCCAATGCGAATGCCGTGAATGGCGCAGAACGTGGTGAACTGAATATCCTCGGTCAGCGTGTGGAACTGCCAGCCGTGCATACCCTCGATAACACTGGCGGAGATGAGGTAGCCCGAACCCGAGACGGCACAGGACGTCTTGCAGATATTACGCGCGTTGTTAAGGAAACGCGCCTCGCGCAGGTACCAAGTGGCGTTGGCAGCCGAGATCCACGAGCTGCCAAAGTTCTTGGAGTTGCGGTAGCTTGTGACCACATGGAATCCCTGGTCAAAGGCGTCATTCATCTTGGAGACGTAATCGCGGGAGATAACGTTGTCGGCATCGAAGATAAAGTAGCCCTCAAAGGTATCGGGATACTCGTTAAGAATGCGGTCAAAACCAAAGTCCATGACCCAGCTCTTGCCTTTACGGGCCAGGTCGTTTCGCTCGTACACGACAGCGCCCGCCTCGCGCGCGAGCTGCGCGGTGTTATCGGTGCAGGCATCGGCGACGACAAAGACCTCGATGAGCTCGGACGGATAATCCTGGTCCTTGATGGAGCGAACGAGGTTGGCGATAACGGCCTCCTCGTTGTGTGCTGCAATAAAGAAGGCATACCGGTGGAGTTTTTTGGCCTTGGGAGGCGCGACCTCGCCGCGGAGAGCACCGATGACAAAGAAGACCACCTGGTACAAGAAGCAGACCGTGAGCAGCGTGACGACAATCTGGTTGAAGATCACGATGGGTGTGTTGGTTTGTAAAAAGGCGAGCATGCAGGCTCCCAGGAACGCGTTACGTAAACAACCGTATATCTTACCGCAGGCTAGGGGCGTTCAAGAAACCACCTAATACTGGCTAGGCTTCGAGCAGGCCGAGCTGCGGTACGATTTCGTCGCCGGCAGCAGTGCGACCAAGCGAACGCGGGGCCAGGTCGTCAAGAACCGCAGCGAGATCCCACGGCAGCTCGTCGCGGCGCTCAATGCGCTCCCCCGTCACGGGATGATCGAACGCTACGCGCCAGGAATGGAGGAATTGCCTGGTCAGACCCTGATCGGCGCGTGCATCGCACTTGCCGTAGAGCGGATCGCCCACGCAGGCGTGGTTGATATGGCGCATGTGCACGCGAATCTGATGCGTGCGACCGGTAAACAGGTGACACTCAACGAGTGTGTAGCCGTCATCAAAGCGCGTGGAATCAAAACGCTCAAGGACCTTGAAGGTCGTGATGGCTTGGCGCGCAAAGGGATCGTCCGAAACCGCCATCTTCACGCGGTCGCGCGTCGATCGGGCAATACCGGTGTTGATGGTGCCCTCGTCCATGGCGATGTGCCCGTGAACGAGCGTAATGTAGCGGCGGTCGAGCGTGCGCGTACGGATAAGATTTTGGAGCGCGCGCTGGGTGTCGTCGTCCTTTGCCGCAAGCATAAGACCTGAGGTATCGCGATCCAAACGATGCACGATACCGGGGCGGTCCTCGCCCTGCACGGTGCCCAGATGGTCGATACCACAGTGATAGACCAGGGCATTCGCGAGCGTACCGCTCTCATGACCATGCGCAGGATGGCACACCAGGCCGCGCTGCTTGGAGAGCACGATGAGATAGTCGTCCTCGTAGCGAATGTCGAGCGGGATGGCCTCGGGAATCACATCGGTGGGATCGTGCGGCTCGGGCAAATCAACCGAAATACGGTCACCGGCTCGCACGGCGTACTTTTTGGACAGGCAGGTCTCGCCATTGACCACTACGGCCCCACCCTCAATCAGATGCGCGCAGGCAGAGCGCGTAGGGCAGCCGTCATTGGCGCCCAGATAGGCGTCAAGACGCTGACCAGCGGCATCGTCGGCAACAAGGATATGGATGTCGGCCATTAGCGCTCATTCCTTTCACGAATCTTGCGGGCACGCTCCCCACGTTGTTTAGCCTTGCGCTTGGCGCGGGCCTCATCACGGGCGTTAAGCTCGGCGGTCGCATCGACCTCACGGGCCGCGGGGCTCAAGAACATGTAACCGAAGAGGGCGAGCACTACACCGACCGTAATGCCGATATCGGCCACATTGAAGACGGGGAAGTCGATGAAGGTGGTGGCAATAAAATCGGTCACGAAGCCAAAGGCCAAACGATCGATTGCGTTACCGATAGCACCGCCCGCAACCATCGCCATGCCCACAACCTCAAGATGGGCAAGCTGGGGTGCACGAACGAGGTACACAAAAATAGCGATAATGACCGCCAACGCCAGCACGGCAAACGCGATGCCATGCCCCTCGCCCATGCTAAAGGCGGCACCGATATTGCGGACAAACATAAAGTCGATGACACCAGGGATGACGGTCACATGCAAAGCGTCGCCCACGGCACGAACCGCAAACTTGGTCAGCTGGTCAAGAAGCAGCACAACCAGCGCCATCCCACCAGCAACACCCAACCGCCAACGCAAAGGCGGCGTCATATCCCCAGTACGACCCAAATCAATCCCCTACCCTCAAGAACATCGAATTACGTTTAACGCAAATCAATATCTTATATTGACCAGCAACGAAATAGCCGATGATTCGTTACCAACAGCGAAAACCCGCCAGAGCGAGCAAGGTGCCTTGAAGCAAGGCGGCATAGACCTTCTGGTCATGCCGCCGAAGCTGAAAGGCAGATTGCCGCTCTGGCGGGTTTGCAGCGTCAACCTGTTACGCGGTTTGGTAAAACCGCGTAACTACAAAGCGTTCGCACACCTCTCGCAGATGTGAGCGTGGCCGTTGTACTCGCCGACGGTGGTGCGGTAGTTCCAGCAACGGTCGCAGCACTCGCCCTCAGCAGCCTCGATGGCAACGGAGAGCTCCTCGCCCTGGGTCAACTCAACATCGGAGACGATGTAGAACTCGGCCAGGTCGACGGCCTTGTCGCCGGTCAGCAGCGCGTACATCTCGGCGGGAACGACCGCCTTGACGCGGACCTGCTGGCTCTTGGTGAAGGTACCGGCGGAGCGGGCGTCCTCAAGGGCCTTGGTCACGGCGCTACGGAGCTCGAGTGAAGCCTCGAGCACGCCCTCGAACTCATTGGCCTCGTCGACCGTAATGGGCGACTTATACCAATCGAGCAGCGCAGCGTACTTCTGGTGATCGACGCAGCCGGCAGGCGCATAGGCCATGGCCTCGTCGACCGTGTAGGACAGGATCGGCTGCAGGTCGCGCATGAGCATCGAGAAGAGCTCGGCAAGCACGGTCTGGGCGCTGCGACGCTCGAGCGAGCCGGGCTTATCGCAGTACAGACGGTCCTTCAGGGCGTCGAGGTACACGTTAGAGAGCTCGGTAACCACGAAGTCGTAGAGCGCACGGTAGGCGCGCGGGAACTCGTAGCAAGAGTAGGCGTCGTCAACCTCGGCCTGGACCTGAGTCAGGCGGGCAACCATGAGCTTGTCGAGCGGCAGCAGGTCGGCAAAGGCGACGCCGTCGGTCTCGGGCTCAAACTGACCCTCGAGCTCGGAGAGCAGGAAGCGCAGCGTGTTGCGGAAACGACGGTAGGCATCGGAGGTACGAGCAAGGATCTCGTGGTCGATGGACACGTCGGAGCTGGTATCGACGGAGGCAACCCACAGGCGGATGATGTCGGCGCCCATCTCGTCGCAGACCTTGTTGGGGTCGATGACGTTGCCGAGCGACTTCGACATCTTACGGCCCTGGCCGTCGAGCGTGAAGCCCTGCGAGACGACCGCCTTGTACGGAGCATGGCCGTTGGCGCCCACCGAGGTGAGCAGCGAGCTCTGGAACCAACCACGGTGCTGGTCGGAGCCCTCGAGGTAGACGTCCGCCGGGTACTCCAGCTCGGGACGGTACTCGCAGACGGCCTTCCAGGAGACGCCGGAGTCCCACCACACGTCAAGAATGTCCTTATCGGCCTTGAGGTGATGGCCACCGCACTTGGGGCAGACGCAGGCCTCGCCCAGGTAGCTCTCGGGAGCGTCGGTGAACCAGGCGTCGGAGCCCTTCTCGTGGAAGAGCTTGATGACGGCGTCGAGCGTAGCGTCGTTCATGACCTTCTCACCGCAGTCGGCGCAGGTGTAGCTGGGGATAGGCACGCCCCAGTTGCGCTGACGGCTGATGCACCAGTCGGGACGCTGCTCGACCATGGCGCCAATGCGGTTGGCCGCGTGGGCCGGATACCATTTGACGTTCTCGCGGACCTCCTTGCCAGCCTGCTCGCGCAGACCGGTCTTGTCCATCGAGACAAACCACTGGTCGGTAGCACGGAAGAGCACCGGATGCTTGCAGCGCCAGCAGTGCGGATAGCTGTGCGTGATCTTCTTCTCGAGGACCAGGGTACCGCGCTCGCGCAGGAACTCGATGATGTGTGGGTTGGCCTCGTCGGTGTCCATACCGCTGAAGGGGCCACCGGTACCAAACTCCTCGCCGGTGTAGAACTTGCCGTCGTCATCGACCGGCATGCAAATGTCGGTGATGCCCTCCTTGAGGCAGGCGAAGTAGTCGTCGACGCCGTGGCCGGGCGAATTGTGGACGATACCGGTACCGTCATCGACACCGACGTAATCGGCCAGCAGCGCCACGCCCTCAACGCCGTCAAAGATCGGCTGCTTGTAGTGGATGTGGTGGAAGGTCTCGGCGGGCACCACGTAGGGCTTGCCGTCGACCATGACCGGGGTGTACTCCCAGCCAAACTCATCGCAGCACTTGGGAGCCAGGTCCTCGAGCATGACCTCGGCACGGCCATCGTGCTCAACGGCGACGTAGGCGGCGCCGGGCTTGAGGGAAACTGCCTGGTCGGACGGGATGGTCCACGGCGTAGTCGTCCAGATGATAAAGTCGACCGGGCCGTCGAAGTTCTCGAGGCCGGCGGGCTTGGAGGTCATCTCAAAGCGAACGAAGATGGAAGGGCTCGTCTCGTCGGAGTACTCGATCTCGGCCTCGGCGAGCGCGGTGTGACAGTGCTTGCACCAGTGAACCGGCTTGTGGCCGCGATAGATCATGCCCTTATCGAACATGGCCTTGAAGACCTCGATGTCGGCGGCGTCATGCTGGTGATAGAGCGTCAGATATGGGTTGTCCCAGTCGCCGAGCACGCCCAGGCGACGGAAGCCGGCCTTCTGCAGCTCGATGTTCTCGACAGCGAACTTGTTGCAGAGCTCACGGATCTTGGCCGTGGAAGTCTGGTTGAACTTCTCGGTGCCGAGCTTCTCCTCGACCTTGTGCTCAATCGGCTGACCGTGGCAGTCCCAACCGGGGACATAGGGAACCTCATAGCCCTGCATCATCCAGTAACGGTTGATCATGTCCTTGGAGATCTTGTTCATAGCGTGGCCGATGTGGATCGGGCCGTTGGCGTACGGAGGGCCGTCGTGCAGCACGAACTTCTTGTGACCCTCGTTCTTCTTCAGAACCTGCTCGTAGACCTTGTTGTCCTGCCAGTCCTTGAGTCGCTTGGGCTCGGACTTGGAAAGACCGGCACGCATGGGAAAACCGGTCTTGGGCAGATTCATCGTCTGCTTGTACTCGTTTGCCACGGTACCCCTTTCATGTCGTGGGCGCGCACGCCCTCTGGGCACCAAAAAAGCGCCCGTCCCTACAAGCTGGGACGAAGCGCCACAAAACGGGCCGTGTGCCCGCAAAAGCTCTTCGCTTAACCACCCAGCTTAGATGCCCTCGCCCGCGTATTCGCGCGCTCGCATCCGTTACTCGGCTGGTCTGTATCGACGACCATCTCGGCGATGTCTACTAAGACGTGTCTGCACGACGCGTCCGTTGGGACCGCAGCTCCGGGGTGATTTTCATCGGTCGCATGCGCGGGTTCTCAGCACTCCCCGCTCTCTGTAGCATGCGGATGGCCGACTACTCGTCCCCATCAACGCTTATGCGGAGTATGCTAGCACGTTCCGCGCCAGCGAAAAACCCTCAACATCGGTTTCATACTTTAGTAATTTCTCACGGTCGCAAGCACTCACTTGGAGCAAAATGCCTGTAAGCACTTTATCGAACGAAAGAAGGTTGCTATGCGCACGATTGGGATGAGCGATTATACCGTCGGCGAAGACTGCTTTGACGAGCTGCCCGGAGCGCTGGCCGAATACGGAGCGACCAAGGTCGCAATCATCGGTGGCAAGCGGGCACTGGCCGCAGCACTTCCCGGTATCGAAGCTGTGCTGGAAGGTACCGACGTCGAGATTCTAGAGACGCGCGTCTACGGTACCAACAGTACACGCGCCAATATCGCCAAGGTCGTAAACTCCCCCGCCTGCCAGGAAGCCGACGTGCTTATCGCATGCGGCGGCGGCAAGGCGCTCGACACCATGAAGACGGCGGCCATCGAGCTCAAGAAGATCGTCTTTACGGTGCCGACGATCTGCTCCAACTGCTCGGCCGCGACCGCCATTGCCGTCGTCTACAACGACGACGGCTCGCTCGAGGGCTATTCGTACCCCAACCGCCCCGCGCACATCTTCATCAACCCCAAGATCATCGCCGAGGCTCCGGCGGAGTACTTCTGGGCGGGCGTGGGCGATGCCCTGTCCAAGCAGCCCGAGGTCGAGTACGCCACGAGCGCCGGCAACCTGGAGCACACCGCAGGTCTTGGCCTGGCGCTCGCACACACCTGCTCCGAGCCGCTGTTTACCTATGGCGTGCAGGGTCTTGAGGACGTTCGCCAGAACCTGTCGACCGAAGCCGTCAAGCAGATCGCGCTCGATATCGTGGTCAACACGGGCTACGTCTCCAACCTGACCAACCAAAACGATTACTACTACAACTCGAGCGTGGCGCACGCGTTCTACAACGCTTCCTGCAGCATTCCGCGCGAGGGCTCCTACCTGCACGGCGAGGTCGTGAGCCTGGGTGTGCTGGTACTGTTCGCCTATACGGGCGATACCGAGAACCTTGAGCGCTACGCCGCCTTTAACAATCAGATGGGCCTGCCCGTGACGCTTGAGCAGGTCGGGCTTTCCGAGGCTGATATCCCTGCCCTGTGCGAGTACGCGCACGCCACCAACGAATGGAAGCAAGGCAACCCGGAGCCCTTCACCGACGAGAAATTCGCCGCCGCCATCAAGGCCGCCAACGCTTACGGCCACACGCTCTAGGACTGACCCAAAACCACCACAAAGGGGACGGGCACCTTTCTGGTGGTTTTTTATTGCTCCAGCATTCAGTTCGTACTCGAACCCGATTCTTTACGAGAAAGGGTTCGGGTACGTTTTTTGTTTATCGGAAATTCTGCGGAAGGACTACTCGGAACGTTAAACAGAAACGAACAGAGGCAGGGTATCATCGTGGTGATGGTATCCTGCCTTTTGTTTTGCAGGATCAAGGTCGCTTTATGCGAACTTGATCGCCACTTATATGGCGCATTGATGGCAATTGCTTCGTACGTGCATACCGGGAGCCTGTACACCTCTGGCAAGGCGTAGCACACTAGACTTTGTTCCAAAGTCCGTGTGCTAAGGGGGCAGGCCCCTTAGAATTCCTGTGGAGTGTGTACGCACGTACGCAGGAAAACGGCAAAATTTCGCTATATCAGGGCGTTCTTTCATTGGAGAGTATGGTATACACGGCTTAGTTCAACAAATAAGAATTTATATATAAAGGAGAATACTGATGAAACTGTTTTTATGTTCTCACTTTTCAAGTGTAGGAAGTCTGATTAAGGAAGAAGTTGAAAGTAAAAAAGTCGCATTTATTCCAACAGCTTCGCTGCGTGAAGGCTACACCGGTTATGTCGGCTCGGCTCGAAAATTATTCAAAAAGTTGGGAGCAATCGTAACTGAAATTGATATTTCAACGGAGGCTTATTCAACGATACAGTCTGTTTTTGAAGATGCGGATGTGATATATTTTACCGGCGGAAATTCTTTTTTCCTTATAGACCAGCTCCGTAAAACGGGAACGGATGAGCTGTTGAAGAAAGAATTGGCAAAGGGAAAACTGATGATTGGTGAATCGGCAGGTGCGATTATATGCGCTCCAAGCATCCAATATATCGAGCAAATGGATGAAAAGCCGGAGGACTACTCACAAGAAGATGATGCAGGGCTTAATTTGATTGATTTCTATGTTCTTCCGCATTTTCTTACAGCACCATTTAAGAAAGTTACCGAGAAAATAATAACTGAGTTTTCGGATTTGAATCTATGCCCAATTAACAATCGTCAGGGAATTGTAATTGATGGTGAAGGTTCAAAGGTTATTTGCAAAGAGTAATTTAAAATTCCAGTTTGCTGCACTCGTTCCTAGCAGGGTTTGAGGCAGGCACGCCCCAACAAGAAGCCGTCCCAAAGGGGCAAGAATGGGGACTGCGGACGATTTCTTGGACCGTTACGCGGCCCTTCCCAGCGCGGAGCGGAACTCGGCCGGCGTGCGGCCGCCGAGCGCATCGCTGCGCCTCTCCGTATTGTATCGGCCGATCCAGCCCCCGAGTTCCTCGATGAAGCGGGCGGGGGTCCAGTCCGACCAGTCCCTGCCGTGCCAGAACTCCTTCTTGAGCAGGCCGAAGAAGCCCTCCATCGCCGCGTTGTCCGGGCTGCAGCCCTTGGCGGACTGGATTGGCTACGCTGATGTGGACAGTTCCGGGAGAGGCGCAAGAGACGGGAAGGCCGTGTGCGCGTTCCTGCGCGAGGGCCGTGGGGAGGGGCTGCCTGGGTACGGCGCCTGTCAACTCGGTCTACGTCTTTGATGACCGGGTCGTACTCAATATCAACTTCACGGATGATGCCAAAACGGTCACCCGTGAGGAAGTGTTGGGTTCGAGTGCTGTGGACAATGTTCCAGCATGCTGGGATCGAACTCGCTAGCCGGAATCACACGGTACCCGTGACGCAGCAGCAGATCGACAAAAACACCATTGCCCGCGGTGAGCGTACCGCTAAAGGTGCCATCGTAGACGTGACCCGTACCGCACGAGGGGCTGCGGTCCTGCAAAATGCACGCAACGATCTCGGACGGGCCGCCCGCCTGCTCGCACATATCGAGCGCGCGCTGAGCACCCTGGCGAAACTCGCGATCGACCGAGATGCCCTCGCAGGTACAAACCTCGCCATTCACAATCTCGGACGGCTTGCGCGGTGTGGGCAAGCCGCCAAAAACCTCGGGGCACACCAACAGGACCTCGGTCCCTGTGCGTTCGCAGGCCTCGACCAACGCGCGATGGTAATTGTCGAGCCCGTTATATTTGCAGCTCTCTCCCATCAAGCAGGCACTCACCACGATCTTCATACATATCCCTCCCAAACAAAACGCCCCATTTGAGATAGAAACTCAAATGGGGCGTTCGACGTTGTGCAACCAGCCTTACTGCTGCTTTGGCATCAGCGGATTCTCGCGCGTGAGGAGATTCATGAACTCCTCGCCCGTGATCGTCTCCTTCTTGTACAGATAACGAGCCAGCTCATGGAGCTTAAACTTGTTCTCCTTGAGGATCTGCAGGGCGCGGTCATGTGCGTCCTCGATCAGCTTGGCGACGATCGCGTCGACGCGCTCGGCCGTACCGGGGGCACAGGTGAGCGACGTGTCCTGGTTGAGGTAGGCATTCTGAACGGTACCGAGCGCCATCATGCCAAACTCTTCCGACATACCAAAGCGCGTCACCATGTTGCGGGCGAGCTTGGTGGCCTGCTCGATATCATTGGCCGCGCCAGTCGTCATCTCACCAAAGATGAGCTCCTCGGCAGCACGTCCGCCGCAGTAGACAGCGAGCTTGTCGAGCACCTCCTGGCGCGTGGTCAAGAAGCGCTCGTCCTCCTCGACCTGCATGGTGTAGCCCAGAGCACCGCTCGTACGCGGCACGATGGTGATCTTCGTAACCGGCGCAGAACCCTTCTGGCGGGCGGCAACGATGGCATGGCCGATCTCGTGATAGGACACGACCTGTTTCTCGTGATCGGACAGCACCGTGGACTTACGCTGCTGGCCGGCGATGACGACCTCCACCGACTCCTCAAAGTCATCCTGCGTGGCGCGCTTGCGACCCTCGCGGACAGCGCGCAGGGCGCCCTCGTTGATGATGTTGGCCAGGTCGGCACCCGAGGCGCCAGGCGTGGCGCGGGCGATCGCGGTCAGGTCGATCGGCGGCTGCGTCTTCACGCTCTTGGCGTGCAGTTCAAGGATATTCTTGCGACCGGTCAGGTCGGGCAGCTCAACGGGGATGCGGCGGTCGAAGCGGCCGGGGCGCAGCAGGGCCGGATCAAGGCTGTCGGGACGGTTGGTCGCAGCGAGGACGACGATACCCTTGTGGTTATCGAATCCATCCATCTCGGTCAGCAGCTGATTGAGCGTCTGCTCGCGCTCGTCGTTGCCACTAAAGCCGCCGCCATCGCGCTTCTTGCCGATGGTATCGATCTCGTCGATAAAGACGATGCACGGGGCCTTTTCCTTGGCCTGCTTAAACAGGTCGCGAACCTTAGCGGCGCCGCGGCCGACAAACATCTCAACAAACTCAGAACCAGAAATACTAAAGAACGGCACGCCCGCCTCGCCGGCCACAGCCTTGGCGAGCAGGGTTTTACCGGTACCCGGAGGGCCGACAAGGAGAGCGCCGCGTGGCAGTTTGGCGCCGATCTCCTCGTAGCGCTGCGGCTTCTCCAGAAAGTCGACGACCTCCTTGAGGGACTCCTTAGCCTCTTCCTGGCCGGCGACATCCTTAAAGGTCACGCCCACGTCCTTGGAGGCGATCACGCGCGCGCCGGACTTGCCCAGTCCGCCGCCGCCAAAACCACCGCCGCCAAAGTTCATCGACGGACCGTCATCACCCATGGCCTTCTTCATGCGGCGGTTGAGCCACCAGCCAATCAGGAAGAAAATCACCATGGGAAGAATGAGGGTGAGCAGGTAGTAGGTCATCAGGCCCGAGTTCTTATCGGGAACGACCGACTCAAGCGAAGCACCGGACTCAAGCACGCGATCGGTAAAGCCCGCGTCATTCGGCACACCGGTCGTCTTGTAGGCGATATTCTCGTCCTCGCCCTTCTTGGTGTAATAAATCGTGTAATCGTCCGTGTTGTACTCGACCTTGTCGACGCTCTTCTTATCGAGCGCTTTGACAAACGTCGAGTAATCGGTCTTCGTAATCTGCTGCGTGTGACCGATGTTGGGGAACAGAACGGTCGAGAGCACGAGGTAGACGACGAAGGCGATGAGCACGTAGAGGATCATATTCCGTCTACGTTTATTGTCATCCATCTCCATCTGCTTGAACTCCATCTACTGGGGTTGATAATTTTTTCTAGAATACCCAACCCGGACGGCGATAAACCGACGCCGGGCACGAAAGGACAGAGAAGGCATCACTGGGAGTCGGCAAGGTTCAAATCTATACGGGCGACGGCAAGGGCAAGACGACGGCTGCGCTGGGGCTTGCGCTGCGCGCCACGGGCTATGGACTTAACGTACTCATGCTTCAGTTTGCCAAGAAGCTGCACTGCGCCGAGCATGATGCGGCGCCCCGTTTAGGTCTGCGCATCGTACAAGCCGACCGCGACACGCCCGAAGCCTGTGCCGCACAGATCATGGAGCTGGCGCGCGAGCAGATTAGCCAGGTCGACGTGCTGATCTTGGATGAGCTGGGAGAAGCCATGCGCCGAGGCTTTGTGACGCGCGAAGATGTCGAAGCGTTGATCGCAATGAAACCGACCACCACAGAGCTCGTGCTCACCGGCCGCGGCTTGCTGCCACTGGCCGATCTCGCGGACCTAGTAACCGAAATGCGCCCCGTCAAACACTACTTCGACGAAGGCCTCCTAGCCCGCCAAGGCATCGAATACTAAATGATCCGAAGGGGACGGAGGAAAACGGATCATTTTGCCTTATCGCCAGGTCAATGATCCGTTTTCCTCCGTCCCCTTCGGATCATTAGGCGGTGGCGCGGCCGAGCCAGTTGCCGCTGTGGTGGTAGATGGTAAACATCGTGGCCGTGATTAGCCAAGTTACGGGGTAAACCAGCAGCAGGTGCTCAAGCGACGGATCGAACGGCATAATCGCAAACACCCAGATCACCCTGAGCACGACGGTGCCAAAAATCGTGAGCATCATAGGCTGGAAGCTCACGCCAGCGCCGCGGATGGAGCCGGACGCGTTTTCGATAATCGAGAAGATCGCGTAGAACGGCGCGATGAAATGAAGAATCGTCGTGGTGTAGGCCGAAATCGAAGCATCGTCGACAAACAGACGCGACAACGGACCCGAGAACACCAGTAGCACGGCAGACAGGCCACCAATGAGCATAAACGACAGCACAAGCGACGTATGGTAGCCCTTGCGCATGCGCTCGTAGTTGCGCGCGCCAAAGTTCTGTGCCGAGAACGTGGTGATCGAAACGCCAAGCGCCTCGGTAACCATCCAGACAATGCCATCCAAACGGCCCGAAAGACCCCACGCCGTGGTGACATCGGCACCAAACGAGTTGACCGACACCTGAATCAAAACGTTGGAAATCGAATACGCAGCAGACTGAAAGCCAAGCGGCAGACCACACGAGATCATGCTCTTACAAATGCCAGGATCAATGCAGAGTTTGGACAGTGAAAGCCGCCACGCACCCGGAGCGTGCATCATACGAATCACGATCATCGTGGCGTTGGAGCAAATGGTCAGCGCCACCGCGATGCCGCAGCCCAGAGCCTCCATATGAAGCACGGCAACGAAGATGACATCCAGCACCGCATTAACAAGGCAGCCGGAAGCAATGATCACAGCAGGACCGCGTGTGTCGCCCACGGCGCGCAGCAGCGCCGTTCCCATATTGAGCAGCAGCGCCGCAACCATGGCGGCAAAATAGCAACGAGCATAGGCCACGCCCTCGGCCAATAGTTCATGCGGCGTGTTCATAAGTACCAGCATGGGCTCAACGAACACTATGCCAAGAATCGAGAAAACGATACCGCCCACCAGCGCGAGCGTCATGGCCGTATGGACCGAACGACTCAATCGCTCATCATCGTGCTGACCAAAAAACTGACCGGTAATGACCGCGCAGCCAGCGCCAACGCCAACGCAAAAGCCAATGCAGAGCTCGGTGAGCACCATCGTGGCTTGAATGCCACCCAGCGCGAGCTTGCCGCCAAACTGGCCGACGATATACGTACCAATAAGCGTGTAAGCCTGCTGAAAAAACGAGCTAAAGAAGATAGGGACGCACAGCGACAGCAGCTGTTGCCAAATGACACCCTGCGTTACATCGATAGCCGTAGATTTCTTAGCCACACGCCCTCCCCACCAGCGTACGTCAAACAACAAAACGGCAATTTAAGACCAAAGCCAATACCAGCTTAGCACCGACCGACGTCGGCCGAAACGCCCCGAACCAGAGCCCGGTGCTAACTATCTGCCTAGTGATACAGCCCCGGCTGGTAGTGGTACTCGTTGCTCACATGCGGGCACAGCTGCCAAAAGGCAACAGCGCTTGCCGCGGCCACGTTGAGTGAATCGACCCCATGCGCCATCGGAATACGCACGGCGCGGTCGCAGCCTGCAATGGTCTTGGCGCCCAAGCCAGCACCCTCGGTGCCCATAAAGATTGCCAGGCGGTCAATCTCCTGGAGCGCGGGATCGTCCAGCGACACCGAATCATCCGTCAACGCCATAGCGGCACACGAAAAGCCGGCATCGTGTAGCGCCGCCAGCCCATCATGCGGCCATACGCGCGCTTCGCTGCCAATGCGTGTCCAGGGCACCTGGAACACCGTGCCCATGCTCACGCGGGCCGAACGACGATACAGCGGATCACAACACGTAGGACTGACCAAAATGCCGTCGACGTTGAGCGCGGCCGCCGAGCGGAATATTGCGCCCACATTGGTATGGTCGACAATGCCCTCGAGCACGCACACGCGCACCGGGCGCTCCCCCGCCGCCTCGACGACGCCGCCCAAGAACTCATCAACCGGAATCTGTCGCGGGCGACGAAATGCCGCGAGCGCACCGCGCGTCACATTGAAGCCCGTCAGCTGCTCCATGAGCTCCATGGAGGCAACGAACACAGGAACCGGACCCGCGCCCTCGCGCACAACCAGGCGCTCAAACAGCGGCATCATCTGGTCGAGCCAGCGCTCACCCAACAGAAAACTCACCGGCCCGTATCCGGCGCGAACCGCGCGCTCGATAACCTTAGCGCTCTCGGCGATAAAGATGCCCTTTTGCGGCTCCAGCACGCAGCGCAGCTCGCGCTCGGTCAGTCGCACGTAGGCATCGAGCCGCTCGTCCTCGAGCGAATCGATTCGCAGCACCTCAACGGCATCAGTCATAGCAGCCCGAACCCTTCCAATAGCAGCATCTATATACAACGAGGCGACGCCAGGCGTCGCCCCTCAATCATTCCAACCCGATAATACCGTGGCAAAAGGTGATTTAAGCACTAACGCGACGATACGTCACGAACTCATAATCGAGGCCTTCGTCACCCTCGCCCGCGGCAATCGTGGCAACCCCTTCGCGCCGCGCAACTTCCCACGCGGGATCGGCGTCCAAGTCGGGAAAGTACGTGTCCACGGGATGGACGCAGTGGTTATGCGTGACCTCGGCCTCCACGCAGTACGGCAAAAACTGCCGATAGACATCGCCGCCGCCGATCACCCAGGCAACGGGCTCATCGGCAACCGCGGCGAGCGCCTCGCCGATACTATGCACCACGTCGACTCCCTCGGGCGTAAAATCCTCGTCGCGCGTGAGCACGATATTGCGACGATTCTTGAGCGGACGTCCACCGGGAAAACTCAGCAGCGTCTTGCGTCCCATGATGACCGGACAGCCCTTGGTACACGCCACAAAATGGCGCATGTCGGCGCGATTGGACACGACCATATCGCCCTCGCAGCCAATGCCCCAGTCGTCACACACGGCGACGATGGCAGAAAGCTTACACGTCATACCTGCCACCTATACCGCAATGGGGATGCTCTTGACCTGCGGGCCGTGCTCGTAGCCCTCGACGATCAGGTCGTCGGTCGTAAACGCGTAGAAATCGTGCACATCAGGGTTAAGCGTTACCTTGGGCGCCGCAAACTGCGGACGCTCGATAAGTTCGCGGACGATGTCGACATGGCGGTCGTAAATGTGGGCATCGGCAATCACATGCAGCAGCTCGCCGGGAATCATATCGACCGACTGCGCGACCATCATCAGCAAGATGGCGTACTGGCACACGTTCCAGTTATTCGCGGCCAAAATGTCCTGGCTGCGCTGGTTGAGAATCATGTTGAGCGTCGGTTTGTCATCCTGCGGTCGCTGTGTCACGTTATACGTCACGCTGTAGGCGCACGGATACAAGTGCATCTCGGAAAGGTCGCTAAACACGTACGTGTTGGTCATGATGCGGCGACTGTACGGCGTATGCTCAAGGTCGTACAACACACGGTCCATCTGGTCAAAGTCGCCCTCGGTATAATGGCTCTTCTGGCCAATCTGATACCCGTAGGCCTTGCCGATAGAGCCGGTCTCGTCGGCCCACTCGTCCCAAATATGGCTGTTGAGGTCATGCACGTTATTGGACTTCTTTTGATAGATCCATAGGATCTCATCCATGGCAGATTTGAGGGCCGTACGACGCAAGGTAAGCGCGGGAAACTCCTCGCGCAGGTCGTAGCGCGCCGTAACGCCAAAGTTTTTAATGGTATAGGCAGGGGTGCCATCCTCCCACACCGGACGGACCTTTTGGCCCTCGGTGGTGGTGCCATGGTCCAGAATATCGCGGCACATGGTTACAAACTGTTGATCAGCCTTGCTCATTGACCCTCCTGTCAGTCGCCTATAAGCAATTTTTATTGTAGCCCAGGCGCACGCGGCCCCACAGCCCAAACATAAGCCCTCATTTTCTGACATATGCCAGAAATTCCTTGCACAAATCCGCACGTTCGCTATTCTATTGTTGACATATGTCAGATTTGGAGCACGTATGGCAGGAAGACGCGAAAAATTACGCCGTGTTGGGATCATCCCCGAATATCGCGGCTTTACCCCCGACGGCCTTGCCAGCGGAGACGCCATCGAGATGACGGTCGATGAGCTCGAAGTACTGCGCCTGTGCGACCTGGAAGGCCTCAATCAGGAGGCCGTCGCCCAGCAAATGGGCATCGCCCGCGCCACCGTGGCGGCCATCTGCAGCCGCGCACATCGCAAGGTGGCAAACGCTCTGGTCAACGGGCGGGCGCTCGTCATCGAGGGCGGCAATATCGCGTACTCCCCCATCACCGCAACGACGGCCGCATGGCCAGCAAAGGAGGTCTACACCATGAGGGTGGCAACCACGTACGACAACGGCAACATCTTTATGCACTTTGGCCGCAGCGAGCAGTTCAAGATCTACGACATTCAGGATGGCAAGGTACTCAACGAGCAGGTCGTGGGCACCGACGGCACCGGCCACGGTGCCCTTGCGGGCCTGCTCGCCAACGGTGGCGTGGACACGCTCATCTGCGGCGGCATCGGCGGTGGCGCCATCAACGCGCTTGCCCAAGCCGGCATCACGGTGTACGCAGGAGCTCAGGGCAGCTGCGACGCTTGTGTCGAGGCCCTTATCGCCGGAACGCTCGCACAGAACGGCGAGGCCACGTGCGGCTGCCACGGCCATGACCACGCCCACGAACATGGCGAGTCCTGCAGCTGCCACGGCCATCACGAGCACGAGGGCCACGAGGGCTGCGGCTGCCACTAACGGCACGGCACCGCGAGCTCGGGGCGCGACGCTGAACGCAGCCCAACTATCAAAGCCAACAACAGAGGCCACCCGGTAGCTTCCGAGTGGCCTTTGCCATATCAAGCTGGAATTACAGCCCTATTTCTTATTGCGCATCTGCGCTTCCATCTGGCGCAGCAGGTCCATATCGGACTTAGGACCACCCGTTCCCAGGCCGCCCATGCCGCCCAAGCCCATGGCATCCAGACCGGGAATATTGGGCATGCGCATCTTCTTGCCCTTCTTGCCCTTTTTGCCCTTCTTGCCGCCGGCCTGTGCCTGATTGGCCATCGTGCGCATGCGGCCCATCATCTTGTTCATCTCGCCCCACTGCTTCATAAGGCTATTGACCTCGGTGGGGGTCACACCGGCGCCCTTGGCGATACGCGCGCGACGCTGGCCGTTGATGATGGAGGGACGCAGACGCTCCTCCTTGGTCATCGACATGATGATGGCCTCGTTCTTGTCGAAGATGCCCTCGTCCATGTTACCGCCCATCTGGTTGAGCGCGCGCTGGCCACCGGGGAGCATGCCCAGGATACCCTTCATGCCGCCCATCTTTTTGACGGCTTTCATCTGGTCGAGCATGTCGTTCATGGTAAAGCCCTCGCGCAGCATGCGCTCGGCAGCCTCGAGCTGTTCGGCATCGGCGGCCTCCTGGGCCTTCTCGATGATGCCGACAACGTCGCCCATGCCCAAGATTCGCTTGGCCATGCGATCGGGATAGAACGGCTCAAGCGAATCGGGTTTCTCGCCCATGCTCACAAACTTGATGGGCTTGCCGGTCACCTGACGCACCGAAAGCGCGCCACCGCCACGGGCGTCACCGTCGAGCTTGGAGATAATCACACCATCAAAGTCGGTGCGCTCGGCAAACGTCGAGACCACGTTGACGATATCCTGGCCGGTCATGGCGTCGACGACCATCAGCACCTGGTCGGGCTTGACGGCCTTCTTGATGTCGACGGCCTCCTGCATCATCTGCTCGTCGATCTGAAGACGTCCGGCGGTATCGACGATGACCACGTCACGCAGGTGGTCGACGGCCTCCTGGATGGCGCCCTTGGCGATGTCGACCGGGTGCTCGCCGTCACCGCGGAAGACCGGCACGCCGATCTCGCCGCCGAGCGTGGCAAGCTGGTCGGCAGCAGCGGGACGGTAGACGTCGCACGCGGCGAGCAGCGGCGAGCGGCCCTGCTTCTTGAGCAGGTGGGCAAGCTTTACGGCAGCCGTGGTCTTACCGGAGCCCTGCAGGCCCACGAGCATGATGACATTAGGAATGCGGTTACTAAAAACGAGCTTGCTCTCGGTGGAGCCGAGCATCTCGGTGAGCTCGTCGAGCACGATCTTGACGACGTTTTGCGCCGGCGACAGCGACTCCATGACCTCGGCGGTCATGCAGCGCTCCTTAGTCTTAGCAACGAACTCCTTGACGACCTTAAAGTTAACGTCGGCCTCGAGCAGCGCCATGCGAATGTCGCGCATGGCCGAGGTGATATCGGCCTCGGTCAGCTTACCCTTGCCGCGCAGGCGGTCAAATGTGTCGTTGAGGCGATCGCTCAGGGAATCAAACACTGGTTACTCCTTAGTTGGACTCGCCCACCAGGGCGCGGCAGAAATCTTTGGCGTTAAACTCCTGCAGGTCATCGACCTGCTCGCCCACGCCGATGCGCAGGATCGGGAGCTTGAGCTTCTCGGCCACGGCCATGGCGATACCGCCCTTAGCCGTGCCGTCGAGCTTGGTCATGATAATACCGTCCAGGCCCAGCGCCTCGTTAAACTCGAGCGCCTGGTTCAGACCGTTCTGACCAGTGGCGGCATCGATCACAAGCACGACCGAAACCGGCATGGGGCCGGCGGCCATATTGGCGGCGCGCTTACGCGTCACGTTGACCACCTTGGCGAGCTCGCGCATGAGCTCGGGGCTCGTATGCAGACGACCGGCGGTGTCGATAAGCACCAGGTCGCTGCCGCGCCTGTCGGCCTCGTCGAGCACGTCGTAACAAACGCTCGCCGGGTCGGAGCCGCGGTCGCGCTTGATGACGGGAACACCGGCGCGCTGACCCCACACATCGAGCTGCTCGATGGCGGCGGCGCGGAAGGTATCGGCCGAACCGATCACGACATTCTTGCCGCGGGAAGCCATGGCGCTCGCAATCTTGCCGACCGTCGTGGTCTTGCCGGCACCGTTGATGCCCACAAACAGCACGCAGCTCGGCGTATCGGAGAACGGATCGCGCTCGATGGGCACAAAGTGCTGCTCAAGCTGCTCGGCCAGAGCGCGACGAAGCTGCGGTGCGGTCTTGAGGTTCTTCTTGGCTGCGGCATCGCGCAGGTCATCGGAGACCTGAATAGCGACCTCGGCACCCATGTCACCCATAACGAGGGTGTCCTCAAGGTCCTCCCAAAAGTCCTCGTCGACCTCGCCGCCAAAGTAGAAGACCTCGTTGAGGGCCTCGCGGCTGCGCTCAAGTCCGCGCGAGAGAGCGTCAAAGAATCCCATTATGCATTCACGACCTTTCCGGTTTCGCGATCGAGTTTTTGCGAGACGACGCGGCTGACGCCGTCGGCTTGCATCGAGACGCCATAGAGAACGTCAGCGTCCTCCATAGTACGGCGCTGATGCGAAATGACCAAGAGCTGTGTATCGGAACGCAGCACATCGAGGGCTCCGATGAGCTTGGACAGGTTGGCGTCATCAAGCGCCGCCTCGACCTCGTCCAGCACATAGAACGGCACCGTGCGCGTGCGGTACACGGCAAAGAGCAGGGCGAGCGCCGTCAGACTCTTCTCGCCACCCGACATGAGCATCATCTTGGTAATGCGCTTGCCGCGCGGCTGCGCCACAACCTCAATGCCCGTCTCGGCAGGATGCTCGGGATCGGTCATCTCAAGATGAGCCTGGCCACCCGGGAACAGCATGGCGAAGATCTCGCGGAAGTTCGCGTCGACCTTCTCAAACGTCACCAGAAACGCCTTGCGCATCTTGCGATCAATGGCCACCGTGATCTTGGTGAGCGCCTTGCGCGCGCTCTCCAGATCAGCCAGCTGCTCCTCGATGTAGTCGGCGCGGCGCTTGAGCTGCTCGTACTCCTCCATGGCAACCTGGTTCACGGGGCCCAGATTGTTGATCTGGCGCACAAGCTGGTTGAGCTCGCGCTCGGCGGCATCGCGATCGGTGGGCGCCGGCAGCATGAGCGCTTCCTCGAGCACCGTGGTACCGTCGGCGGTAATGGCCTTGATGGCCGCCTCTACCTGCACCTCGAGCTTGCCGCGCGCAACCTTGAACTCATTTTGCATCGCCGTGGCGGCATCAACCCGCTCCTTGGCACGGGAGACCCCGGCCTTGGCATCCTCGATGGTCTTCTTGAGCGAAGCGGAGTCCGCCTCTTCCAGAGAGGCCTGGTCACGCAGGCGCGCTGCCCAATCCGATGCGCGTTCCAACAGGGCAGAATAGCGTTCGTGCATGGGGTCGACGCGCAGGCGCAGCAGCTCGAGCGAGCGCGAAGCCTGGCGTGTTCCGCGGATACGACGGTCGATGCCCTCAAGACGATGCTCAAGGTCGGGCACGCGGCCCTTCAGCGAACGCAGGCGCTCGCTCGTCTGGGCCAGGCGCACCTTGGCATCGGCGAGCTTACCGGCGGCCTCGGAATCGTCACGGCGAACGCGATCGAGCTCATCGTTGGCCTCGGCAATCTGGAGACCCAGGTCGCTTGCCTGTGCACGCGCCTCGTCACGCGAACGGGTGAGCTCGTCAACGCGCGGGCGCGCAGCGCGAACGGCCTCGGAGGCCTGCTCGCGGCGCTTGGAGATGCGCACGCGCTCGACCTCGGCATTGTTGACGCTTTGCTCCAAGCGGCCGATCTCGGAGAGCAGCGAGCGGCGCTCGCCCTCAAGACGGGCGATCTCACCGGCGGCATCGCCCTCGGCGGCACGTGCCTCCTCGACGGCGGCGTTGGCCTCAACGACTTGGTCCGAAGCATGCTCAAAGATGGCAGCCAGATCGGGTTCCAGGCCCTCGAGCTCACGGATGCGGCGCTTGCGCTCCAAGGCACCCGAAGCCTCGCCGGCATCGAGCCCCACGCGCACCAGACCACCACAGCTCACGCGGGCGCCATCGGGAGTCACGTAGGTCACACCGTCAACGACAGGGGCAGCCAACGCGGCAGCCAAGTCATCGACCACGTAATAGCCGCCGAGAAGGGCCTCGACAACCGGGCCATAACCGGAGCGCACGGACAGACGATCGACCAGACGCGTACCGGCAGCGCCCTCGGCGGCAGCAGAGCCACTCACGCCGCGCGCCATCAGCAGCGCCTCGCCCGAAGCCTTCTTTTGGTCCAAAGCCGCACGACCGGCGCGCTCAAGCGTAGCGGCATCATCAAACAAAAGAGCATCGATATCGCCGGCAAGTAGTTGCTCAACCAGGCCCTCAAGCTCACGAGGGGCGTCGAGCACGTCGCCCAGACGGCCTGAGACATCGTCGCCCAGCGCGCCCACCAGACGGCTCACCAGCGGCGAGCTGTCTGCCATGCGGGCATCGAGCTTCTTTTGGCTGGCAAGCTCCGAGCGCACCTCGGACAGCTTGTTGCGCGCCTCGCTCTCACGATTACGCAAGTCCTTCAGGGCTGCACGGGCGACCTCGGTGGCCTCGCGCGCATCGTTCTGGGCCTGACGAGCCGCCTCAAGGGCACTCTCAAGCTCCTCAGCACGGTCGCGACGGCTATCAAGCGATGCTGTAACCTCCTCGAGCTGTTCATCAATCTGCTCCAGGCGCGAGGCGTACATGTTGTCCTCGACCTCGGCGTTGCTCAGCGAGTCCTTCACCTTGGCGAGTTCGAGCGCCGCGTTATCGGCCACACGCTGCACATCGCGTTGCTCACGCGTAAGCTGCGAAATCTGATTGTCGAGCGCCACGCGCCGCTCGTGGAGCTCAGCGGCGGCAGGACCAGCGGCGTCAACGTCCTCCTGGGCCTGCATGTGCGCGCCGGTCACTTCCTCAAGCTGCGCACGTGCATCCTCGAGCTCCTCGACCACGCGACGACGCTGATGCTCGGAGCTCGAGATCTGGCCGCGCATGTCGGACAGGCGCGACACCATATTGTGGCCCTTTTCCTCGAGCAGGCGCATATCGGAGTTAATGCGACCGACCACGTCTTGCATATGGCGGCGCTGCTCGCCCAGATCGCCCACAAACAGGCCCTTTTCCTCGAGCATGACCTGGAACTTCTCGAGCTCGCGTTCCTTTTCGCCCAAGCGGTACTGCGCAAGCTCAAGCTCGGCAGCACCCTCCTTGGAGCGGCTCTCCAAGTCGTTCCACTGCGACTGCAGCGAACGAAGCTCGTCGACGGCCAGCATCTGCGTAAGCTCGTTCGCGCGCGAGGACAGCTCTTTGTACTTGCGCGCGCGATCGACCTGACGCTCCAGCGGCCGCAGCTGACGGGCGATCTCCTTATTGATGTCGCGGGCACGGGTCAAGTGCTCGTCCATCGAATTAATCTTTTTGAGCGCACGCTCCTTGCGGCGCTTGTGCTTGGAGATGCCGGCGGCCTCCTCGATGAGGGCACGGCGCTCCTCGGGGCGGCTCTGCAAAATGGCGTCGAGCTTGCCCTGGCTGATGATGGAATGCGTATCCTTGCCCAAGCCCGAATCGTGCAGGATGTCCTGAATGTCCATCAGGCGGCACGGACTCGAGTTGATGAGGTACTCGCTTTCGCCCGAGCGATACATACGACGGGTGATGGCGACCTCGTCAAAGTCGACGGGCAGCATATGGTCCGAGTTATCGAGCACCAGCGTGACCTCGGCGACACCCACCGGCTTGCGCGCTGACGAGCCCGAGAAGATGACATCCTCCATGGCCTGGCCGCGCAGCTGCTTGGCGCTCTGCTCGCCCAGGACCCACAGAATCGAGTCAGAGATGTTCGATTTTCCCGAGCCGTTGGGACCGACGATGACGGTCAGGCCCGGCTCAAACGTCATATGGGCGCGGTCGGCAAACGACTTGAACCCTTTGAGCGTGAGGGACTTGAGATACACGGTTCCTCGCTTAAACAGGCTTCTTGTTGAGAATCACGCCGTTGGTGGTGTAGCCCATGCGGTCAAGTGCCTCGAGTGCAGCGGCTCCCTCGGCTTCCTTCTTTGAGGAGCCGGAGCCGCGACCCTGGCGAATACCATCGATCAACACCACGGCGGTAAAGGTGGGCGCATGCGCCGGGCCCTCGGAGCCAACAAGCTTATACGCGGGAGGCTCATGGCCGTCTGCCTGCACGCACTCCTGCAAGAACGACTTGGGGTTCGCAGGATGCTCGGCACGCTCAGAGGCCAAATGGGGCTTAAGCGTACGGTGGATAAACTCCGCCGCCGCATCCCAGCCAGCATCCAGATACAGCGCGCCCACGAGCGACTCATAGACGTTCTCGAGCGCCGAGTGCAGGCCACGCGCGCCGGTACCGGTCTCGGAGGCACCAAAGATGATGATGTCGTCGATACCCAGCTCGTGCGACACCTCGGACAGCGTAGCGCCCGAGACAAGCGACACCTTCAGGCGCGTGAGCTTGCCCTCGTCAAACTCCGGATAGGACTCAAACAGGGAGCGTGCGACCACAGCGCCCAAAATGGAATCGCCCAAGAATTCAAGGCGCTCATAGCTGGCAGAAACCGGCTGGCCCTCGACTGCCGAGGGATGCGTAAGCGCCGCGCGCAGCAGCACCTTATTATTGAACTCGTGGCCCAGGATTTCCTGGGCACGCGTAAGTCGTTCAGACAAAGCCAAGACCTAGGCCTCCCTGGCGTTTTCGATCGCGTCGACGGCGTCGGCGACAGAGTTGAGCGAGAGCAGAGTCTCGTCATCGATCTCGAGGTTGAACTCGTCCTCGATAGCCGTAACCAGCTGCAGGCGCTCGAGCGAGTTGGCATCGAGATCGTCAAAGGTGGTCTCATCGCTAATTTCGGCAACATCGACGCCCAGAACGTCAGCAGCGACCTCGGCGATCTTGTCGAAGATTTCGGAGCGGTCCATAGCGCTTCCTCTCATAGTGAATGAATACCAAAAGAATGGTACCGCCCGGGCGGTACCAAGACACGGTTCTGATTCTACCCCACGAAGCAGGCCGCGAGGCACATAACAGCGCTCTAACTCGCTCTTACAAAACGATGCCGTCCATGGAGTTGGCGACGTTCTCGACCAGCCCCGCGCGCACGGCTTCGGCCGCCGCGAGCGTACCGTTTTTAACAGCCTCGACCGAGGTGGCGCCATGGCCGATTAGGACCACGCCACGCAGGCCCAAAAGAATCGCACCGCCCTTGGCATCACCAGAGAGCTTGGCCTTAATCTCGCGCATCTGCTTTTTGATGAGCAGCGCGGCGATCTTGGTGCCGAGCGAGGCCATAAAGGCACCCTTGAGTTCCTGCAGCAAAAACTTGGCAGCGCCCTCGGTGGCCTTGAGCGCAATATTGCCCGACATGCCATCGGCAACGACGACATCGAAATTGCCCGAGGTGAGGTCGGTGCCTTCGCAGTTGCCCACAAAGCCGGGAACGGCGGCTTTCATGGCCGGGAAGCAGGCCTTGGTAAAGTTGGAACCCTTCTCGTCCTCGGTGCCATTGGCAAGCAGGCCCACGCGGGGATGCTCGATGCCCAGGACGACGCGGGCATAGGCGCTACCCATCTGGGCAAAACGCACCATGTCATCGACCTCGACATCGGGGTTGGCGCCCATATCGCACAGCACCGTCAGACCGCCGGCGCGATTGGGCAGCGCATTGGTCAGACAGGGACGCACCGGCTGCTTCTTGCCTTCGGCCATATATCTAAACGGCGTCACATAGGCGGTGGCGGCAGCGGTCATGGCACCGGTCGAGCCGGCGGAGAAGAACGCGTCCGCGTTGCCCTTTTTGATGGCGCGGCAGGCAAGCACGATCGACGATTTACGCTTGGTCATCACGGCGCGAATGGGATCGTCATCCATGGCGATAACGTCGGGTGCCTCAAGAGCCTCAACACGTGCATGGGAAGCAGCAAAGGGATTGACGATTTCAGCGGGGCCAGCTGCCAAGACCTCGATATCGGGATCGGCGGCAAGCGCAGCCTCGATACCATCGAGAACAACCTGAGGTTTCTCGTCTCCGCCCACAATGTCTACACAAACGCGAACGTTACTCATATACATGCTCCTTATACAAAAATGGCCGACTCATTGAGCCGGCCATTGTGGTTCCATTTGGAACGGCATCGCATCCAGAGTATACCGTTACTCGGTAACGATAACCTCGCGGTCCTTGTAGAAACCGCAGCTGGGGCACACGTGATGCGGAAGCTTGACAGCGCCGCAACGGGGGCACGTGGACTGAGCCGCAGCCGAGATCTTCATGTTGGCGGAACGACGGGTGTGAGTGCGGATACGACCCTGCTTTTGTTTAGGTACGGGCATAGTGACCTTCCTTATGAACTATCCAGTGTGGCGATTACGCGCAAGTAGCGATACTACCACAGTTTTACTCATCGAGCTTGAGATTCTTCAATGCTGCAAATGGATTTTCCGTGGCAGCGGCCCATTCTGCCTCTGCCTGGGTGGCGCAATCGCATTGCTCGACGTTGAGATTGCAACCGCAAGTGGGACACAGACCGCGGCAATCGGGCTTGCAGAGCACCACAAACGGCGTGTCCATGACAACGGCATCGTTGATGGGCTCACCCAGATCGACGATGCGGTCCTCACCCAGGAGCTCGTAGCCGTCCTCGTAAGCCTCGGGATCCTCGGGCTCCTCAAAGAGGTAGAACTCCTCGATCTCGCCGGCGATATCAAACGAAGCGGGCTCCAGGCAACGGTCGCACTCGCCGGTGGCGTGCGCGCGGACCATGCCCGTGAGCAAGACACCGGTACCGGCATTGGTAAAGACAACGTCGTAGTCGATGCCGTCCTGTAGCTGGTACTCCTTCTCGCCCACCGTATAGGTGGCGACATCGACCTTGCCGGTCAGCGGATACGAATCTCCGGGAAACTCGAGCTGTTCGGAAAGATCGACGGTAACGCTCGGGAACTCAGCCATTACCACTGACCATTCTGTTGGGCGGCACCCTCGTTGAGCTGCTGACGGCAACGGGTAACGGTGCCGGTCAGGCTCTTGAGATTCTCCTCCAGGTGCGTAAAGACCTGCTCTGCGTAGTCCTCGGCAGCATAACGCGTCTCGCGCTCGTACTGCTGGGCACGATCGCGGATGTCGTCGGCCTGCTGCTGTGCCAAGCGGACGATCTCCTGCTCACCGGCAATGGTGAGGGCCTGCTGCTGAGCGTCGGCGATGATGGAATCGGCCTGAGCGGCGGCGGAAGCCATAAGCTCCTCGCGCTCCTTAAGGATACGGCGGGACTTCTGCCACTCCTCGGGATAGCTCATGCGGATCTCGTCGAGGATGTTGAAGAACACGTCGGCGTCGATGACCTTGAACTGAGCGTTCTTGCCGAAAGGCGGCTTGGCTTCCTCGATCAGCCCTTCGAGCTCATCGACCAAGCTGACGATCCTATCGCCAGGAAAATTCTCGCCCGGCATCCGGTCTCCTTTCATAGGTAACATATCATCGTGCTAGTTTACCACATGCCACCAGGCAATAAAAAACGTCACGAAAAGCGATGTCTGAGCGCTTCGACCACGTTGGGCGGGACAAACGTCGATACATCGCTGCCGAGTGAGGCGATCTGACGAACGACCGAGCTCGAGATATAGCCGTACTGCGGCGCACTCATGACAAAGATGGACTCCAGCTCGTTATCCAAGCGATAGTTGAGATCTGCCTGCTGCAGCTCGTACTCAAAGTCGGTCATGGCGCGCAGGCCCTTGACCACGGCCCCCGCCCCCTGCTCGCGAGCGAAGTCGACCAAGAGGCCGGTAAAGGGCAGGACCTCGACGCCGTCGATATCACCGAGCGCCTCGCGGGCCAGCGCCACGCGCTCATCGAGCATAAACGTGGTACCCACACCGTTTTTACCCTGCGACTCGGCAACAGCGACGATCACGCTGGGAAAGATGCGGCGGGCGCGGCGGATGACGTCGATATGGCCAAACGTGATGGGATCGAAGGTGCCCGGGACGATCACGCGGTTGATGGTGTCATTCATGGGCGTCCTCCTGAAACGTCGTGGCATCGTTGTTGTTAGCATCGGTGCCGGCGTTATCGCCCTCACCATCGTCATCGCCGACCCAACGAAGCAGGTCGACCGAGGTAATGCCGTAGTGCTTCTCGCGCACAATCTCAAAGCCTGCCGGATGCGCGCCCGCATCGGCGGCGGCATGCTCAAACAGGGCATAAGCGCCAGATGCAAGCAGACCCTGCTGAGCCAGGTTCGGCAGCAGTTCCTCGACCGGCTCGGCACCAAAAGCATAGGGCGGGTCGAGCAGGACCAGATCAAACGGGCCGCCCGGCACACGACCGCGCGAGGCGCTCGCCAGCATGTCGCCCGTTACCACGCGCCAACGCGCACGGTCACGGCAGAGCGACTCGATATTCTTGGTAATGAGCCGCGCGGCATTCCGATCGATCTCGAACGTCGTGAGTGAGCGGGCACCACGTGAGAGCATCTCTAACCCTAAGGCACCGGAGCCGCCAAAGGCGTCCAGCACGCGGACCTCATCCAGATCGAAGTCGAATGCCGACATGACCATAGATGCGCATGCCTCGCGCACGCGATCGGTCGTGGGGCGGGTGACATCGCGACCACGGGGCTCCTCGATCTTACGACCGCGCCATTCGCCGCCGATGATTCTCATCCTCCGCTGACCTCCTTAAAAATGTGTCGATATCGCATGGCGACCGCATCGCGCAGGGGGCGCGTCGCCACGGAGTCAAGGTTGCAAGCATACCGCAAGAGCTCGACCGCGTCCAAATGGGCCCACTCGATCAGCTCCTCGTCGGCATCCAGGTCGACAAAGCGCAGGGTCACTCCGCCATGCTGGCGGTACCCCAGGATTTCGCCCTCGTGGCGCAGACGCAGGTCCATCTGGGCGAGCGTAAAGCCATCCGAGGTCTTCTCGAGCGATTGCAGGCGATCTTGTGCTGCCGAAGCGCCGCCGTTGCCCTTGGAGTGCGTCATGACCAGACACGTGCCCGACACGCTGCCACGGCCCACGCGACCGCGCAGCTGGTGCAGAGCAGCCAAACCAAAGCGCTCCCCGTTCTCGATGACCATGACGGTGGCGTTAGGCACGTCGACGCCCACCTCGACCACCGTAGTCGAGACGAGCACGTCAATCTCGCCACGCTTAAAGGCATCGATAACCTGGTCCTTCTCCCCCGCTGGCATGCGGCCGTGAAGGCGCTCGATGGCAAGACCCGGCAACGCCAGACGCAGGCGATCGAGCTCGGTCGCCGTATCGTGCAGCGGCACGGGGACCGTCACGCGGCCCTCGTCGTCGCGGGCGATACCGGGCACGTCCTCCAGATCATCGGCCGAGTCACTCGGCTCCACGAGCGGGCAAATCACGTAGGCCTGCTGACCCTTTTCATGCGCCTCGCGGATGGCGCCATAGGCAAGGTCGCGACTCGACTCGGTAAGCACGCGTGTCGTCACGCCAGCGCCAGGGACGGGCCGATGGCGGATGATACTCGTGTCCAGATCGCCGTAGACCGAAAGCGCCAGCGTACGCGGGATGGGCGTTGCCGTCATAACGAGCAGATCGGCACCGGGGCCCTTCGCGCGCAAGGCATTGCGTTGGCCGACGCCAAACCGGTGCTGCTCATCGATGACTACGAGCGACAAATACTTAAACGCCACGTTATCCGAAAGGACCGCGTGGGTTCCAAAGAGGACGTCGAGCTCTCCCGATTCCAGCTGTGCATGGATGCGCTCGCGCTCTGCGGCCGGCGTGGCACCCGTCAGAAGCGCCCAAGACATGCCGGCCTGCGAGAGCAGAGGGCCGGTCTTATCGGCATATTGACGCGCCAGCACGCCCGTGGGCGCCATAACGCAGGCCTGTGTGCCGCTATCGGCAGCCACAGCCAGCGCGCAGGCGGCAACGGCGGTCTTACCGGTACCGACATCGCCCAGCAGCAGGCGGTTCATCACGCGCCCGCCATCGCACATATCGCGCAGGATGTCTTGGAACGCGGCCTCCTGCTCGTCGCTCAGCGAAAACGGCAGGGCCTGCTTGAGCGCGGCCAGGTGCTCGCCCGCGGCGTGGGCGTAGGGAGCGACTTCGACCAAGACACCGTCGTTGCGCAGGCGCAGCGCCAGCTGCAGGTAGAGGCACTCCTCGTAGGCAAGCCGTGCGCGCGCGATTTCGCGCTCAGCCATGCTCGAGGGAAAGTGGATCGATCGAAGGGCACGGGCATGGCTCATCAGGCGACGTTTAACGCGTAAGCGTGCCGGAATGGGATCAAAGGGATTGCCGACGGCCTCGAGCGCGCCACTTACGATACGGCGCATCCATGCCTGACTCACGCCGTCACTCACGTAATGGACCGGCAGGATAGTGCCCGCGGCGCGCCCTTCCTCAAGCTTTTCAAAGTGCGGCGAGGCCATCTGCTTAAAGCCGTAGGCAAACTCGACCTTACCCATTACGGCTAGGCGGTCGCCCTGCTTAAGCTGCTGGGCAATCCAGGGCTGGCGGAAAAAGGCGACCTGCAGCACGCCCGTCTCGTCAACGAGTGAGACCTCGGTCACCTGCATGCGCGGACGCGGCTGCTTTTGGACGATACGATCGACCGTGGCGATGATGGTACACACGGTACCGATGGGCGCCATCTCGATGGACCAGGAGCGCGTAAAGTCCAGGTATCGATGAGGGATATGGAGAAGGAGGTCCCCCACCGTCCGAATTCCCAGACGGCGAAGGGCCTCCTCACGTTTACCCGAAACATATTTGAGTCGCGCGATATCCTCGTCGAGCGCATTGCTCTGGGCAAAGCGCTCCGAGACGCGCGGCACGGAGCACAGTTCGGACATGGGCAGTTGCCTACTCGATCGAGAAGATCACGGGATAGAGCGGCTGCTCGCCACGATGGGCGTCGATCTCCAGATCGGGCTGAGCCTCCTCGATAGCGTCGACGATCTCCTGGAAGGCCTCATCGGACAGTTCCTCGCCGGCCAGAATCGTCAGCGCGTCGCCCTCCTCTTCCTCCTGCATACGGTTGATGCAATCGAGCGTGACCTGCTTCACGTCGGAGCCGACCACGTCGATGGAGCCGGCAATGATGCCCATGACGTCACCGGAGTGAATTGGCGAACCGTCGGAGGCACTGGAGTCGCGCACGGCGCGGGTGACCTCGCCATCGCGGACCTCGCTGATGGCGTCGACCATAGCGGCGACGGCATCCTCGAGCTCGGAATCGGGCAGGACCGCGAACAGCGCGGAGAAGGCCTGCGGAACGGTCTTGGTGGGAACGACGGCGACCTTCTTGTCGGTGCAGGCAGAGGCAGCGGCCTCGGCGGCCATGCGGATGTTGCCGTTGTTGGGCAGAATGATGACCGAGGTCGCGTTGACCTGGTCGACGGCGCCCAGCAGGTCTGCAGTCGAGGGATTCATGGTCTGGCCACCGGACACGATCACGTCAACGCCGAGGGACTTGAGGATGTCTGCCTCGCCGGAACCGGCGGCAACGGCGACAAAGCCCAGGGCCTTCGCGGGCTCGGCGGCCTTCTCCTGGTCCTCGTGGATCTTGGCGGTACGGTCGTGGGCCTCCATCTCCATGTTGTGGATAAAGACCTCGTAGATCTGGCCAAGCTGCAGCATGTGCTCGAGCACCAGGTTCGGGGTGTTGGAGTGCACGTGGATCTTGTAGTCGGGATATGCGCCCACGAGCAGCTCACAGTCGCCCATGGAACCCAGGAACTTAAGGCACTCGTCCTCGTCAAACGGGGCGTCGGCCTTAAAGAGGAACTCGTTGCAGTAGCGGAACTCCGAGCCCTCCCAATCGTCGTTGGCCTCGATCTCAACGCGGCCAAGAGCGGCATCGCGTGCAGAGCCAGCGGAATCGAACGTAGCGGAGAAATCCTCGACAACGGTGCTGCGACCAAGTGCTGCAGCCACAAAGTTCTCCAAGAAGATGGCAAAGCCGAAGGCGCCGGAGTCGACCACGCCGTTCTCTTTGAGGACGGGCAGCAGGTCGGGCGTGCGAGCGACGGACTGGTAGGCCTCGACGACGATGGCATCGAGCGCGTCCTCGGCCGAGAACTTCTTCTTTTCGCACTCGTCGGCCTTGGTCGAGACATCGCGCAGCACCGTGAGAATCGTGCCCTCGATGGGCTTACGGACGGCCTGAAAGGCGACCTTGACGGCGCGGCGGAAGGCGAAGGCGATGTTGGCGGACGTAATGGGCTCGTCGGCGGAGACAAGGCCCTCGGCCACACCGCGCAGGATCTGCGAGGTAATGACGCCGGAGTTACCGCGGGCGCCCATCAGGGAGCCGTGGGTGATGGCGCCGGCAATGGCCTCCATGTCGGCATCGGCGGGAAGGGCGGAGAGCTCCTTGGTCACCGAGGCGAGCGTGAGCGACATGTTGGTGCCGGTGTCGCCGTCGGGTACGGGGAAGACGTTGAGCTTATTGATCTCCTCGGCCTTGTCAGAAACGGCAGCCGCAGCGATCGGAAAACAGGTGCGAATGGTCTTTGCAATCATGGGTATTTGAATCTCCGTTTTCGGATGCTAGTTCAGACGGCTCTTGAGCGCGTCGATATGGATGCCGATCTTAAGGCTGGCGGGATCGATTTGGGCAATCTCCTGCAGGGTAAAGGCAACGGAGCTCGAAAGGTTGTGGCAGACGGACTTCATGTTGACGCCGTTCTCGAGCACGACGTGAAGATCGACCGTAAGGCCGTTCTCGTCGGCGGAGACAAGCACGCCCTTGCGGAGGCGCTGACCGGCAAGCAGGCGCACGCTCTCGGCGCCTTGGAGCTGCTCAGCCATACCGACGACGCCATAGCACGTCATCGCGGCATAACCGGCAATATCGGCAATAACGTCGTTCGAGACGCTCAGGCTGCCGTTAATGGTCTCAGACACAAGAATCTCCTTATCTGGTGCTCGCGGCACCATGTCGTGGGAGCAATCATTGCAATATTCTACAACGACCGCGCCATGTTGAGGTGGTGGGTCGCGGGATTACATCCTCGACACGAAATGTTGATATGGCAACGTTCGAGTCAAGTGGTCGCGGCATGAAAAAACCCGCCGCATAAGCGACGGGTTTTACAACCTGGCTCCCCGGGTAGGACTCGAACCTACAACAGCGCGGTTAACAGCCGCGTGCTCTACCATTGAGCTACCGAGGAATAGGTGCGTGCTCTCAAGCAACGAAGTTTATTATACGGACGAATCAGCTCAGGGCAAGAACTTTTTTAAGAATTTTTCCGACCTAGTCATTGGGGACGTCCCCAATGACCACATGAAAGCGCCCCCAAGCGGATGTGCTTGAGGGCGCTTCTTGCTTGCGAGGTTATGACTCGATGTAGTCCTTCAGCTTGCTGCTGCGGCTCGGGTGGCGGAGCTTGGCCAAGGTCTTGGACTCGATCTGGCGGATACGCTCGCGCGTGACGCCAAACTCGCGGCCGACTTCCTCGAGCGTGCGGGGATGCCCGTCGACAAGGCCAAAGCGCAGCTCGATAACCTTGCGCTCACGATCGGCAAGCGAGTCGAGCACCTGAGTGAGCTGCTCCTGCAGCATGGAGAAGCTGGCGGCATCGGGCGGAACGATAGCCTGGGAGTCCTCGATAAAGTCGCCCAGCTGGGAATCCTCTTCCTCGCCGATGGGGGTCTCGAGCGACACGGGCTCCTGCGAGATCTTCTGGATCTCGCGGACGCGGTCGGCGCTCATGTCCATCTCGGCACCGATCTCCTCGGGGGTCGGGTCGCGACCCAGGTCCTGAAGGAGCTGGCGCTGCACGCGGACGAGCTTGTTGATAGTCTCAACCATATGCACGGGAATACGGATGGTACGGGCCTGATCGGCAATGGCGCGCGTAATGGCCTGACGGATCCACCACGTGGCGTACGTGGAGAACTTAAAGCCCTTCTGGTAGTCGAACTTCTCGACGGCGCGGATCAGACCGAGGTTGCCCTCCTGGATCAGGTCAAGGAACAGCATGCCGCGGCCGACATAGCGTTTGGCGATGGAGACGACCAGACGCAGGTTTGCGCTGATGAGTGCCTGCTTGGCTTCGAGGCCCACGTTCTCAATGCGCGTAAGACGACGCATCTCGGCACGCGTGAGCTCGAGCTCGCCGGCATCGGCAGCCTCGAGCTTCTCGGTGGCCTCGAGACCGGCCTCGATCTTCATGGCCAAATCGACCTCTTCGGAGGCGGTCAGCAGGTCGACCTTGCCGATCTCCTTGAGGTACATACGAACCGGATCGCCGGTCAGCATCACCGTGGAGGCATCGATGCCACGCACGCGGGAGCGTGAACGGGACGTGCGCACGGTGCGCTTCTTCTTGCTCTTGGAAGAACCCATCTCGGCATCGGCCTGACGGGCCATCTTGAGCTCGTGATCGTCGAGCGAGCCGGAATCGTGCTCGTCGTCGTCATCGAAATCGTCGGTATCGGTATCGTTATCGTCATCGTCGACGTCCATGGGGGCGTCGTCGTTACCGCTCGCGGAGATAATCTGGATGCCGCTGTTGCGCAGCGCGGAATACACCGCGGTGAGCTGCTCGTCAGAAACATCGATATCCTTCAGGGCGACCTGAATCTCGTCCTCGGTTACCGAAGTCCTGTTTGAGCCGTTGCCCATGAGCTTTGCAACGTAGGATTCCAGCCCAGTACCCGTGCTCTCAGTCTTTTTTGGCACAGATTCTCCCTTCATAGTCCACAGGACTCAATACTTTAGCACACACATAGGCGTCTATACCCAAAAAGAGGACTGGATATAGGCGAGAATACGCTGGTTGACCACAACATCTAGGCCTGTTCGGTGCCTGCGGCCTCCAGACCGATCAAACGGAACGGGTCCGCCACGCCGCCGATAGACTTTTGCAGCTCGCGTTGACGCTGCGAATCCTGCGCGGCCTGCACGGTCAACGCGCGACGGGCCTCATCATCGAGCGAACGGTCCTGGCGCAGCTTGGCCTGTGCGGCACGCATGCGGCGCTTGATGGTGTAGAGCTCGAGCGTATCGAGCATGAACACGATGTTCGTCTCGGTGGGGTGCTTGCTCGTCGCGGAGATGCGCCCGGCACTCACAAGCGTTGCCGCCTCGGGACAGACCGAGCGCGCCGCATCCATGCAGGCTGCAGGATCGGTTCCCGGCGGCGTTGCCAGAACGGCCCATGCGATGGACTCGTGACGTGGGTCAACCCACTCGATAGAGCAGATGCGGTCGGCATACGTGCGGAACAGGTCGGGGTAACTCGTGAGCATCGTCAACAGCTCGCGCTCCCCTGCCAAGGACTTGCGCTCAAGATCAGTAAGAACCATCGGCGCCGCCGCAGCCGGAGCGCCCGAACCATCAGTCACAGGCACAGCACCCATACCATCAGGCACATCGATCGGCGGCAGGTCGTCGACGACCTCCACGGGCGCGGCACCGTAGGCATCGAGCGGGACGTAGTCATACGGCTCTTCTTCGACCGGCGCGGACACCGGCGGCGTCGCGCCCGATGCCCAAGCACCGCGAGATGCCCCCTGCGAACCAGACGTCCGACCGCCCGCGCTACCAGAGCGCTCGGCTTGCGCCCGCTGGCGTTCATAGTTCTGCTCACGACGTCGTTCCGCATCTTCGCGCTTGGCGACATCGCGAAACACGCGACCCGAACTCGCGCGAACCGTCTCCAGATCCAAACCCAGCAGATCGGCAATCTGGATAAAGTATGTGTCGATCATATAGCTATCGCGCAGCGGATAGATAAGCGTCAGCGCATCTTCCAGCGCCTTGGCACGACCGCCCGGCGTGGTGATGTCACTCGACTCCTGCAGCGAACGGTAGACAAAGTCCATGAGCGGCTCGGCAGCGTCGATGCGCGCCTGAAGCTCCTGTCCACCATGCGCCGTGATGAACTCCATGGGGTCGTTGCCGTCGGGCAGCACCACGCAGCGCAGGTCCATCGAATCCTGCTCGATAAATTGAATCGCGCGACGGGCGGCCTTCTGGCCCGCGGCATCGCCATCGAACATATACACGATACGCTTGGCAAAGCGGGTGAGCGTCTTGACGTGATGCTCCGTGAGCGCGGTGCCCAGCGTGGCGACAACGTTTTTGATCCCCGCCTCCCAGCAGGCGATACAATCGGTATAGCCCTCCACCACGATGGCCGTATCCTGCGCGACGATAAACTCCTTGGCCCAGTTAAAGCCATAGAGGTTTCGCTTTTTATGGAACACGCTCGTCTCGGCGGTGTTGAGGTACTTGGGTTGGCCGTCACCCATGATGCGCCCGCCAAAGGCAATGTTGTGACCCTGCTCGTCAAAGATGGGAAACATCACGCGGTCGTAGAAGCGGTCGGCAAGCTGCCCGCGCCCGCGGCTCACGGCAACGTTGGCGTCGATCATCTCCTGCGGGGTAAAACCCGCCTGGGACAGGTGCGACACCAGCGCGTTGCGGCCCGGTGCAAAGCCCAGGCAGTAGCGGCGGCAGACGTCGCCACCCATACCACGGCTGGCAAAGTACTCGCGTGGACGGCCGTCCTTACCGCGCATAAGCATGGTGTGGTAGAACTGGGCGGTCTCGGCACACAGATCGTAGATGCGGGCACGCTTGGTACCGCGCTCGCGACGATCTCCGGTGTCATGCAGCTCAATACCCGCACGATCGGCCAAATAGCGGATTGACTCGGGAAAGCTCAGGTTTTCGCGCTTCATGATATAGGTGAAGACGTCGCCGCCTTCGCCGCAGCCAAAGCAGTGCCAGACCTGCGTAGCGGGGATAATGTGGAAAGAAGGCGTCTTTTCGCCATGGAAGGGGCAGCAACCCCAAAACTCATGGCCGCGGGGCTTGAGCTCAACCGTTTCCTGCACGATGGCAACTAAGTCGGACGCAGCGCGTACCTGGTCTTTTTCCTCATCGCTAATCACGGATACTCACCCCCTGCTCGCCCAAGTTGTGACGAATATCCTCGATATTACCCTCGACGGTCGAGATCAACTCATCCAGCGATTCGAACACACGCGAGGGACGCAGCCAGCGCGTAAACGCCAGCGAAACGGAAGCGCCGTACAGGTCGCCCGTATAACCAATTAAGTTAGCCTCGAGATGCGATGAAGCGGCATCGTCGGCATACGTCGGCGGCAGGCCGACATTAACGGCAGCGGGCCACGCGATGTCATCGACGAGCACCAGACCCTCATACACACCATCGGCAGGCACCTGAATGCCGTCGGGAACCTGCAGGTTTGCCGTGGGAAAGCCCATGTCAGAACCCTCGTGACGGCCACGAATAACACCGCCACGCAGCATATACGGGCGGCCGAGCAACTCAGCAGCAAGCTCCACATGGCCCTGTCCCAGCTCATGACGAATGCGGGTGGCGCAAATGGCCTCACCGCCCTCGCAAAGCAGGTCGTGACCATACACGTCAACGCCGCGCTCGGAACCCCAAGAGCGCATCTCGGCAACACCAGAAGCACCGCCACGACCCAGCCTAAAGTCGCTGCCAACGCGAATCGAACGAATGTCGACCAGACGCGACACCAGCGAGAGAAAAGCAACATGGTCGAGTGCCGCAACCTCAGGCGTAAAGGGAACGGCCACCACCGCATCGACCCCGGTCTGAGCCAAGGCATGTAGACGGTCGGCCGTCGTCATCAATTTTTGAGCGGGCGAAGGACTCACCACAACGTCCGGATCGGGATCGAAAGTGACCACGACCGCCTTGCAATCATGGGCGCGCGCATCGCTAACAAGCGCCGCAATGAGCTCCTGGTGTCCACGGTGAACGCCGTCGAACACGCCGATGGCAATCGATGCGGCACCCAGGTGCTCACACTTATCAAACGCATCGGCAGTAACGATGTGAGCCACGTCCGACTCGCCCGCGAAAAAAATACGCGCGAGCTCGTGAGCGGACAACATCATCGAACACCGCCGATTGCCTGCGGAAACACGTGCTCCATGACAAAGCGGCCACCCTCGATGCGGGCGAGCGCCTTGAGTCCCCCATCGAGCACCAACGCAAAAGGCGACTTCGAGGTATCGAAATCGGCAAGCGCACGCTCAACGGGAATGCGTCGACCGCAGAGCAGATCGTCGGCAAGATTGCCCGGCAAGTCAACACGCGTGGCGCCCAGGGCCGCAATGGGATCCAGGGCAAAGCCGGGCGCGGACTCGGGAGAAAGCTCCTCGACCGCATGACAGGCGCCAATGGAAACAACACCGGAGGCCGTGCGGCGCAGCGCGGAAATGTGCGCGGCGCTCTCGCAGGCGCGGCCCAAGTCGCGAGCGAGCGCACGGATATAGGTGCCCTTGCTCACCGAGAACGCCACGGTCCACACACACGTATCACCTTCGCCGCCCACGGCGATCAGGTCGGCGGCATAGACCTCGACGGGGCGCGGAGGTAGGTCCACCGCATTGCCCTCACGAGCAGACTTGTAGGCGCGAACGCCATTGACCGAGATAGCCGAAAACGCCGGCGGCACCTGCATCTGCGGACCCAGCATAGCGGCCAGGCGCTCACGGGCATAGGCAGGATCGCGGAGCTCGTTGGCAACAGCCACCGTGCGGACCGCCTCGCCCTCCGCATCATCGGTATTGGTCTCGGCGCCAAACGAGATGTCGGCGACATAGCTTTTGGTATCGAGCGTGAGCATGCCCAGCAGACGGGTGGCCTGGCCCACACCCACCACCATGACACCCGATGCCATGGGGTCGAGCGTGCCGGCATGGCCGACGCGCCGCTCATGGAGGGCGCGCCGGCATTGCGAAACCACATCGTGGGACGTGCAGCCCACCGGCTTATCGACGGCGAGCAGCATATTCAGTTGAGAAGGCGTACGACGAGCCATGTACCATCCAAAAAGTTAAAGCTCGACGGTCACCGAAGCGGGATCCTCCCCTACCAGTTCGGCCAGCATGGGAAGTGCCACGGTGAGCGTCTCGAGAATCGTTCCGTTGTTGGAGAAACCGGCGGCAGCAGGATGTCCGCCTCCGCCAAAGGCAGCAGCGATCTCGGACACGTTGAGGTCACCCTTGGAGCGCAGGTTGCCGCGCACCTTGGTATCGCCCTCAATGCCCTTCAGGAACAGGCAGACCTCGACGCCCATCACCGAGCGCACCACGTCAACCAGACCGTCGCACTCATCCGAGGTGACACCGCACGCCTCAAGGTCACTCTGGTACGCGTAGCTATACGCGACGCGCCCGTGGGCCACCGTCTTAATGCGGCCCATAACGATGGACTTGAGGTGCAAAAACTCAACGCGCATGCTCTGGTAGACCTCGAGTGCCACACGCGCCGGATCGGCACCGTGGGCAACCAGACGCGAGGCTGCATGGAACGCGGCGGCGTCGGCGTTTTGGTACTGAAAACGGCCGGTATCGGTAACCAAGCCACACAGCAGGCAGGTTGCAACGCCATCACGTGCGACAATGCCGCAATTGTCCAAGAAGCGGTCGATGATCATGGCGCAGGCTGCAGCTTCGACGCGCCTCAGGCTGAGCTCGGCAAACTCCTCGCGCGCCGGATGGTGATCGAAGCACACCACATGCTTGGAGCGACGAAGCACCTCGGCGGAATTATTGAGACGCTCTACGACCGGTACGTCCACCGAGATGAACAGGTCAGGATTGCCGGTGTACGCAGATGCCGGCACCAGGCGATCGGAGCCTTCCATAAAGCGGTAGATACGCGGAACCGGGTCATCGTCTGCCAACAGCAGCGCAATGTCCTTGTTGGGGAAAAACTTCATGAGCGAAAGGCCCAGACCCAACACGGAGCCCAAGGCATCGCCATCGGGAGAAGTATGTCCCGAAATCGCAATGGAGGACGCACCCTCGATGAGCTCGAGGATGCGTCGCTGAATATCTGCAGACTCGCACGAGGCGAGGTCGGCGGAATTAGTCATCTAAAGCTGCCTCCTGGGCGGCATCCGCTATCGGATAGCCGTCCTCGTCCTTTTCGATCGCAAGCGTGGCGGGAACGTTTTCCAGCGCACGCGTGATGCGCTCGGCCTCATCGGTCGAGCGATCGATGCGAAAATCGAGCTCGGGCGTAACACGCCAATCGAGCGAGCGAGCCAACAGGCTGCGAATACGGCCCTTAGCGCTTGCGAGCGCCTCCATGACCTCGTCGTAGCGGCTCGCATCGCACGACACGAACACACGCGCGAACGAACGGTCCACCGCGACCTCGACCGCGGTCAAAGTAACCAGGTCGAGACGCGGATCGGAAACCTCAAAGAGCAGGATATAACCGAGCTTCTCGCGAAGCTGCTCGCCCAGACGGCGGGTTGCCTGCGTTTGCTTCATAGCGCTACCCCCTACTCGGTACGGGCAACCTGGTCGATGCGGTAACCCTCGATCTGGTCGCCGGGCTTGATGTCCTGGAAGTTCTCCAGGCCAATGCCGCCCTCGGAACCGCTCTTGAGGCTCTTGGCCTCGTCCTTGTAGTGGCGCATCGAGGCGATCTTGCCGTTGAAGACCACGATGCCGTCGCGCACCAGACGCACGGAATCGGTCGCGGCGATCTCGCCCTCTTCGACACGGACACCGGCGGCGATACCGACTTTGGGCACCTTGAAGGTGTCCAGGACGGTCGCGGTACCCGTGGAGACCTCGACCTCGGTGGGCTTGAGCATGCCGATACGGGCAGCGTCGAGTTCCTCGAGGCACTTGTAGATGACGTCGTAGCAACGGATCTCGACGCCCTCGCGCTCGGCAGCGGAGCGGGCCTTACCGTCGGGACGGACACCAAAGCCGATGATGATGGCGTTGGAGGCGTCGGCCAGAACGACGTCGGTCTCGTTGATGGCACCAACGGCGGAGTGGATCGTGTTGATGCGAACCTCGGACTGATCCATCTTGTCGAGCGAGTCCTGAAGGGCCTCGATGGAACCCTGGACGTCGGCCTTGATGATCAGGTTGAGCTCCTTGACCTCGGCGTCGGCAATGGTCTCGAAGAGGTTCTCGAGCGTGACGTGCTTGACGCGGCTCTGCTCCTCGATACGGGCCTTGAGCGAACGCTCGTCGGCAAGGGCGCGAGCCTCGCGCTCGTCCTCGAACACACGGAACTCGTCACCGGCGTTGGGCACGGACTGCAGGCCCAGGATCTCAACGGCGTCGGAGGGACCGGCCTCGGTGACGGCGCGGCCCTTGGGGTCGAGCATGGCGCGGACGCGGCCGTAGGTGAGGCCGGCGACCAGCGTATCGCCCACGTGCAGGGTACCGCGGGTCACGAGCACAGTAGCGACCGAGCCGCGGCCCTTGTCGAGCTTGGCCTCGAGGACGTTGCCGGAGGCAAAGGTGTCCGGGTTGGCCTTGAGCTCGAGCACATCTGCCTGGAGCAGCACGGTCTCGAGCAGATCGTCGATACCGATCTTCTGCTTGGCCGAGATGTTGACGAACATGTTCTGTCCGCCCCACTCCTCGGGGATGACGCCGTACTCGGTGAGCTCCTGACGCACACGGTCGGGGTTGGCGCCGGGCTTATCGATCTTGTTGACGGCGACAACGATGGGTACGCCGGCGGCCTTGGCGTGGTTGATCGACTCGACCGTCTGGGGCATGACACCGTCGTCGGCAGCCACGATCAGAATGACGATGTCGGTCACCTTGGCGCCACGGGCACGCATAGCCGTAAAGGTGGCGTGACCGGGGGTATCGATGAAGGTGATCTTGCGGTCGTTGATCATGACCTGCGAAGCACCGATGGCCTGCGTAATGCCGCCCGCCTCGCCGGCAGCAACGCCGGTGTGACGGATGGCGTCGAGGAGGCTCGTCTTGCCGTGGTCGACGTGGCCCATGACGGTGACGACCGGTGCGCGCGGCTTAAGGTCGGCGGGATCGTCGTAGAACGAGAAGGTGTTCTCCTCCTCGGGGGTGATGATCTTGATCTGACGACCCAAGTCGTCGGCAACGAGCTCGACGAGGTCGTCGGACATGGACTGCGTCATGGTGAGCGGCGTACCCAGCAGGAACAGGCGCTTGATGATGTCGTTGGCCGGAACGTCGAGCGCCTCGGCGAGCTCCTGGACGGTAACGCCCTGGGAAACCTTGATGGCGTCGAGCTCCTCGGGGTTCACGCCCTGGGCCAATGCCTCCTCAATCTTGCGCTCCTCCTGAGCCTTGGCAGCCTCGCGCTCGCGCTTCTCCTTGCGCTTCTTGCGGCGACCGGTGGACTCACGAGAGGCCTCCTCGACGGCAGCGCGGGCCTCCTCGAGGACCTTCTCGCGGCTGTACTCCTCGGCCTCGCGAGCCATGCGGCTGTAGTGGTCCTCTTCGTTGTTGTGACCGCCCTTGCGCTTCTTGCCCTTGCCCTGCTTATCGGGGTTGGGGAAGTCCATGCCGGCAGCGACGTTGTTGCTGGCGTTGGTGCGATGGCTGTGCGGACGGCTCTCGGAGGCGTTGCGCTCGGAGTTGTTGTCGGAAGCGTTGCGATCGTTACGACGGCCACCGCGGCGGTCGTTGTTGCCGCCACGACGGTTACCGCGCTCGGCGGCGCGCTCGGCCTTGGCCTTGTCCTCGGCGTCCTTCTTCTCCTTGAGCACGGTCTCCTGTGCGGCGATCTGGTCGAGCAGCGAACGGAAGCGCGAACCGGAGTCGGAAGCGGGAATGGCGCGGCGCTGGGCCTCGCGGGCAGCCTCCTCCTTCTCGCGGGCAAGGCGCTCCTGCTCGGCCTTCTTCTTGGCCTCGGCCTCGGCGCGGGCAGCCTCCTCGGCAGCCTGGGCTGCGGCAAACTGCCGGCGCTCCTCCTCGCGGGCCTTCTCGGCGGCGATGCGCTCGCGCTCGGCCTCGGCAGCGCGTGCGGCCTCCTCGGCGGCAGCTGCCTGCTCCTCGGCCTGCTTGGCGGCCTCGACTTCCTGAGCGCGGGCCTCGATCACCGAGGCGAGCTGCTTGCGGACCATGGCGACATAAGCGTCCTCCAAGGTGGAGGAAGCGGACTTAGCGGGAATCTTCATATCGGCGAGATGACCCATCAGTTCCTTGGAGGTCATGCCGAACTCTTTGGCCAGGGTGGACACACGGACTTTTGCCATATGACTTCACCTACCCTTTCTGGCACCTTGGGTGCCTAGAGACTGAACGAGCGTGGGAGATGCGCCGGGACCTGCCCGGCGCGACCGCGCGCTAGATCAGGTCCTCCGCATCATCGAAGGCGTCGGTGTCGTGGACACCGCAGAAACGGGAGCCGGGACGGGCCTGGTTGCGGCACTGGATGCCGTCCTCGGACACGTACTCGCAGCGGCGGACGTCCTCGTCCTCCTCGTCACCGATCAGGTCGGCGGCGGGCTCCTCGTGAACGGGAACGTTCTTGAGGATGTCGGCGGCAAGCGTCTCGGACTTAATGTCGATGTGCCAGCCGGTCAGGCGCGCGGCGAGGCGGGCGTTCTGGCCCTCCTTGCCGATGGCAAGGGACAGCTGGTCGTCGGGCACGATGACGCCGGCGTAGGCCTTCTCCTCGTCGATGAGGACGCGGGTGACCTTGGCAGGCGACAGGGCGTTGGCGACGTAGACGGCAGGATCGGCATCCCACAGGATGACGTCGACGCGCTCGCCACGGAGCTCGCCCACGACAGCGCGAACACGGCTGCCCTTGGGGCCGACGCAGGCACCCACGGGATCCAGACGGTCGTCGAGCGAGTGGACAGCGACCTTGGAACGCTGGCCGGGCTCGCGGGCGATCGACTTGATCTGGACGGTGCCCTCATAGATCTCGGGCACCTCCTGCTCAAACAGACGACGCATGAGCTCGGGGTGGGTACGGGAGATGACAATCGGCGGACGGCTGTGCTCGCCACGAACCGGCTGCAGGTTGGAGTTGGGGTCGCGAACGTCAATGATCACGGCCTTGATATGCTGGTTGTGCAGGTAGCGCTCGCCCATCGGACGCTCGTTGCGCTCGTTCTCGTAACGGCGCTGATCGAAGTGCGGAAGCTCGGCCTCGACGCCTTCGCGAATCTTGACGATCGTGAAGTCCGGCGTGGACTGCAGCACGGTACCGCTGATGAGGTCACCGATGCGGCCGGAGAACTCCTCGTAGATCTGCTCACGGGCGGAGTTACGCACGATAGCGTTGATCTCGGCCTTGGCGTGCTGGGCGGCGATGCGGCTCGTGTTCTTGGGGGTAACGTCGATCTCCTCGAACTCGGTGAAGTTGCCCTCCTCGTCCATGGAATCGTCGATCGGCTCCAGGCGGTAGACGTAGATCTTGCCGGTGGTGCGGTCGATGGTCACCTTGGCGCCCCACTCAAGATGCAGGATCTCGGCATAGCTCTTGGCGAGCGACTGCTCCAGGCGGTCGATCAGGTAGAGCTGGTCGATGTGCTTCTCCTGGCAAAGCTCCATCAGGGCGGACATCATGTCGGATGCTGCCATCTTACTTTCCTTCCTTCGCGGGCTTGAAGTCGTAGGTGGGCTTCAACTTGCACTTTTTAACATCAGAGAAATCGAGGGTGACGGACTCGCCGTCCTCGAGCTCGAGGGTCACGTCGGTCTCGGTCGCAGCGGCAATCTTGCCGGCGTACTTGCGACGGCCCTCAGTGGCGGTGGAGGTGAGCTCACAGTTCTCGCCCACAAAGCGGGCAAAGTCGCACGGGCGGCGCAGCGGGCGCGCCATGCCCGGGCTCGACACCTCAAGCGTATAGCTCGAAGAGATAGGGTCGAGCTCCTCAATCACATCGCCGACCCACTTGGTGTTGGCCGTGACGTCGTTGAGAGACAGGCTCTGACCCTCGGCACCCTCGATACGCACGCGCACGCAGGGGGCCTTGGTGGCGCCCACGAGCTCGACGTCGACGATGTCGACATCGTGCTGGGGAGCGACGGCCTCGAGCGCGTCGATGATCGCCTGCTCGGTCTTGGTCTTGACCATTGCGGCACCTCCATCCATACAAAAAAGAAGCGGGGCCGAAACCCCACTTCTTTCAATTACAACTTCATTTGCAAGCAAACTATACCAATAGCTGCGGAAACGCGCAAGCACAGTACGAATCTGCAGGTCAGCGTGCGCACAGGTTCTCCACAAGAATGGGACAATTGACCGAGGAACCCCATGCGGCGCGCCCTCAACAGTCCCAAAACGGGCCATGCGTCCCAGCGTGCCGACCGAATCGGGCCCTATGGGCATTCCATCCCTGGGCGCACATCGGCCAGACTAGAGCCGAGAGGCATTCTGTAGCGAGAAAGCCTGCCGCACGCATTGACCGCACAACCTTCCAGCATCTCTACGGCAAGGAGGATCCATGGAACGCCTAGGCACCCTCTGCGCGACCGCGCTCGTCGTCGCTGCCTGCTCGTTCGCTCTGACGGGCTGCAACAACATCGAAGGCAAAACCGGAACATGCGAACCGGATCGTGGCAGCACCAAAGCCATCGAGAAAACCGAACCCCCGGTAAGCTTCGACAAAATAGACGAAGACATCGACGATCCCCAGGGCCTAGGTCCCGACCCCCAAGAACAGTTCCCCATCGACCTTGAGGCAGACGAAAACGTCCATGTTACCTGCGTGGGCAAGGACACCGACGGCTACGGAGACGCCGCGCTCGTCTTTACGGTGACCAACAATACCGGTGTCGACATGATGTTTGGCGACGCGGACTCCTATGCCTACGTCAGCGGTAAGGTCTGCGACGTGCGCATGCGCCAGCAGGTCGCAGCGGGCGAGGAAACGCGCGCCATGCTCACCTTTGTGGGCACCTTCGACGACCCCGACTTTGATGTGAACAACGACCTCAACGACATCTACCTCAACATTTGGATGTTCGAAGAGGCAACGGGCAACGTTTACTTTAGGGACCTAGTACACATCCCGTAGAAGACGGTGCGACGCACTGACTAAGCAGGGCATACAACACAAAACGAGGGACGACCCAACCGGACCGTCCCTCGTTTATTGCATGCCAGCTTTACACGCAGCGCTTACTTGACCACCAGGTTGACCAGCTTGCCGGGCACGCAGATGGCCTTGACGACCGTCTTGCCCTCGGTCCACTTGGCGACAGCGACCTCGGCGGCAGCCTGCATCTCCTCGTTGGAGGCATCGCGGGCTACGTCGATGCGGCCACGAACCTTGCCGAGCACCTGCACGACAATCTGCACCGTGTCCTCGATGGACTCGGCCAGGTCGAACTCGGGCCAGGCGGCGGTATAGGCGTTGCCCTCGCAGCCGAGTGCCTCATGCCACAGCTCATCGGCCCAGAACGGGCAGATGGGGGCAAGGACGCTCACGATGTCCTTAGCCACGCCGTAGCACAGGGCCTTGTCGCGCGCGGCACCCTCGGTGGCGTTGAGGTAGGCGCTCGCCGCGTTGACGAGTTCCATGACGGCCGAGATGGCGGTGTTGAACTGGCCGCGATCGAAGTCCTCGGTGCACTTGGCGATGGTCCGGTGACGCTCGCGATAGAGCTTCATCGCAACCTCGTCGAGCGCGGACTTGTCGAAGGCCACGTTGGCGTCGCCGGACTGGACGAGCTGCCACACGATACGCCAGGCGCGCTTGATGAAGCGGTTGGCGCCCTCAACGGCCTTGGGATCCCAGTCGAAGTCCTTCTCGGGCGGGGCGATAAACAGGATCGCCAGACGCATGGTGTCGGCGCCGTAGGGCTCGATGACCGAGCTCGGGGGCACGACGTTGCCCTTGGACTTGGACATGGTGTCGCCGTTCTCGTCCTTGACCATGCCCTGGCACAGCAGGTTGGTGAAGGGCTCGTCCACACTCAGCAGGCCCAGGTCGCGCAGTGCCTTGGTAAAGAAGCGGCTGTAGAGCAGGTGCAGGATGGCGTGCTCGATGCCGCCGATGTAGTTATCGACGGGCATCCAACGGTCGGCGGCTTCGCGGGAGAAGGGCAGCTCGGTGTTGTGCGGGTCGGTATAGCGCAGGTAATACCAGCTGGAGCAGGTAAAGGTGTCCATGGTATCGGTCTCGCGCTTGGCCGGGCGGCCGCAGACCGGGCAGGTGGTCTCGTAGAAGTCCTTGCACTCGGCAAGCGTCTCGCCGGCACCCAGGTCCAGGTTCTCGGGCAGCGTCACCGGCAGCTGATCCTCGGGCACGGGCACGATGCCGCAGTGCTCGCAGTGGATGGCCGGGATGGGGTTGCCCCAATAGCGCTGGCGGCTGATGAGCCAGTCGCGCAGGCGGAACTCGACCTTGCGACGACCGCAGCCCATGGCCTCGAGGTCGGCCACGATGGCAGACTCGCCCTCGGAGTGCTTACCGCCGCGCATGCCGGTGTACTTGCCCGACTGGACCAGCGTGCCCTCGGCAGCGTGGGCGCATTCCCAGTCGACAGTCTCGGCATGGAAGGTATCGATGGTCTCGCCGCTGGCCTCGACGGCAGCGCGATCATCGTCGTCCAGGATGATCGGCACGATCGGCAGATCATACTTGCGGGCAAACTCAAAGTCGCGCTGGTCGCCGCAGGGAACGGCCATGACGGCGCCGGTGCCGTAATCGGCCACGACGTAGTCGGCAACCCACACGGGGACCTTTTCGCCGTTAACGGGGTTCACCACGTAGCGGCCGGTAAAGGCACCGTGCTTCTCGAGAGTGCCCTGGGCACGCTCGACGGCAGAAATGTGCTTGGAGTCCTCAACGATCTTGGTGACGGCCGCCTCGTACTCCGTGCCCTCGACGAGCTCGTGCAGACGGGCGTACTCGGGAGCCAGGACAAAGAAGGAGACGCCAAAAAGGGTATCGGCGCGCGTGGTGAAGACGGTGATCTTGCCCTCGTCGCCCTCGATGGGCTCGCCATCGGCGTCGCACAGGGTAAAGTCGACCTCGGCACCCTCGGAGCGGCCGATCCAATTGGCCTGCATCTGCTTGACGCGCTCGGGCCAGCCAGGGAGCTTCTCAAGGTCATCGAGCAGCTCCTGGGAGTACTCGGTGATCTTGTAGTACCACTGCTCAAGGTCGCGCTTCTCGGGCTCGGTGCCGCAACGCCAGCACTTGCCCTCGGTCACCTGCTCGTTAGCCAAAACGGTCTTGCAGGTGGGGCACCAGTTAACCGGATTCTTCTTACGATAGACCAGGCCCTTTTCCCACATCTTCTCAAAGATCCACTGGCCCCAGCGATAGTAGTCGGGGCTGCAGGTCTTAACGGTGCGATCCAGGTCGTAGGAGAAGCCCATGCGCCTCATCGTGGCGAGCGCCTGGTCCATGTTCTTATACGTCCAGGCGGCAGCCTGCGTGTTGTGCTTGATGGCGGCGTTCTCAGCGGGCAGGCCAAAGGCGTCAAAGCCGATGGGGTGCAGCACGTCAAAGCCGCGCATGCGGGCCTGACGGGCCATGGCATCGCCGATGGTGTAGTTGCGCGCGTGGCCCATGTGTAGGTCGCCCGACGGATACGGGAACATCTCGAGCACATACTTCTTGGGCTTGGTGGCGTCGGTGTCGACGGCAAAGAGGTTCTCGTCGTCCCACGCCTTCATCCACCGGGACTCAATGGCCTGCGCGTCGTAGGCGGGGATCTCATCCTTATGATCTGTGCAATCGCACATATCAGCTCCTTTGTTAGCTGGGTTGGGGCGGGGCGTTCTTACCTTTACTCGCTGCTGCGGACAGTCCTGCTCGCACGAAGAGCACATTAAGTGCTCTTCGGCTCGTGCGGAACTTGCAGCGAGCAAAGATAAGAACGCCCCGCCACATCGTTAACTCGACTGATGATAGCAAATACAACAAGCGAGATGCCTGCGACTTGCAGGCATCTCGCTTTATCTAAATAACGTGGTTGAGGCTCAACCTTTATGTGCAGGTCTTATCTTATCGATACGTTACGCTCTGTTGGGAGTCCTTGACTACGACGTCGTGGGCTCCGCCTTCGACGATCGAGGTCGAGCTTACCAGGGTCAGGCGTGCCTTTTCCTGGAGCTCGGGGATCGAGAGGGCACCGCAGTTGCACATCGTGGACTTGACCTTATAGAGCGTGCCGCCCACGCCGTCCTTGAGGGAGCCGGCGTAGGGAACGTAGGAGTCAACGCCCTCGACAAAGCTGAGCTTCGCGGCGCCGCCCAGGTCGTAGCGCTGCCAGTTGCGGGCGCGCGCAGAGCCCTCGCCCCAGTACTCCTTCATGTACTGGCCATTAACGTTGACGCGCTCGGTCGGGCTCTCGTCAAAGCGGGCGAAGTAGCGGCCCAGCATCATAAAGTCGGCACCCATGGCAAGGGCGAGCGTCATGTGGTAGTCGTAGACGATACCGCCGTCGGAGCACACGGGCACGTAGACGCCGGTCTCCTCGTAGTACTCGTCGCGAGCGCGGCAGACATCGATCAGCGCGGTGGCCTGACCACGGCCGATACCCTTGGTCTCGCGGGTAATGCAGATGGAGCCGCCGCCGATACCGACCTTGATGAAGTCGGCACCGCAGTCGGCCAAAAAGCGGAAGCCCTCGGCGTCGACGACGTTACCGGCACCGACCTTGACGTCCTCGCCGTAGTTAGCGCGGATCCACTCGATGGTGCGCTTCTGCCACTCGCTGAAGCCCTCGGAAGAGTCAATGCACAGGACGTCGGCACCGGCCTCGATAAGCAGCGGCACGCGCTCGGCATAGTCGCGGGTGTTGATGCCGGCGCCGACCATGTAGCGCTTATCGCCGTCGAGCAGCTCGTTGGGGTTAGTCTTGTGGCTGTCGTAGTCCTTGCGGAAAACGATGCCCATCAGGTGATCGTAGTCGTCGACGATGGGCAGGGCGTTGAGCTTGTTATCCCAGATGACGTCGTTGGCAACCTTGAGGCTGATGTTCTTGTCGCCCACGATGAGCTGCTCACGCGGGGTCATGAACTCGGAAACCTTCTTCTGGTGGTCATCGCGGCTGGGGCGATAGTCACGGCTGGTGACGATACCCAGGAGCTTGCCCTTGGGAGTGCCGTCGTCGGTGACCGGCATGGTGGAGTGGCCGGTCTTCTCCTTGAGCTCGATGACCTGCTCCATGGTCATGTCGGGGGTCAGCGTGGAATCGGACTGAACAAAGCCGGCCTTGTGATCCTTAACGGCCTTGACCATAGCAGCCTCGGACTCGGGGGTCTGAGAACCGTAAATGAAGGACAGGCCACCCTCGGTAGCGAGCGCGACACCCATGTCGACGCCCGAGACGGACTGCATGATGGCGGAAACCATGGGGATGTTCAGGGTGATTGCCGGCTTCTCACCGCGCTTGAAGCGGGTTAGCGGCGTCTTAAGAGAGACGTTGTTGGGGATGCACTGCGAGGACGAGTAACCAGGGACCAGCAGATACTCCGAAAACGTGTGGGACTCACCGGGAAAGAACGTAGCCATGTTTCTCCTTTTTCCATGCGACCGGTCGGCTGCAGGCCTCGTAGGACCCAGCCCAACCTTGGGCGCCCAATACTGGGGAAGTATCTTAACGCACTTTGACTGCTACAATGCATGGTTTAGAAAGAGCACACGAGGGTTTGACGCAGGCTTTGCGTTTGCCCAGCAAACACTTTAGCGGGGAGACGTGGAGCGTATGAAGTACAAGACGACGGCAAAGTTGGTCATTCAAGCGTGCGACAAGGATTTGCCGGGCGTGTTCGGCCATGGCTGCGTCTTGCTGCTGCAGGGTATTGCCCGGGAGCACTCACTCAACCGCGCCGCCAAAAGCATGGGCATGGCGTATTCTAAGGCCTGGCGCATCGTGAACGAGGCCGAAGGGCAGCTGGGATGCAAACTCATCGAGCGCGACGGCGCCCGCGGATCCACGCTCACGCCCTCCGGCGAGCGAGCCATAGCGGTGTACGAGGAGCTGCAGGCCGACATCAACCAAGTAATTGCCGCAAAGGCCAACGACCTCATCGCCAGCATCAACGCAGGATAGTCCTTTTGGGACTGAATTGTTGTCCAGCGCGCCCTCGGATTGAGGCTCGCGCCACAAAATGGGCCCATCTACTACGTTTAGTTGAATACCCTAGACCATACCGGGCATTATGAAAATAAAACCGCTGGTAGACAGCTTGGCGATTTTCAAAATAAGCGGGTATGGTCGACCCCTACGGCTTAAACGTAGTAAATAGGCCGTTTTCGTGGCACAGACCCCGATTAGCTACTTGCGGAGGGCGTTGTCTAGGGTGGCGGCCACGATCAGGGGGTTGTCGGTGCCGACGAAGAGGCGGATGGTGCACCCCTGCTTGCCGCGTGGAGCCGAAAGGCGCGTCGTTGCGCCGCCGGCCGGCGATGTACGAAACTCCCCCGGCAAAGCATCGAACAAATCGCCCGCACTGCGCTCGATAAGGTCAAACTCAACTGCCGGACCAAAGCCGTGCTCGAGGATTCCAGTTGCAACCGCATGGTCGGGATGCGAGCTCAGTCCGGGATAGCGCACGGCGTGCACCATCTCATTGACAGCCAAGTACTCGGCCAGCGCACGTGCGCGGTCGAAATGTGCCTGCATGCGGGCATCGAGCGAGTCCAGCCCACACTCCAGCACGTCGGCCTCCTCGGTAGAAAGGTCGAGCGCCGACGCACCGCAGCCCGCAAACAACGCGTGCACGCATTCAGCCGCGGCATCCACGCGATGGCGCTTGAGCTGCGAGCGCGCCACCGAAGCGGCAACCAGCTTGCGCGGAGCCTTACCGGCGCATACGCGATCGAGCGCCTCGAGCGACAGCGCAGCGCCCAGCCGCAACGGATCGCAGCCAAAGACGCATGCCACGGTGTTGTCCACAACCAGCAGCGCATGGGCCTCACGCGCCGCCCGACCCAGCGTACGCAGATCGGGCACACGCAGACCAAACCCGCCGATGGAGTTGACGAACCACCACAGGTGCGGCCCCTCGGCATCAAACGAAGCATCAAAGCCCTCGGACGTAGCAGCAAACGCCGCAGCCGCGGGCTCCCCCACCAGCGCAACATCGCAGCCATCAAAGCCGCAGGCAAACACATCGGCAAAGTCGTCCGCAAAGGCCACCAAGCGATCGCCGGGCCGCACAATCCCCAGCATCGACAGCGCCGCCGGCACATGCGAGGCCGAGACAAGACGCGCCTCACGCGCACCGGCCCTCAAAGCCCAAGCCTCTTCTAGCTGCTGTACATCCACACGGCACCGTCCCTTCAAAACAAAAACCCACGATGCGGGTGTTTCCCGCATCGTGGGCAACGGCTGCAGTATAGCGCCGATATGCGGCGAATCGCTAGATGTTGAGCGCGTGGTAGGTCACGCTCGCGCCGACGGCGTCAACGGTCACGCCATAGGCCTCGGGATAGATGCGCGTCGAAAACACGAGCGCGCCATCGTTTACAAACACCTCAACCGAAGAAGCGTCGCCGACGATGCGTACGTTTCGAACCTCGTCGACCGGTTCCCAACGCACCGCGCGACCGCAGCCGGCCGCCGTACGGGCCTCGTCGGTAAAGCGCATCTCAAAGCGCGCGGGCAGTTCACCCTCGGCGGGCACAAACGCCAGCTTCAGCTCGCCATCAACGGTCGCACTAAAAGCGCCGTCGACACCGGCAACAATAACGTCAAAGCAGGTATCGCCGGCAACCTCCAACGAGCCCTCCCCCACACGCACCGAGGCATAATGGTGCTCGATCTCGCGCGCCGGCTGCTGCAGTACCACGCCGCCAGCACCGACCGTAAGCTCACGCGGCACCGTCATGCAGTGCTGCCAGCCGCACGCCACGGTGGGGTCGTTGCCATAGGTCGGCTCATCGGGCATGCCCATCCAGCCGATTAGAATATGGCGACCGTCCTCGGCCGTGAACTCCTGCGGCGCATAGAAGTCAAAACCTGCGTCCCACAGGCGGAACTCGCCCAGATCATAAGCGTCCTTGCCAGCCGTAATGTCACCCGTAACGGGCATGTAGCCCGCTGCATACACATTGCCGCGGTCCCAACGACCGCTCTCGAGCCCTTGGGGAGAGAAGGACAGCCACTTCGCCGGTGCACCGCCTTTCGCATCGAGCTCGATATAGCTGGGGCACTCCCACATAAAGCCAAAGCGCTCGAGCGTAGACACGCGATTCTCGAGCTCCCAACTAAGCATGTCAGCCGAGCCGTACACCAAGATCTCGCCCACATCGCGACCGGCACCCTCGCCATGCATGGCGCAAAAACGGCTCTCGACATGCGGACCGTCGACGCGACGACGCGCGCCCAGCACCATGTGATAACGCCCGTCCACGTCACGCCACACCTTGGGGTCGCGCACATGGCAGGTCAAATCCTCGGGATAATCCTCGGAAGTCAGCACCACACGCTTGGCGCCGAACGCCTGGCCGTCGGTGCTCTCCACATAGACGGTATCGGCTCGTCGACCGGTATTGACGTAATCGTACGTGCCGTCCGCATCGGAAAGCTTAACGTTGCCCGTATAAAGTACGCGAATGCGACCGTCTTCGGCAAGCGCGGAGCCCGAATACACACCGTGACAATCGAACGACTCGTCGGGCAGCAGCGGGGCGCCAACGTAATCCCACGTCATAAGGTCGCGACTCGTCGCATGGCCCCAGACCTTAACGCCACCCTCGACATCAAAGGGCGCATATTGAAAATAAGCGTGGAACACGCCGCCCGCTTGGCAAAGACCGTTGGGGTCGTTGAGCCAACCCGCCGGCGGCATAATATGGAAGTGTTGGCCATACGCGCCATGACCACACTCAGAGGCGGCAGCATCAACCGCGGCAACCAACTTTGCAAGGTCGCGACCAAGTGCATTAGACATATCAAAGTCCTAACGGATCGAAAGTAACAAGGCACCAGAGATCGGCACCGGATACGGGAAACGCCCGCGAGCATACAACCCGCGGGCATCCCCTCAATCAAAAGCTCTTACGCCTGCTCGGAAGCCTTGGGCTCATCCTTGTACAGGACAAACGAGACGGCAAAGGAAACCAGCGCGGCAACCGCAAACATGATCGCATACTGCACGGGCTGGGCCAGGCACAGCAGGATACCGAAGATACCGGTAACGCCCGTGCCGGAGGCAGCCAGCGAAGTAAGCGCGCAGACCAGGGCACCGCAACCACCGCCGATGCAGCCGGCGATGAAGGGCTTAAAGAAGCGCAGGTTCACACCAAAGATGGCAGGCTCGGTAATACCCATGAAGGCGGACAGGGCCGAAGGAAGCGCCAGGCCCTTGATCTTGGCATCGCGGGTCTTAAAGGCAACGGCGAGTGCGGCACCACCCTGGGCGATGTTAGCGGCACTGGCGATGGGCAGCCAATAGGTTACGCCGTACTGGGCGAGCTGACCCAGGTCGATGGCGGTGTACATCTGGTGGATACCGGTAACGACCGTGGGGGCATAGAACAGGCCGACGATAAAGGAACCGATACCAAAGGGCAGGGTGAGCAGGGCCTGAATCAGACCGAGGATGGCGTTCTCGGCCCACACGAAGATGGGACCGACGGCAACGAAGGTCACGAGCACGGTAACGAACACCGAGACGAGCGGGGTCACAAAGAGGTCGAACATCTCGGGGACAACCTTGTGGAGACGCTTCTCGAGGAAGGCGAGTATGGCGCAGGCGATAACGATGGGGATAACGTGGCCCTGATAACCGACCCACTCAAAGCTGTACACGCCGGGAATGACGGTGACCATGGTCTGCACGCCCTCGGAGGCAACCGTGTAGGCGCTCTGCAGCGAGGAGTTGATGAACGCACCTCCGACGACGGCGCCCAAATACGGGTTAGCGCCAAAGGCCTTAGCCGCGGAGTAGCCGATCAGGATCTGCAGAATGCCAAAGGACGTGCCCGAGACCAGGTCGGCGATCTTGTAGATAAAGTTATTGGTGTCGAGCGCGATAAAACCGTTGGAGGCCATAAAGTTGAGCGCGCTCATGATTCCCAGCAGCAGGCCCGAAGCCACGATGGCGGGGATGATGGGGACAAAAACGTCGCCGAGCACCTTAATGGCACGCATAAAGATGTTCTGCTGCTGTGCCGCGGCCTCCTTAACCTCGGCTTTGGTGGCAGCCTCGACGCCGCTAAGCGCGATGAACTCTTCGTAGACCTTGTTGACGGTGCCAGTGCCAAAAATAATCTGGAGCTGGCCTTGGGCCTCAAAGACGCCCTTGGCGCCGTCGATATTCTCGATGGCCTCCTTGTCAACCTTGGCGTTATCGGCAATCACCAGGCGCAGACGCGTGGCGCAGTGTGCGGCCGAAACAACGTTGTCGGCGCCACCGACGTTGTCGAGCACCTCTTGGGCTGATTTGCGGTAGTCCATGACTTCCCTTTCCTCCAACGGGCGCATCTGCACCCGGCCATCTTTGACACTTACACTGTAATCGTTTTCAGTTATATATAGCTGTAATCGTTTTCATTAGCGGTAAACGGTAGATATTTGACGGTGAAAGGTGGTTTTGAGCCAAAAAACAGGGAATCAAAGGCCGGCAGACATGCCCAAAGCCTAGACATTCATCAGCTGATGTCCGAGCTTGAGCGTCTTGAGGCCGCTCTCCCCCTCCACGCCATCGAGCGTGTTGAGCAACATATTGGTCGCCTCGACGCCACTGGTCAGGTAACCGTAATGCACGGTGGGAATGCCGCCCGTCAGCGCGCGCAAAAATGCGTTGTCGCCAAAACCGCTCACGCGACGCACGCCCTCGCCCATGCCGCGCGCCTCGTCAAGAGCGCGCAGGGCGCCGGCCGCCATAGTGTCGGTCGCGCACGCGATAAACGAAACATCCGGCACTTCGCCCAGCAGCTCGCGCGACGCACGATAGCCGGAATCGAGGGTAAAGGACCCGCAGCGAATCAAATCGGGATCGAGCACAACGCCCGCGGCGCCCAGACCAGCTTCAAAACCACGACGACGGTCGTAACCGGCGGCACGGTCTTCCTCGGTAACACCGATATAGGCAATCTTGCCCTCAACATGCGTCGCAAGCGCCTGGCCCAGCTCAAAGGCAGCCTCGTAATCGTCATGGTAGACGCAAGCCGCGCCCTCGACGTTTTGGCCGATCAGCACAATGGGTACACGGCAAGACGCAATGGCCGCACGGTGCTCATCGGTAATCATGGTTGCCACGAGCACGATGCCATCGACCGGGTGGTTCTGGAACAAGTCGAGATACTCGAGCTCGCGCTCGGCCACGTTGTCAGTATTCGCGAGCAGCATCTGGTACCCGCGGCGACCGAGCACCTGACCGATACCCGCAGTAATGCGGCTCACGGATTCCGAGTTGATCTTGGGCACGATGACGCCGATGAGCTTGGTGGAGCCGGTGCGCAGCGCGCGGGCCTGGTTGGACCGCACGTATCCGGTCAGCTCAATCGCCTGCTTAATGCGCTCGGCCTTGTCCGCCGAGATATATCCACCGTTGAGGTAGCGCGAGACGGCGGCGCTCGAAACGCCCGCTAGCTCGGCCACATCTTTCATCTTTACCACGAGCACCCCTTTATCTTGCAATCGTTTGCACCATCATACCCAGCCCAAGTCGGCATAATAAATCAATTTAAACCGAACCAAATATGCCCATCCTGGTCGAGCATACGCCAGCGAACGGGCAGCTGCCGTGGCGAGGTGCCACAAAAGAGGAGCGACGCGTACTTTATGTACGCGAGCGACGGTTTGAGCGGCAGATCGCCCGGCAGATGCCCGCGCAGCGTCGAGCGGTCCGGCGTTCGTTAGAACGCCGGAACCAAACTAGCCGTGATATTCGCCGTTGTACTGGATGAGCGTCAGGTCCTCAACGCCGTCGAGCGCGCGAATCGCATCGGCATACGGCATATCCACGCCGTCCGAGAACACCTCGACGGCCATCTCGACCTTGTCACCGCGCATCGTCTTAGATTTGACGGTGAACTTGGTACGCCCAAACGCGCGCACGATATCGTCGCCGGTGGTCTGGCCCGTGTAGTGGATGACCATCATGTACACACGCGCCTTGTCCTGGTGGCTCGCAAAGCCGGCGATCATCACCACGATCACCGCTGCCGTGAGCCCCACGAGCGCATACATGCCGGCGCCGGCCGTAATACCCGTCGTAATGGCCCAAAACAGATACAGCAGGTCGAGCGGGTCCTTGACCGCCGTACGGTAACGAACGATGGACAGAGCACCGACCATACCGAGCGAGATGACCACGTTCGTCGAGATCGCGAGCGTAACCATGCAGGTAAGCACGCACATGCCCACAAGCGTCACGGCAAAACTGCGCGAATACACCACGCCGGTAAAAAAGCGCTTGTACACGTAATAGATCAGGATGCCCATGGCGAGCGCCACGAGCAGCGACAGGCCGATCTTGGCAGGGTCGACCTGGCCAAACGCCTCCAAGACGGAGTTCTTAAAAAAGTCCCTGGTGCTCATGGTCTAAATATCCCCTCGGTTCTCAAAATCCGATTCCCAGTAATTAAATCCGCGCAGGTAGGCGGTCTTTTCGTAACACAGGCAGTACTTGGAGACCGCCGTGAGCTCGGCCGCGCCCGGCGGCACCATATCGCGCACCAGCTGCGGGCAAAACTCCGTAAACTTGACCTCCATCACCAGCTTGCCGGGCTCCAGGACCGGCAGCGCGGGCAGCGTCGCGTCAAAGATGTCGAAGCTTCCCACCGCGGCACGCACGTTGCTATCAAAGGTAATGCGCACGGTGCCCTCGTCCATCACCCACGGCTCGCGCTCGTAGTCCACGATGGTCCGCGGGCGCATCATGTTGCAGATGCACTCGATGTAGAACTCGCGACAGAGGGGATAGGGGCTCCTCAGCAAAAAGTCGTAGTCTCCGGCCAGAATCTGTTCAAACTCGCCGCGCGTGAGCGGCGCGTCCTCCTTGTAGATCCAGCTACCGTACTTCTTTTTACGCTCGAGCTTAATCACCTTGTCGCTGCCGTTATAGATGCGCACGCGATACTTTTTGCGCATAAGAATGCCGGCGTCTTTTTCTTCGTAGGCCGAGTTGCAGTAGTCGTCAAAGTACAGGCTGCGAATGGTATAGCCGCCCGCCTGCGCATGCTTGTCTAGCTTGAAAACCGGCGCCATGCGGCAGGCCAGCGCGGCGTGCTCACCCTCGTTAATGAGATATTTGAGCTCGTGGCGGTAACGCTCCTGCGTGGCACGCACAGGCGGAGCCGCCAAGCGCTCAAGCAGCGCGCTAGCCTTCCTCATACGTGTCCTCCACGACCTTACCGCCGTCTTGCACGTAAAAACACTTCATGCCGTAGTGCTTGCCGTCGTCGGTCACATAGTAGTCAAACGCATCTTGCGTATAGCCGTCTGAGTTGGTGGCGCGCACGCGCACAAAATACTGGCCGGCATCGGGCGCATCGCAGGTCACTTCGGGCAGCAGCACGTCCTCGGCCTTAAAAAGCACGTCGCTTATGGCATAGTCGCGCGCCAGCTCCACGGTATAGCGAATGTCACGCGCCTTAAAGTCGTAGGACGCATCCCAGTTAATGCGCAGCTTACCGTTATCGATCTGCGGCACGCCAATGTAGAACGGCATGGGCTTTTTATAGCTCTCGCAGTAGCTCTTATAGTTCTCCTCGATCTCGGAGGGAATCGCCGCGGCGATCTGCTCGTATTGGTCCTTGGTGACAGGCAGATTGTCGATATCGGGCGAGGCAAAAACCAGGGATTCGGTAACCTCGCGATAATGTTTGATCATCTTGGCAAGACGTGCCTCGGTCATATACGAGCGCAGGTCCTTTACGGCGCGGTCGAGCTCGCTGCGGAACGATTTGCTACGCATTGCACGATTGAATAGCACGTTGCCCCAGTAGTTGCTTACGCCGCGCTCCCAGCTCGCATAGTCCGAAAAGCCGGTCAGAGACAGCTCCAGCTTGCGCAGCATGCCGTCGTTGTCCCAATCGAGGATGTACCACGTATTGGAATTGAGCGGGCTATACAGATAGCAGTTACGGTTCTGCGTATCGCAGTTGCCCGTCAGGAGCTGAAACGCCAGCCAATAGACCAGGTTCTCGGTATCAAAGTAGGTGTCGAGCACATCGTCGATCTTTTGCGTATCGTCGTTGAGCGCCTCGAGCATCTCGATAAGCTTGGTGTGGTCCGAGTCTCCCTTGATCTCGAGCATGCCCTCAAAGTTTGCCTGGTTGTAGTCTGGGTCGTCGGCAAGTTTAATGGTGTCCTCGTAGCGGCGGAAATCGAAGCTGTTCACCTTGTACAGGTGCCCGCTCTTATCCAGGCCATGTGCCTTGAGCGCCGTCTTGTTGAGCTGCTCCACCTGCGTAAACAGGCCGTAGTCCTCAAAGGTATCGTTGGACTTTTCGGTCTGATCGCACACCCAAAGATGCACAAACTGCGTGCGCAGGCCCATCATCTGGGGGATTCCGCGGATAAGGTCGTAGGCCATCTTGTTGCGAAAACGCATACCCTCGCCCATGTGCTTGTTGAGCGCAATCGCGCGCTGCTGGCGCCAGGTACCCTTGCCCTTTTTGAGCTCCACCTTGTAATTCTTTTGCGAGTTCATGCTCGATGTCTGACCGCGCACCTGCACGGTAGCGTTGGGCGCTTCCTCGCCATAGCCAACCTCGCCGGCCGCCGGGCCGTCTTCGTCGCCCGCCTGCAAAAGGCCCATTACCTGATAGCGCGTCACGCCCATGTCGGCATAGTCATACACCGAGTACGTATTGATCTCGGCCCAGCTGTGGTCGGTGTTCTCGGAGCTGTTGCCGCGCGAGACCGTCAGGTACATGGTCACAATGCCCGAGTCGTCGTAGACCTCGTACAGCTCGTCTTTATCGCGTAGGTGCTTGGTAGCGTCCGAGGACTCGGCCTTTTTAATCTTGTCCTGCTTTTTGACCTTTTTGGTCGAGGATTCGTCCTGAGATGAGCAGCCCGAAAGCAGCAGCGCGCCGGCAGCCGCCTCGATCAGGCAGCGGCGAGACATCAACTTATCGATCATCAGAACCTCCCCAATGGTTGCGATACACGCGAACTACTGCGCGCTGAAACGCGCCGTGCGGCACGCCCTTGCGGCGGCACTCCTCATAGCGCTGCTCGGCACGGTCGAGCAAGCGGCCCAGCTGTGTAAAGCGACCCGTTTTGTCGGTCGCCACAATGGGCTGCTGGCTCAGGATACGATACGGCAAGTTGGCGGTATAGGTATCGAGCCGCAGCAGGGCCACGATAAAAAACACCACCGCACCCAACAAAAAGCCAAAGCCGTAAAACTGCTGCGGCAAAAGCAACGACACGGCGGTCGCCAACCCTGCCACACCGGCAAACAGGCCCGAGGCCAGAACGGCTCCCTTGTAGTCGGTAAAGTACAGCAAGATAAGCAGGATCGTGTTGCCCACGGCATACAGGCCGTAGCCTACGCATAACGTGCGAAAATACCCGTGCATAAGATTGTTAAAGCCCAGCGGCAGGGCCGAGAGCACTGTGGTCTCGAGCGAAATGACCGCCGCCGTCACAAACAGCTGCTTGAGCGCGCAAAAGCGCAGTTCGCTGTTGAGCGTGGAGAGCATCTCCTCCTCGGCCACCACAATATCGCCCACCACGCCGCCGTCGTTAAAAAGGCTGTAGTAGTCACGGTAGCGCGGATAGAAATTGACCTCGACCGACACCACAAAGTTGACGGTCGTGACGAGTGTGGTCAAAAACGCAATGAGTGCCGGCACGTCATGGTAAGGAGCCCCGTAAAACAGGCCTTTGATCTGCACGCCAATAGGGCCCGCCCAGATAATAACCAGGTGTGCGAAAAGCCCCAAGTTGGTAAACAGCCCCGTAAGCGCAAGCGGCATAAATTGGTCGAGCCAGCGCAAAAAACGCCAGGGACTCCGGTCACTCCGTGGAAAATACCGGTACAGCAGCACCACGTCCCAAGCGAGCATCACGCCGTAGCCCAGAGCGATTGACGCCAGCAGGCCCTCGACCGGCGGCAGTCCCAGCGCCAGCGCGGCCAGAGCGCACAGGCACGCCACGCCAATGGCAGCCGCAAAGCTGCACAGGATACCGCGGTAATCCTTGATGGCCGTGAGGTAACTCATGCCGTTCCAGTTGACGATCATAATGTTGAACAGCCACAGGCATAGCAGCCCCTGCAGCAGCGTGGCGCCCGAGAACAGCAAAAAAACGCCGTAGAGCACCGTGCCCGCAACGAGCATGACAGCATTGGAGCCCCAAAACGAAGGCAGTATCTCATCCTCGCGCTCGGCAAACAACATATCAGCCAAAAAGCGCGTGACCGGCATGGAGAAAAAGCTCGTGAGCGCAAGCGAGGCCAGCAGTGTGTAGGTCACCATGCACACCAGCAGATCCTGGTTGGCACGGCCCACACCCCACAGACCGCACAGCACCAAAATACCCACCTGCAGCAGCACACCCAGCAGCATGGGGCCCGTGCATACGATGCCGGCGTAGCCGTAAGCGCGCATCGTGGCAAACAGGCCCTTGCGCCTAAACAGGCGCTTGAGCTCAAAACCAATTCCGGCCACCGGCTACTCCCCCTCTCTGGGCAGGTTAAACGCACACGCCGTCTCGTCGTACAGCGCGCGATAGTTGGCGAGCATCTGCTCGTGCAAAAAGTACGTGGCAACGCGACGCTGCCCGCGCTCCCCCATCTCAATGCGACGGGCGCGGCTCACGCACATGCGCTCCATGGCATCGGCCAAGCCCTTGCGATACATGGGCGGCGTCACAAAACCCGCCACGCCAAAGTCGTCGCCCGGGGCGCCTTCGAGCAGCTCGCGACAGCAGCCCACCTCGGTCGTCACGCAGGGACGGCGCGCTGCAAGCGACTCCAGCACGCTGAGTGGCTGGCCCTCGGAGATGCTCGTCAAAATGGTAAAGTCGAGCTTTTCCATGTACTCGACCACGTTGACGCGGCCGGTAAAGATCAGGTCGCGCACGCCCAGGGTATCGACCAGCGCGTGGCACTCAGCGCCGTACTCCTCGTCGTCCACGCCGCCCATAACGTGCAGGCGCACCTTGGGCAGGCGCTCGTGCAGCTCAAAGAACGCATAGATCATGGTCTTGACGTCCTTGATGGGCGCCAGGCGCACCACCGCGCCAATGTCCACCCAGCCGTCATCGGGCTTTAAGGGAATGTCCTTAAAGCGGTCGAACTGGATGCCGTTGGGGATGACCAGGCATTTGTCCGCATCGCAGCCCATATCGATCTGCGTCTTGCGGGCGTTATGGAACAAACTGGTCACGCGGAAGGCGCGACGGTAGATCTCCTCCGAAAGCAGGTAGAAAAAGCGGATCCAGCGGTCCTTAAACGACGGCACCACCCAGTCAGCGCGAATGATCTCTTCCTCGCGTTCGCGAGTATAGATGCCATGCTCGGTCAGCAGCACCGGCGCATGGTGAACGCTTGAGCCCAGGCAGGCGAGCAGGCCACCGTAGCCGGTCGAGATGGCGTGGTACACATCGGCCACCGGCACCTCGCTGCCCAGAAGGTAGAGCACGGGCAGCAGCATGGAGCGCATGGTGTGGAATGCATCGGCAAAGGGCGTGTATGGGTACTCGGCCAGGCACACGTCGCGAAAGATATCCATAAAGGCGCGACTCTGCAAAAACGAGAGCGGATGCACGCGACGGCGCTGGAAGATATCGAATAGCACGTCCCAGTCCGGATTGGAGAGCGACACCAGGCGGCGCAGCGCCTCGCGCTCGCGGGCGTTAAAGTCGGCCTCTTCTTGCTCGCCCGATAGGCGCAGGGCGTCGTCCAGAAACACCTCGTGCACCTCGACCACGTTGCCGGGCAGCTCGTAGACAAACTTGCCGCGGTCGACAGCATGCGCGCCAATCACCCACAGCACAAACTCGTGCTCGGGCATGGCCTGTATGTAGCCGTGCATCCAGGTGGACACGCCGCCGTGCACATAGGGGTAGCAACCCTCGAGTACCAAGCAGATTCTCATTTGTCGCCACCCTCCTTGCGTGCAATGGTCACCGTCTTGTCCGTGGCTTTGACCAGGTACAGGTCGCCCGTCAGATGCGTAATCTCGCCACCCGTGACTGCACCGGGCTCACCGTTGTTGGCGCGGAACATGAGCCACGCCTCGTCGTGGAAATTGCCCAGGCTGAGCGTCCAGGCATCCGCACTTGTATCCACGCTCACCGTCACGGACGAAAAGCGCTGGATGGCGCCCGAGCATTCCGAACCGGTCTGGCGCCGCAGGTCGGGCGCAGACTTGGTAAGCCACTCCAGGTAGTTGGTCAGACCGCCCTTGTAGACCTCCCAGCCCTCCTTGGCGCCGCGATCGGGATCGAGCAGATCATCCGGGTGCATAAAGTGCGTACTCACGTAGTGCATGTTGAGCTCGGACACGGCTGCCAGACGCATATAGGAATCGTTGACCATGCCGCCCGAGACAATACGTGGCTGCTCCACAATGCCATCGCTCGCCACGCCAAACTCCTGCACATGGGGCAAGACGGTGCCATCCTCAAAATACGTACTGGCGATGGTCTTAATGCGCGGAACGTCGGTGCCAATAAGCTTGCGCGCACGGGCCGAAAGGATATTCGACGGTGGCACATAGACCGAGCCGTGCGCGTTGGGCAGCACCTCGTCCTGAAAGGCGATGAGCTCGTTGAGCGACGCGACGAGCGTTTCCTCGTTCTTCCACGTCTTGTAGTCGTACAGCTTGCCATAGTCGGTATCCCAGAGCGCCAGAGGCTGATGGTTGTAGCCGTGAAAGCCCAGCTCTCCGCCCATCTGCAGCAGCATGCCGCCAAAGTAGCGGAACTGCGTGGTATCGGCCTGGCGCGCGGGCTCGGTCTGGTTGACCGCGTCCTCGTAGTTTTCGATCATCACGCCGGTAAAGCGAATGCCATATTTTTGCGCGAGCTTTTGCAGATCGGGCCACCAAACCTTGGTGTAAAAATCGGCAATGGAAAGCCCGTAGTCGCGCTTGATGTAGGTGCCATCGCCCGAGGGCACGGGGCTGGGAAAGTCGTCTAGGTAGAAAACGGCGCTGTTGATGACCGGATAGGCCGTGGCATCGCCCAGCAGGCTGATCGCCGCGGCGTAAAAACCGCGCATAACCTTGTCATAGATACCGATATTGCATACCACGGTGCGCCCGCTACCGCAGTCATTCGACCAAATGAGCGGGGCGCCCGCATCGCCGGTCTTAGCCCACACACGAGCCGTCTCGCGCAGCGAAACCGAAAGCGACGAATCGAAGGGGTCCGAGAGCTCGTAGCGCTCTCCCCCGCCCAGCATAAAGTCCTCGCTCGGCACAATGCTTTCGGCTTTTACATAGTCATATCCGGCCGATTCAATGCCAAGCTTGGGGGCAATTACTTGCAGATAGCTCGAGTTATCCGGAGGCATGGCGAGCATAAGCGAACCACCGGCACTCACCCAACTCATAATGTCACTCAGGTGCGTACCGAGCCCATCGAGCGACGGCATGAGCAAAATCACGCGATCGAAGGAGGTCAGCGAGGGAATGGCATCCACGCCGTCCAGGGCAAGGTCCACGTCGCGGTGCGCGATCTTCATGTCGAGCAGGATCTGGTCAAACTGCTCCTTTACGTCCTCGACGCCAGCTTGGTCGGAATCGGTAATGACCAGGCACGTGGGCTTTTGGCCAAATATTGCGGAGGAAGCCGGCACCGCATCGTTGGCGGCAAGCATCCCCAGCTTATGCTGGCCCGCACTGTACTGCACGCCGGCGCGCTCCACCAGCAGCACGGCCGCCATGGCAATAAAGACCGCCCACACCACAAGCAGCCCCATCCAGCGAAAATGGCCCGCACGGTCGCGGATATGCTGCACCACGCTCATCGGGCCTCCTCTCCGTTGCGCCAAAACGCCAGTTCCTCGCGGTTGGCGGCGCTCAAGTATACATGCTGTTTGTCAATCGCATCGATCACGCGGTGGACCTCGTCACCGTCGCGGCGCATCACCGCCAGGCGCAGGCAAAGCATCCAAACCTCCTGCTCCTCGGGCACGTCGAGCACCAGCTGGTCGGTCACGGCCTGCGCCTCGTCGATCTGTCCGACATCGGCCAGCGCCGTCGCGTATCGAATGCGAAGCTCAAGGGTGTCCTCGCGCTCGCAGCGACGCGCAAGCAAGCGCGCGTACTGTTGGCGTTGAATCTGAGCCACGCGCCCCTCAGCCAAGCCCGAGCCCAAGTATTCACCAAGAAAATCGCAGTATTCGTTGAGGTTTTGCGCGCTCGGGTCCGTCTTAAAGGCACGCTCCAGCTGCTGCAGTTTAAGGTCGGACTCCTTGGAGATCTGCGCCACCGCCGTCGCGGCATAGTGAGCCACCTCAACGTCGTCGTTAAGCTTAGCCGCCTGCAGCTGCGCCAGGTACGCGTCGGGCTCCTCGGTGAGCATGGAGAGCATTAGGCGGCGCCGGTCTGCCGGGTCGTTGACGATGAGCGCCTCCTCGAGCGGGATCACGCCTGCATCGGCATCACGTTCGTGCACTAAGATGCTGCGATGCAGGTCGTCGTTGAAGCGCAGCGACTCCAGCGCAGACTCATTCAGTCCCTCGCCAAACACCGCGCTGCAGACCGATAGCAGAACCACCAGCAACGGGCCCCACAGCGGCACCAGCACTATCACAGGCAGCATGTGCCCGCGCACCGGCAGCAGGCCCAACTTCATGAGCGTCCACAGCACCAGGCAAACCAGCGCATGAATCAGCAGCAAGACGGCAGCAACGACAAGCGAGATCAAGCGGCACCCCCCTCACCGTCACCGGTGTAAGAGATGTGCTGCAACAGCGCCACGATATCCTCGCCGTCGACGGGCTCCACCTCAATCTGCTTTTCGCTCAGGCGCTCGCGGATAAAGGGCAGATCGCATGCCTTTGCCTGGCGCATAAGCAGGTAGAGCACGTCGCCGTCGATCAGGCCCGCCGCATCGCTCTCGCGGATCGCCGACCCAATCGCGCCCACCAGCTCGCCGATAGGCTCCATGCCTGGTACCACGCGCAGGAGCAAAAAACTCCCCATCTTGCCATCTGCCAGCGCCTGCTCGGCCGCGAGCTCTTGGCCAAAGGCAGCCTGCTTGAGCACGCAAGTGCCGTCAACGCAGCGTTTATCCTGTGCCACCGCCTCATAGTCAAAGGCACGGCCCAGCGCGCTTTCGACCAGGCCACACAAGATGCGGAACAGGTTTTGGTAATAGAGGGTCATTTGGTTTTCGGCCGCGCGACGCACAAAGATCAACACGGCGGGTGCCCCATCGCGCTCGATCGTATATCCAAACATGGGAAGCCCCGGCATCAGTTCGCGGTTCACCCACAGGTTCGAACGACCCCCGTCGCTCAAAAGAGGTGCAAGCTGCTCAAGCGTGAGCGAACGTGCGGCATCTTCGGCAATCGCGGGACTTGCCGCCACCAGGCGTGCAAATGCCCCGCCCGAAACATGGTAGATCGCCACCGAATCGTTCTCGAGGATCTCGCCCAGAAGCTCGCAGCACTTGCGATAGATGTCGCGTGGGTTGAGCACGTCGAGCTCCTGCGTCACGGCAAAGATCTTGCCAAAGCTGTCGTGGCGACCCACGATCTGGCGCCTGTACGCACGCTTGTCCTCGATCGCGTCGTGATAGAGCTGCGTAAGGAACGTATTGCGGTTGCGCACGAGCTCGTTTTGATCGCGCTCCGCCCTAATGGCTTCGCTGTTGCGCAGCTGCACATAGCCGCACACGGCACCCACAACAAAGTACGCAATAAACGGCAGCCAGTTGGACGGCTCGTAGAACAGGCCCTGGAAGGTATAGCCGTACAGAGTAAAGTAACTCGCAGCCAAACCCACCGACGCCAGCAGCGCCGCAACCAGGCCAAAGTCCAAGCCATACAGCGTGCCGATCAGCAACACGTAGAGCAGGCGATAATCGAGCACGTTGAGCTGGGTCGATTGGGAGAACAAGCGCTCCAGCACTTCAAAGAGCACCCAGGCGGCTGCCGTCTCCAGGCATTTGACAGGCAGCGTGCGCATTTGAATGCGGTCGATGGCCGCGCGCAAGGGGTTGACCTTCTTTGCACGGCCAGCATCCCAGCGAGCCTGAATGGTCGAGAGGTCGCGCAGCAAGTCGTAGCGCTGAAACCAGCCATAGCGCACGCGAGCGACGTCGCTGGCGGGCAGGGCGTAGCCGGCAGAATCGCCATAGGCAACTGAGAGCCCTGGGAACAGCGCCTTGAGGGCGTCGCCCACCTCACCCACCGTGTGATGGAAGGTATCGACTACGTCGAGCGTCTCAAAGTTAGCATTCCAGCTGTCGAAGATACGGCGTACCAGCACCGAAAGCTCCTCGGCACACAGCAGGGGAAACGCCGCATCCTGCGCGCCCTGCAGAGCGGCCGATCCGGTTGAGCATGCGTCGAACATCGGCACCAAAAACGGGTCCTCCAGCGCGGCAGACGCGGTATAGAGGAACGGCACGCGCAGGATCTTGGTCTGAACGCCCTCGCGAGCAGCGTAGTAGCGGCACAGGTCGTTGGCTGCGTGCGCGATAATGCCCTTGCCCGTTCGCCCCGCGGCATCGGCGGCACCCTCGGCACCCGCGGGCCCCGCTACATACAGCAGTTGGACCCGGCGACCCGCGCACGTACGAAAGACCGAGCGCAGCAGCTCGATATCGCCCACGGAATCGGTATGCGGGGTAAGGTAATTAGACAGGTAAACCACGCGGTCGAACTCGTAGGCCTGATCCAGGTGCTGGAGGAGCTCTTTCCACGAGGCATGGGGCGACGACTCGTCGCGGCGCGCTTCCGCGGCAGCGACGACCTTAACGTGGTCCCCGGGGAACGCCTTGGCACAAAAGTCATCGTCAACATATGCGGTGTTGCCAACAACCAGCACCTCCATGGCGTACTCCTCCCCTAAAATCCACTTCTGTCATAGTCAAACATGCGTATTTTACGCTGTCAACGCGAGTTGGAACGCCTTTAAGGCTGTTTTAAGAACTTTTTTAGAGGATGTGGGGACATCAAGAGTGCTAAATGAGCGACCAATTCGGAAGTGGGGTGAAAAACCGAGACCTGTCGACCAGACCCTAGTTTTGGGCACCCGCGACCTGCGGTTTTGTTGCCTGAAATCGGGCTATGCTCGGCGAGTTTCGATTTTTCTCCGCACTTCTCCTACGCACCGGATTTGCAATCGCGCATCATAATCCGCCAATCGCCCTAACCGGAAAGCCAATCCACAGACTCGACTAGCCAACCAGATACGGCCCGATTACATCGAAAATTTCGCCCACCTTGGTTGCAGGGTTTTGCGCAGATGGCTTAACGTTACCCAGCCCCCTATGGTATGTGACGAGGCGCCCAACACGCTGCAATGCCTCGCCTCGTTTGCCGTCCACCACCTCGAACAGCCCGTCCAAGTTCTTGCGGTACTCGATGCCCAGGTCTCTCGACATCTCCTGCGCGAGGACATGCTGGCAGTCGGACGCGGACATATGCGCGGTCGTGTAGCGAAAGTGCAGAAGCGGCCACAGCTCGAAGCAGGGGTTCGACCACAACGCATGGAAGGTCCTCGAACTGTCGGAGAGCTCGTTGCATTTGCGCTCCATCGCGTCAAAGTCGGACGCAGGAAAGTCATCCTTGTCATACACGAGCCACACATGGTCGAATGTCTCGGGCGCATAGCGGCAGTGTTCGACGGCGAAGTCAAGTAGGTCAAGCGTGTGTTTGCCGGTCCCCTTAACGACAATGGCAACCTTACGCTCGTTCGCCGCGCCCAACGCCGCACGCACACCCTCAAAGTAGCGAGGCTCGGTCTCCTTGCCCTCGCGCTTGCCGCTACGCCAGCCCTTCGACTTCTTCGCCAGCATGCTAATCCCACTCTTCGATGCGGGTGAGATACGGATCGGCGCCGTAGCGACCAGACAGGTATTGCTTGTCGAGAGCCGCGTTCTTGCTTACCAGATTACCGTTTGCCTCGTGGATGTCGGCGAGAGACCACAGTTGGCTCGCCTCCCCCTCGCCGCGCGCAGCGAACCATATCTCGTCACGGCGGAACACATCGTTTCGCATGGTTGACACATCCTGGGACGAGAAGATGAGCTGCGCGCCACTCTTGTTGACCTCAGGATCCTTAAACAGCAGAATCACATAGCGAAGAAGCTTCGGGTGCAGTTTGGCGTCGAGCTCGTCTACCACAACGGTGCCACCACGCTCAAGCGCTGTCATCAGATACGCAGCCAACCCCATGAGCTTCTGGGTTCCGGCAGATTCCTCGGATAAACGCAGCTCGTACGCCTTGTCGCCCACCTCGTGCCTCACGAAGACGCGCTGGCCGCGCCACTCCGGCGCCCTCTCCACTCTGAAGCCATCAATACGCACATCAACGGCGCACAAAAAACGCGTGACCTCGGGTGAGTCATCCTCGTCGAGCAATTGTTCGAGCATCTGCTCCAGATAGGAGCTGTTATAGTTCAGGAACACCCCGTCAAGAAACCAGCTGGCAGCCTCCTTGACCACCGGCGCGTCAAAGTTGATGCAGAGAAACGACAGGTACGGCAGGCTCGGGTTGAATCTCGCAGCCGTGACAAGCTTACGCAGAGTGGGACCAAGCTCAACCCCTGTGCCCTCGCGCTCGAACAGCATCGCTGTGCGTGACGCCCCCAATTTGCGCCGCCACAGTCCTTCGGACACAATCTCGTCCGCATGCACGGACAGGGCATAGCGGTACTCATGCTCACCTGCGCGATAGTAGAGCTCGAACTCGGTGGGCTTAGCAGCCGACACGTCATCGAACTCGAACGCAGAGCAACGGGGTATCGAAGAGCGGTTACCTTCTGGCACATCAGTGCTGGCAGACAACAATCTGATCGGCCTTGCCACCGCCGAACGAATATAGTCAAGAGCTTCGAGCAGGTTAGACTTGCCGCCAGCGTTAGGCCCGTACACCGCAGCTACCGGAAGGAAATTCTGCCCGTCAGGGCACTCTATGAGGGAACGCTCGAACTCCCTCATCGATGTTGCCTGCATGGAAAGCTCGGTCTCGTCGCGATAGGATCTATAGTTCCTGAAGGTGAACTGGCAAAGCATGGTACTCAACATTCTTTTCATTGTTTTAAAAGGTATATCAGAGTTTTTCTTTGATTATAGACTTTAAGTAGGCTAAATCAAGTGCTTGCTACACCAATGACAGCAGGCGCAAGGTGCAAACCGCCCACACTCGACCATCCCATTGCCGGAATGGCGTTTAGCAAGCACGTCGCACATTACATGCATGAAAAAAGGGCAACACTCTCTAACAGAAAGCGTCGCCCTTAAAGCTCCCGAAGAGCTTTTGTATTGTAGGAAAATACTCTACACCATCTCCCCTTGATTGAGGAAATCAGCCCGTAACTAGCCGGCCGAGACCATAACAAATCTTATGAATTACGCCATTAAGCACGGTGGGCATTTTGGTGGCAAAAAGGCACGGCACTTCCCATATCAATGCCTTCTTCCAGTATTGAATGTTCTCGCCTACTACGATCCGCTTGCCTGGCACGAGGCGAAAGCGGGCGCAAGCTATACTGCAGTGTATGAGTTGGCAAGTCACAGTAGGCTCTTTGTAGAACTTCTCGACGAGGCAATTTAAGAGACCTGGGGGAACAAGAAAAGATGAGCTTCCATGCCATCAAGAAACCGAAAACAGGCGAAGCCGCTTTGTTGAAGACGTGCACACGACAATCTACAACGCCAACTACACCGACCCGCGGATCCGGGAACTGAACGGTATCGATCTTAACATATCGTCACAAGACAAAGAACTTTTCCAGCGCCCGGCTCCACCATCGGCAACCCGGTAAAGCCATCTCTGGCTAACGCACTCACCAGATTCTTTATATCCCTACGCGACGATTCCTCGTCAACTGTTGCGACTCTCGAAGACGCGGTCCATGCGCCCACGTCAGTGATTTGCTATTTAGCGCCGGGAATCATATGACTGGGCGTGGCCGTACTCGCTATGTGGCTGTTAAATTGCAAAAGAAGTGATACGTCGCCCGCCAATGGATAAAAGGCCGTCCAAACTAGATGAAAAGAGTCACCTCATAGCCCATATCTTCCAAATGCCGTTCCGCTTCACCAGAACTATTTCATGCCCGCCCTCGATGAGCTGCGGTCCCTCAATCAGAAACGGTTCTCGAACGTTTGGGAGAAGCTTTACGAGGGCCGAGCCGTCCTCTTGATACCGAACAAGAGTGCTCATTCCATAATCCCCTTCCAAAAGCTCGGCGGCTTGCAAATAATCACCCCATCTGAAAATGGTCTCCCGTGCGACAAGGGAATTGAGTTCGCTGGGGTCCAGGGGCCTTCTGCCAAGCGCCTCTTTGAATAGTAGAACAGCGGTGATTATCTCTAAATCATCGCGCGAACCTTGCTGAACCTTTTTCTCAATGTCCTCATCCCCAAGATCTCTACCGCGAAGATTTCGCCAAAATGGCGAATTCTCAATCTGGCGACAAGCGTCTTTTGATTCAAACGAAACAGTTGCCGATGCTTCCTCTTTCCTCGATAGCGGCTTGATTCCAGCATTAAGAAGGAACTCAGAGAACTGCAGCAAAATCTGTTCTCTCCCCGCGATATACGGTGCCAGGGCGACCAGTCTCATGTGTTCGGGAACAGAGACGAGGTTCTCTGCCCGCGTTATATCCGCGTGCATCAGCACTCCGTACATTACATCTTCGACGTTTGCAAAGGCACCCTCGACAACCTTGCCGTCCCCAAAGGCAAACTCAATTGATTGGCTATTAAGGGCATCAAGACTATCCAGCAAGGATTCAATCACATCCTTACTAGAAGCGAAGTCCCGTTCAGCAGACTTGAGCAGCCTCCTGAGAAACAAGTCCTTTCCGCGCACAAAATACTTGCGCTGCAGCATAAGACGCACCGAGACCGCAGCAAACGCTTCATCCCCAAGCTCAAGTTCACCTAATTTCGAAAAGCAATTAGGATCGAAACGGGCAAGCCTCTCATCAAGTGGAAGCGTGCTGGCAAGTCTCTTGTAAGTATCAATCGTGTATAGATACAACTCATACGCAACGCTATTGTCCAAAGCTGCCGCACCCCTCAATCATGATTGACAGGTCGATAATTCACCTACTGCGTTTCAACGTCATTGGCCGCACATATCAGATCGCACAACTCTGCCACGCGTTTCATTGCATCACCCAACGGAGAAAAACCGGCCCCACAGGCAGTCCTTGCAATCCTAATTTTATCTGGATGCGTTTTCCCACCCTTAAACGTAAAGCTCAGCGGGCAAATAAATCTGTCACCAAGGGGATGCTCCCATTTTTTACCCGAATAACATTTCTCAATCGAAGCTGCAAGCACATCTTCTGGAACATAGTTCTCAATTGTTGCGCCCCAGGTAACCCACGACATTGCGCCGTTCTGTGTGCACTCGTCAATAATGCGTCGCTTGGTTGAATTAAGTCTCGAATGAGAGGATTTCTTATCAGAATCCATCAGCACGCAGAAATGAGTATTGATTCTAAAGAGGGATATCAGCTCCGCGGGGATATCTTCGCCAGCACTTGCATCTAGTGCATTCAGCAACTTGCCACCGTAAATCATTGCACTGTAATGAATACCTTCTTCGAGCGAAATGTTATGCTCATCAGACCATCTCTTAATCCAATAATTCAGGTACACGCGGTCCGAGGGCCCCTCAACCCACACTACAAAGTTTGCTTGCAACAGATCGGAGGCCTTGACCCCCAAATCATCAAGCAAATCGCGAGCACAACCCAGACCGTCAAGCTGTCTGCATCCAGAAACTCCATTTGTCTTAGACACATGGGCAACCTGAACGCCAGGATAGTTAATAACAGTTGGAGAATGCGTAGTGATGATAAATCGGTTTGAATCGTCCTCGAGAAGGTATTTCATAAACCTCGCCTGCAGAGCCGGGTGCAGATGAATTTCGGGTTCTTCAATACAGATAATGCTGTTGTCGTTGCAAGCAATAATCGAAGCGAGAATTACGAGCTCCGTAACTCCCGTACCCAAAGATTCAAGCGGCAGGTAATCGGCATCGGAAGTCTTAAGAGATATCTCATGGCTTTCATGCGAAACAAGCAGAGAGGCACGGGGGTCGTTCATGACATCGCGCACGAATCCTTGCAGCTTATTCAGCCGCGCTTCTGCCCGAGCATGATTTGAACGCTCCGGATTAAACAAGCGAAGCAAAGCTGTTGGAAGACCGCGTCCGCTGCAAAGATCGACATCGCGATCTGGAAAATCATCGTCTTCAACCGACCTAATTGCATCGACCTTAACAAAGCGAGGGATATTCCCCCACGGAACAATACTGCGGATTATGTCGGCATAGCACGATTCGTCATCACCGCCGTGTTGGAGAGGATCAAGGGAGCAGCGATTCAGGTCCATAGACAAGCCTGCACTTTTATACTGCGAGAAAGACGCAATCAGATCATTTACTAAAGACGACCCAGCAGCCGGCGACGCCGTTAGAAAGTCAAGCCAAACGCCATCTCCATCGTTTGATATATACGGCGGACGGGAAAATAACTCAGAAAGCTCTGCCATCCGCTTATCTCCAGAAGGTCGCTTTAAACTGGAGGACTCCAATAAAACAGATCGATCTATACACAGGGAAATAGTCAACGGGTCATTTGCCCCCGCTGATTTCAGCAGCAAGGGCGCATCTTCCCTAGTGAAGGGATAGCGATTGCGGGCGATTTCCCCTCTTTGGTCAATGGATGTCATTGCCTTAATAACAAAATCAACAAGAGACGATTTTCCGCAGTTATTCTGTCCCGCTAGGACTTGGACTTTATCAAATGGACCGAAGCGCGAGTCTTCACTTCCGAAAAAGGAGCGATAGCCGCTACAACCAAAACCCAGAAAGATATTGCGACGTATTCTTGCCAGCCCCCCTTGATAAATAAGCCATGTCCAAACTAATTCTAATTGTCTAAAACTCTTCATGAACCAGCAGCACGTGAGAACGGTCCCATCTAAAGCATGTCCATCGCCTTAGGCTTCAATGTAAAAGATAGTGACCACTCCACCGTCGAACTCATCGACCATCTCATTGACCACAGCTCATAATTCTGCAAAGTTGGATACTCGATAGAGATTGTCGTGCAATCATTTGGATATCAATTGCAGGACAACTCAACCGTATCGACGCCCTCAGCCTCAATCGAACAGGGTGCCATCTTGTGACTTTTGAAGCAGCTCAACAAATCCAATTTGGTCGAGTATGTGCTTTATCGCGTAGGTTTTCAAATACCTACTCAGCAGAGCCGTCAACTCTTCGACAAACGTTCTGAATTCAATCTCGGTCAGATAACGTTTGAGCATCCACACCATCTGGATGTAGTTAATGTTCTTGCGCCCTCCGACCCTAGCACAATAAAGACGCTCGTCATGGGCGCAAACGTTACGGAATTTAACGAGTGTTTCAATTGAAAGTTGAGCGGCCTTTTCGCTAAAGAAACCGCTTTTCTTCGATCCGGTTTTCCCAGTTGCATCTACAATCATTTTGCAAAAAGTACGCCGCTCGCCGGGCTTCATCAGATTGTAGAAATGCTCCATGTTTCCAAACGTCAAATCATTAACCAGAACCCACAGCGGCACCGAACCATATTCATTGCGATAGTGAGCAACAAATTCAGATTTACTTTTTAATGCCCTGCGGCTAAGTATGCTCGTCAGATTGGAAATCTCACGGGCGTATCTCGCCTCGTCTTTTCCCGTCGCAGAATATTCGTCTTGAGTACAAAATGAAGACTGCAAGTAATAGTCATTGGGACCACGATGAACATTCGAAAAGGTGTACGCGATCGCGGTCTTTATTTTGGCCTCGGCTAATATGAGAAACTTAAATGTTAGAGACCTCAACTCCCTATCGAACGTAAACAATGAATATAGGTCCGAAAAGGTTGCGCCGCTGCGATACCGGTCCTCATTGAACTTCGAGCTTAAGCTTATATCAATAAACGGATCCTTATAGCCGTTAACAATCGAGTAATAACCCTCGCTCATCAGAATGCGAGCCGTGTTGTCGTCAACAGTCAAACCCCTTTGCTTAAGCAATCTGACTTGATCGTCAATGGGCAAGAAAGGCTTTGCTGTCATTGAGGCTCCTCAAATGAAGAAAGGCAGCCATCCCAAGAAGGACAGCCGCCTTTCTGCAGGACGCGGGACCCGTAGGTTATCCGCGTCAATACCGCTGTTCAGATAGTCTACTGATTATCGATCCAAAAATCAACGTTAAATATTTGAGTCGAGCAGCAAACCATAAAACCCAAATTCAGACACCCTTGTCTATCAAGCAAATGAAACAACACTTGGGAAATATGTCAGACATTACACTCAAAAAAGACAACGCTCCCCAACTGAAAGCATCGCCCTAAAGCCCTCAAAGAACTTTTGTATTACAGGAGCACACCCTACACCATCTCTATGAGATGGTGTAGGGTGTGCTCCTCGCCCATCACAAAAACAGCATCACAAATGATGGGAGGCCGGCATGCGGAAGGTCATACGGCAGGATCACAAGGCATGAGAAAAACACGGTCGAGAGAATGCTCGACCGCAATCACAACGCCCACCAGGACAGCAGCCATGTCGTCCATGCTACTCAACATCGTCTTCGATGTTCCCTCCGTCGGTCTCGCCAAAGCCAACGTTGTCCAAAGCCGAACGAGCGAGCCCAATCTGATTCCACTTTATGGAATCAATCGCTTCAAGGTATGAACTCAAAGCATTAAGCTGATTCTGCCGAGCCATAGCCGAAATCTTCGCAAAGGAATCAGTCGCAAGGCCGACCTTCGACAGGGACGAAGGAATCTGCGCAGCCATATCGGAATAGTGATTAGACAAGTTGTACTTCAACAACGCACGCGATGCCGCCGCAACAGACTCCGCGTTCTTCTGACTCATCGTCTTGATAGCCTGTGAGGCAGCCTCATAAGAAGACTTAAGCGTTTCCTTGTCAGCCATTTCCTCATTTTCCTTAGACATAAACGTCTCGTCAGTCATTAAGTCGACAGGATTTGAATAGAAGCGGCAACCTACCAATCTGGAGGCGATTTGTTCGTGCAAGGTATAGCCCTTGCCATCGCTAGCCTTCGTAGCAAAATCGTCTGTATTGCTGCTGCAAATAGCCATTTCTACACCCGGGTTATCATTCATAAAACGCTCTAGAGCCGCGATGATTAGACAGTCTTCCTGAACTAGGCCCCATTCCGCCTTTGACTTCGATGGCTTATTGCCCTTAATAGCCATTTTTGTCGCAACGATAATATCCTCCTGTATAAGAGGAAGAACTACGCACCTATCGGACTCATTCGAAATATGATTAATTAACTCCAGCGCATCCTTAACATCACTATTAAGTTCAGCCCGAGCGGCCTTCACGGCATCAAGCAGCTTCACTTTGGCTGAATGACTTAAAAGCGAGTTTTCAGCTACATCCTGCACACTCTTTTTGACCGCCCCAAAAGACTCAACGGCGACAGACATAGTCTGGGGCAGAACCTTTTCCAATTCGAGTTGAACGACCTCGGGGAGAATCAATTTGACACCGCTATCCCCCAATCGCCCCATTAAGCGCTCGAGCAATTTCGGGCTCGATTTTTCCTTGCGAGCAAACGCGCAATCAACGATTACGCAGGTGTCAAGAAAAACGTATTTCATAACTTCTCGTCCTAGAATTAGCCATCTACCAATAGGCTCGGCTTCCCCCTACAGCCGCAACATAAAACACGATGCGTCATCGTGCAGCTTAAGCCGCGGATAACGATCGAAGTCAGGGTCCAGATTTTCCTCGACGCGTAGACGGACAAGGAGCTCATCAAACGACTCGCGAGTCGCCGTAGCGAGAAACGCCGCAGGATCGGCCAACCCAAACAGATCAAATGCGCGCTCCAGCCCGTCGGACATAGCGCAAACATAATCAACATCCTCGACAGGATACTGCCTCACATTGAGATGCTCCAAGGCAATCCCAGACGGATCAAGAATCCAATAGCCATCGGGCTTATTCTTGAGCTGACGGTTCGCAAGCAATGTATCGTTGACGGCAGCACGCTTCTGCACCCCAGTCATTGCTCTGCCACGCGAGCGATCGACCATCACGTCCACTGCTGTTTGGTCGAGCTCCGCAATCCGCTCATCAGACATAGTCACGAGCGAGCCGTCTTTAAAACCGATGAACGCTGGAGAGTCACCTAGGGAGACAATATCGACCAAATCGCCTGAAACAGAGACCACCACCAACGTGGAGGAGGGAAACAGTTCCTCGTTGTCCGTCACACCGTGTTTGCCAATAAAGTCGCGCGAATCATCCACCGCGAGGCGTATAGAATCGACAATTCCACGAGACATGTCTAAATACTCACAAATGCGGCCGCCAACAAAATGACTGAACCACTGAGCGTCCGAACCAGAATGATGCGGCAGCACACGCGTGCCGGTGATGCCAGAGGCTCCATCGAGTAGCACGGCATATGTCGACCCAACTGCAACGTAATCTTCATTAACCTGATTACCTATAGCAGAGCAGGAAAACTTGGCCTTGAACATGGAATCACCGCTTTCGGTAAACTGGCAAGCAAACGCAAAGCCATATCATCACTATCTAAGCCTGAGCAGACTTCAGGAATTTCGCCTTTGCTTTCTGGTTGCCATTGAACACAGTATCAACAAGCGATTGACGTGCAGATTTGCTCATATGAGGATGCTCGACAATATATCCAGCAGACAAAACCGTAATCGCCATAATAAAAGGCCACGCGGCATGCTCCCGCGCAGTCTTAATGGATTTCTTTGCTACGTTGCAAAACTCCATCTCGGAGTTCGACCGCAGATATAGCGCGAGCATAAATAGCGAGTAAAAATCGCTTTCGTCAATAATCTTGGAGAAACCCAGAACACTAAGAGGTCCACAGGCATTAGACGCTACCGTGTCCAGCTGTCCGATACAACCCGACAGCGCTACCATAGATAATAACTTTCTAATATTTGGCCTAGCCTCTTCCGGAGATTCTAGCTGGCCAACAACATCTTCGACCATTTCGTCGTAGGAATCATCAACCGCTTCTAAAAGCAAATTGAGAGCAGCGCCAGTTGCGTAGTAGATTTGTTCTCTAACAGTCGCCTTAAGCGGCTCCTTTAGTTTTACCTGCTGTCGATTAAGGCAACGTCCCGCAATAGCAACATATTTCAAAGCAATAATTGCCGACTGAAAGGCACTCCTCGTTTCAGGAACCTCATATTCATAAACGCCAGCATAACTAACCCTTTCAATGGCTTCACAATTTCTTTTCTCTATCTCATCAGTTACGCTGCGAATGGCACCCGCACCTTCTTGAGAGGGCGGAGCAATCTTAATGCCTTCCAACCCACTCAAACACTTATAGGTTTTTCCCTGATTAAAAATGACATCTGAACTATCCACGGCATCCGATGCCTTTTCGACTAGTTTCTGGGTTAGCCAGGGAATGAATCGAGTTCCCTCAAGCAAAACGAGTATCTCTTCATTTATGGAAAAATCTAGCTCATCCAAAAGACGCAGTACATAGGTTTCTCCCTTGTCCACGTCCTCGTCAAACTCAAGATCAATTGCCTGAGCAACAAAATAGGCATACAGACTTCTCGAGGCAAAAGAGTAGTTGAAGCCATTGTCTTCAACTAGGAGCACGCCAGACTGGACAGAAGCATCCATGATTATTTTTGGAGTTATAGGGATACCGTATTCACTCAGGTAGTTTTCAGCCACTTCAGAGAATGTCATACTCGAGAAAACAGTCGTTCGATCAGAGTGAATTTTAAGAGCAAGTTTCTTCAAAACGGTAATAACCGCATCCGCCAATATATCGAGCATCTGATTCTCGCCGTCTGATATGACATTACATATCTTTCTTTTGACGTTTGAATTCATAATTGACGTAAACGGCAAGTCACCCTTGATAAAAGACGCATCGGAATCATAAATGTAATAATCAATATATTGATTGATGAAGGGCGGAGTCATATCAAACAATTGAAAATGAGAGCCAACAGCTTTATCAACAATGGCAATAAGCTCATCTACCTGTGCGTCGGAAAGCCCAGTACCCTTACATCTCTTTTGAATTAACTCGTCTCTTTTATTTTTCGTCCAAGGACAGATAAGCAGATGTCGAAAATCAACCTCGACCGTTTCGTCCAACTCAAACGTAAAACTATTATCAGTAATTAAAACAATATTGCCGGCAGTCTTGAGCATCGATTTAATGACATCGGATTTTTTAGCTTTTCTCTTCAGAGAATCAAAGTCATCGACGAGCAAAAGAACTTTTTCACGAGGAATTCGTCCAAACAGTTCAACAGCTTCCCGAGTATCACCATACTGATCCTTGATAATGGATGACAGCGTTCGTGAAATGGAACCAGTTGAATAATCGGGAGTCAACAATAAAGGCGAATAGCCCATCGCCAACGACTCGCGGTATATGGCTTTAAGTAAAGAGCTCTTGCCCGCACGAATATCACTATGGATTTCAAGCGCTTTAGCATCAAGCAGGAACTCCATAAAAGAATGGATATCAGATATTAACTTTTGATCATTAATTCTTAGTTCACCATCTTTTGTGCCAGTTGCGATCTCTTCTTTCAAAGAAGGAAACACAAATGAGTCCTTAAATGATTCACTTGAATTATCTTCAGTTTCAAAAAGCTCGTTCACAAAATCTGGGCGCGGTCTGAAGTACGTTTTTGATTTTATATAACGCCGATAAGAGTGGGCCTCATCGAGAAGCGTGTGAATTTGTGCAGAGGTTTCCCAGCCATAGACCCTTTCCGCAAATTCATAGCTGCCAAACTCTCCAAAGCGAATTAGTAGCATTTTATAGGAGCTCTGGTCATCATCGCAAAGTGAATAAGTTCCTCCTCGCACGACGACACAGGACTCACCTGACAAACCACCTACGCAGCGGCTTTGTCCCATATGCTCATGTCCCGTAAACGCAAAGTCAAAGCAGTTGGCAAGCATATTCTCCAGGCTAATACGCTCATTATCGCAGAACCACTCTGGGACATGATGCGAAGCAAAAATATGAAGGCCTGAGTCCGGTGTGTTATCAAGTAGAGAGCGATTAGGGTTTCTCAATACATGAAATCCTTTATCATCACCGTCAAGAGTAGATAAGGGGGCACTATTAAAACCAGATACCGAGACTTTCGTCCCCTCAACCTCAAAAACAATTGGCCCTGGCTGACCAAAAACAAAACGGTTGTCATATTTGTTTGCAAATTCAAAAAATGACGTCATATTTTCGATATCCACACCGTACTGTGCACCAGCAAAGCACCCAACAGACTTACACGGGCCTTGCAAATCATGATTTCCCGGCAATATATAAACTTTCAATTGGTATTCAGGTTGGTTCAGTTGTTCAATCAGATAGTCAAAGAACATAGCTGCTGATTGATATTCGCTTTCCTTGCCAGTTCGGGCAACATCACCAGTAACAAGCAGCAATACGGTTCCAGACTTAATACTCTTTTTAATAGTCACGAGGATATCGTCTACCCGTTTTTGATAATTGCCCTAGAGTTCTTCGAAATGAAAATCCGTAAGCTGGACAATACAAAGCTGAGGATCAAAATCACGGCAATCCACTGCGCGACCTCCGAAATACTACTCCGTCGAATATAGTGATTCTAGCTACACACGCCGCTCACTTACCAGGCATTAAAGAAACAATTAAAGGGACGGCTCCATACAAGGCAATCGGAATAAAGGCGAAAACGATACCAAAGATAATCAAGCGACGACACAGCTTTTCGTCCCGCCCCGAGATGAGAGAAAACACTGCAAATACCGTAATCAGCAGTCCAAACAAAGAGCATGCTAGAAATGAAAGCTCAAAAAACTTCAGCTTTGAATGTGCCGTAATAGATGCCATGGTAAACACCACAGAAAGCACGGCGGAAAATAGACCAACAATTTCAACGTTACTTGACACACTTGCTTTTACATTTTCAATTTCTTTAGAAGCACGGTCAGCGATTCTCTTATTCGACGACAGAAAGTCTGCACGCAATCGAGCAGCTTCAATATCGGCGAGATGCTTTGGATATTCAGGGGAAGTCGGATGCAGCAAAGAAACTGCTTTATCAAAATCAATGTATGCATTATTCATATCCCCCTTCAACGCATTAAGCCGAGCCCTTGTAACACGGTATTTGGAATAAGACTGATCTAAACTGATTGCACGATTTACAGACTTGATGGCTTCATTAAGATAAGCGGAATCCATCTCCACGCCACTTTCCATAAGAGAGGCAACAATGTGGGCATACACGTTCAGGCACGACGGCCTATCAGGGAATTGAGAACAAAGAGCGCTTGCATCTTCTAGCAACTCGGCATGTGACTTACCGAGAGGATTGCAAAACTCATAGCAGCTAAGATAAATTAGTTTGAAATCGATGTAATCTTCGAACCGAGTTGCCCCGAGTGTAATAAGTGACTGAAGTTTTTGACGGTCGCATGCCCGTCTATATATCACCGATAATAAATAGAAGCCGGTAAAGGTTACCTGGTTGTTTTTACTTTCTCCTTCATGGATAAACAGACGCTCCATGCGAGCGAGAACATCTTCGTAGTCGCAAGATGTATATACAGTGTCAGCCAAATCGGTAACAGCGGAATCATATTCAGCGGTATTCGGTTTCGTATTCTCAAGAATACTATGCAAGTCACTGAGAAAACAATTGTGCATGCGTTCCGACCTCCCGAGCATACGCATCAGGCACCAGACAGCAGGCGCCAGGGTTACAACAACTTAGACGAATTTGAAAGCTACGGCCTATTGGGAGAAATCCTCAATAGGCCGTGTCATTTACAAATAATAATTCAAATACTCCCCCAGCTCTTCCTCCCAGTCGGGCATGTGGAACCCGACCGACTCGAGCCTGGAAAGGTCGAGCGCGGAGTGGACCGGGCGCGGGGCGATGGGGCCCGCGGCGCCGGCGTAGTAGTCGGCGGTCGAAACCGGCACGACCCTGCCGCCGTTGCCGTTGGCGGCATCGAAGACGACGCGGGCGATGTCCGCCCAGGACCTGACGGCACCGGAGCCGGTGCAGTCGTAGGTGCCGTAGGGGGCCTTCGCGTCCAGTACGTGGA
>OGCQ01000206.1_pt1 | contig 113193 bp, 124 predicted proteins | sample 1570161 | NCBI WGS metagenome assembly OGCQ01 (sample SAMEA4384402, study PRJEB24528) | human gut metagenome | reverse complement strand
CAAACGTCCTCCCGTACCTGTCCACTCCTACTATGTTGTTAGTGGTGTAGCCCAGCTGCTGGGTGTAATCCGGCGAAGGGCTCAAAGAGGGGGAAGGAGTGCTGGGCAGACGAGTGGGCTGGGCAGATGTGGGCTTAGGTGTTTTTTCTGCTGTCGTTGAAGAGGACGCTGCGGTTGTGGCAGCGGTTGGCTTTACGGTTTCTTCTGAATAGATTGAAGGGGACGCTAATAAGCTGGAAGTGTTTTGAAGAGAAGTCCCCGGAGTAAGGCCGGCGGTATTGGCTGAGGCCGAAAAAGCGGAGGCTGAAGCGCTTGAAGAGAGGCTTCCTGCGGAAGGGGAAGTCTGCGCGTTTTGACAGCCGGATGCTGGTATTATTAATAAAACAGCGAGCAGGGCCAGAAACTTTTTCATATAAGTACCTCCGCTATTATATAACTATGAAATTACTGAATTTATTATAGCATGGCATGTTGAAAAGGAAAGAGACGATTTTAACCTGTATAAGCATTATATTAATAATGTGTTCCAATAATGAGTTTAAATGCATAAATGGACATATTTGCATTTTGATTTTCTATATAATAAACGAGGGGATAATTAGTATAAAGGCATGCGTCATTTTGGCTATTGCACATCAGTTCTGGAGCGGACTGCGAAAGCGGAGCCTTTATCTTTACGTCTTGCAGGAAAATATGCTTTGAAAAACGAGCGCGGCGTGTTATAATATATTTCAAGATTTTAGCAGCTTGGGCGTTGGGCCTGCGTGAAAATTTTAGATCTGCGTCGAGAGGAGCGAATCATAATGGTCAAGTTGGGCAATGACTGGGATGCAATTCTGGCTGATGAGTTTCAGAAGGAGTATTATCTTAAATTAAGAGAATTTTTGAAAAAGGAATATTCCGAATATACCATATATCCAAATATGTATGATATATTTAACGCGCTGAAATACACGTCCTTTGCGGATACTAAGGTGGTTATTATAGGCCAGGACCCTTATCATGGCCCAGGTCAGGCCCATGGCCTTTGTTTTTCCGTTCAAGAAGGCGTTCAACCGCCTCCTTCTCTGATGAACATCTTTAAAGAGATAGAGGATGACCTTGGCATAACTATGAGCGGAAGCGGGGAACTGACTAAATGGGCCAGGCAGGGCATACTGCTTTTAAACACCGTGCTGACGGTTAGGCGGGGCAGCCCCAACAGCCATAAGGGTATGGGCTGGGAATTATTTACCGACAGAGTTATAAGCGAATTAAATAATAAAACATCCCCTGTCATATTTCTTTTATGGGGGGCAAACGCCAGGAATAAGGCTCAGCTTATAACAAATCCCAAGCATCATAAGCTGACTGCGCCGCATCCTAGTCCGCTTTCGGCGTATAACGGATTTTTTGGCTGCAAGCATTTTTCCCAGACCAATAAACTGCTTCAGGAAGCGGGTATGACTCCTATAGACTGGCGTCTTTGAGCTGCAATAGGTATCTTTTGCAGATTGAAGTTTATATTTGGGCGTTAATGGATATAAAGAGTGTAATGTCCGCATTGGGTGTTGATTGAATATTTTTAACAGCGTTTTTAGGTGATGCAATAAAGACGCAGCGCAATAGAAACGGCCTCGTCGCTTTTTTTGATTAATACAAAAAGGGACGGCTAAATATATGTAAAAAACAAAAAAGGGGAAGCGAATGGAGAAATTGAGCGAATTAGAGGCTAAAATATTTGCAGGCGTTCTGAAAATGGTAAAGCCGTATTTAACGGGCGAGTCGGTTGAAGAAATGCGGCAGTCACAGGAAAGAGCGTGCGCGCTCATACCTTTTCCCTCCGGGGTAAAGGTGGAAAATTGCGAATATTGCGGTCTGCCCGCTCAATGGATACGCCCTAAAAGCATTCGGCAGGATAAAATTATGCTTTATTTTCACGGAGGAGCATATGTAGCGGGCAATTTGAAATCCAGCCGGGGACTGGGCGCTAAGCTGGCTGATGTATGCGGGCTGGGCGTGCTTTCCTTTGAATATCGTCTGGCGCCAGAATATCCTTATCCGGCCGCTTTGGAGGACGCAATGGGTATATACAGGGCGCTGCTTGGTGCGGATATATCCGCTCAGAGCATAATTTTTGCCGGTGAATCTGCAGGCGGAGGGCTGGCGCTGGCATGCGCCCTTAAAGCAGAGGATACTGGTTTGCCTCTGCCGTGCGGCTTGGTATTGATGTCTCCATGGACTGATTTGGCTTTTACGGGAGAGAGCGTTGAATTAGAGGACAGGGACCCGGTGCTGGGCGTGGAGGCGCTAAAAAACAACGCCAGGATGTATATAGGCGGGGATAAGGCGGATAATCCGTATATATCGCCTATTTACGGCGAGCTTTCGGGTATGCCCCCAATACTTGTTCAGGTAGGTTCGCGGGAAATACTTTTAAGCGACAGCACCCGTTTAAGGGATAAAATTGAGAATTCAGGCGGTATGGTAAAATTAAGCGTTTGGGAGGAAATGTGGCATGTGTTTCAGGCTTACGGACTGCCGCAGTCCAAGCAGGCTCTTGAGGAAATAGCGGAGTTTACTGCCTCGCTATAAAATTCCATAATATATGCCGCGCAATTATATCTGGAGGAAGAGTATTTTATGAACGCAACAGTTATTGGCTGCGGGAGATGGGGCAGCTTTATAACATGGTATTTGGATAAGCTTAATTTTAACGTTATGCTCTACGGCAGGGAGGACTCGGAGCATTTTTTCCGAATAAGAGTCAATAATGGCAATGATATGGTTAAATTTGGCCCGAATGTCCGGTATTCAGAGGATTTAGACGAGGCTTTGGCTTTTGCTGATTGGATATTTATATCGGTAGGCGCTCAGGATTTCAGGGAGCTTATGGACAGCATGGCAGCAAAGGATACAAAGGGCAAGACGCTTGTGCTTTGTATGAAGGGCCTGGAAAAGGGAACGGGAATGCGGCTCAGCCAGATTGCCGGGCAGTATGCGCCTCAGGCCAATGTGGCAGTATGGCTGGGGCCGGGGCACGTTCAGGAATTTGTTAAGGGCAATCCTAATTGCATGGTTATAGATTCTATGGATTCCGGGGTAAAACGCGAGCTTGTCAATGCCTTAAGCGGCAGGCTGATAAGGTTTTATTACGGAGATGACCTTATAGGCAATGAGGTGGGGGCCGCGGCTAAAAATGTAATAGGCATTGCGGCGGGCATGCTGGACGGCATAGGGCGTTCTTCCATGAAAGGCTCGCTTATGGCGCGGGGCGCGAGGGAGGTTTCGCGCTTGATAAAGGCTATGGGCGGCAGAGAAATGACGGCTTACGGACTGTGCCATCTGGGAGATTATGAGGCGACGCTTTTTTCCGAGCACAGTCACAACAGAAGCTTTGGCGAAGCGTTCGTATGCGCTCAGTCGCAGGGGAACCGAACCGAAATGGATATTCTCAGAAAGGGCAGGCATAATATGGGCTTGGCCGAGGGAGTTAATACGGCGCAGGCCATTATGCTTTTAAGCTGTGAATATAATGTTGATATGCCGATATGTTCGGGGGTATACAGCGTTATATTTCACGGAATGGAGGTTCAGGAGGCATTGGAAATTATGCTTCTGAGAGGTATAAAGAGCGAATTTTATTGATATAATTGCTTAGACAATACAAGCAAAGTACAATTCACCTCTCTGCGGTCGGAGATTTTTGCTTAAGAGCCCGTTGATGGCCGCGCGGTGCCTGATTAAAGACATACCGGGCGTATTTTAAAGACCACGCAACAAAGCGGACGCGGCGGGCATTTATGCAAAAACGCATTGTACTTTGCTTGTATTGTCTAAACTGCAATATTAAAGGCTGAAAGCTTTTAATGCTGCGGCTTGTGGCGGATATGCTCCGGGGGCGGGGGCGTTTGCAGGCGCTTTGCGCCTGCCGGGGCCGAGCTTTTAGCTCGGCCCTGCGGCCTTAAGGCCGCTAAACGCCCCCGCCCCCGGAGCATATAAGGGGGAGCGCGGCTGATGATAATGCAGAAAACATACGTCAGGGGCTGAAGCGTAGAGCCCCCCTGCAAACTAAGGGTACTAATGCTGCAAGCTTATTAGGGACAAAAGGAGCTTTTTAATGAATACGTTTGAGAAAATATATGAGGTTGTGCGCCGGATACCTGAGGGAAAGGTGGCGACATACGGCCAAATCGCGGCTATGGCTGGAAATCCCAGATGGTCAAGAGTGGTTGGATACGCGCTGCATGTTAATCCTGAGCCTGGAGTAATTCCCTGTCACAGGGTAGTGGACAGATTGGGCAGACCAAGCAGCGCCTTTGCTTTCGGCGGTATGCAGATTCAGCTTGAAATGCTGCGGGAGGAAGGGGTGGAGGCGGATGAAAACGGCCGCATAGACCTTGATAAATATCAATGGTGAGATTGCTCCGGTGTTATGCTTCAGAGTCTGGAAATGAAAAAAACGGCTTTTCAGCATGCCGGTTTTATCCGGCCGTCTGTTTCTATAGCCTGTATCGCCTTGATTGTTAGAGCTTGAGCGCCCTTAAAAAGGCGCTTTTTAAATACCCTTTGCAAAAAGTCAATAGATAATGTATAATATATTAGATATTCTACTATATATGGAGGCGCTTTGATGAGCGAATATAATGCCAGCGATATAAGGATACTGGAAGGGCTGGACGCCGTCCGCATGAGACCGGGTATGTATATAGGCACTACGGGCAGCAAGGGCATGCACCATCTGTTATGGGAGATAGTGGATAACGCCATAGACGAGGCGGCAAACGGCTATGCGGACCATATGTGGGTGACGCTGCATGCGGATAACAGCGTAAGCGTAGAGGATAACGGACGGGGTATGCCTGTGGACATACATCCCGTTAAGGGTATTTCAGGCGTTGAGGTTATTTTTACTCAGCTTCATGCCGGCGGCAAATTCGACGATTCAAATTATAAATACAGCGGCGGCCTTCATGGCGTGGGCGCTTCGGTTGTCAACGCGCTTTCCGAATGGCTGTATGTGGAAGTATATCACGATTATAAAGTATACAGGGCGGAATTTGAAAGCTATTATGACCCCCAGCAGCGCAAGGTGCTTTCGGGGGTATGCAAACAGCATTTAAAGGAGACGGGCAAAACGCATAAGCACGGTTCGTTAGTATGCTTTAAGCCCGACCCTAAAGTGTTTGATACGGCGGCATTTCAATACGACGTAATAAAGCGAAGGCTGAAGGAGCTTGCATTTTTAAACGGCGGCCTGACTATAACATTAACTGACGAGCGCCAGAAAACCGCCGAAGGCTTTAAAACGGCGGAATATCATTTTTCAGGCGGCATATCCGACTATGTGGAATATCTGAATAATGAAAAAGAGGTTAAATTCTCTCCTCCCATTTATTTAGAGGGGGAGCAGGACGGCATATACTGCGCCGCCGCCATACAGTATACCGATTCTTATACGGAGAGCATATATTCCTTTGTCAATAATATTCCTACTACCGAAGGGGGCACGCATGAAACGGGCTTTAAATCGGCGCTTACAAAGGTGCTTAACGATTATGCCCGGAGGGTGGAGCTGCTCAAGGAAAAGGACCCTAATTTTAACGGCGAGGATTTTAGGGAAGGTATAACCGCCATATTGACGGTTAAGATGCAGAATATTCAGTTTGAAGGCCAGACCAAGACCAAGCTGGGCAATGTCGAGGCTCGTCCGGCGGTAGAGGCTATTATCTCGGACAGCCTTAAAAGATATTTGGACGACCCTAAAAATTCGGCGGCGGGAGAATGCATTCTGGAAAAGGCCGTTCAGGCGGCCCGGGTGCGGGAGGCGGCTAAAAAAGCCAAGGATATAGCCCGCAAGCGAAGCAGCCTTGAGGGCGCGCCCCTTGTGGGCAAGCTTTCAAGCTGCACGGGCAAAAAGCCGGAGGAGAACGAATTGTTCATAGTGGAGGGAGATAGCGCCGGGGGCACGGCTAAGCAGGGCCGCGACCGGCGCTTCCAGGCAATACTGCCTCTTAGGGGCAAGCCTCTTAACTGCGAAAAGAAGAGACTGGACCAGGTGCTTACCAACGAGGAATACCGAACGCTGATAACCGCTCTGGGAACGGGCATAGACGTGGATTTTGATATTAATTCACTTAAATACCATAAGGTTATAATACTGGCCGACGCCGACCAGGACGGCGCGCATATCCGCTCCATTCTGCTTACTTTTTTCTACCGCTATATGCGCGAGCTGATTATAAGCGGACATGTTTTTATAGGCGTACCGCCGTTATACAGGCTGGAAAAAACTTCTACTAAAGAGGTGGTTTACGTCTATAACGATAAAGAACGGGCAGAGGCGGCTCAGCGCATGGGCAGAGGATATACCATACAGCGCTATAAGGGCCTGGGGGAAATGGACGCGGCGCAGCTCTATGATACTACCATGAACCCGCGGACGCGCAATCTTATTCAGGTTACTATTGAGGACGCGGCTGAGGCGGACAGGCTGGTAACCGTGCTGATGGGAGACAAAACTGACGTGCGCAAGGCCTATATAATAGAAAACGCTGATTTTAACAAAGTGGATTTATTTGCAAGGGAAAAGGGGGTGCAGTAAAAAATGGCCAGAAGGGACGATTATATAGTACCTCTTTCGGAGCAGAAGGTAAGCTTTCAGACCATGGAAGAGGTTATGCATAACTCCATGATGCCCTATGCCGAGCATGTTATACTTGAGCGCGCTCTTCCGCGGGTGGAGGACGGGCTCAAGCCTGTGCAGAGGCGTGTGCTTTACGCTATGTATACTCAGAATCTGTTTCCTGACAAGCCCTATAAAAAGAGCGCGTATATCGTGGGGGAAACCATGGCTAAATACCATCCTCACGGGGACTCCAGCATATATGAAACCATGGTGCGCATGGCGCAGGATTTCAGTCTGCGCGAGCCTTTAGTGGACGGCCACGGCTGCTTTGGCTCCATAGACGGGGACGGAGCTGCGGCGGCCCGGTATACCGAGGCGAGGCTTGCGCCCATAGCGCTGGAATTATTAAGGGATATAGAAAAGGATACGGTCAAATGGGCGCTGAATTACGATGACTCCCTTAAGGAGCCTACTGTGCTGCCCGGCCGGTTCCCTAATCTTCTGGTAAACGGTTCTTACGGTATAGCCGTAGGGCTGGCTACCAATATTCCTACTCATAATCTGGCCGAGGTTATAGACGGCGTGGTGGCTCAAATAGATAATCCGCGCATAACTCTTTCTGAACTGCTTAAATACGTTAAGGGCCCTGATTTCCCTACGGGCGGCTATATAATAAACGGTCCGGATATTGAGAATATTTATAAGACGGGCAAGGGCAGGCTGCTGGTGCGTTCCAAAACCCATATAGAGAACGGTCCAAACGGCAAAAAGCTTATTGTTATAACCGAAGTGCCCTTCCAGGTAAATAAGGCTAAAATGCTGGCTGATATAATGAAGCTAAGCGATGAAAAGAAGGGGATACTCTCTTCCATAAGCGATATTCGGGACGAATCAGATATGAATACTGGCATGCGCGCCGTAATAGAGCTGCGCAGGGACGCGGATGTGGAAAAGGTGCTGGCTTATCTCTATAAATACAGCGAGCTTCAGGCGTCCTTCGGCGTTAATATGGTGGCTATAGCCGAGGGCAAGCCCGTTCAGCTTGGGCTTTTGGAGATAAACAGGTATTATATAGAGCATCAGCGGGAGGTTGAGCGTAAACGGGTGCGCCACGACCTGGATAAGGCGCGTTTGGATGAAGAGATATATTCAGGCTTGCTTATTGCTATTCAGAACATAGACGAGGTAATAAAGATAATTAAGGGCAGTCCTAACGTGCGCACGGCGCGTGAAAGGCTGCGCGCGGCGTTTTCCCTTTCAGAGCGTCAGGCTACGGCTATACTGGAAATGCGTTTGCAGCGGCTTACGGCGCTGGAGGTTGAAACAATTGAGCAGAAGCTTAAGGAGCTGCGCGAGCTTATAGCTTATCTTGAGGGACTTTTGAACAGTAAGACCAAGCTTATGGAACTGATTAAAAAGAATCTTCTGGATATAAAGCGCAGATATAAATCTCCGCGCAGAACGGTTATTCTGTCCGAAGCGCCAGCTCAAACGCATACTGCGGAAGATTTCAAGGTAGTGGAGGATGTTGTAATTGCCATAGATGCGGGCGGTAATGTAAAAAGGGTGTCCGCTAAAAATTACAGCCGTTCAAATAAGGATTACGACGGCATACAGGAAAATGAAATTCCTCTCTTTATCTTAAATTCCAGCACGGATAAGAAATTGCTGGCCTTCAGTAATTTAGGCTACGCTTACAGCCTTAACGCAGAGGACGTGCCCGAGTGCAAATGGAAGGATAAGGGCGCTTTGCCTGCTAAGGTATTTAACGGGATACAGCCTGAAGAGAAAATAGTCCATATAATCTCATATAAGGAGCTGCCTGAGGGCAAATTATATTTTTATACTAAAAACGGCCTGATTAAATGCAGCGAGTTCAGCGAATATGCCGTTAAGAAGAGCAGATATGCTGCGATTACCCTTAAAGCGGGAGACTGTCTTATAGGCGTCGAGCCTGTCCGAGAGGGGGGGAGCGTACTGTTTATTTCGCAAAAGGGCATGAGCCTTAATATGATTAAGGAGGATATTCCCGTTACCGGCCGGGTATCTTCGGGAGTTAAGGCTATGTCTCTGGATGACGGCGACAGCATTATATTTGCTTCGCAGTGCGACGGAGAGGGCGAAATAATAGTATGGACGGAAAAGGGATATGCCAAGCGCTCGCTGTGCGTGGATTATGAGCTTTCGGTGCGCAATCGCAAGGGCCTTAAAACCTTTGATTTTAAAAAGAACGGCGCTAACGGCACATGCTTGGTGAGCGCTCTGGCAGTTAAGGAGCCGTTTGACATGCTGTGCGTTCATACGACGGGCGAGGTGGAGATTATTAATACTGAAAGCCTGTTTATAGAGCCAAGGCTTTCTGGCGGCAAGCCGTATGTGCTTGGAATCTTGGGAGACGCTTTGGAAAGAGTATATAAAAAGCTGTAGAGCATGGATATTGACAGCGCTAAGTCCGGGTTAAAAATAATCTTATATAAAAATATTTAAGGAGCGGCCCTAATGGTAACGATAATAGATTACGGCATGGGCAACCTGCGCAGCGTGCAGAAAGCCTGTGAATTTTTAGGAGAAGAGTGTTTAATAACCGGGGAGGCCAAGCTGGTGGCGAAGGCGGACAAGCTTATACTGCCCGGCGTAGGCGCTTTTGGCCAGGCCGTCGAATGTCTCAGGCAAAACGGGCTGGACGAAGCCGTTATAGCCTCTGCGCGCGGCGGTACGCCTTTATTAGGAATATGTCTGGGCATGCAGTTGCTGTTTGAAACAAGCTATGAGGGAGGCGCTTTTACGGGTCTGGGGCTTATTCCGGGGACTATCACTCGGTTTGGCGGGAACATAAAATGCCCTCATATGGGTTGGAACAGCATTACGCCTATGGAAAACAGGCTGTTTAACGGTGTTCGGGCGGGAGAGTATGTATATTTTGTGCATTCCTACCGTGCGGCGGAGGTGTCTGAAAAATGGACCGCTGCCGTTTGCTCATACGGAGGTGAGTTTACCTGTGCAGTTGCTTTAGGAAATGTTTTCGGCACTCAATTTCATCCGGAAAAGAGCGGCGCGGCCGGTCTGAAAATTCTTAAGAACTTTTTGGATATGAGGGGGTGAGGGATAAATGCTGACTAAGCGTATTATTCCCTGTTTGGACGTAAAGGATGGCCGGGTGGTTAAGGGAATAAATTTTGTAAATCTCAGGGATGCGGGCGACCCGGTGGAAACGGCTAAGATATATAATCAGGCCGGAGCGGACGAGCTTTTATTTTTAGATATCAACGCTTCAAGCGAAGGGCGCAGGACTATTTTAGATGTCGCCGCGCGTACTGCCGAGCAGGTATTTATTCCCTTTACAATCGGAGGCGGCATAAGAGATTTAAATTGGATAAAAACCCTGCTTAGAGCGGGAGCGGATAAGGTTTCTATAAATTCTCCGGCAATAGAACGGCCGCAGCTTATAAATGAGGGAGCGGACCGATTCGGCAGTCAGTGCATCGTAGTGGCCATAGACTGCAAAAGGATACCAGGAACGGATAATTGGGAGGTTTACGTTAACGGAGGCCGTACCCCAACGGGGAAAAACGCGCTTTTATGGGCTGAAGAGGCTGAAAAGCGGGGAGCCGGAGAAATACTGCTTACCAGCATGGACGCCGACGGTACCAAGGACGGCTACGATTTAGAGATAACCCGGGCCGTATCTGACGCGGTGGGTATCCCTGTAATTGCTTCAGGCGGAGCGGGAAAACTGGAGCATTTTTATGACGCTATTGAAAAAGGGCATGCTGACGCAGTACTGGCCGCGACGCTGTTTCATTATAATCAAATCAGTATCAGCAGCTTGAAAAACTATCTCGCGGAACGGGGCGTGCCCATAAGGCGATAGAAGCACGGATATCTTTCTTTAAGGATAAGCGCGGGGAGCCTGCGGCTTTTACGGCGCGCAGAGATAATACGCTGGGGGCGGCGCGGCATTTTGGCGCCCGTAGGGCGCCAAAATCAAGCGCGGAACGCGCTTGCCGGCCTTACGGCCGGGCCGCGCCGCCCCCCTTTTTTTCAGCTTATTGCGCGCCGTAAAAGCCGCAGGCTCCCCGCGCTTTTTCTTTTTATACCTATATTCCGTCAAAAAGCGTTTTACTTTTAATTAGGAATGTGCTATAATTCAACAGAGCCTTTAAGGACAGTTCGGTGAAACTGGCAAGGCGGAGGTTGTTATATTTTAGCTTGCGTAGTCGCCCTGCCTTTTTAGGCGGGGCTTTTTTGTGCATCAGGAGGAAAATTGTGGATAATTCGGAACGACTTAAAGCCCGTATTATGGACGCGGATGGGATTAATAGAGCGCTGAGCCGGATTGCTCATGAAATTATAGAAAAAAATAATGGAGCGGATGGGCTTGCCCTTATAGGCATTCAAAGGCGAGGGGTGCCCTTGGCGCGGCGTATAGCTTCGGTTATAGAAAGAGTTGAGGGAAAAGCGCCGTTGATGGGAATTTTGGATATAACTTTGTATCGGGACGATTTATCTCTGCTTTCGGACGTACCCCAAATAAATGGAACGCATATACCCTTTTCTATAAACGACATACGCTTAGTGCTGGTGGACGACGTTATTTTTACCGGGCGTACTGCGCGCGCGGCTATTGACGCGATAATGGACTGCGGCCGTCCAAAGCGCATACAGCTTGCCGCGCTTGTGGACAGAGGACATAGGGAATTGCCTATTCGCCCTGACTATGTAGGCAAAAATCTTCCTACCAGCCTGAATGAAGTAGTACTTGTTAAGCTGCCCGAATTTGACGGAGAGACGGGCGTGGATTTAGCGTTTAAAACAGATATGAATTGAGCGGGGCTGCCGGCAGAAAAATATACGCGGGTATCCGCTGATAAGAGGTAAATTTCTATGAAAAAAGACCTGGTAAGTATGAATCAACTATCCGGAGAGGATATACAAAGGATATTGGACGCCGCCTCTTTTATGAAGCAAATTATTCTTTCGGGCAATAAAAAAGCTCCCCATCTTCAGGGTAAAAGCATTGTGACGCTGTTTTATGAAAACAGCACGCGCACCCGTATGAGTTTTGAATTGGCCAGTAAATATCTGGGGGCGGCCAGCGCCAATATCAGCGCTTCGGCTTCCAGCGTGGCCAAGGGAGAAACTCTAATTGATACAGGCAGAACGCTGGATATGATGGGTACTGATATTATAATTATCCGTCATCCCATGAGCGGGGCCGCCGCGCTTCTGGCTGAAAATGTAAACGCGTCGGTAATCAACGCGGGAGACGGTATGAACGAGCATCCGACTCAGGCGCTGCTGGATATATTTTCTCTTAGGGAGAAAAAAGGGAGCCTGGAGGGGCTTAAGGTGGCTATTGTGGGGGATATCTATCATTCCAGAGTGGCTCGCAGCAATATTATTGGCATGCGTAAAATGGGGGCCAGGGTGGTGCTTGCGGCCCCTGAAACGCTGATGCCGCCCCGTATAGAGGAGCTGGGAGCGGAAATTGCCGCCAGCGCGGATGAAGCGGTCAGCGGCGCCGACGCCGTTATGGGCCTGCGCATACAAAAGGAACGCCAGCAGGCGGGTCTGCTGCCCAGTCTGCGCGAGTATTTTAAATATTACGGCCTGGATGACAGGCGCATTGCCCTTGCAAAGCCGGACGCGGTTATAATGCATCCCGGTCCTATGAACAGAGGCGTGGAGATATCCAGCTCGGCGGCGGACAGTCCTGCAAGTATAATAAATGAACAGGTGCGCTCGGGCGTGGCCGTCAGAATGGCGCTTCTGCATATATTAGCCCATTCAAAGGAGATATAATAAGATGGAATTATTAATAAAGCATGGTTTGGTGGTTAGTCCGGAGGACGGGCTTAATTCTGAAGCGGATATATATATCAGGGATGGACGGATTGCCGATATTGGAGAGAATTTATCATTTGACGGCGCCAATATAATAGATGCGGAAGGGTTTGCGGTTTTTCCGGGGCTTGTAGATATGCATGTGCATTTCAGGGAGCCGGGCTTTGAATATAAGGAGGATATCCTTTCGGGCTCGCGCGCGGCGGCGGCAGGAGGATATACCTCTGTCTGCTGCATGCCTAATACCAAGCCTGCCGCGGATAACGCCGCTGTGATTGAATATATTAAGCGCAGGGCCGAAAAAGCGCTTTGCCGCGTATATCCTATAGCAGCCATAACCAAAAACCAGGAGGGGCGGGAGCTGACCGAAATGGGCGAGCTGCTTGAATGCGGAGCGGTCGCATTTTCGGACGATGGCAGGCCGGTGGAAAGCAGCCGGATTATGAGGCTGGCAATGCAGTACCTTAAGGGACTTAACGGCGGCTTTGTTATATCTCACTGCGAGGATGTTTCCCTGACTGACGGAGGCGTTATGAACGAGGGCAGACAGAGCACTTTTCTGGGCCTTAAGGGGGCGCCTGGAGCGGCGGAGGCATTGATGGTGGCGCGCGAAGGGCTGCTGGCGGAGACGCTGGGAGTGCATGTGCATATAGCGCATGTATCCTGCGCACAATCTGTTAATTTAATAAGGGATTTTAAGGCCAGAGGGGTTAAAATTACCTGCGAAACCTGTCCGCATTATATCTGCGCCAGCGATGAGGAGGTTAGCTTTACCGATGCTAATACAAAGGTAAATCCTCCCCTGCGCGGCAGAGAGGACGTAGAGGCGATAAAAAAAGGGCTGACTGAGGGAGTTATAGACTGTATAGCTACCGACCATGCGCCCCATCATGCGGATGAAAAAAATGTGGAATTTAATTTGGCGGCCAGCGGCATTTCGGGCCTTGAGACCTCATTTGCGCTTTGTTATACTCAGCTTGTGCGCGGAGGGCTTATGGATTTATCAGGACTGCTCAGGCTTATGTCCGCTTCGCCTGCTCGCATAACCGGCCTGGAGGCCGGAGCCTTGAAAAAGGGCATGCCTGCGGATATAGCTATAGCCGATTTGGAACGGCCCTTTAGGATAGATGTAAATAAATTCTATAGCAAGGGCAAAAATAATCCGTTTAATTCCCGAGAGGTTTACGGTAAGATAAAATATACCGTCCTAGGCGGGGAAATAGTATATAAAAGTGAGAATTAATAGATATGGATAGACTGATAACCGCGATAATGGAAAAACAAAATCCTACTGCCTTGGGGCTGGATACGCGCTTGGAATATGTTCCTCAGGCGCTTAGGGAGAAATTTAACGAAAAGGGCAATAGCTTTGAATCATGCGCGAGAATTATATTTAATTATAATCAGCTGCTTATAGACGCGCTTTGCGATATTGTACCCTGCGTCAAGGTTCAGCTTGCTTATTATGAGATGTATTCCTACGCCGGAATTAAAGCGTTTTATGATACCTGCGCTTATGCTAAGGCGAGCGGAATGTATGTAATAGCCGACGGCAAGCGCAATGATATCGGAGCTACAGCCGAGGCTTACAGCGCCGCATATCTGGGAAGGACAGGACTTTCTGGCGGAAGCCTGGACGGCGCGTTTGCGTGCGACTGCCTTACAATAAACGGTTATCTGGGCTCGGACGGCATACTGCCCTTTAAGAATAACTGCTCTCAGTATAATAAAACAGCTTTTGTTTTGGTTAAAACCTCTAATCCGTCTTCAGGGGAGTTACAGGATTTGATTCTGGAGGATGGACGCCGTGTATATGAGGCTATGGCGGATATGGTGCAGCAATGGGGCGAAGGCAATATAGGGGCCTATGGCTATTCAAATATAGGAGCGGTAGTGGGAGCTACCTATAAGGAGCAGGCCGCGCGGCTGCGGGAAAAGTATAAGAATATGTTCTTTCTTATTCCGGGCTACGGCGCTCAGGGAGCGGGATGTGAGGACATTGAGGTCTGCTTTGACAGCAGGGGCCTGGGCGGCATAGTTAATAATTCACGCGGACTGCTCTGCGCGTATAAAAAGCCTGAATACAGCAATTTGGAGCCTGAGGAAGCGGCTCGGAGGGAAGCGGAGCGCATGAAAGAGGATATAGTGAGCTGCCTGAAAAGACATAATAAATGGGCATGCGGCGGCATGGGGGTGCAAAATGCGTGAGCTTACCGCAAGAATAATAGATAATTTTTCTGTCGCCAGGGATATTTTTCTTTTGCGCGTGAAATTGCCGGAGGATTTTACTGAGGAAATTAAGCCGGGGCAATTTGCGCATATAAAGGTTCCGGGGGATAAGCTTCTGCGCCGGCCGATTAGCATAAATGATTATGAAGCTTCAGCCCGTATATTGAGCTTTATTTATCAGGTTAAGGGAGGGGGGACGGCTCAGCTTTCCGGCGCGAGGGAAAGCTTAAGCATGCTGCTGCCTTTGGGAAACGGTTTTCCTGAGCCATCGGGCAGAGTGCTTTTAGCCGGCGCCGGAATAGGCTGCGCTCCTCTTTTATACGCCGCTAGGCTTTACAAAAAGGAATGCGGCGCGGCCCTGGCCTTCAGGAGCATGGATTATGCTTATGAGCTGACGGAATTTAATTCGCTCGTATCTGAGCTTTATACCGCTTCGGACGACGGCAGTCTTGGAGAAAAATGCTATGCGCATCAGCTTGTAGAAAAGGCGCTTCAAACGGGAAAATATAGCTGCGTTTACGCTTGCGGACCTGAAAGGGCGCTGGAGCTTATCAGAAATGTATGCGCCCGTTACGGCGCGGAAAGCTATTTATCCCTTGAAGCGAGAATGGGATGCGGAATGGGTGCGTGCGTAGTCTGCAATGTGAAAATAGGCAGTCCGGAAAAATGGCATTATTTGCGCTGCTGCAAGGATGGTCCGGTTTTTGCGGGAAAAGAGGTGCTCTTTGATGATTGATATGTCTGTAAGCGTCTGCGGGGTGCGCTTTAAAAATCCTGTTATCGCGGCTTCGGGCACTTATGGCTTCGGCACGGAATATGAGCCGCTGTATCCGCTAAGCGTCCTGGGCGGGGCGTCTCTTAAGGGCATGACGCTGCTGCCGCGCGAGGGGAACGGAGGCGTGCGCATAGCCGAGACACCTATGGGCATGCTCAACTGCGTGGGCCTGCAGAATCCGGGCGTGGAATATTTTATTCAGAATTATCTACCAGTTATTAAAAATTCTGATTGCGTCCTTATTGCCAATATTGCGGGCAATACTATTGAGGAATACTGCGCAATGGCGAAAAGGCTGGCTCAGGCTGAGATAGATATGCTGGAAATGAATATATCCTGTCCTAATGTTAAAAAGGGCGGCGTGCAGTTTGGTACAAAGCCTGAATTGGTGAGGGAGATAACATCTGAGGTTAAAAAGCATGCGCGGCAGCCTCTCATAGTGAAGCTTTCGCCTAATGTAACAGATATAAGGGAGACGGCTCTAGCAGCCCAGGAGGGCGGCGCTGACGGCCTGTCGCTTATAAATACCATTACGGGCATGGCTATAGACGCAAGAACGCGGCGTCCTCTGCTGGGGAATGTGGTGGGCGGATTATCCGGACCGTGCGTTAAGCCTGTGGCGCTCAGAATGGTATATGAGTGCGCCAGAGTAGTGAATATACCCATTATAGGCATGGGTGGAATTAATTCAGGAGAGGACGCTGCGGAATTTATGCTTGCGGGCGCTTCGGCAGTTATGGTGGGTACGGCTAATATTGCCGACCCATTGGCTTGTCCGCGGATAATAGAGGAGTTAAAAGACTTTGGCGAGCTAAATGAGCTGGAGAAAATCAGCGAGCTGACCGGCGGGCTTATAGTTTAAGCCGGCTTTTTATGGACAGCGCGCAGGAAAGCCTTAGAGGCCCAAGGGGGCGGCGTTTGCGGCGCTTATAGCGCCGCCGGGGCGCGCTTAAACGCGCCCCGGGCAGGCCTACCGGCCTGTCAAACGCCGCCCCCTTGGGCCTCTAAGGCTTTCCTGCGGTTTTTCAAAAATTTTGACTAGACAATACAATCAGAGTACAATTCACCATTTTGGCGGCGCATTGTATTTCGATTGTATTGTATATGCTATTATTAATTGCTATAAGCCGAATTCCATGCGTACCCTTCTTATCCATTCTGGGTCCACATGTATGCTGCATAGGTTAACGTTTGGATAGAATATTTTGCCCGGGAGAGCGCTGAATTCTTGTCCGCAGGAGCCGTTCCATATATAACGCGCTTTTTTAGCGTTTTCTCCCCAGATAAACGCTTCTTTAAGCTGATTAAGCTCTATTTGAGTAATTTCCGGTCCGTTGGAAAAGCGCAGTATGCCGGTATTGGTCCGGCCTTCCTTTATAAGCCCTTTTTTCTTAAGTCTGGCCTGAAGCTGCTGGTAAAAAGAGCAGGCCTGATATGCGTCGTTAAAGCAGACGGCGGTTTCTATTCCTAATAATGGACGGCCGCGTTTGTTATAGTCTATTTTACCGCCGGCAATTCCTGTTTCCTGTTCCAGATATATTTTATTAATTTTTATATCCTCTGTATCAAATCGTATGCAGCCGTTTGTGCCTATGGGTGAGTTTTCCTGCGTTATCGTATATTGGATTAATCTTTCTCCGCAAAATATTGGCTTGCGTTCAAAGCTGGAGGCGCTGAAATGTATTTTCAGCATGCAGCCGGCAGCTATAGCTGCGTTCAGCGCCTGTTTATTTATAAGGGGCATAACTCCGGGCATATCCTGGCATATAGGACAGTAAGCAATACCCGCTGCGTCTGAATTGGGACATGAGCAGAAGAGCTTGCTCATGGTGTTTATAGGAAAGAACAGCGTCAGCCCGGCCTTATTATTCATTTGCTTTTCCTCCTTATGCAGATATCGGGGATATATAATTTAATTTAGAAGCTCTTTCAAATTCATTTCCCAGAGCTAAAAGCATGTTTTCACTATGTCCTCGCCCTAAAATAAGCATGCCGAGCGGCATATTTTGAGAAAAACCGCAGGGCAGGCTTAAGGCGGGCAACCCGGTCAGGGCAGGTATAGCGGTAAAAAATGCGTCTGCCTGCAAGCTTCCTCCTAATTCGGGCGCAAATGAATATCCGCCTGGACAGATAAGGGCGTCTACCTCGCTCAGAGTTTGTTCCAGCTCACGGCAGATGCTTTCTCTTACGCTTTTTGCCTTTTTAAAATAAATTCCCTTGTTTTTTGCAATTAAAATATTTTTTAAAAGAATGTTTTTTTGAGCGTGATAATTTAATTGTTCTATTTTGTCTTGAACAAGCATATCAGCAATGCTCTCAACACATGATATAACCCGAACGGCTTCATAAACAGGATAATTCATGGGAACCTCTATTTCCTCTATTTTGGCGCCCATCATTTTAAATACCTCTATGGCTTTGAGTATTCCTTTGCGCATAGCGCTGTCCGTCTTTTCCAGCCAGTTTACCGCTAATCCAATCTTAAAAATATTCAATTTAACCGGCATATATTTATATAATTCCATATATCTTTCTGAGGGAACGCATGTGGAATCCAGACGGCTGCCGTGCAGCAGCTTTTCTGCTATCAACGCTATATCCAGGCAGCTTCTGGCCATTATGCTTATCTGCTCCAGGGAAGGACATATTGATATAACGCCATGACGGGAAATAAAGCCGTAGGTGGGCTTGAGACAGACCGTGCCGCAATAGGCGGCGGAGCTTAGCGCCCCGCCGCCTATATCCAAGGCCAGCGCGGCCGGAATCAGACGCGCGGCGACAGCTGCTGCGCTTCCCGAGCATATTCCCGCGGTTCGGGCAGCATTCCAGGGATTTAATACTTCTCTTAATGCGGGGGTTTGGGCATTCCAGCCCAGCCCGAATTCGTTCATATTCAGCTTTCCAATTACGGCGGCTCCGGCGTTAAGCATATCGCTGACGCATTCGGCGTTGAAGTCAGGTTTATAGCTGAATGCGTTTGAGGCGCATGTTATAGTTTTATCTTTTATGCAGATATTATCGCTAACCGCGTAGGGCAGCCCTAGAATGTGTGAATGCACAGGCCCGGCGGAAAAAGCTTCTATAATGGTTTCAGGCGGGAAAATTTCTATAAAGCAATTATATTTATCCTGCGCTTTTGCATGCTCGCACCAAAGCAGGGCTAATTCTTCGGGCGAGAGCATGCCTTTGCGCATATAGGCGCTTAATTGAAATATGGAGCCGTTAAATAGCTCGTCCAGGCCGTTATTCATTCTTCCCGCTCCTTTTCTAGGCCTGTGAGCCTGGGCTGGTCTTCTCGCAGCAGATTGTTATATAGGGGCAGAGGAAGCTGTTCGGATAATTGAGAGGGAAATTTTAAAAGCTCGTCCAGCGTTTTCAGCTCGGAGAGAATTTCCTCCTGCATGCGTTTTTCCTGTACAGTTGAAATACCGTAAATTTTTAAGATTTTGTTTGGCTTAAGCATTGCGGCTATTGCTCCTTACAACTGATTATATATTGATTATAGCTTCAAGCTTAAAACTTTGCAATACTAAAAATGCTTGCGTAAGGGCGCGCAAATGCGCAGAATCTGCATGCTGAAAAAAAGTTATGTTTGTGCTACACGAAGTCAGGAATGTGCTTGCGTTGGTTATTAGCGTATATTGACTATATTATAATGAGTGCTATTATAATTTTAATATGTTTTTGAGGAGGGTTTATTATGAAAAAATTGTGCGCGGCGCTTGCGTTTATTTTTTTGATTCTGTGTATGTCCGTTTATACCGGCGCTTATGCGGACTCGGACGGTCGGCCCACTCCATGGGAGGATTCCGGGCTTAAAGTATGCGTAGCCGAAACCTTTTCCGAATTTGAGGATGCGGATATTGATTTGATGGAAAGCTATCTTTGGTTTTCGCCCGATTATGCGGCCGCTACTAAATGGGAGGACGGCAGATATGTTATAACTGACAGTCCAATGATTGAAAGATATGCCTTCAGGATTGCGTCTGAAGCAATGGGGCAGGCTCTTACTCAGGAGGAACAGGACGGCGCGCTGGGTATGGGCTTTTATATTGAGAATAACACCTCTCAGGATTTTTACGCCGGACCGTATATGGTGGGTACGAGCGCAAATGCGGTTGTAGCTCAGGGACGCCCGCTGTATCTTGTCGGCTTGGATGGGAATATAACTAAGGCGGAGGATTCTGAGGGCATGGGAATGGCGCTGATACCCTCAGGCTTTAGGGGGCATATCGTATTTTTTAAGGAGGATTTGACGGGCGCCGGGGGTACGGGAGATATCCCGGCGGGCAATTATATAGGCTATCCAGGGTTTGAATTGGTTTATTCGTCGGTGGACGCTTCTAAAAACGAGAGCATAGTGCTGGATAACGTATTCTTTTTCGGCTATGACTTTGAGGACAGCCTGCGCGAATTGATAGACCAACCAGTACAGTCTGATTATCCCGTTCCTTCTCCAAACCAAACGGACGCTGCTTCAACGCCTGAGCCGTCCTCTGCCGGACAGCCTGGGCAGTCTGAGCAGCCTGAGCAGACTGCAACCTCCGGCGCGCAGCTCGAAAACAGCTCTTCGGCAGCTATAGATACGCCGAACGGCTCGGGCGGCAATGCCCGGCCCTCTTATGAGCCTGAACAGCTTCAATCTGACGGAGGTTTGATATGGTACATATTAGGGGCGGCGGCTATTCTGTGCGCGGCGGCGGCCGTTATAATTATTATGGTCAGGAAGAATAAAGCTAAGCCGCAAAAATAATAGCGCTGGCAGAGGAGGAAAATAATGAAAGCTAGATTTATCGGCGTTTGTCTTGTATTGTTGCTTGTTTTGGGCTTGACTTTTGTTCCCGCGCAGGCGGCGGCGGAAAATGATACGGATAATCATATTTCTGCGGATAACGGGGATTGGGAGATTCCTGCCGCGCCTGAATTGCAGTCATATGAAAACGGCTGGATACGGGACCAGAAAAACCTTATCACTAATTTTTACAGCATGTACCAGCCGGAGGTGGTATATGTGCCCGAATGGGACGACGGCCAGGGGTATCCGTATTTAATGTGGTTTTTTGCCTGGTCGTATAATCAGGAGAACGACCCGCAGGGCGATTATCCGGGCTATCCAGGAGGGGACGCAATATTTCTGGCGAGAGCAAAGGCTTTGGAGGGGCCGTGGGAGATATATTCGGTTAATTACGAAACGGGCGAGCATTTTTGGGACGCGGAGCAGAAGCCCTTTTACTGGTATCCGGTTATAACCTGTCAGGACGTCTGGTATGATTCCTGGCATGTGGGAGACCCGTCGGTAGTATATAAGGAGGGCGTGTTTTACATGGCCTATTCGGCCATGGGCTGCGACGAGGACATGATACCCAGCCATTACGAGGGGGATACCGACGGCAACGCCTCATGCATAATGGGCGCGGTTTCAACCGACGGCATTAATTGGGAGCGCTCTGAAAAGCCTCTTTTAGTATGGGAGGGGGAAAAGGGATATGCTGAGGCTGAGAATAGAAATTCGTGGTATGGCGGGCATCAGCGGCCCAGCCTTATGTTTGAGGACGGCGTCTGGAAAATGTGGTTTGATTATAAGGAGAACCAGATAGGCTATGCTGAGTGCAGCGGGGATTTCCTTACGGGAGAATGGAAGGAAATACGCGGCGGGCAGCAGCCATTATTAACGGGCGTAGATTTTGATGTGGTTAAGATAGGCTCGGTTTATTACGCTTATGGAGATCCGTATATAGACTGGTATAAGATAACAGATGATGAAATCCCCTACTACAGCGATGACGCAAGCAGATGGAGCCAGAGGCAGATTGTGGAATATCAGTCGTTGGACGGAATAAGCTGGAAGGCTACCGGCTGGTTCAGGCCGGACGAGGGGTATGACGCTAATCAGATACCACAGGTTTTTCTGGACCATAAGGAGAACAGGGTGTGCATATTTTATGCTACTCAGCGGGGCAAGCGAGAAAGCTCCTATTACGACTGGCGCTGGGATAATATAAGGATGATGTATAGGGATATAGAGCTGTTTGCTTCGGGCGCGGAATTTTCTCCGCTCGTTACGCCTTCGCCCTCGCCGGAATTGTCTTCCGATTCTCCTGCTGCGCCTGAAAAAACCCTTTCATCAGGTACGGACGTCAGCACGGATTTAACGGCGGGAAACGGACAGACTCAGGCGGCGCCTAACGGGGAGAACAGGATAAATGGGGGGATTACCGGGCTGGTAATTCTTATTTCAGCCGCCGCTGTATCTTTAGCGGCCGTGGCTATAACATATCTGGCTCTTAAGCGCAAAGGAGGGAGAGATTAGCGTATGATGGACCAATTTAATGACATGCAGGGGCATATAGACGCGATTAATAAAAGCGGCATACCTGAAAGGCCGGTTTTATTAGGAGCGGATTCAGGCTGGATACGGGACCAGAAAAACCTTATCACTAATTTTTACAGCATGTACCAGCCGGAGGTGGTATATGTGCCCGAATGGGACGACGGCCAGGGGTATCCGTATTTAATGTGGTTTTTTGCCTGGTCGTATAATCAGGAGAACGACCCGCAGGGCGATTATCCGGGCTATCCAGGAGGGGACGCAATATTTCTGGCGAGAGCAAAGGCTTTGGAGGGGCCGTGGGAGATATATTCGGTTAATTACGAAACGGGCGAGCATTTTTGGGACGCGGAGCAGAAGCCCTTTTACTGGTATCCGGTTATAACCTGTCAGGACGTCTGGTATGATTCCTGGCATGTGGGAGACCCGTCGGTAGTATATAAGGAGGGCGTGTTTTACATGGCCTATTCGGCCATGGGCTGCGACGAGGACATGATACCCAGCCATTACGAGGGGGATACCGACGGCAACGCCTCATGCATAATGGGCGCGGTTTCAACCGACGGCATTAATTGGGAGCGCTCTGAAAAGCCTCTTTTAGTATGGGAGGGGGAAAAGGGATATGCTGAGGCTGAGAATAGAAATTCGTGGTATGGCGGGCATCAGCGGCCCAGCCTTATGTTTGAGGACGGCGTCTGGAAAATGTGGTACGATTACCACGGAAATTTAATAGGCTATGCCGAAAATGCAGGCGAATTTATGGATAGTTCGGAATGGCGGGAATTATACTGCGGCGACCGGCCTCTTATTAAGGCGGTGGATTTTGATGTAGTTAAGATAGGCGGTATCTATTATGCCTATGGAGACCCGTTTTTATATTGGTATGGCATTGACGATACAACCCTTCCTGATTACCCTGAATTAAGCGGGAGCTGGAATAAGCGGCAGATTGTAGAATACCGTTCGACTGACGGGCTGAATTGGGAGGTTACCGGCTGGTTCAGGCCGGACGAGGGGTATGGAGCCAATCAGATACCTCAGGTATTTTTGGACCATAAAAACGGACGGGTATGCATATTTTATGCTACTCAGAGAGGCCGGAAGTTTTCAGATGAATATGACTGGCGCTGGGACAGCATACGTATGATGTATAAGGATATTAAGCTGTTTTAAAGGAAAGGAGTTAAAAAATGAAAAAGTATTTAAGAAGACTGCTTGCTTTGGCAGGCATAACGGCGGTTTTGGCGCTTGCAGGCTGCGGCGGAGGCGGAGAGCCTTCTGCGAGCGCCACTCCTGCGCCAACCGGCTCTGCAGAGGCGGGCCAAAGCGGAAATAATCCCAATAACGCTATTAAGGAGGGGGAAATTTACCGTTATTATGTTTGGAACACAGAGGATGAGAGCGACCCGTTTAAAAATATAGACGGGGTGCGCAAGGAAATGGCCATTAAGAATAAAGCGGAGTTTGAGGAGAAATACGGCGTAACTGTACGCTATGTGCTTTCTGCCGGCGGTGACGACTGGTACACCGTGCCCTTTGCTTCAGCCCAGGCCGGGACTCCCATGACGGATATCTTTAATGCGGGAGGCTCATATGTAACTCTGCTCGCATATACATATGGAGGCAGCGCAGGACGTATATTGCTTCCTTTGGATGATTATGCTCAGTATGCGGATTTCAGCGATTCGGAATACTGGGATCAGGCGGCGCAGGAAATATGCACTCTGGGCGGCAAGCTTTATTTTTGTGTTCCATCTCCTTTAGGCTGGGAATTAGTCGCTAATAATAAGGTGACGCTGTTCAATTTTGATTTAGTGCGCCGGGGCGGCATGGAGCCGGAGGAATTATACGAAATGAGCAATAGCGGCGAATGGACATGGGATGCTTTCAGGGAGGCGGTCGTAGCATGCACCTTCCCGGAGGAGAATATATTCGGTACGGCTTTGGGAGATAACGTAGGCATAATGGCGGCGCTGATAACCTCCAACGACGCGGCTTATTTTGAAAAGCAGGAATATGACGGCCAGCTTATAGACAGATATGTGGGCAATTCTTCAAACGCTATAGAAGCCTGGGATTTCTTTGTGCGCCTTTCGCTGGAGGACGGCGCTGTGGATATATCTGGTACCGCTGAAATTACTACGTTTTCATCCGGACGCATAGCGTTTCTTTTAACGGGCCTTGCGCGCACCAGTACTATTTATCAGCGCATGCAGTCGGATTACGGAGTGCTTATGCCCCCTAAAGGGCCTAAGGCGGAGAATTATATGTCTGACTCGGATTCCTTTGTGCCGTTATGCATTTTTAACGGAGTGAGCAATCCGGAGGGCTGCGCACAGGTGCTGGGAGAATATTTCCGTCCGGCATATGGCCGGAGCAGCAGCGAAAATGAAGCGCTTTTAGAGGCGGAATTGTCCACTTATCTTAGAGACGGCCAGTCTCTGGAAATATGCAAAAAGCTGCCGGCTGTTTCCAAGGTACAGAGTCATATGCTTTATATTAAGCTCAGGACGGCAAGCGAGGATCAGGCTATGCTGGAATCCATTCTTTACGGGCACGCGTGGGATTTTGCAAGGGGCGAAGAGACTCCGGCGCAGTACCTTGATTCTATTGTGGATATGGTCAATAGTACGGTTTATAACGCTATTAATCCGCAGGGCTGATTCTCGCAGGGCGGAAATATGTAAAATAACGGCGCGGTTGGGTTGACTGCGCCGTTATTAGTATTATTAGCGTATAAGAACGTAATGCGTAAAGGTAGATTTGCGCAAATGTGCAAATAAAGCTTTTTTACTGATAGCCGGTTGGTGTTCATTTCTTTATGCCGTAGATTTTGGATACGGATAAATAATTAAAAAGGCAGATTAATGAGCAAGTGGATAAAACGGAGGCGTTTATTATGAGTGTTGGGCAAATAAATGGATAATCGCCCGCTCGGTAAAATTGCATTAAGAATGGATGAGCGTACTTATGAAGGCTTCTTTTGGATAATAGCTTTAAAATTACAAGCAAAGCGCTGTATTTTGCTTTAGGCTAATATGCCCCATACTCTGTTTTCGCCCAGCTTTTAATTGCTTCGGCGGGCAGCCAATTCCTTGCATTCAGGGCAGATGTAATATATCTTTAAATCGTACGAAAGAAAATCATCTCCCAGCTCTTTTTGCAGCGGAGAGGTTAAATCCTTAAACTGTACGTCTGAAAGCCTGCCGCATTCCTTGCATATAAGATGGTCGTGTCTGGCCGTGCGGTCGTATCTGTCCGGCTGGCCCTCCAAGGATATTCTGCGGATAAGCTCTGCTGAGCAAAGCTTATTTAAATTGTTATAGACCGTCGCCAGCGAAACTGAAGGAGAACTTTCCTTCAGCTGGTCGAAAACCTGCTCGGCCGTCATATGATTGCGGGATTCATTTACGAGATTATATATTTGAAATTCGTATTTAGTCATTTAAGAGCCTTCTTATTAGAATTATTATAGATATATTATAATTATTCTAAATTATTTGTCAAGGTAGAAAGACTTTTTTCAGACTAGATTTACCCTCAGTTTGTAAGGAAGCTGCACGCCAATAGAGCGGTGAAATAAGCAAATTTTAGCAGGGGCGGCAATCAGCCGCCCCTGCCTTGTTTCTTAAAGCACCGCGCTGACATCCTCCGTACGAAGTGTCTTCCTTAAGGGACGCCTTTTATTATGCTGCATGCAGCAGTTATTTTGTTTAGAATTTTATTTATTTGGCCTGCGCTCTCAGCTTTTCCAGCAAGGAGGACATATCCTGGGGCAGAGGGGCGGTAAAGCTCATGCGCTTTGAGGTGTCGGGATGAGTTATCTCGAGATAATATGAATGCAGCGCCTGGCCGTTAAATCCGCTTTTATCCAGGCTGGTGCCATAAATGGGGTCGCCTAGAAGCGGATGGCCAATATGGGCCATGTGTACTCTTATTTGATGGGTGCGGCCTGTTAAAAGTCCGCATTGAATATACGCGCAATTTTTGAATTGCTCGAGTACCTCGTAAGTGGTGACGGCAGTTCTGCCCTGAGGGGTGACGGCGATGCGCTTGCGATTTTTTGCTGAACGGGCCAAATTGGCGTTGATGGTGCCCTGGGTTTGCTTAAAGCGGCCCCATGCAAGGGCGCGGTATAGCTTTACGCAGGTACGGTTTTTGAATTGTTCGCTCAGATTATGATGGGCGGCGTCGGTTTTGGCGACAATTAATAAGCCGGAAGTATCCTTATCCAGCCTGTGCACAATGCCGGGACGCATATTTCCGTTTGCGCTGGATAGACTGTCAAAGCAGTACATAAGCGCGTTGGCCAGCGTGTTGTCCCAATGACCGCCTGCCGGGTGGACTACCATGCCTCTGGGTTTATTTATTACCGCTATGCTTGCGTCCTGATAAATTATATCCAGAGCTATATTCTGCGGGATTATATTGCCGTCTTTGGGCTGGGGCAGAGAGGCTGTGATAATTTCTCCGGGAGCAGGCTTATATTTTTTGGGCTTTTGCCGTCCGTTTACCAAGACGTTTCCGCTGTCTATAAGTGAGGCCGAGGCGCTTCGCGTAAGGCCGGATTTTTCGGCTACAAGCACGTCCAGGCGCTTTTGCGCATCCTCGGGCAGCGCTGTAAATTCAAGGCTGGAGCTGCTGGGCGTCATCTGTCTTTTCCTCAGAGCTTTTCTGGGAAGCGGATTCCCTTTTAAGCTTAATATATTTATCATGTATAAAAAGTATATATATTCCAAGCAATATGGCGCCTACTACCACCATGCTGTCTGCGATATTGAAAATAGCGAAGTTAATATTGACATGTATGAAATCTCTTACGTAGCCCAGGAAAATGCGGTCTATTAAATTGCCTGTTCCGCCGGCTAATATAAGGCCCGAAGCGACGCGCATAAGAAGATGGACCGGCTTGTTTTTTATGAGCCACCAAATTAATGCGGCCGAAATCAGCAGCGTAATGGGAATAAAAAGCCAGAAGGCCCCTTCAAACAGTCCGAACGCCACTCCGGTATTATGAGTATATGTAAAAAACAGCACGTTGTCTATTATGGTTACCGATTGGTTTAATGTTATATTCTGAGCTATCAGAATTTTTGAAATTTGATCTAAAACCGTTCCCAATACGGCTATTATTATTACTAACGGCATCTTAAAACCTCGCTATTTTTGCTTACAGCTATTATAAGGCATTCGCAAGGATTATGGCAAGCTATTTGTTTCTCTCAACTATATCCATAATATACGAAATAAGCTTGTCAATTATAGGCACGCCGCTTCCGGCAAGCACGGTTAAGAGATATATTACAACGGCGCCCAGTATTGAAAAGCCTACGGCCATGCCCAGGCCTCGCGCCAGTCCGGCTATGAGATTGTTTTTTATTATTTTTTTGGTGTCAGTAAGGTAGTTCATATAGTCGTCTACCGTATATGCCGCTATGCTGCGCGCAGTTTTGTTCTTTATATGCTTGGCTCTCACATATCTTTTAGCCATTTTTTCACCACCGGTATCATCATTAGTGCTCAGGGGGTAACGTACTGCGGACGCGGGTAATTTGCCGGTTTTGCATTATGCTCAAGGGGAGGAGGCGCGCGCCTTATTCGGCCGTCTGGAAAACAGGCCTTAAGGATTTGACGCCGGGATTTATCCTGGCTCCTTTTAAAGCTTTTGCATGGCCTGTCCTCTGCCGTGCGTTAACCCAAAGCGAAGCAGCGGGAAAGCAAATTAACGCCGGAGGTTCGCATTGTCTCCTTAGCACTAATGCTATTATGTGTCAAAATTGCCTGAGCGATACCGAACTGCGCTTTAATATATAAAATTAAATTTGTATTCTGGCTTAGTATTATTACGCCGGGCGGCGCCAGGCGGGGCTTTATATAATAAAACAAGCGCCAAACATGCCTGTCAATAGCTTTAAAATATATGCGCATATATGCATATTAAACCTGACGAGGGAAAATTGAATGGGACGCCCGTATAAGGCGTCCCATTAGTAAATTTGCTTAGCTATTATAGCGCCGGCGGCGCGTTTTAGGAATATTTTTCATCCTTATACAGCTTATAGACCATTGATTCTACAAGCGCTATAGCGCTGGCCTCAATTATATCTGAGGAAACGCCTACGGTTACCCAGTAATTTTTGCCGTCCGAGCTTTCTATAAGGACTCTGACCCGTGCGCCGGTAGCGCTTTTTGAATCCAGCACGCGCACTTTATAGTCTACCAGATGCATGTCCACAATAGCGGGGTAAAACCGCTCCAGGGCTTTTCTCAGCGCCTCGTCCAGCGCGTCTACTGGACCGTTGCCTTCGGCGGCAGTCAGCTCTGATTGATTGCCCACGGATAATTTCAGCATTGCGCTGGAGGCAGTACGGGATTTGCCTGTAACCTGCTCTTCTATTACCTTGAATTTTTCTAGGGTAAAATATTCGTTTAAGTTCCCCAGCTCTCGCTGTACAAGCAGTTCAAAGGAAGCGTCTGCTCCTTCAAATTGATATCCTTCCGCCTCAAGCTCCTTAAGTCTGTCGGTAAGCGCGCCGGTTATTTCGGCGTCCTTGGTTAATTCGGGCGCAATCACGCTTAATTTTTTAAGCACGGCTGAACGGCCGGATAATTCGCTTAATAATATTCTGCGTTTGTTGCCTACAATTTCGGGCTTTATATGCTCAAACGCGCCAGGGCGCTTATTTAAGGCGTCTATATGCATTCCTGCTTTATGCGCGAAAGCCATTTTGCCTATATAGGGCAGATTGGCCGGCAGTATTACGTTGGCTATTTCCGCAACGGTACGCGCCTGCTTGGTAAGCAGGGATAACTTTTGAGAGGGAATGCAATCCATGTTCAGCTTTAGCATTATAGTGGGGATTATGGCGGAGAGATTGGCGTTTCCGCAGCGTTCCCCCATGCCGAGCAGAGTGCCCTGAACATGGAAAGCTCCCGCCTGTATTGCTGAAATAGTATTAGCCACTCCGCAGCCGATATCGTCGTGAGCGTGCATGCCTAATCTAAATCCCATGCTTTTAAGCCTGCTTATGATTTCATATATTTCGCTGGGCAGACGGCCTCCGTTGGTATCGCATAGGCAAATTGTTTCAGCTCCCGCTTCGTGAGCGGCGGTTATGGCGGCTAGGGCGTATTCACCGTCCTGAAGATAGCCGTCGAAGAAATGCTCCGCGTCAAATATCACCCTTCGGCCTTCGCCTAGCAGCAGCCGTACCGATTCATAAATCATACGCAGATTTTCTTCCAGCGACGTGCCCAGAACGCTGTGCACGTCCTCGGCGTTGGCCTTGCCGAAGATGGAGACGTATGGGGTTTGGGCGGACAGCAGCTTTATTAGTCCTTCGTCGGAGTCGGCGGAGGAATTTTTATGCCTCGTGCTTCCAAAGGCGGAAATGGAGGCGTTTATGGGCATATCCTTAAGCCTACGGAAAAATTCCCGCTCGCTTTCATTAGAGGCGGGATTGCCCGCTTCTATTATGGGTATGCCCAATTTATCCAGGGAGCTTACGATATTCAGCTTATCCTGTAGGGAAAAGGATATGCCTGCGCCCTGCGCGCCGTCCCGCAGAGTGGTGTCCAAAACCTCTATCTGTTTCATTGCTGCGCCCCTATAACTGCTTTTATACGGCGCACGCCTGCGGACGAGCTTTCCTCCTTTTTAATTTTGAAGCTTACTAATTCGCCCGTACTGTGCGCGTGCGGGCCTCCGCATATTTCCTTGGAAAAGTCTCCCATGGTATATACCTTTACGTTTTCGCCGTATTTGCTTTCAAAGAGTCCTATAGCGCCGCTCTGTTTTGCCTGCTCCAGAGGCATTTCCTCGCAGATTATGGGCGCGTCGGCTTTTATAGCCTCGTTAACCAGCTCTTCCACCTGCTTTATTTCTTCGGGGGTCATTTTACGCTCAAAGGAGAAATCAAATCTAAGCCGCTCAGGGGTTATATTGCTGCCCTTTTGAGCTACCTGACTGCCCAGCACCCTTCGGAGAGCCGAATGCAGCAGATGAGTGGCCGTATGCAGACGGGCGGTTTGCTCGCTCTGGTCGGCCAGCCCGCCCTTGAAGCGCTGCTGCGCTCCTGCGTGGCTCTTGGCCTGATGCTCCTTAAAGGCTTCTTCAAAGCCGGCGGTATCTACGTTTATATTGTTTTCCCGAGCCAATTCTACCGTCATTTCTATGGGGAAGCCAAAGGTGTCGTAGAGATGAAAAGCGGTAAGGCCGTCTATGCAGTCGCCCGGCTTAAGCGCCGCGGCAGCCTTGGTATATTCCTTAAGGCCCTGGTTGAGGGTGCGGGCAAAGCGCTCCTCTTCCAGATTCAGCTCCCGCATTATTCTTTCGCGGTTCTTATTCAGCTCAGGATATTGATGCGCATATTTTTCTATAATCACCTCGGCAATTTTGCTGTATGAGCCGACGGGCAGCTCCAGGGTTTTGCCGTAGCGCACGCTGCGGCGTATTAGACGGCGCAGCACATAGCCCTGGTCTACGTTGCTGGGGGTAACGCCCCGCTGGTCGCCTAGAATAAATACCGAGCAGCGGATATGGTCGGCTATAATTCTGAAGGCGCGGGTTATTTCTTCGCTCTGGCCGTAGGCTTTGCCCGAAAGCGCGGCTATTTTATCCAGAATATCGCTGAAGGCTTCGGTTTCATAAACGGATTTTTTGCCGGTCAGCACGCATATGGTGCGCTCCAGCCCCATGCCGGTATCTACGTTTTTGCGCTCTAGAGGAGTTAAAGCGCCGTCGGCAGAGCGGTTATACTGCATAAAAACGTTGTTCCATATTTCAAGGTATTTGCCGCAGTCGCAGGCGGGCGAGCAGTTAGGGCCGCAGGCAGGCTTGCCGGTATCTATAAACATTTCGGTATCTGGTCCGCAGGGGCCGGGAATTCCGGCGGCCGGCCACCAGTTGTTCTCCTTTGGCAGATAAAAAATACGCTCCTTGGGTACGCCGCATTCCTCCCAATAGCGGGCTGATTCTTCGTCTCTGGGGCAGTCCTCGTCTCCGGCAAATACTGAAAACGCCAGCCTTTCGGGGTCAATGCCCAGATAATCCTTGCCCGTTAAAAATTCCCAAGACCAATGAATAGCCTCTTTTTTAAAATAGTCTCCCAGCGACCAGTTGCCAAGCATCTCAAAGAAAGTAAGATGGCTGGAATCGCCTACGTCGTCTATATCCCCTGTGCGCACGCACTTTTGTACGTCGCACAGCCGGGAGCCGGCAGGATGCCCCTGGCCGAGCAGATACGGGACTAGGGGATGCATTCCCGCCGTGGTGAAAAGCACGGTAGGGTCGTTTTCAGGTATAAGGGACGCGCTCTGTATAATCGCGTGGCCGCGTTCCTTCCAAAAGCTGAACCATTTTTCTCTAAGCTCGTCCAAAGTCATAATTAATACTCCTTCTTTCTGCGGCTGAACAGAACAGTATTCGCCGCAATATAATTTCAAGTTTGACCGCCGGCTCCGCTTTATGCCGTTTAAAACGCGCCTGAGCCTTTTTAGCGGCTGAGACGCTGTTATTGCCGTGTGTTGTTATATTATATATTTTTATTATTTTCGTGTCAATTTGAATGTGCTTTTTTAAGAGCCTGGGCGGCCGGATATGCGGTTTAACCGGTTAAAGGGGAAAACGCAGGGCCTTTTGCATACCGCCGCTGCGGTTAGTATTGTATAGAATGCGGATAAAATAGTGCTTAAATGGAGGTGATTAAGCCTTGTCCGGCGTGCGCCGGCCTTTTAAAGGGCATGCGCCTTTTGCCTTGAACTGCTCCTTAGGGCAGGGTTCAGAGATAAAAATAGGGCTGAAAGGGGTTAATAATGTGAATGTTTTGGTTAGGATTGTATCTTGTAAAAAACGCGGACCATGATTAAATTAATAATACAGCGGCGGTATGCGGCGGGCAATATGCGATTAATCATAAGTGAAACGGCGTTAAAGCCGGCGCATATTTATAGTGCGGAGGTTTTTATAATGCAGACGCCGCGGCTGCGCAGATTAAAATTTTGCTGGGGAGGATAGCTATGAAAAGGATGGTTTTTGCGGTGTTGCTGGCTGTAACTATGCTGCTGCCCTGTTTTTCCTTTGCGGACGGCCAGGAGCTGATATTAGAGAATTTTGAGGATGCGGGCGTACCGGCCGGGGAGCTTTTTAAACCGGAGGATTTGTCTAGCTGGGGCATAATGCCTCCCGATTCCATGACCTACAGCGAGCAGGGGGCCCAGAGCGGAAATGGACTGCTGGTTGTATTTGGAGAAAGCGGAGGCACTCAGACCTATTGCATAGAGCAGGACTGGATTAGCGGCGAATTGGCTCCCGGATTGGAGAGCTATAAATATTTCAGGCTGTGGGTAGATAATAAAACTCAGGGGGATTTGCGCGTTACAATAGTATTGGCAGAAAATTTAGACCCTGACCCGGTAATACGCAGAGCGGGCTATCTTCCTGTTAGCGGTGTTTACGGCGTTTGGGAGGAGGACGGCTATGTGGATGAATTTCAAACTGGCCCCAGCCTTTGCGACCCGGACAATAATCCGGACGCAAGCATATATATTCCAAGCGAATTCAGAGGATATGTTTACTGGGAGCTGCCTGAGTCGGCGGAGGAGCTGATTTCTCAGACCGAATGGGGCGTTGGAGCCGTTAGCTCGTTTGATAAGGTTGCAGCAATGCAGATTGACGTAAGAGGCGAATATGGGACAGACGGTAACTCATATCTATTTGACAGCATAAGCCTGAGCAACGGCTGGGAGCAGGAAGCGGAAAGCTCTCCGGCCGCGACAGGGGAGAGCGGAGGCTTGACCGCTTCGGAGACTGCCGCCGGCTCGGCTGGAACAAACGATATTGGACAAAACCCGAATAATGCGGGAATATATATTGCCGCGGGCGCTGCTGCGGTTGTAATAGCGGCGGCCGTCGTGACGGTTATAGTCGTCAGGAAGCGAAAGTATCCTAAGGAATAAATGAATAGAAAAAAAGCAGCCTGCCGCAGATTAATGGACGGCAGGCTGCTTTTTGCATTTTTGGTGGGAACAGCCAATAGGCTTTGCGCAAATTTACGACGGCTTTTATGGCCGGGAATCAATTATCCTTTTAAAAATATTAGCAGGCGCTTTGCGCCTATAGCGCGGAACGGCAAAATAACGCGCGGAACGACAGGGTAGCACGGAACGGCAGGGTAGAAAACGATTCCCAATAAGCCGGGAATACGGCTGATGAAAGGCGCGCTAATAGATAATAACGGTAAGAGCGCTAGGAGTGATGCTTTCAATGCTTATGCCGCGTATATCGGTAACCAGCCATGTGTCGGTCTGCAAAGTGTGCGTTCCTGCCGAGAGCCCGGATAAATCTACTATTATCTGAACGTCAGAGGCGGTAATGGAATTAATATTAAAGTAATTCCCGCTGAACACTACCTGCGCCTGAGAGGCGCTGGCCGTATAGTTAAAACCGCTTGGGAGATTGCGGTACTGTATTTCAAGAGTAAACTGCCGGCTTATTTCCTGTTCGCCTATGGTTATATCCAATATGGTGGGAGACGGGTTTAATATGGTTACGCCGTCGGGTATTACAAGATTGGCGTTGATTTGCTTTATCGTGCCGTCCATGCCCGACATATCTATATCCTCTATATGAAGCGCGTCTATATTTGCCAAGACTTCGGCTTTTCCTATAATTTCAACGGTGCCTTGACGGATTTCGGCGCTTTCAAATTCATATCCTTCCGCAAGCTTATCGGTATTAAGCAGGTGAGAGGCGTATTCTATAGGCACGGTTTTTTTGGACGCTATGCCCATATCTACCATTACGCTTGTTCGGTTATCGGCAACTTCAATGCTGGCCGAGCTTATGGTTTCGCCCTGAGAATCAATAAATGTATAAGGCAGGCTGGCAGTATAGCCGTCGGTCATAACTGAAAGGTCTATGTCTACTTTGGCGGCGGCTATTTTGGAAACGTAATTCTCCGGCCCGGAGATATTTAGCACGCCGGGAGAAATAACGGCTTCAGACTGCATGTAAAGATTATCGGGCAGCGTATTGGAGTAGGAGGGTATTATGGGAATTTCCGCAGTAGCCAAATTATCTACCACTACGCTTACCGTTGAAGGACTGACGGAGGTAATTACAGCTTCTGAATTTGAGCATGAGGCATAAACCGGCAGCTCGTATGTGCCGGTTGAGGTAATTTTGCTTAAATCTATATATACAGTTATATTAGAGGCTTTTACATTACGGTATTCCTTATATGGGATATCCATGGATACTCTTATTTTGGGCAGCCGGCTTATATCGTTTTGGAGCACCAGTCCGGAATTCCTGAGGGAATATTCATAGTTTACGCTAAGGCCTAAATCAGAAAATACTGCCGAACGGGAGGGATTGGTCTCATTTATGACATAGCTCCATATAAGAATGGCAAATACAAGGGAAATAACCTTAAGCCAGAAATTATTGGTTATAAGGCTGGTAAGCTTACGGCGTTCCTTCTTTTTTACCTGCGCGCCCTCCTTATTTTCCTTAACTGATTTTAAGTCCTTTATCTCTTTGTTTTCCTTAGACTGTTCCTGAAGCTCTTTTGTTTCCTGAACCTGATTTTGCTCCTTCTGGGCCCCCAATTCCTCTTTATCGCTCATTTTTTTCACCCGCCTTTGCTTGTCTTATATGCCGCATGATATTGTCTTTAAGCCTGCTGCCGGGCTTTTGAGGCTGAGAGTATATTTGTTCAAGCAGCTCGCGGAGCGCGCGGGAATCCAGATATCTATGCAGATTGCCTTCTTTTGCATAGCTTATAACGCCCGTTTCCTCAGAAACCACTATTATTATGGCGTCCGAGCGCTCGCTCATGCCCAGGGCCGCGCGATGCCGGGTTCCTAATTTGCGGTCTATAAGAATATTATCCGAAAGAGGTAAAAAACATCCGGCGGCTACTACGCGGTTTTCCTTTACAATCATTGCGCCGTCGTGCAGGGGAGTATTGGGCTCGAATATGTTTTCCAGAAGCATAGCTGAAATAACGGCGTCAACGGTAGTGCCCGTTCTTATAACGTCGGTGAGGTCGGAATTTTGAGATATGACAATCAAAGCGCCTACCTTGCGTTTTGAGAGGCTTTGAATTGCGCGTATCATTTCGTCTATGCATAAAGCGTTGTCCTCTTTGTGTTTTTCAGCCTTGGGGTCAAAAAAGGTGCCCCGTCCAAGCTGTTCAAGTATTCGGCGCAGCTCAGGCTGGAACAATATAACTGCTATTAAAACTCCCCATTGCAGCAGCATGGAGAGCAGCCAGCTTATAACCGAAAGGCGCAGCCATGAGGTTATAACAGCTATGATTATTACTATGCCCAATCCCTTAAGCACCTGTCTGGCCCGGGTCTCTTTAGTTATTCGTAGGATTAAGTATATAATTACCGTAACGATAATTATATCCAGAATATCAAGCAAACCAATTCTTGCCGTAAAGACAGCGGCTAGGTCGTTGTAGAGATTGATGAAGAATTCTTTCATCAAACGCCTCCCTGCTTAGAGCGCAAAACACCCAACATAAAAAATATAATTACTGCAGAAGTATTATATCATATTTGGCGATTATAATAAAGTCTTAAATTAAAATTAAGAATTAAAAATTTTTTACCAAGCGTGCTTTATTTGGTATAATAGATAAAAAGGAGAGATATAAATGAAGGATAGGATCATTATTTTCTGCGGAAATTACGGCAGCGGCAAAACTGAAATAGCTTTGAATACCGCTTTAAAGCTGCGCTCTCAGGGCGCCCGGACGGCGCTGGTGGATCTTGATATAGTTAATCCGTATTTTCGTTCCAGCGAGCATGAAAAGATGCTCAAAGAGCACAATATACGCCTTATAGCGCCTACCTTTGCGGGAACAACGGTGGATGTGCCCGCGCTGCCGGCTGAAGTGCAAACCATATTTGCGGATAAGGGCGAGAGGGTGGTTATAGACGTAGGGGGGGATGATACCGGAGCTACGGCGCTGGGCAGATATTATCCGTATTTAAAGAAGGACAGCGTCTGCGTATATATGGTGATAAATGCGCGGAGGCCCTTTTCCAGGGGGGTGGACGAGCTTATGGAGATGTATAATAATATAAGGAATAAAGGCCGCATTAATATTGATTATTTTATAAACAACACTAATATGGCCAGGCAGACGACAGTAGAGGATATATATTTCGGCAAGGAAATCATTGATAAATTATCTGAAAGAACAGGAGTGCCGGTTAAATATGTGGCGGGCGAAAAAACAATTTTAGAGCAATTACATGGCATAAATGAAGCTCAGTATCCCATAGAGATATTTATGCGGCCCGATTGGCTGGATGAAACGGCAGATGACAGAATTTAGCGTCTATATCTATAATTGCCATATAAAAAAGATTGACGAATGGGCGCGCATTATATATAATAAAATGAAATATATTAAGCAAAGGGGCGATGAATTTTGGCTAAGGTAACATTTAATAAAGAGGCCTGCAAGGGCTGTCTTTTGTGCGTGGAGTCTTGCCCCAAGCGTATTATCGCGCTTTCAAAGGGAATTAATTCCAAGGGCTATAATTACGCCGAGGTCAAGGAACAGGATAAATGTATTGGATGCGCTTCATGCGCGCGCATGTGTCCCGACTGCGTTATAACCGTAGAAAGGTAGGGTGGTATAATGAAGCATTTGATGAAGGGCAACGAAGCGATAGCTGAAGCTGCCATAAAGGCGGGATGCCGGTTTTTCTTCGGTTATCCCATTACTCCGCAGAACCAGATACCCGAATACATGTCCAAGCGTATGCCTGAAATCGGGGGCTGCTTTTTGCAGGCGGAGAGCGAGGTAGCGGCTATTAATATGGTTTACGGTGCGTCTGGCGCCGGAGCAAGGGTTATGACCAGTTCTTCCAGTCCGGGAATAAGCCTTAAGCAGGAGGGTATTTCCTATATGGCCTGCGCAGAGCTTCCGGCAGTTATTGTCAATATGGTGCGCGGCGGCCCGGGCCTGGGCAGCATTCAGCCTGCGCAGAGCGACTATTTCCAGATGACCAAGGGCGGCGGCCACGGCGATTACAGGCTTATAGTGTTTGCGCCTGATTCGGTTCAGGAGGCTGTTGACCTTACATATTCGGCTTTTGATACGGCGGATAAATACCGCACGCCGGTTGTTATTTTGGGCGACGGGATGATAGGCCAGATGATGGAGCCGGTAGAAATGCCCGATGAGATTGCCGAGCTTCCCGAAAAGCCCTGGGCTACGACAGGCTGCGGCAAAGGCGAGCGCCGTATTATAAACAGCCTTTATATCGAGCCGGACATTATGGAAAAGGTTAATTTCAGGCTGCAGGAGAAATATAAGACTATTGCGCAGAATGAAACGCGCTGGGAAGAGTATTTTTTAGAGGACGCAGAAATAGTTATAGCGGCCTACGGCACTACCGCCCGCATAGCTAAGAAGAGCGTTAAGGAGCTGCGCAAGGCAGGCATAAAGGCCGGATTAATAAGGCCCATAACGTTATGGCCCTTCCCTGCCGAGGCTATTAATAAAGCTGCGGATAGGGCCAAGGCCTTCCTGACCGTGGAAATGAGCTGCGGGCAGATGGTAGAGGACGTTCGTCTGGCGGTCAACGGAAAGGCGCCCGTTGAATTCTTTGGACGCACGGGCGGGATGATTCCTAGCTGGAAGGAAATTTATGCTGCGGCAGAAAAAGCGCTGGGAGGTGTGAAATAATGGCTGTGGTTTTCAAAAAGACTTCAATGCTTACAGACGTGCCCTTCCATTACTGTCCTGGGTGTACGCACGGCATAATTCACAGGCTGGTTGCCGAATCCCTGGAGGAGCTGGGAGTGGGCCAGAAGGCGATAGGCGTTGCGCCGGTAGGCTGCGCTGTGTTTGCCTATAATTACTTTAACTGCGATATGCACGAGGCGGCTCACGGACGCGCTCCGGCGGTTGCTACGGGTATTAAGCGCGCGCGTCCTGAGAACGTGGTCTTTACCTATCAGGGAGACGGCGATTTGGCTTCCATAGGTACTGCTGAAATAGTGCATGCTGCAACCAGGGGTGAAAAATTTACCACTATATTTGTAAACAACGCTATTTACGGCATGACGGGCGGTCAGATGGCGCCTACCACGCTGCCTGGGCAGGTGACTACCACTTCTCCTTACGGCAGGGATACCAATCATTGCGGTTATCCGGTAAGGGTAAGCGAAATGCTGGCTACGCTTAAAGGTTCTTATTATATAGAACGCGTTTCGGTTAATAACGTCAAAAATGTTATCGCCGCCAAAAAGGCCATTAAGAAAGCGTTTGAATATCAGCTTGAGGGTAAGGGCTTCTGCCTGGTAGAGGTGCTTTCCACCTGTCCTACCAACTGGGGGCTTACGCCTATAGAGGCTTTAAAATGGCTGGACGAGAATATGATACCCTATTACCCGCTGGGAGTTTATAAGGACGAGGGGGCGCAGAAATAATGACTCATGAAATAATTATCGCCGGCTTCGGCGGACAGGGCGTGCTTTCCATGGGACAGCTTCTGGTGCGCGCCGGCTTAAACGAAGGCAAGGAGGTCTCCTGGCTGCCCAGCTATGGGCCGGAAATGCGCGGAGGCGCGGCTAACTGCTCGGTTATTATTTCGGACGAGCCGGTTGTGGCCCCTATTGTTACCGACGCAACCTGCCTTATGGCCATGAACAGGCCTTCTCTGGAGAAATTCGTGGGCAACGTAGTGCCGGGCGGGCTGGTGCTGGTAAACAGTTCGCTTATAGACATTAAAGTGGAGCGTACTGACGTTACAGTTTATTATATTCCCTGCAATGACCTTGCAAATGAATTGGGCAATTCAAAGGTAGCGGGCAATATAATGCTGGGGGCGTTTTTAGCGGCGACCAAGGCCGTGCAGCCCGAGCATGTGGAAGCCAGCCTTGAATATGTGTTCAAAAAGAAGCAGCATCTTATCGAGCTGAACAAAAAGGCTATTGAAGCGGGAGAAAAGACGGTAAAGGGCTGATTCTAAGATTGCTCTTCATTTGGTACTCTATATATTATATGCGAGTAAAAAATGAGGGATAAAATTGAAACAAATAAAAGAGGGAGAAAAATGTTGTTTTCTCTCTCTTTTTATTTTCATCGTTTAAAATTGAAATTTGCTGTAAATTATGATATAAATAGATATATAAGAAAAATGGTGAAAAATAAAACTATATATAAATATATGATGTTTTAATTAATATTGCGTAGTTATATCGGAAAAAAGCAAAATTGTTGTGGAAACGGGAAAAGCGGGGAGAAAAGCGGGGAGGAAAGCGGGGAGGAAAGCGGGGAGGGGGGAAGTTAATCTTTTCACATCAAAATAGCGGAATCCCGTCTATTATCTCGCACACAGCTATATATGCAAATGGATAAGCTTTTTATATTGAATAAAGCCATGGGGCGCCCCGCCCTTTTAATGTGGGCGCACCCCGCCGACGGCATTTCTACAGGCGCCGCTGCATTCCATGCGAAATTTTTCTTTAAAGCTTTAACCCTGCGCCCGCTCCCTGCCCCTATGGGCCAGGGAGCCATATAAACCCGCCGCCTTAACGGCGGCCTGCCCGCGCCCCCAGCAATCTTCCCGGCGTTAGAAGGTGTAAATACTAGTTAAGCAAGTCCTCATAGTTGACCTTTAATGCCTCTTTAATCGCTTTTAACTCATCTATATATATGTGCCGTTGACCAACTTCAATTTTTGCTAATGCGCTTCGTGTAATATCGCAGTTTTTTATTTGAAGCATTGAAGCTAATTCATCCTGTGTTACTCCTTTTCTTGCTCTAATATTTCTTATTTTATTTCCAACGCTTTTTTCAAACTCTTTATTCATTATGTTACTCCTATTAGTATTTATTTTCATTATCGTAACATTAGAATATACTTAAAATGCACCTATATAAGTGCAGATAAGTCGTTTTCTGGTGTATTTTCAAAAAAAGCTTCATAGTTTACTTTGAAGACATCTTTAAATAATTTGAGTTCATTAAGATAAATATTTCGCTGACCGGCTTCGATTTTGGCAATGGTGCTTCTTGTTATAGGGCTTTTACATAAGCCTAATTTTGCTTCTAAATCAGATTGCTTCCAGTTGTTTTTCTCTCTAAGCCGCTTGATGTTTTGGCCAACGGCTCGGTTAAATGCTTTGTTCATAGTTTTGCTCCTATTTCAGTACAATTTTTTCTTGATGTTATCATTAATTTCTGTTATAATTGCTCCTATACAGGTGCAAATGAAAAATTTTAGAGGTACTTTATGAAAAAGACTGTGGGAAAACTTTATGAATCTGAAATAAAAGATATTAAAGTAGCTTTAACAAATAATATAGAGCTGACGATAACCAAGAATAAGATTTTTGTTGCAAAGATTTATCCTAGCTGTGTTTTTTGTGGCAGTATAGCTAATTTAATAACTTTGAATAATCAAAGAATTTGCGAAAGATGTCGTAATAGAGTAATTGACGCTCAAGTTGGCGATGTTTTGTATCCTATAAGCTATGATAAGTAGATTTTTAGAGAAAAAGCTTGGTATATTGCTAGGGGCGCGGGCAGGCCGCCGTTAAGGCGGCGGGTTTATATGGCCCATCGCCCAAAGGGCGAGGGGCGGGCGCAGGGTTAAAGCTTTAAAGAAAAATTTCGCATGGAATGCGACAGCACCTGTAGAAATGCTTCCAGCGGGATGCGCCCACATTAAAAGGGCGGGGCGCCCCATGGCTTTATGCAATATAAAAAGCTTATCCATTTGCATATATAGCTGTGTGCGAGATAATAGACGGGATTCCGCTATTTTGATGTGAAAAGATTAACTTACACCTATCTCCCCCCAGCTTAACCCCCACCGCCCTTTCCCTGCTCAAACTCAAAAGCCGCTTATATCGTGAGCGCGTCTGGGAAAATACTGAACGGCCCGAAAGCAGTTTGCCAAGTTTTAATATCCTGTATTTTGATACCAAAACTCCTGGTATTATTTTGGTATTTCAATTGTTGCGCATGCGGATGTACAGCAGTTAATGCATCTGCTTGGTTTTGTACGCTTTGTCCCTTTTAAGTTTTCTAAGTCCGGAAGCTCAAATTTACTTATTTTTATTAATTTAGATTGCCTAAATGAGATATAAGCTGTGATTTTGTCTAACTTAGGCTTGTTAATTCAGGCAATTTGGAGTATAATATAGTATCATTCCTGCAAAAAACAGGGATTATGGGTATACGCCGCTATGCTTAGGGAGCGCATACTAATTTGAGAAAAGCCGGTCGTATAAAAATGCTTAAAATGTTACCTAATATTATTACGGTTATAAGGCTTCTGCTTATTCCCGTATTTATATTTTGCTTCTTTGTCTATGAGGACAAGCGTATCGCCTTTGCCGTATTCATTTTTGCTGCGATGTCTGATTTATTGGACGGTTATCTGGCGCGCAGGCTGAACGCAATAACCAATTTCGGCAAGCTTTTCGACCCTTTAGCCGATAAGCTTTTGCAGGTTTCGGCGCTTGTATGCCTTACGGTTATAGGATTTCTGCCTCTTGCCGCGGCCATTATAATGGCTGTAAAGGAATTAATAATGATTATCGGCGGGTGGTATGTGCTTAAAAGGTTAAAGCGGGTTGTATATTCCAATAATTTTGGGAAAATAGCTTCATTTATAATGAGCGTAGCTATTGCGCTTTGCTTTTTCCGAAAATTGTGGTTTTCGTCGCCCGGCATGAGCCTGGCCCTTGATATTTTTGTATATTTTTCAGTTGCGCTAAGTGTGCTGGCTATGGTACAATACGGTATACTAAATATAATCCGTCCGCGCAGTAAGCGGAGTAATTGAATATATCGCTGTGAAAAAGAGGAGTAGGCTGTGTTTCTGCCTTAAGAGAGCGCTCGTAGCGGTGAAAGGGCGCGGGGAAACAAGCTGAAGGTCGCTTTGGAGCGCGCAGGGTGAAAGTGTTTTAAAGTAGCTCTGCACGGGTGCGCCCGTTAAAGCGTAATGAGCGCCGCGCGCTTTATGCGTGCGGAATTAAGGTGGTACCGCGGTTCAGCCGTCCTTTTTGTAAAGGACGGTTTTATTTTTATTAGGAGGTTAGGAAAAATGGAAAACATGCTGGATAAGCAATATAATCCTAAAGAGGTGGAAGACAGGCTGTATAAAAAATGGGAGGAAAAGGGATATTTTCATGCCGAGGTCAATCCGGATAAAGAGCCTTTTACCATAGTTATACCCCCGCCCAATATAACCGGCCAGCTTCATATGGGCCATGCGCTGGATAATATGATGCAGGACGCTATAATCCGCTTTAAGCGTATGCAGGGCTATGAAACCCTTTGGATGCCCGGAACCGACCATGCCAGTATCGCAACTGAAGTAAAGATTGTAGAAGCGCTTAAGGAAGAAGGGCTATCTAAATATGATATCGGCCGGGAGGAATTTTTAAAACGGGCCTGGGCCTGGAAGGAGAAATACGGAGGCCGGATAGTTGAGCAGTTAAAGAAATTAGGCTCCTCTTTGGATTGGCAGAGGGAACGCTTTACCATGGACGAAGGATGCTCTAAGGCTGTTACCGAGGTGTTTTTGCAGCTTTATAACAAAGGGCTTATTTATAGGGGAGACCGCATAATAAACTGGTGCCCTCAATGCAAGACCGCGCTTTCGGACGCCGAGGTGGATTATCTGGAGCAGCCCTCTCATCTCTGGCATATACGCTATCAGGTTAAAGATTCGGACGCCAGTTTGATTGTAGCGACTACCCGTCCCGAAACCATGCTGGGAGATACCGCCTTAGCGGTCAATCCCGAGGACGAACGGTATTCTAAGCTTGTGGGAGGAGTGGCCATACTGCCTGTTTTGGGCCGTGAAATTCCGATAATTGCGGACGAGTATGTGGAAAAGGAATTTGGCACGGGCGTGGTTAAGATTACCCCTGCGCATGACCCAAACGATTTCGAGGTGGGCCGCAGACATAGATTGGAGATTATCAAGGTCATGGATGAAGCGGGCGTCATGAATGAGAATGCCGGGGAATATCAGGGCCTGGATCGCTTTGAATGCCGTAAAAAGCTGGTTGAGCGCCTTAAAGAGGGCGGCGAGCTGGTTAAGATTGAGGATTATGTTCATAACGTGGGACATTGCTACCGCTGCAAGACGGTAGTTGAGCCAATGCTTTCCATGCAGTGGTTCGTAAATATGAAGCCTTTGGCGCATCCCGCTATAAAGGCGGTTAAGGAGGGAGAGGTTAAATTTATTCCAGAGCGCTTTGAAAAGACATATTTTAATTGGATGGAAAATATAAAGGACTGGTGTATTTCGCGTCAGCTCTGGTGGGGACACCGTATACCTGCCTATTACTGCGAGGACTGCGGGCATATGGCTGTGGCCAAGCATGCGCCGCACACCTGCAAAAAGTGCGGCGGTACTCGCTTTAAGCAGGATGAGGACGTATTGGATACCTGGTTTTCTTCCGCGCTCTGGCCGTTTTCTACGCTGGGCTGGCCGGATAAAACGCCTGAATTGGAATACTTTTTCCCCACAAACGTATTGGTAACCGGCTACGATATAATTTTCTTCTGGGTAGCCCGCATGATTTTTTCCAGCATTAACGAAATGGGCCGGGTACCTTTTAAGGACGTGCTTATTCACGGAATAGTCCGGGACGACCAGGGCCGTAAAATGAGCAAATCGCTGGGCAACGGCATCGACCCGCTGGAGGTTATAGATAAATACGGCGCGGACGCGCTGCGTTTTTCATTAGCTATGGGCAATTCGCCCGGAAACGATATGCGCTTCTATTGGGAAAAAGCAGAGGCTTATAGGAATTTTGCCAATAAGATATGGAATGCCGCCCGCTTTGTCATGATGAATATTAACAATCGTGAGATTCCGGGGATAGAGGGACTGGAACTGGATATAGCGGATAAATGGATATTGGCCAGGTTTAATAAGCTGACGGGGGAAATAACCGCCAATATGGAGAAATATGAATTGGGGCTTTCTGCTCAGAAGCTTTATGATTTTATATGGAGCGAATACTGCGACTGGTATATAGAATTAACTAAGCCCAGGCTGTACGGCGATAAGGAGGAGGCCAAGCTCACGGCGCTGGCAGTACTGTGCCATGTGCTTTCGGGAGCTATGAAGCTTCTGCATCCGTTTATGCCCTTTATAACTGAGGAAATATATCTGCATCTGCCTAACGCCGAAGAGACTATAATGCGCTCGGCGTGGCCGACAGTTCGTGAGGAAATGGATTTCAGGACGCAGGAGGAGCAATTTGAGGGGGTTATAGAGCTTATCCGCAATATCCGCAATCTGCGCGCAGAAATGGACGTTCCAGCCGGCAAACGCACGGCCGTTTATATTCTGCCGGGCAGGGATTCGGATTTTATGCAGCAGGCTCTTATATATTTTGAAAAGCTGGCGGGGGCGTCTAAGGCGGAAATAATTTCAGAGCGTCCGGCGGCGGACGAAAAAATGGCGGCCGTAGTAGGGGCTAAGGCTGAATGCTTTATTCCTATGGGCGAGCTTATAGATGCAGAAAAGGAGCTGAGCAGGCTTCAGAAGGAAAAGGAAAATCTGCTTAATGAAATAAAGCGAGCGGAGGGTAAGTTAAATAACCCCGGCTTTGTAAATAAAGCGCCCGCTCAGGTAGTTGACTCTGAACGCGCTAAGGCGGAAAAATACAGAGATATGCTTGAAAAGGTGGAACAGCGTATTAAGGCGGCAGGTGAATTAATTTGAGCTATCTGGATTACATTCCGCGCCTGCCGGCTTTTACGGGCCGCGGCTGTGTTCAGGAGCTTAGACAGGTGCTTTTACGTATGGGCAATCCGCAGGACAGGGTAAAATGCGTACATGTTACCGGAACCAATGGCAAAGGCTCAGTCTGTGCAATGATAGAATGCGCTCTAAGACGCGCCGGTTATAGGACGGGATTGTATACTTCGCCCTACCTTGTTCGCTTTAACGAGCGAATAAGAATAGACGGCCAGGAGGCGTCCGACCAGGCGCTGGAGCTTTCTGCCAGGCGGGTATATGAGGCTCAAGAAGGGGAAAAACTTACGCATTTCGGCTTTATTACGGCTATGATGTTTGATATGTTCGTATGCGCTGATGTTGATATAGCCGTAATAGAGGCCGGTATGGGCGGTGGCACCGATCCAACTGTATTATGCAATCCGCTGGTTTGCGCTGTAACGGGGGTCAGCCTGGATCATACCGCAATACTAGGAGATACGCTGGAGAAGATTGCTCAGGAGAAAGCAGGGATAATAAAACCGGGCGTGCCTGTAGTATTAGGAGTATGCCCAGATTCGCCGGCAGGGATTATCAGGAATAAGGCGCTGGAGCTTAACTCGCCCTTTACCCGGATAAGGCCTGAGGATATATCTAGAGCATCCTGCACTCTAAGCGGCACGCGCTTTGTCTATAAAGGCGCAGGCTATGAGCTGAATTTGCTGGGAGAATATCAGATATATAACGGAGCATGCGCGGTAAGCTGTTTAGAGTATCTTAATCAATACAGCAGTTTTAAGTCGGATTTGCGGGACATTTCGTCGGCGCTCTGGCCGGGCAGGCTGGATTTAAGAAAATATAGAGGCCGGGATATACTTCTGGACGGCGCGCATAATCCGGACGGCGCGGGAGCGCTTTCGGATTTTTTAAAGAGCTGCGCGGACGGGCGCAGAATAGTATTGGTTTGCGCCGTTATGAAGGATAAGGATTATTTAGGAGTATGCGCGCGTCTTGCGCCGCTGGCTGAAATGGCTGTAGCCGTAGGCATGCCGGAATATCCGCGGGCTTTAGCCGCTAGTGAATTGAAAAATACTTTTGAAAAACAGGGGTTAAAGGCATATGAGGCGTCCGAGCTGCGGAAAGGCCTGGAATTGGCTATGCGGCTGGATAATGACGCGCTGATTTTAGTATGCGGCTCGCTGTATCTTGTGGGCGAGGCCCTGGCGCTTTTAAGCAGGGAGGGAAAATGAAAGAATTACGGCCTGATTATTTAGCAAAGTCTATTTCGGGAGTGAATTTGAAAGTGCTTGCCCAACGTGGAATAGAAGTCATGTTATTGGATTTGGATAACACGCTCGCTCCCTGGCGCACTAAGGATTTCTCAGCCCAGACCATTAACTGGCTTAATCAAGCTAAAAAAGCGTTTGATATATATATATTATCTAACGGCAGTTCGGATAGGGTGGCGGATACGGCGGACGCTCTGGGTATTAAATATATTGCGGGAGCGCACAAACCAAACGGGGATAAATTGAGAAAGATATTGTCTGAAGAGGGGATAAAGCCGGAAAAAGCTGCGATTATAGGCGACCAGCTTTATACCGATGTGCTTTCGGCGGCGAGGCTGGGGGCAATTTCGGTGCTTTTGACGCCCATTTCCAGCAGGGAATATATTTTTACCAAGTTTAACAGGCTGCGCGAGCGCCGTCCGCGCAGGCGGATAAATAAAAGCATGAAATATATGGAGGATATATATGATTAAATTCGGGCCTTCGGGCAACAGCGATTCATTTTATGAGCAGGGCGGCAAGCGCACGGCCGAGGCCATGAAATGGGTTAAGGACATGGGGCTAAACGCATATGAATATTCCTGCGGCAAGGGCGTTCGTATATCCGACGAAACCGCTGCGGAAATAGGGGAGCAGGCTCGTGCGAACGGCATAGAGGTAAGCGTGCACGCGCCGTATTATATAAATTTAGCCAATTTTCATAAGGACAAGCGGGACGCGGCTAATGAATACATATACGCTTCTCTTAATGTGGCAAGGCTGATGGGGGGCAAAAGAGTGGTTTTTCATCCGGGCGCGTATATGAAGATGGAGCCGGCTCTGGCGCTGGCAACGGCAACGGAGCAGTTAAAAGAGGTAGTAGCCGGTATGGACGAGCGGGGCTATTCGGATATGATAATCTGCCCTGAAACAATGGGCAAGAGCGGGCAGCTTGGCACGGTTGACGAGGTGCTTGCTCTTTGCCGTGTGGACGAGCGGATTCTGCCCTGCTTTGATTTTGGGCATATTTATGCCCGCAGCATAGGTGAAATTAATTCGCGCGAGCAATTTAAGGAGATATTGGATAAAATAGAAAATGAACTGGGCGGGGAACGCATGAGAAATATGCATATCCATTTCAGTCGTATTGAATATACCAAAGCTGGGGAAAAAATGCATCATACCTTTGCGGATGTTCAATGGGGTCCCGATTTTATATTTTTAGCCGAGGCGCTGTATGAAAAACAGGCCCAGCCTGTGATTATCTGTGAATCCAAGGGCACTATGGCTGAGGATGCGCTTGATATGAAAAGAATTTATCATGGGCTTATTTCAGCGGACGGTAAATAATGCTACACAAATGCGGATATTTATGTTATTATATTGCGGGATATGAATATTGGAGGCAATATGCTGGACAGGCTTAATAAACTGAAAGAGAATATGGCTGCTTTAGAGTTGGACGGGCTGGTTGTTACCGACCGGGCGGACGTATTTTATCTTTCGGGCCTTTTAAGCTCTAATTGCCTGCTGCTTATTTCTCAGGCCGACGACATTCTTTTAACGGACAGCCGTTATATTCTGGCGGCTCAGCGCGCCCAGGAGCAGTTTGAAATAAGAGAGGTTAATTATTCTTTAGAGCAAGAGGCGGGCACGATTATAAAGAATATGCGCCTTAAGCGCGTGGGCGTGCAGGATTTGTCCTTAAGCCTGGCGGCTTATATGGAATTGTCCAGGGATGCGCAGGGGCAGTTTCTGCCCGTGGGAGAAATGCTTAGGGAGCAGAGGGCGGTTAAGGACAAAAATGAGCTGGACGCGATAAAGCGTGCCCAACATATTACCGATTCGGCTTTTAATAAGCTGCTAGAGTATATAAAGCCCGGCTTGAGCGAAGCGGATATAGCTTCGGAATTAGAATATTTAATGCGTAAAAGCGGCGCTGACGGTTTTGCCTTTGAGACTATAGCCGCCGCGGGAATAAACGGGGCAAAGCCTCACGCTCAGCCCGGAGAGTATAAGCTAAAACGCGGGGATATGCTTACATTGGATTTCGGCGCGAAAAAGGACGGCTACTGTTCGGATATGACCAGGACGGTGGCGGTTGGCGAGCCGCCGAATGAATTGCGGAAAATATATAATATCGTATTGGACGCGCATAAGAGGGCTAAGGAATTTTTAAGGCCGGGCGCGGGCGTAAGGGAAATTGACGCTATTGCACGCGACTATATCAGACAGCAGGGATACGGCGAATATTTCGGGCATGGGCTGGGCCATGGCGTAGGAATTGAGATTCATGAGCTTCCGGTACTTTCCTACAAACGGGACGGCATGCTTCTTCCCGGGAATGTGGTTACCATTGAGCCGGGCATATATATTCCCAATATTGGCGGCGTGCGCATAGAAAACATGTGTTTTATAACCGAAAGCGGATATGAGGATATTACGCGGTCGGATAATAATTTAATAATTTTATAATACGGAGGTAAGAGATGATTACAGCGGGTGATTTTAGGAAAGGCGTTACGGTGGAGATAGACGGAAGCGTATTTGTTATTGTGGATTTTCTTCATGTTAAGCCGGGCAAGGGAGCCGCGTTTGTGCGCACCAAGCTTAAAAACGTAATGACAGGCGCGGTGCTGGAGCGCACGTTTAATCCTTCGGATAAATATCCGCTTGCGCATATAGAGCGCAAGGAAATGCAGTATTTATACGAGGACGGCGGGATATACTATTTTATGGACAACGAAACTTACGACCAGCTTCCCCTTAATAAGTCGGAGGTGGAGAGCGCGCTGCCTTTTATGAAAGAGAATGATAATGTTAATATAAAATTTTATAAGGGCACGGCTTTTTCTGTTGAGCCGGAGAATTTTGTGGAGCTGAAGGTTGTGGATGCGGAGCCGGGAGTGCGCGGAGATACCGCTACTAATATAACTAAGCAGGCTACGCTGGAAACGGGCTATGTATGCCCTGTGCCTCTGTTTGTAAACGTTGGGGATACCATCCGTGTGGATACCCGTACCGGAGAATACATGGAGCGCGTGTAAATATTAATATATAAAGGAGAAAAATTAACATGATTATTAATGAGAAGGTTGCTTATCTTAAGGGACTTATCGAGGGAGCCAATTTTGACACCAATACTACCGAGGGAAAGCTTATTTCAGAAATAGTTAATGCGCTGGAGCTTATAGCCTTTGACCTTGAGGACCATCAGGAATCCATTGACGAGCTGGGAGCTTATGTGGATGAACTGGACGGAGATTTGGCTGAGGCCGAAGCGGCTATTTACGGCGACGAATATGAGGACGAGTGCTTCTGCGACGATGACTGCTGCTGTGACGATGATGAGTGCTGTTGCGACGACGCTGAGGACAACGAGGAATAAGGGGAAACGTTAGTTTAAGAGTTTGCCCGTTATTGGCAATATATTGCGCAGATTTTAAAATGCAGCGCTGGCTGGGCGTTTTTAACGGACGCAGGTTTCAGCGCAGAAAAAGCCCCAGGGGGGCGGCGTTGCGCGGCCTTCGGCCGCGGGCCGGGCCTTAGGCCCGGCCCAGGCAGGCTTAATAAGCCTGCCCAACGCCGCCCCCCTGGGGCTTTTTCTGCGCTGAAATCCTATTTAATCAGCATATTACGGCACTTTTTTGAATTTGTCCGCTGGCATGCCGCAGACGGGGCATCTAAAGCCTTCAGGCAGTTCGCCCTTATGAAAATATCCGCAAACTGTGCATACATATCCGGTCTCCTGCGCCATTTCGGGTTCCTGATAGGTAGGCGCGTTTTTGGGAGCCTTACCCTTTATTACATTATGATAGTATTCATAAGTCATAACGCGGCCCTCTTGAACAGCTTCGGCTTCCTGAACGGCTGCGAAGAATACGGTATGCGTGCCTAAATCAGATGAGGATATCACTTCGCATAACAGATAACCAGAGCTGCCTTTTTCCAATACGGGCAGTCCGTTTATTTTCTTCCAGGGCAGCCCGGTAAATTTATCGGTATCTCTGGACGAGGCAAAGCCAAGCGTGCTGATAATCTCGGACGGGACGTCCTCGTTTAAAATAGATACTGAAAAACGTCCGGATTTTTGGATAAGGTCGTGAGTCGCGTTGTTTTTATTCATGCTCAGGGCAATAACGGCGGGCGTACTGGTAATCTGAAATACAGTATTGGCTATGCACGCTCCGTCCTGCGCGCCTATAGCGTATAATCCATAAGACAGCTTGTAAAGAATACTTTTGTTCATTCTTAAAACCTCCGTAAATTTTTTCTCCGTTCTGTTGTATGTTAAAACTGAGGAATACTCCAGTATTTAGACAGTTTAAATTATACATCATGGCGCGTTTAATTTCAACGTAAATTTTTTGACGCCGGGTACATTCAATTGTTTTTCAAAAATTATTTGTCGATAATATGTATGGCGTTTATTCTGAATATATTGTGTCGGCCTTACCTAGAAGAACATTTATTCTTCTAGGTAACGGTAAGAACTTTTGCTTATTATATAGCGTCGGCGCCGGCGCGGGCCTTTTTTATCGTATGCCTTAAAATTTAACTTGTCCGAACGCTTCGGAAACGCTGTAATCCTGCGTTGCAATCCTCTGTTGATGGGCATATTTAATAAACCCGGGCGCGCTTGGGGCGAAAGCGACGCGGCAGGACGCAGATTTATGCTTTTTGGCCGTCTTCTTTGTAAACTGAGGGTAGTAGTATTACAGCAAACTACGGATATAAATCGATATGTAAAAAGCTGAAGTTTTGTAAAAATCAGGCAGTAATAGCAATTGCTTATTTTAAAATAGACGTCAGCCCTTGCGCAGCCCTAAGCCGCTGACGTCCACCAGTATTACGTCCTCTCCGAATTTGCAGATTTTGTTCCAGGGGACTATAATATCCTTGCCGCCTTTAAAAATAGATGATATCCCGCACTGTCCCGGCACTACTATAGCCTCTATTTTTCCGCAGGACACATCTACTATAACGTCGCATATGCAGCCTAATCGCTTGCCGTCGCATAGATTTACTACTTCCTTCTGTCTTAAATCGGTATACCTTTCACTCATGGTTGCGCCTCCGTTCGGCTGTTTTTTATATTATTTATTGTATGCGTGTAAATTTGATTTCTTGCATTATTTAAGAAAAATGAATTTTCTATAAATTACCTGTAATATTTCTAAATTAATATAGCAAAATAATATCAGAAACTTCTTAAGGAGGTGAATTTTAAATGGCGTCAAGCAATAAACTTGTGGTTCCCGAGGCGAAGCAGGCTATGGACAACTTCAAATATGAAGTGGCCAGCTCCATGGGAGTAAACCTGAAGCAGGGCTATAACGGCGATCTGACTGCTAAGCAGAACGGCAGCGTAGGCGGCGAGATGGTTCGCAGGATGATCGAGTCGTATCAGCGCGGCAACAAGTAAGTTATATTTATACCGATATTCATTAAATAATGACCAGGAGGTGAAAAAGAAATGGCTAGAAGCAATAAGCTGGTTGTACCCGAAGCGAAGCAGGCTATGAACAACCTTAAGAACGAGGTTGCCAAGCAGGTGGGAGTTAATCTCAAGCAGGGCTATAACGGCGATTTAACTTCCCGCGAGGCTGGTTCTATCGGCGGCGAGATGGTTAAGCGCATGATCGAATCCTATGAGAGAACCTCTAAGTAATATTAAGAGGTGTTTACGAAAATATTTTTAAAGAGTATTTTCGCAAAGAGAAGCGGCAACGCTTCTCTTTTTTTATTTTTAATAGGAGGCGCAATTAGCGTAAACGCTTTTTACAAGCGTATCAGCTTCATCTGCGGCAAAAGAATGTTTTAAGCAGAAATCTACGGCGTATTATACTGTAATTTCATTATTTATCAAAGGTTAAATTTAACATAGTTTTACTGCCAAAAGTTAGAATAGTGCTACTTTAATGCGCGAAAAAGATAAGTTTGAGCATTTACTATTTCGTCAAAAAACGATAAAATATTATTAACAAAATGAAAGGAGTCTACATAAATGAAAAAGTTTCTTGGAATTCTTTTATCCGTTTGCATGCTTCTGGGATTGGCGGTTATCCCGGCTGCGGCAGCGGACGGCTTTGACTGGCAGATAAGCGTCAGTTTTGACCAAGAGGCGGGCACGGCTACGTTTAATTATACTCCGCCGTCCGGCACTCAATGGGTGGAAATGTTCTTATTAACCGAAAAACCTGATAAAGAGGGTTTTGGGATATATGGAATACCTATGGAGACAGCCTCAATGATGGCCGGGTGAAGCGCGGAGGAAGCGATGTGAACAGCTCTTCCCGTACCGTGGGCAACTTAGACAAGGTCGATTTGGTGGATTATTTTGAATTTGTTCCCGGTCAAAAGTATTACACATATCTCGCAACCCCTGTAAATGGTAGTGCATGGGAAATTTCCAAATGCTTTGAGTTTACTTATCCCGGCGAGTATACTCAGCCTGAAAGAGAAATATATGTTGACTGCGATACGACAAATATGACAGCCAATATTTATTTTACGCCTTTTGAAGGAGCGAGCTGGGCAGAAATGGGCATATATACTGAGCCTAAGGATAACGGTAATAAGGATGGCACGATAAAGCGCCTAAATAATGTAGTTCCTTCCTCCCTTTGGAGAATTGGTCCCAGCTCCATGACAGACGACAACGGCTTGGTGGACGGTGTTCAGGTTTTGGACAGCCATTTTACCTTTACAGTAGGTACTACCTATTATGTTTATATGAGCTACTACAACGGTACCACTAAAGAATGGCATGACGTGCCGGGCTTTACATTTACATTTGAAGACGGACATGCTGACGGAACAATTTTTGACGCCGACCAGATGATTATGCTAAGCGATTTAAATAAGCCTATAATTGCCGCTTCGGCTGGCGAAAGTCAGTATACTGAGGTTAAATTTGACGCTTATAATGGAAATAAAGGGGATTATAGAGATAGCTTTGACCTTAATGTTAAAAGGGCCGCGTCCAGCCTGGTATTTGATATAACCAACTATGCAGGCGAATCCAGTCTGGGCTTCCAGGGATATCGCTGGAACGGCGGCGGTACGGACGGCAACTTCTATCTCACGGGCGAGGCCGAGGGATGCGACGGAATATATTTAGTCAGCAGAGACGGCCAGGCGCAGAGAGCGGAGGTTATTTATTCCATGAGCCGTTATCAGGTTGTTATACCCGCCGGCTTTGATGGTTATCTCTGCATTCCCGTTACCCGCATAGGTAACAGCAATTCCGAAGAGCTTAAGGGCAACTTTGACCATTCTAACGATGAGTATACGCTTTATTGGGAGCCCGGCGTATTTTTCCAGAGCAGAACGGATAAGACGGCGGTTATTTCCTTAAACGGATTGGGCGCGCTTTTGTATAAGGCGGGAGAAAATCCTGTTGAAGAACCGGACGGTACTGCGGAGGAACTGGAGGCGCTTTTAGCTCGGCTGCCTGAAAGCATTAACGCGTCTAATTATAATGACGCTAAAGCAGTTTTGGATTCAATAAGCGCGCTGCTTACTGCTAATCCTGAGCTGGGAGAGAATTACGGGGAAGCTTATGCCGCGGCGCTGGCCGAGTATAATGCGGTGGCCGCTTTAATAGAGGCGATGGACGCCGCTTTAGCTGATTTATTCGGCGCGGATATGGATAAGAAAAATGAAGAGGCATGGAAGGATGCTATAACCGAGCTTTATGCGCTTTTGGCTGAGGCTGAAGAAAAAGGCGTTGATATATCGGGTTTAGGCGAAAAAACAGATGAATATGCCGACGCCTTTAAGGACGCTTACGGCTATGCCTGGAATACAGATAAGCCGGGCGATAATAACGGCGATTTTGCTACTTTAGCCTTTGCGCTGGCCGCGGCTGCGGGCTCGGGTGTAATTGCGGCAAGAAGAAAGAAGAATAAATAAGCGGTAAACTATTTGCCAGGAAAGTATTCCTGAAAAAGAATACATTCCGAAAGAGAGAGGGATTAAGCACCTCTTGGTTTCCGCAAAGTAATGAAGCTGGAAGCTGTCAAGGGCGCCGCAGGCAAGGCGCAGCCAATCTATTGACAGCCTCCAGCTTTAGTAATATCATCTGTAAACGGCCTGCCGACGCGTTCTTCTCGGAGAGCATGCGGCCGTCGTCAGGCAGTAGCAGTACCACCGCTCGCAAGCGGTTAGTGAGCAAACTAGCCCTTAGTATAATTATACTGAGGGATAGGGCCAGCTTGATGCGCTTTTCTTTGTATGCTATAATTTTAGCGGTTTCAATAGAACGATAATGAGGATTTAACATGGAGAGGAAAATGCTGACATATAGAAATTTATTGGAAAATGAGATTTGCAGACAACTCTTTCTTAATTTTATACGTCATCAGGTAGTCGCAAAGTGTTGGCGTAAACATAACGGACAGTAGACAGTAGAGGACGCTCCATTTATTGACGAATGGACGGAAGCTGACTATAAAGAATTGGTTTTAAATTTACAGAAAACGGTTCGCTCGGGTGGCTTTGTTTATGCCGCCTTTTATAATGACCAACTTAAAGGTTTTGTTTCTGTGGAAAGCAATCTGTTTGGCAGCGCGCATCAGTATCTTGATTTAACCAATATTTATGTTTCAGAGGATATGAGAAAATGCGGAATAGGCAAAGTGCTTTTCAATGCGGCAAAGGTTTGGGCGAAAGCGCATTCAGCAAAAAAATTATATATTTCCGCTCATTCGGCGGTAGAAAGTCAAGAGTTTTATAGAAGTATGGGATGTATAGAAGCAACTGAGTATAATCAATCACATGTTGAAAAAGAGCCGTTTGACTGCCAGCTGGAATGCGTGCTTTAAATACTTTTTATAGGGGTGAAAAAAGAGGCATGACCGTCCGCGCGTTATGTCCATGTCTGCTATCCGTATGTCCTCTTTTGGGACGGCCGTTTTTTTTACCACGAAGCGGCTCTTTATTATCCCGCGCATAAAGGAGCCAGGGGGCGGCGCGGAGCCAGGCGAAGCCTGGCCCAGCGCAGCCAATATACCGAGAAAGCAAGCTTTCGCGGCATATTGGCTGCGCTCTATTTTTGCGCCCTGAAAGGGCGCAAAAATTCCGCGCCGCCCCCCTGGCTCCTTTATGCGCGGGATAATAAAAATATTCTTCCAGGCATACGCGCTGCTTGTTTTTAATCGTAATTTCTTAAAATATTGTTTTTACTGCCTGCATCTCAGTATAAATTAATTGTGAAATTTAAGGAATTGTGTTAATATGTTTGTTGTGGCTTTTAAAGAGTAGTAAAAAGCTGCTTATTATTTTTTAAAGGAGCTGTAAAATGGGGCGTATAGAAGCCAGGGAAATTGCGTTCAAGCTGTTGTTTGAGCTGTCCTTTGATAATCAGACTCCGCCCGAGGGGTATGCTGCGCTGTTTGACGCGGAGCAGTTCGGCGATGCGGATTTGCTTTATATAAACGGCGTGCTGGACTGCTTTAAGTCGAATAGGGCGCGTATTGATAAAACCATATCTGATAAGCTGATTGATTGGACGCCTGAACGTTTGCCGCGTACTGATATGGCCATACTGCGCTTGGCGGTCTGCGAAATGCTGTTTATTGACGACGTTCCGCCCAAGACTTCTATAGACCAGGCTGTGGAACTGGCTAAGAAATATTGCAATGATAAATCGCCGTCCTATATTAATGGTATTCTGAACGCCTGTTTTAAGGAGTTATGATTTTTTTAGGTATTGATACAAGCTGTTATACTACGTCTATAGCGGCTGTGGATGAAAACGGGAATCTGCTTTCTGACCAGCGGAAATTGCTTAATGTGCCTGATGGCCAGAGAGGCTTAAGGCAGAGCGAGGGCTTTTATCAGCATGTTAATGCGTTGCCCATGCTTTACGGCAATTTACTTAAGGATATTGGGGAAAATCCGCAATGCATGTGCGTAAGCGCTACTCCCAGGGCCTGTCAGGGCTCGTATATGCCTGTGTTTTACGCGGGCGTGCGCATGGCCGAAATGGTAGCTCAGGCCTTAGGCATAGAGCTTTATATGTCCGACCATCAAAGAGGGCATGTTATGGCTGCTCTAAGCGGTTGCGCTCTGAAGCATAATAAATTTATTGCAGTTCATCTTTCAGGCGGAACTACCGAGGTATTAAATTGTGAAATAATAAAAAATCAGCCTGAATGCACGATTATTTCGGGTACAGGGGATATAAGCGCCGGTCAGCTTCTTGATAGGCTGGGCGTTAAAATGGGCTTTTCTTTTCCTGCGGGCAAATATATAGATGAATTGGCTATATCTCAGGAGGGCAGGCGAATACGCATCCCCTCTTATGCGGATACTGAAAAATGCAGCTTTTCAGGTACTGAAACTGCGGCGCTTCGGGCTCTGAATAATGGAGTTGATAAAACTACTGTAGCCGAAGGGGTTATGTACGCAGTATGCGAGGCGCTTTCTACTTTGATTTATAACGCCGCTTTAAAAACAGGGGTATTTGATGTGCTTATTACGGGCGGCGTAGCCTCAAGCAAATATCTGCGTTCGCATCTTCAAAGTATTTTGGGCGAAAAATACGACGGCATAAAGGTATATTTTACGCAGCCCCGGCTTAGCTCGGATAATGCCGTAGGCACGGCGCTGCTGGCGAGAGCCAGATATATGTATCTTGCAAAGGGCGAATAAAATGTATCATAGAAGCATAAGCGTTTGGGAATTGAACAATTATACTAACAGCCTGCTGAAAGAGGATCCTGTGCTGAGCGGGATTTCGGTCGTCGGAGAAATCGCCGGTTATAAGAAGCACAGCTCAGGCCATATATATTTTACGCTTAAGGACCAGAAATCGGCGGTGAGCTGTTCTTATTTCAGGCAGTATAACTATGCTTTGGATTTTGAGCTTTATGACGGAATGCTCGTGGAGGTTGTGGCCGACGCGGGCATTTATGAAAGAGACGGCAAGTTCCAGCTATATATATATGGAGTTAAAAAAGCGGGCCGCGGAGATATACTTCTTAAATTGGAGGAGTTAAAAAGTAAATTGGACGCCCAGGGGCTGTTCGATGAGAAATTGAAGCGTCCTTTGCCTTATTTTGCAAGCCGTATAGGGGTAGTCACTTCTCCGACTGGAGCGGTTATAAAGGATATTATAACTGTTTCCCGCCGGCGTTTCAATAATATAAGCATTCTGCTTGCGCCTGTGCTGGTGCAGGGCGAGGACGCGCCTGAAAGCATTGTGCGCGGCCTGAAATATATATCCGACCAGGATGTGGACGTCATTATAGTGGGGCGCGGCGGAGGCTCCGTGGAGGATTTATGGGCCTTTAATGATGAAAGGGTAGTGCGTGCGGTCAGGGCTTGTCCGGTGCCGGTTATTTCAGCGGTAGGGCATGAAACAGATTATACTTTAACCGACCTGGCGGCCGATATGCGTGCGCCTACTCCCAGCGCTGCGGCGGAACTGGCCGTCCGGGAGAGGGACGAACTGGAGAGAAAGCTGAATGAATGTCGGAGGCGGGCGCTGAGCGCGTCTGAGAACAGGCTGGCTAATGCGGTTCAGAGGCTTCGTTTAGTAGAACGTAATATCGAGCTGCTTAATCCTCAAAAACTGGTGTTGTCCCGGCAGGCGGAAATTGCGGCGTATAGCCGTCGGCTTTTTAAGAGTTTGGAAGCAATTTTGGCTAGTAGCCGGCTGCGCCTTGACGGACTGCGGGGGAGGGCGGATGCGGTAAATCCTTTTAACGTGCTTTCAAGGGGCTATGCGCTTGTATTTGAGGGCCAGCGGCTTATTAAAGCGCCAGAACAGACGGAGGACGGGGCGGAACTGGATATAAGGCTGGCGGAAGGCGTGCTTAAGGCACGGGTAATAAAATCAGAGCCGGAGTCATAGAAGTACCTGCTATTAAGCTGCAGGGATAAAATAAGGTCGTATAAATGGATAATTATGACGGGGAAAGGCGATAAAATTTATGAAATTTAATTTTGAGCAGGCTATCGCTGAACTGGAAAGGCTTATTTCCGGGTTGGAGCAGGATAACGTATCTCTTGAGGACTCTATAAAGGCTTCGGAAAGCGCATCCAAATTAATAATAGAATGCGAAAAATATTTGAGCCAATGCCAGGGCAAGCTGGAAATGCTGAAAAAAGAGGATGGAGTTTTAAAGGCTGTTCCGTTTGAAGAAGAGGAGGAAAATGAGAGTGAATTGCTTTAAGGCTCAGTTAGCCAGATATGGTGAGCTGACTAAAAAGGCGCTGGAGGGTTATCTGGCCTTTAATCCCCTTGTACCCGAGGAGCTGCTTAGGGCAATGAGCTATAGCGTCCAGGCAGGCGGCAAGCGTCTGCGGCCCGCTCTTGCGCTAAATGCATGCGAGATTATGGGAGGGGATGTTATTAAGGCCATGCCTTACGCCTGCGCAATAGAAATGATACATACCTATTCGCTTATACACGACGATTTGCCGGCTTTGGATAATGATAGCTTAAGACGCGGGAGGCCGACCAGTCATATAGTGTTTGGAGAGGCTAAGGCTATTTTAGCCGGAGATGCGCTTTTAAGCTATGCGTTTGAAATTATGCTGGAAGCCGCTTTGGATAATAACGGGCTGCGCGCGTGCCGGCATATAGCCCGCGCAGCTGGAATAAAAGGAATGGTTGGAGGGCAATGGGAGGATGTTTCTAATGAAGGCAAGGAAATATCTTCACATATGCTCAGATATATACATGAGCACAAAACGGCGGATATGATAACCGGCGCTTTGCTTGCAGGCGGCGCGGCAGCGGGCGCTTCTGAGAATGCGCTGGATGGCATGAAAATCTATGGCGCGAATATAGGTATGGCTTTTCAGATAACCGACGATATATTGGATGTTACGGGAAGTCAGGCTGAAATGGGGAAAAGCCTGGGCAAGGATGCTCAGGAGAAAAAGGCCACATATGTTGCGTTATACGGAGTGGAGGAGGCGCGTAAGGCGGCCGAGGAGCATATATTGCGGGCCAAGGAGGCGTTGGCTGCATATGAGCGTGCGGATTTTCTTCTTCAGCTTGCGGATTTTATTTTGTCGCGTAAAAATTAAAGTTTTGCTTTTGCTGAACGCTGCGGCGCCGGGGCGCGGGCGGGATTTATATTGCCGCACGGGCGCGGACGGGCAGTCTGGCAAGGCGCTTTTGGAGCTGGTTCGCGCCGGGCGGCAGGGGCGCATACTAATATTTGCAGATTACGATTAACATATGGATAATTATTAAAGCTTGTTTTATAATAAAAATAAGTGCGCCCCACTTTGAGGGCGGGGCGCCCCTTTGTTTAAATTTTTTATCCAACATTATCATCAGTTTACAAGAAGCTGCACGGCCCGACCGTACTGCTATGCCGCCTGATGCGCGTAGCTTTTGCTCCATGTGCGTCTGTGTATGTCGTCTAAGCGCGCTTTGAGGGGCGCAGACCAGGTCATGACGGCAAACTTGTTAATTGACTTATGCCTTTTATAGGTGTTATAATTAAATAATATAAAGGAATTTATTCATTTATAAATATCTGTTAAAGGAATGCCGGAATATGAGTACATTTAAAAAGGTTTTAAATATAATAAGCTGGGTTATCATAATTATCCTGATTATGCTCATAGTTTTCGTACTGGCGGCAAAGGCTAACAATAAGGTTCCGAAAGTTTTTGGCTATGGGATGCTTAAGCTTATATCAGGCAGCATGGAGCCTACATACATGACGGACGAGTATATTTTAATAGAAACTGTGGATAAGGATGAATTAGCGGTAGGCGATGTGATTGCGTTTTATTCTACAGATCCTCATATTTATGGCAAAATTAATACGCATAGGATTAAGGCGATAGATGCCGAAACGGGCGAAATGACTACTAAAGGAGATGCCAATCTTTTTGCCGACAGCACTCCTGTTACCTATGACAGAGTTGTAGGCAGAGTAGTTACCGGTTTGCCTGTTATGACCTTTTTGGGTAAATGGCTTAGTAAAACCTGGGTAATAGTTACTATATTATGTTTGGCAGTAGGCTGGTTTGTAGGACAAAGCGTATATAATTATTATAGAAATAAGAAACAGAAAGAGGAAGCAAATGCGACTCAATCGATTGATGATGAGAACAATTAACAGAAAATTGCCGTGTGCGTAATATAATTGTAATTAAATGATATTTATTTTTTGACGAAAATAATGTATAATATATATAGTATTAATTTAAGGATGTGATTAATTTAATGCCTTCAAATAGGAATTCTCGGAAAAAGCAGGGTGAGAGCAGAAATGCCGGCTCGCCGGCGGCTTCCAAGAGTAAAAGCAGAAAGAGAAAAAGCAGCCTGTTTATTTATAATGCGGTAACGGTGGTTTTAGTAGTAGGCATTTGCTTCTGCGGCTATACGGTGGCTATTAAAAAGATAGACGATAGTACTGCTGCCGGAGTATATGACGCCGTCAATGAGGGGAGAACCTTTACTGCGGCGGACCCCAACGCGACTCTTGCGCCTGACCAAACTGTGCAGGAGTGGAATGATTTTCCTACCGACTATATTCCGCCTCTGGATGCGGTTGAGGATGAAAAGCCGGGCACTATTATTCCGCCGACTGAAAGTGATAAGGAATATGGCTATGTAAATCAGGTGGAGACCATATGGCAGCTTCATGAGGAAGTTAATCCGGACGTAGTAGCGTTTATTTATGTGCCAGGTTTAAAAATAAGCTATCCCGTTTGTCAGACAAGTGAGGGCAGCTATTACGAAACTCACGATTATGAAGGCAAGCCCAGAAAGGCCGGGGCTATTTTTATGAGCGATAAAAGCTCTATTAACCCAATAGGCCGCAATATTGTTATACACGGGCATAATATGAAAGATGAAACGATGTTCGGTAATTTGAAAAACTATGTAGGCAATAATCCCGACTTTATCAAGATGAATAACCGTATATATTTGGATACTCTTTACGGCTCATACCGTTATGAGATTTTTGCTGCATATATCGTGGATAAGGATGCTGAGGAATACAGGACGGTCGGCTTTGTTTCAGATGATTCTTTCCTTAATTGGTGCAATACGGTTCAGTCATTGGGGAAATATACAAATCCCACGACCTTTACTGCTAACGACAGGATATTGACGCTCTCTACCTGTCATGATTCGGCTACTGATAACCGCACGATAATTCATGCTAAGCTGGTATGGCCCGATCCTAATCAATCAGGCGCGGAGACGCCCACGGCCTCGCCTCAGACCCCGTCGGCTACCGCTCCTAATACTACTGCTCCTACTCAAAGCAGCTTGCCTGAAAAAGTCAGGGTAAGCCTCAGCAGTAATACCGGAAGGCTGAATATAAGAAAGGAGCCTTCTACAGAGGCGGATGTAGTAGTTGCCGTATATAATGGAATTGTGCTTACTGTTATAGGAGAAGAGGGAGATTGGTATAAGGTTATGTATTCGGAAAGCGACACCTTTGAGGATGGCGGGGGTTATGTTCATAAGGATTATGTCGTACCTGAAACAGGATGATTAAAGCTTTTTAAATAAAACAGCCCCGGGACAATACGCCGGCGTTTGGCAGGCGCAAAGCGCCTGCCTGGGCCGGGCGAAGCCCGGCCTGCGGCCTTTCAGGCCGCAAACGCCGGCGTATTGTCCCGGGGCTGTTTTTTTATCAAAGGCAAAATAAAACCGCGGATATAAAAATTCTCAGAATTTTTATATCCGCGGTTTTGCTGTTAAAAGCGGCCGGTAAAACTGATTATTATTCTTCAGACTGGGCTTCAGCCGCCTGTATAACCTTAGCCGCTATATTTGGCGGCGCCTCCTCGTAGCGCTCAAAGCGCATATCAAACGTTCCTCTTGCCTGAGTCATAGAACGCAGGTCTGTAGAGTATTTCAGCATTTCGGCATATGGCGCCTCGGCTACTACTTTCTGTCCGGCCTCAACTGGGCTCATACCCAGTATTCTGCCGCGGCGTTTGTTTAAATCTCCTATTATATCGCCCATATATTCATCAGGCACTATTACCTCAACGTGATATATGGGTTCCAGTAAAACAGGGTTAGCTTCTTTGAGTCCTTTTTTATATGCTAGTGATGCTGCAATTTTAAAGGCCATTTCTGAAGAATCTACGTCGTGGTAGGAGCCGTCGTAAAGCGTGCAGCGTAAATTTACTACTGGATATCCGGCCAGAACGCCTTTTTTTACGCATTCCAGAAGCCCTTTTTCTACGGCGGGAATATAAGCCCTGGGCACTACTCCTCCCACTACTTTATCTACAAACTCAAAATTTGCGCCTCCATCGGCAATAGGTTCAAATTCTATCCAGCAATGTCCGTATTGTCCGTGCCCGCCAGACTGCTTTTTATGCTTGCCTTCAGCTTTAACAGCTTTTTTTATGGCTTCACGATAAGGAATTTTAGGTTCTTTTAGCACTATTTCTGCATTGAACTTGTTTTTAAGCTTTTTGCAGATTATATCGAGGTGCATTTCTCCCAAACCGCTTATCTGCATTTCGTTAGTTTCCTCGTTTTTGGAAAGCTTAAATGTCACGTCCTCTTCTTCTAAACGGCGGAGACCGTTAAAAACCTTATCCTCATCGCCCTGCTTTTTGGGAAAGACGCTCATTGTTATAGAAGGATGGGGAATATCGGGTATGGGAAATATAATTTTATCAGCCTCCGTACACAGCGTATGATATGTAAGGGTGTATTGAAGCTTGGCCACGGCGCCTATATCTCCGGCGTAAAGCTCTTCTTCAGGAATTTGCTTTTTTCCTCTCATTGTGTATATTGTTCCCGCCTTTTCGGGCTTTTCAACATTTGAATTGTAAAGCGGGGTGTCGGATTTTATAACGCCTGAAATAACCTTAAATAGAGACAGCTTCCCGACGAATGGGTCGGTAATGGTTTTAAAAACCTGTGCGGAAAAGCTGCCGTCAGGGTCGCAGGCTATTTCCTCGTCTGCACCGTCCTTTTTACAGGGGTATTTTTTTCCTGCGCAGGAGGGGAAAAGAGATATGATATTATCCAATAGAAAATTAGTGCATTTGCTTTCTAAAGCGCTGCCTCCGCAGACGGGTACTGTGCTGCCGCTGTGCACGCCTTCAAGCAGTCCTTTAATTATTTCGTCAGTCGTAAGCTCTTGGTCGGAAAAATATTTTTCCAATAGTTCTTCGTCGTTTTCCGCAGCCGCTTCAATAAGTCTGCCGCGCGCGTCTGCAAGCTGGTCTGCCATATCGGAGGGCGTATCGATTTTTTCCAGCTTGTTTCCGTTAAATTTATATGATACATTGGAGGCAACGTCTACATAGCCGGTCATAACTCCATTCTGCATTATGGGATATTGTATGGGAGCGATGCTTGTACCGTATTTATCCTCCAGCTGTGTAAGCACCTTCAAATAATTTGCATTTTCCCTATCCATTTGGTTAATAAAAATAAGCCTGGGCAGCTTTTTCTTTTTGGTCATATCCATGGCCTTTTCAGCTCCGACATTAAGGCCGGAAACCGCGCTCATAACTATTACCGCTCCGTCTGCCGCGTTAAGAGCGCCGATTGTTTCGCCAAGAAAATCAAAGTATCCGGGACAGTCTATTATGTTGATTTTAAAATCCTTGTACTGTACGGGCGCTAAAGAAGCGCTGATAGAAATATGTCTTTTAATTTCTTCGGGATCGTAATCGCTTATAGTGTTGCCATCCTCAATTTTTCCAAAGCGGTCCGCGGCGCCCGTCCCAAAGAGGATGGATTCGGTAAGGGTGGTTTTTCCGTCTCCGCCGTGTCCCATGAACGCTATATTCCGTATGTTTTCCGCTTTATATTGCATAATAAAGCCCCTTTCATATTTTATTTTAAGAGAACATGCCTCCCCTAAATTGACAAGGGCATATACGGTCAGGACAGGGCTGTTTGAGTGTCCTGCTGTGTTGCTTTTCGCTCCGTGTGCGTCCGGTACACGTCGTTCGAGCGCTTTGCAGGCTACACAAACGGCCGCTGCCTGACTCTTCGACCTCCGGCAGGTTTGATTTCGGCATTTTCAAGGAAGCAGAATGAGGCGTACTGAACGCACACCCATTGACGATGACGCAGAAAATGCCGAAATCAGACCGCTGGAGGCGTGTATCCCCTTATCAATTTAGGGTATTAAATATGATTGGGCGGAGTATTTTCAGTCATATTGCCTCCGTTTCCCGGCAATTAAATTTTGAACATGCTGCGCCTGCCGCTGCCGGGTGGGAGACGCCGTTAATATAATAATATATTTTAGACATGATTTCAAGATGCTGAAATAAAAAAATTTAATTTTTTTGATTTTGTCTGCCGTACCCTCAGTTTTGAAGGAACTACACGCCTCAAAACGTTATAATTTCTTCATTTCCTGCGTTATACTCTATCAGCATATTCATAAGCAACGCTTTCTTGGTCTGCCTTGAAAATTAAGAAATTCTCTCTCTTTGAGGCCGCAGAGCCAGAAGGCATAAAATTGCGCCGGGTAAAGCGCGCCTGAACGAAAAATGTACCGGGCGTACTTGGAGCGAAGGAGCGAAAGCAACGCGGCAGGAGACAGATTCTATGCCTTCTGACCGTCTTCCCTGTAAACTGAGGGTACTATTTGTTTAAACATAATCTGCTTGGATAAAACTGCATTTTCATTCAAACCGCACAAGACACTATAAGCAGCTTTAAGGAGCAAAACCGTTTTGGAACGCCAAGGCAGGTATTTTATAAAAAATGGCGCAGCATCAAAAGTAGTGCTGCACCATTTTTATTGCTTTCAGAAGAGGTTTGTGCTTTTTCCATACATCCTAAGCTATACGACATATTATGCTGTACTGATGTTTTTCAGTTTGTATTTTTACTTTGCATTTTACTTATGTTAACCGCCAAGTACTTGCCATTTTGACAGAGTTATTTACATCATGGGTTAATATATTTGCCTGCGACATAAAAAACTCCATCTGTAAAAGGTCGATTCGGGGATGGCTTTTTCAAAACGCCTTTGAGAATCAATTCGTCCGCTACATATCCGACAATTTGAAACAGGTATATGGAAACCCATTGGTTGATTTGCGGTTCCAGCCGTTGAGGTACAAATTTTGAGAAGCTTTTCCGAACCGAAGCAATCCATTCCAAAACCAAATTTTCAAGCTCTTCGTCATTTATGCAAAACTGAGAGATAAATGCATCAAATTGTTTTTTCGTGAAACAGGCAAAATTCAGTCGATACTTATTTCCCTCTTTCACAATAAGACCCTTTTGGATCAGCCTTACTGCATCTTCATCAGACAACGAATCTTTGCTTATAATACCATCATGATTCTTTTGGAGGAGGTCATTTGCACACAGCCATCTTATTCCCCCATTATGATAAATTTCATTATCAAAGTATTTGGCAATCCAATAATAATATATGTGACCCAACCGTTTGCCTTTGCTTTCATAATCGCTGCCAGCCACATTACAACCCACATTGTATTCAGCGGGCAGTTCGCTCTCATCTGCGGTTTCTTCTACGATAAACCAACCGTATCCGCCGTCTTTTCGGACTGGATACGCGCCGTTTTCCATGTGCATACGATCTCTTTTCAGCGTGCCGATTTTTTTTCTTAAAACATACGGGATGATAAAATGACCTAAGCGTTCCATGCCAAAGTCATTTCCATAAAAGTTAAAATGATTTACGGTATCGGCTGCGCTCTGCAGCAATTGCTCAAATCGGTTTGCAATCTTTTTTACCATATACTCTGAAACGCCCTCTATCGTTTTTCGATCTTGCAGCCGAAAGATAATAAAGTTTGCGGCATACTTTTTTCCGATTTTACACAAGGCGTCCCCGTATTCCAGTCGTGGGATTTCATCCTCAATGTACATGGCGGGGATTCCCGTGCGAACACTAATTTCCTCTATGGTTTGCGGTTCTTCGTATGCAGACTTGCAAATAGCGCGGGAAAGCTGCGTGCTCAAGTATCTATTGGAATCCATGCAGCCGTTGCAGCAGGTGGTGTTCCAGTTGATTCTTTTATAAATATTCTCCATTTGATTTGTCACTATCCTTTCTCTGATTTTTTGACGCCCTGTGTTCAGTCGCCATTTTATGGTCGTTTCCGGGAGCTTATATTTTTGGGCAAGTGCTTTGACGGACATTTCACCAATATAATAATCGACTAAAATGTCCCTATACATTGCGGAAAGCGTATGCAAATACCGAAAAACCGCTTCAAAACTGCATTCTGTATTTTCTTCGTCAATATCTGAATAGTCATCGCATATCGGGTCCAAATGGGTGTGCTCCTCCGATAAAACCATCCTCATCTTATTTTGGTGCTCTGCAAACCTTGCATAGCGGTTATGTGCGATCCGCCAGACCCAAGCGTTAAGAGATTGGATGTCGTATTTTTCCATGCCTATGAGAACATGACAAAGTATTTCGCTGGCCAGATCCTCTGCATCGTAGGGGTTGCTCAGTCTTTTGCGGCAAAAACAAAATATCGGTTCAACATAAGGGAGGATTTTGTTCTGATCCAAAGGGTTCCCTCCTTTCAAAATAGATGCAATCATGATTACGTTAATTTAGTGTCTCAAAATCAAATTGGATAGGATTTTTTATGGGATATTTTATATTCTAACACGAATTTGCAGCTTTTTCATCATCATTATACATGAAACGGCGGTAAGTATTACTCTTTACCGCCGATTTACTTTGAGGTTATTCAATTTTGTTTTTAAATTTCTTCCTCATATGGCATTAGCTTTTTAGTCCTGCCATTATAAAAGCGAATATTGGTTATGTTGCCGAGCATATGCTCAGCCAGAATAAAAATAAATCCTTTTATTTAAAAATCTTTCTTTTTTCTTAGAGCTAAAGCTCCGCAGCCTGCCGCAGTAGCAAAAGCGTAGGCTATGAGGGAAAAGTCGCCCGTATCAGCCGGCGGCTGCTCGCTGCTTAAAGAATAGGTGAAGGTAGTGGGCTTATAGTTCCAGTACCAATCGTTGCCGTCGCTGGTGCAAACATATACATAATAGGTTTTGCCCTCTTCAAAGGGATAGGTTGCCGTTTGCGTGTTCAGAGCGCCTTTTTTAATATTATAGGTGTTGCTTTCTCCTACTCTGCCGGCGTTGCCGTTGCCTGCTACGGCGTCAGTATAGGGGTAATGCAACTGATCTCCGCCTTCAAAATCAGCCATTTTGCTTTGGGCGGTAAAGCCAGGGTCAGTATCGTATATGGCTATGTGCGCGTTTATGGCGTTCCAGCCTTCTTTCGTGGCCTTAACTTTTTCAGCGTCATAGCTGACGTTTACGCTGCCATCCGACTGAATCTGCACCTTTACGCCCCAATCGGCGTCGGAATTGTCATATGCAAGCGAAACAGAGCTTGTAGCCAGGGCCAGAGCCGCTATTGCGGTTATTGCTGTCAAAAATTTTTTCATATTTACCTCCAGTTATAATTTAAAGATTTCAGGTTATATTTTTATATAATCTGTCTTTATTCGATATTAGTTTTTTATATAAGAACTATTTTTATTCAGACACTAATTGGTATAAAAATGGGCTGGTATTTACTGTCAATTTTTAAATGAAATTTATCATTGTATGGGCCTGATATGAAGTAATACTGGTTTGGTTGGCTGAGATAATTTGACAAGCGTGTATAAATCGCAGTACAATAATAAAAAATTTTACGGAGTGCGAGATGAATCGGGTAATCTTTTCTTGTCAACAGGATTTTTTCAGATATGCCGCAGATGAGCTTAAGCGGATTGACCCTTTGACTCGGGTTGCAGAAAGGCTGGATGAAGAAACCTGTTTATGTGAATGCAGCCTGCCTTTTGAGGACTTATCTAGGAAGTTAAAGAAGTCTGTTTTTATAAGGCATATCTGTCCGGTGCAGATTGAAGCCGAGCCTTTGCCGGCCGAGATTATAAGCTCCGCTTTATATAATTTTAATGTTCCGCCCGATTTAAGCTTTGCGGTGCAGACCAGGATTCTGGGCAAGCAGAGTTTAAAAGTCTATGATATAAACCGGGAATTATCAGACAGGTATACGGCGGCCGGCCGTATTTTAGACGTTAGGGCGCCCAAAAGGATAATAAGCATAGTTGTAAAGGAGCGGGCGTATTTGGGTATATCCAGTCCGGAGGAAAATTTAAGCGACTGGGCGGGAGGAAGAATACGCTTTCATAAAGGAGAGGAGCAGATTTCGCGGGCTGAATTTAAGCTGGAGGAGGCTATAAAGTGCATGAATGTGCAGATATTGCCTCAAAGCCGTGTGCTGGATTTGGGAGCCGCACCGGGCGGCTGGAGCCGGATAGCGCTGGAGCGCGGCGCGGAGGTTACGGCTGTAGATCCTGCGGAATTGGATAAGCGGCTTAAGGGCCGGCCGGGGCTAAAGCACATTCAGGATACCGCTCAGAATTTTGTAAAGCGCTCGGAACAGAGCTTTGATTTGCTGCTTAACGATATGCGCATGGACGCGGCGGAATCTGCGGCTTTAACCAATCTCTGCGCTCCTATGCTGCTTGAGGGCGGGTTTGCGCTTATAACTCTTAAGCTTACGGGGAATAATCCTCTTAAGCAGATTAATGACGCGGAAAAGGTGCTTTTAAAATGCTATGAGCTTGTAGGCGCGCGTCAGCTGTTTCATAACAGAAGCGAAATAACCGTGCTTTTAAAGCGATTGCCTTAAAAATTGAGGGCAGCGCCGCGCTGAAGCGTCGGATAATGCTGTTTCTATAAGCTGAATTTGTATTTCAGCCTTCGTCGCTTTTTTAAGATTCAATAAAAGTCGTTTAAGCGCCATATGGGTGTATGAATCAGTATGTTGCAAATTATATTGCATATCTAAAAATAAAGGAATTTTAAGCCGGACGTTTAATTATAATATTAGTCTTGAACAGGCGTAGCATTCAGGGCGCAGCCCGCGGCAGAGAGGCGGATTCTTGGTTTTAGCTTATTGCTGCTGGAAATATATACCGGTTTTATCGCGTTTTTCCTCACGGATTTATGCAGGGCCGGGCAAATAAAATGTAAAGAGAGGATTAAGAGCCATAGGGAAAAAAGGAGGAATATTAGGATGCGTGCGGATTTGGAAAAGGCCGAAATGGAGTTTTTGAGCCCGTATGCGGCCAAGAGCGCTCTTACTAAGGGCCGGCTAATGCCCATGGAAAAATGCGATTTGCGGACGGAGTTTCAGAGGGATAGAGACAGGATACTGCACAGCAAGACCTTTAGGCGGCTTAAGCATAAAACGCAGGTATTCCTTTCTCCTACGGGAGACCATTACCGCACACGGCTTACTCATACGCTGGAGGTAAGCCAGGTAGCGCGCACAATAGCCAGGGCCCTGAGGCTTAATGAGGATTTGGTGGAAGCCATTTCTCTGGGCCATGATTTAGGACATACTCCCTTTGGCCACGCGGGTGAGCGCACTCTTAATTCGCTTATGAGCGCCGGCTTTGAGCATAATAAGCAGAGCCTTCGGGTGGTAGACGTATTAGAGGGGCTTAATCTTACATATGAGGTGAGGGACGGCATACTCTGTCATACTGGCGGCCGCTCTGCTGATACGCTGGAGGGTAGAATTGTACGCTACGCCGACCGGATAGCCTATATTAACCACGATATAGACGACGCAATAAGAGCGGGCATTCTTTCGGATGAGGATATACCAAAGCATATTTCGGACGTGCTGGGCAATACTCACGGCAAACGCATAGATACTCTGGTGCGCGCCGTGATTGCGGGCAGCGGCGGCGGGGAGATAAAAATGCCGGCTGAAATACAGACGGTAATGGATGAATTAAGACAGTTTATGTTTGATAATATATACAACAGCCAAAGCGAGGCTAAAAAAGAGGAAAAAAAGGCCGAGCGGATAGTAAGAATGCTGTTTGAGTATTATATAGAACATACCGAGGAAATACCTCACTATACTCAGGAAGAAGGGGAACAGGCTGTGGGCGATTATATAGCCGGCATGACGGACGTTTACGCAATAAACGAATTTAAGCGTATATTTATGCCCGACGCATGGAACAAATACTGAAGCTGTGAATTTTTTTGCAGGAAAAACCGTGCGTTTGTCGAATGTTAGCTAAGTGAATTTTTTTACGAGTGAGTGAGAATATAAACGGATGCCCTTTTTTTCGCAGGATTTTCTTGAGAGCCTTTCGGATAAGGCGGATATAGTGGATGTTATTTCGGATTATGTTACTCTGAAAAATTCGGGGCGCAGCTATGTCGGGCTTTGCCCTTTTCACAGGGAAAAGACCCCTTCCTTCCATGTGGACGCGGACAAGCAGCTTTTTCATTGCTTTGGCTGCCAGGCAAGCGGGAACGTATATACATTCATAATGAAAATAGAAGGCCTGGATTTTGTGGAGGCGGTTAAATTCCTGGCTAACCGAGTTAATATGCCGTTGCCTGAGCAGACGGAGGGCCGGGGAATAAGCAGGGAAAAGAAGACCAGGCTTTTGGAGGCCAACAGGCAGGCGGCGCGCTTTTATCATGAATTGCTGTATCTTCCCGAAGGGGCGGAGGCGCTCAATTATCTTCGGGGCAGAGGGCTGGAGGACAGAATAATAAAACGCTTTGGCCTGGGCTATGCTCCCAATGCGCGCAGCGAGCTTTTTAAATATCTTTCAGGTAAGGAATTTGCTTCCTCCGAATTGATAGAGAGCGGCTTATGCGTTATGGCTGATTCGGGCCCGCGGGATTTTTTCCGCAACCGGGTCATGTTCCCGATAATTAACACTTACGGCGAGGTTATAGCCTTCGGCGGACGGGTAATGGATAAAACTGAGCCTAAATATCTTAATACTGGGGACACGCCGGTTTTTAACAAGAGAAAGAATCTTTATTCGCTTAACCTGCTCAAAAAGAGCAGAGCTAAAAAAGCCATTATATCCGAGGGCTATATGGACGTTATATCGCTTAACGCCAATGGATACGATTATGCGGTGGCTTCTCTGGGCACGGCGCTGACCAGGGATCAGATAAAATTGGTCAGCAGATACGCGCCTGAAATATATGTTTCCTACGACGGCGATAAGGCGGGCGTCAGCGCTACTCATAGAGCTATAGAGCTGGCGCGTGCAGAAAAGCTGCGGGTTAGAGTGATTGCGCTGGAGGGCGGCAGGGATCCTGATGAATATATGCGCGAATTAGGCCCGCAGGCTTATGCGGATAGTATGAATTCGGCCAAATGGGGAATAGACTATCTTCTAGATGAAGCGCTGGCCGATTTAAGCAGCGATGAAGCCAGGGCTAAGGCGGCCTTTGAAGGAAGCAAAATAGTGGCGCAGTATGCTTTTGACAGCATAGAAACTGAAATGTATTTAAAGCGCATAAGCCAGCAAACAGGCTTCAGCCTGGAGGCGCTTTATAAGAATATAGGCGGGCGGCAGAGCGAAGCTGCGCTGAATCTTGCAGGCGCTATAAACGCGCGGCCCAGCTTTAGCGATAATGCCGCCAGACGTCAGACGGCCGATGTTCAGCTTCAGGCAGAGCGCGCGCTTCTGAGACTGCTGACGCAATATCCTTCTTTTATTGACAGCGCTTCTCAAAGCGGCCTTGAGGAATTATTAAGCGTGCCTGAGCATAAGGAATTATTCAGGCTTCTCAAGGAGAGAAGGGAACGCTCGGAGCCGATAGGGATTAAGGAAATTTCCCTTTACTATGCGGCGGATGCGGCAAAAAGCGAGATAATATCGGCTATATATATTGATAATACCGATTTTATACAGCCAGCTCAATATTTGAATGACGCGTTAGGACGGCTGAAAAGAAACAGGCTGGAGCGTGAAAGACAGAGGCTTCAGGAGCAGCTTGCGCAGTATACGTCCTCCTCTCTTTATATGGAGGATGAGGAATTTAAGAAGCTGCTTAAGGATATAGGAGATTTGGATAAAAAAATTTCCGCGTTGAGGACTGATTGAATTTTGGAGGGGTTTGAATGAATGAAAGCACGGATATAATGGACAAGCTCAAGGATAACGGCCTGTCTGAAGAGGTTAATAAGCGCATTGCAGACGTATATAATAAAGTGCGCCAGGGCGCGCTTAAAAATGCGCTCACTTATTCGGAGGTAATAGATTTATTTGAGGGCGTAGAATATGATTTGGAGATATCCGAGCGTATTTATGACGAGCTGGAAAAGCTGGGCATTAAAGTAACGAGCGACGATATATCAGAATTGGATAACATAATAGAGGTTTTGGAAACACAGCCGGAGGTTATACCCAATCTCCCTGATTCAGTCAGCATAGACGACCCTGTGCGCATGTACCTGAAGGAAATGGGCAAGATTTCCTTGCTTACGGCCGACCAGGAGGTAGAGATAGCGACACGTATAGCTAACGGGGATGAATCGGCTCGGGAAAAATTAGCAGAGGCTAATTTAAGGCTTGTGGTGAGCATAGCTAAAAGATACGTAGGACGGGGCATGCTGTTTTTGGACCTTATTCAGGAGGGCAATCTGGGCCTTATTAAGGCTGTGGAAAAATTTGATTATACAAAGGGCTATAAATTTTCCACCTATGCGACTTGGTGGATTAGACAGGCGATAACCAGGGCTATTGCCGACCAGGCGCGCACTATACGCATTCCGGTGCATATGGTTGAAACCATTAATAAGCTTTCACGAGTAAAACGCCAGCTGCTTCAGGAATTAGGCAGAGACCCGCAGCCTGACGAGATTGCTGCTGAAATGGGAGTTTCTCCTGAAAAGGTGCGGGAGATAATGAAAATAGCGCAGGATCCCGTTTCGCTGGAAACTCCGATAGGCGAGGAGGAGGACAGCCATCTGGGAGATTTTATTCCGGATGATGACGTTCCCGCGCCGGCTGAGGCGGCCACGGCGACCCTTTTAAAAGAGCAGCTTATGGATGTGCTCAATACCCTTACCCCGCGCGAGGAAAAGGTGCTGCGCCTGCGTTTTGGCATTGACGACGGCCATCAGCGGACTCTGGAGGAGGTGGGTAAGGAATTTAACGTTACCCGCGAGCGTATAAGACAGATTGAGGCCAAGGCTCTGCGCAAACTGCGGCATCCGAGCCGCAGCCGCAAGCTGAGGGATTTTCTTGAATGATAAACGCGCGGCTTTATAAATAGGCCGCGTTTTTTTATGGAGGATATTTTGCTCAGGCTTACCGAGAGACAGAAAAAAATAACAGGCATGCTGGATAAGAGCCAATGCGCGGCGGATATAGGCTGCGACCATGGACGGCTGGGAGCGTATTTAATTCAGAGCGGAATAGCTCAAAGCGTAATAGCTGCGGATATAAGCGAAAAATCTTTGGATAAGGCCAGAAGTTTAGCGCGCAGGCTGAATATAGAGAATAAAATGCAGTTCCGGCAGGGAGACGGTTTAAAGGTTCTGCGTAAAGGCGAGGCTCAATCTGTGGTTATAGCCGGGCTGAGCGGCGTAACTATAGCTGGAATGCTGAACAATGGCGATGTGCTCGAAAGCGTGTATATTCTTCAGCCCATGAGCGAGGCGTATAGGTTAAGAGGGGCGCTGCCGGATATGGGCTTTGAAATATTAGATGAGGGAATCGCTCGGGAGCATAACGGCCGCACCAGGTTTTACGAGATAATAAAATGCCGGTGGGACGGGCTTAAACGCAGCCCTGAAAAGGGAATGTTTTTATATGTGCCGCGGGCGCCGCTGGTTAGGCAGGACTGCGAGATGAAAGGTTTTTTGGAATATAGGCTGGAGGTATGTCAAAGAGCGCTTAAGCAGATGCAAAAGGGCGGGCGCCTGAACGAGGGAACCGAGCTGAAAAAACAAGCGGAGTTTTATAGGGAGGGCTTGAAATGGTTAAAATAAGGAAAATAGTGGATATAATGGAGAAGCTGGCTCCAAGCTGTACTCAGGCAGATTTTGATAATTCGGGCTTTCAGGCGGGGAGCATGGAAGCGGAGACGGATAAGGTGCTTTGCGCTCTGGAGCTTAGCGGACAGGTTATAGATATGGCCGCGCGGCAGGGAGCAGGGCTTATTATTACCCATCATCCGCTTATATTTCGCCCTCTTTCTGAGGTAACCTCTCAAAGCTATGAGGGGAAATTGCTTTTAAAGCTGCTGCGGGAGGGAATAGCTCTCTATAGCTCGCATACCCCTCTGGACGCCTGCGCAGGGGGAGTGAACGACTGCTTGTGCGAGCTTATAGGACTTCATGATGTAGAGGGCTTTTATCCTCAAAGCATGCTTAATGGCAGGACCGTTTACTGCTGCCGTATTGGAAACATAGCTCCCGAAGGGCTTAAGAGCCTGGCCGGCCGGATAGGTAAAACGCTTCATTCCTCCTTTGTGCGCTATTCGCGCGGCCAAAAGGACAGCGCGGCTAAAATAGCGGTTTGCAGCGGTTCTGGCTCGGGAATGACGGATGAAGTTATTGCGTCGGGCGCGGATACGTTTTTTACGGGGGAGCTTAAATATCATGATATGCTGAAATTAAAGGCGGCGGGCGTTTCCTGTATAGAGGCAGGGCATTACCATACCGAGCAGCCAATAATTCCGCGCATTATTAGCCATTTACAAAATGAGCTAAATGAGTTACAATATAAAATAACTGTTTTGGACGCCGGGTTTATAGACCCTTATTGTTCAGAGAGCTATTAACGGGAGGCGTATATATTATGACCCAGAATTTTAAAAAGCTGCTTGATTATCAGGCGTTGGATCTCGACGCGGACAGAGTGGAGAGAGAGGTAAAAAACTGCGAAGAGCGTAAAAAGGCGAATCAGCTTAAGCAGATATTTGAAAGTGCTAACGACAGCCGTAAAAAATTAGGAATAATGCTTCAGAAGCTCAAGCAGGATATGCTGCTTTTGCAGAAGCAGAGCGACGAGCTGGTGAGTGAAATACAGCAATGCGGAGCCAGAGTGCAGGGAGGCTTTGAACAGCTTGAACAATATGCCGAGGAGAGCAAGCGCCTTAAAAAGCTTTCTGAAAAGGCGGCGGGCCTTACCGAGAGCGTTAAAAGGATATTGCTTTCAGCGGAACAGACTGAAAAAAAGCTGAAGGAAATGACTGAGCGCGCGGCAAAGGCGCGCGATGAATTTGCTCAATGCAAGGAGGCCTATGAAAAAAGACTTAAGCAGGCTATGCCGGATATTGAGGAGGCGCGCAGGAAAAGGGATGAAGCGGAAAAGGATGTTTCTCCCGAATTGCTGGCTAAATATAAAAATCTGCGGCAGCATAGGATAGTGCCCACGGCAAAACTGGAGGGCACTAAGTGTTCGGGATGCAATATGGAGCTTCCCAGCGCTCTGGCCAAGCAGGTTTCCAGCGGCAAGGAAATTGTGGAATGCGAAAACTGCGCCAGGCTGCTTTACGTTGAATAAGATTGAGCGGGCCGAATGACCGCGGTGAAAATACGAGGAAAGTCCGAGCTCCGCAGGACAGGATGCCGGATAACATCCGGTGGAGGCGACTCCAAGGAGAGTGCAACAGAGATATACCGCCTGCCTTTGCAGGTAAGGGTGGAAAGGCGAGGTAAGAGCTCACCGGCTGCTTGGCGACTTGCAGGCCCTGTAAACCCCATCCGGAGCAAGATTGATAGCGAAGCATTAACGGTTGTCCGCCGGCTTCCAGGTAATCGCTTAAGCCCGTTCGGCAACGGCGGGAATAGATAGATGGTCATTCACGACAGAACTCGGCTTACAGGCCCGTCTCAATTTTATATAAATTTTACGGCTCAGGCTTATAGCCTGAGCCGTGTTTATTTTATGCTCTTAAGAGCGGTGCGCATGGTCTGTTAGCTTTGATTTCTGTATTTTTTTCGAGTAGCCTGGCCGCCGCGGAGATGCCTTTCTGCTTTGTTGGTATCCAGTACCAGCTTTACTCTCTCATAAAGCTGCGGATTAATTCTGCTGAGTCTGTAGGTTACGTCTTTATGTACGGTGCTTTTGCTAACTGAAAACTGATTTGCGGCAGTACGAACGGTCGCGTTGTTTTCGGCTATGTAGTTGCCAAGTAATATGGCGCGTTCCTCGACGCTGCAGTTCAAACAATCACCCTCTTATTGGTCTTTTACTTAAATATATAATTTGAGGGGGCAAAGTATGACCAAAAGAAAAGGTAACGGGATAATTGTTTTTATATATTTTGGAGCTGCCGGATGCTTTATAGCAAATGGCAGGCAGGCGCTCAGACGCATTCAAGGCGGGGCGGCGCGAAATTTTTGCTTCCATAATGGAAGCAAAAATTCAGCCTGGGATATGCATATGGGAAAGCTTGCTTTCCCATATGCATATCCCAGGCTTGGCCCGGCGAAGCCGGGCTTCGCGCCGCCCCGCCTTGAATGCGTCTGAGCGCCTGCCGAGGCGTAATTAAAACTATTATTTTCTTTCGTCCAAACGGATATAGTCTCGCCTTGGCATAACGTTCATATAAGAGGGGCGTATAATTTTTCCGGCGTTCACCAGCTCTTCAATGCGGTGCGCACTCCATCCGGCAATGCGTGAAACTGCAAATATAGGCGTATACAGCTCCAGAGGAAGATTAAGCATGCTGTAAACAAAGCCGCTGTAAAAATCGATATTGGCGCTGACTCCTTTGTAGATTTTGCGCTCCTTGGATATTACTTCGGGCGCTAAACGCTCTACCAGCGAATAGAGGGCAAATTCTTTGGACAGGCCCTTTTCTTCAGATAGGCTTTTAACAAAGCTTTTAAAAATATCTGCTCTTGGGTCGGAAAGAGAGTAAACGGCGTGGCCCATGCCGTATATCAGGCCGCTGCGGTCAAACGCCTGCTTATTTAATAATGCCTTGAGGTAGGCTTTTATTTCCTCTTCATCTTCCCAGTCGGATACGGAGGCTTTCATATCTTCTATCATTTGTACTACCTTTATATTGGCGCCTCCATGCTTAGGGCCTTTGAGGGAGCCCAGGGAGGCGGCTATGGTGGAATATGTATCGGTGCCTGAGGAGGATACGACGTGGGTGGTGAAGGTGGAGTTGTTGCCTCCGCCGTGTTCAGCATGCAGTACCAGCGCTACATCCAAAATTTTGGCTTCCAGCTCAGTATACGAGCTGTCTGCTCTTAAGGTATAGAGAATATTCTCCGCCGTAGACAATTCGGGTACAGGCGGATGAATGAACAGGCTTTTTCCGTCGTGATAGTGGCTGTATGCTTGATATCCGTAAACTGAAAAAAGCGGGAAAAGCGCTATAAGCTGAAGGCACTGCCTAAGCACGTTGGGGATGCTTATATCGTCCGCGTTGGCGTCGTAGGAATACATTGTAAGTACGCAGCGCGCCAGGGTATTCATCATATCCTTGCTGGGCGCCTTCATTATAATATCACGGACAAAGCCTGTCGGCAGGGTGCGGTAATATGCGAGCAGCTCGCTGAATTCCTGGAGCTGGTCGCGCGTAGGAAGATTGCCGAACAGCAGAAGATAAGTAACCTCTTCAAAACCGTATCTCTTTTCGGCAATAAACCCCTTCACTATATCCTGAATGCTTATGCCGCGGTAATATAATTCCCCCTCGCAGGAGACCTTTTGCCCATCCTGTATTTTGCTTGAAACAATATCCGATATTTCGGTAAGTCCCGTGAGTACTCCGTTTCCATCCAAGTCGCGGAGCCCGCGGTAAACATGATGCTTGACGTACAGCTCCTTATCTATATTGCTGTTGTCCATACTTATCTGGGCAAGCTCTCTGATTTTAGGGGTTATGGTGGAGTAGTCGGCCGATGTTTTTTGATTCATATTTCCGTGTTCCCCTTTCTTGTATATATCTCTAATAAATTATATCATATATATGTGAACAAATCATTAACTTGGCCGGCTTTCTTTGCCTAAATAAATCGGGCAAAATTAATATTGCAAAAACCTTCGTTATTTGCTATACTAAATAAAATATTGTTTAGGAGGCGCTTGAATATGGTGGCTGTTGCGAGCGATCATGGCGGTTATGGGCTTAAAACCCATATTTTGAAATATCTTGAGGATAATAAGATACCCTATAAGGATTACGGCTGTTTTGATACGGCCAGCGTGGATTATCCTGATTATGCGCTTCAGGTGGCCGAGGCGGTCGCCGGAGGCGAGGCTGATAAAGGAATATTAATCTGCGGTACTGGTATAGGCATGTGTATTGCGGCAAATAAGGTGCCGGGCGTCCGCGCGGCGCTTTGCCACGACTGCTTCAGCGCTCAGGCTACGCGCGAGCATAATGACAGCAATATTCTGGCAATGGGCGAAAGGGTAGTAGGGCCCGGCCTGGCCGTTAAAATAACCGATATATGGCTGAATACTGAATTTCAGGGAGGACGTCATTCGGTCAGGGTTGATAAAATTTCTCAAATAGAGGATAAGTATTTAAAGCGCTGAGCGCAGAAATATACATAAGAGGGGATATAATTATGTCAAAGCTGTTTGTAATGGACCATCCGCTTATACAGCATAAGCTGTCTATGATAAGGGATAAGCGTACAAGCGCAAAGGATTTTAGGGAGCTGATAAACGAAGTTTCGCTGCTTATGGCCTATGAGGTAACCCGCGATTTGCCTCTGGAAGAGGTGGAGATAGAGACGCCTATCCAGAAATGCACCTGTCGGGTTATTGCGGGACGCATGATAGCAGTCGTGCCTGTGCTCCGGGCGGGGCTGGGCATGGTGGACGGAATAATGGAATTGGTGCCCGCCGCCAAAGTAGGGCATATAGGGGTGTACCGCGACCCGGAAACTTTGAATCCTGTAGAATATTACTGCAAGCTGCCTGTGGATATTGAACAGCGCGAGGTTATAGTAGTAGACCCTATGCTGGCTACGGGAGGCTCGGCAAGCGCGGCTATAGGCTTTATAAAACAGAGAGGCTGCAAAAGGATAAAGCTTATGAATCTTATAGCCGCTCCGGAAGGAGTGGAAAGGGTGCAGAAGGAGCATCCTGATGTAGATATCTTTGTGGCTGCTATGGACGAAAAGCTTAATGACCACGGATATATAATTCCCGGATTAGGAGACGCCGGAGACAGGCTGTTCGGCACAAAATAATATTGAGTAAAAGCGGGCGCGCCCTTTTTAATTGGGCGCGCCTGCGTTTATTTAGGAGGTTTGCTTATTTCGTTGCTGCCAGCCGGAGCTTTGAAAGTGTGCGCTGCGTTCGTAGATTTTTGCTCAAAATGCCCCTTGACGGCCGTAAAAGGCGGGCAAATATATTGAGGGCGTATTTTATAGTCCGCGCGGCAAGCTGGATGCGTCAGGCATTGGGCAAAAACGCATTGCGCTATATTGCATTGTCTAAGTTATTGTTCCAAAAGCTCAAGGTACTTTATTATCAAGTCGGCTGATTGTTCTATTCCGAGTTTAGAGCTGTCCAGCAGCAAATGATAATTATGAAAGTCATCCCATCTTCTGTTTGTGTAGTAGTTGTAATAGTTGCCTCTTTTTTTATCCCGCTTTCTTATTTCATCCTCTATTTTATCCGGTTTAAGACCATAAATATCTACAGCTCGTTTTGCTCTTGCATTTAAATCGGCGTAAATAAATATGCTAACGCGGTTGCTGTCCTCTTTTAGGACATAATCGGCGCACCTTCCCACTATTACGCACGGACCTTCTTTAGCTTTTTTAGCTATTATACCCGCCTGTATCATAAATAGATTGTCGGTAATAGTCAGTCCGCCGGGCTCGGGAGTGCTGAAGCCGTAGCCGGGCGGGAAATAGCCCATAGCCAGACCGTAAAGCAGACTGTTGGTTACTCTTTCGTCCGCTCCTTTGAGCACTTCGGGACTCATGCCGCTTTCCTTTGCCGCCAGGGTAATCAGCTCGTTGTCTAAAAAGGGTATATTCAGCTTTTGAGCCAGCTCCCGGCCTATAAGCCTTCCTCCGCTGCCGAATTGCCGCGCAATGGTTATAATTTTATTCATATCAGCGCCTCCGTTTCTTATAAATTCTTTTATTATATAATAGCATTTTTATTATGCGCTTGTCGAGATGGAAAATGATAAAAATTTATTTTTTGTTATGCAAAATTCGTAAGTGCAGAATAATTACCGCCCTATGTATTAATAACGCTTATATGCCGCCTCCGGCAGGCTGCTTTTTTAAATGCGGAATATTAATTTATAGTTATAGTTTATAGTTAATTGCGTGCTATAAATTGTTAGTTATGTCTATTCTTTTTGAAGCTAGTGTGTGATTTAATAAATATATTATTATGATTTGGAGGAGTGTGCAATGAAAAAGGTTCTTGTGGTCATTTTATGCGTTTGCATGCTTATGGCCATTGCCGCGGGCTGCGCCAAGGACGCTTCTAAGCCCTCGGCCAGCGCTTCCGCTTCGGGAAATAGTTCCGCGTCTTCTACAGCTGAAGCGCAGGCTACCGAGACGGCCGGCCCAATTTTACCATCGGAGGACGACCTTATGCTGTTTGATTTTGAAAATGCTGAGGCGGATGTATTTGCTCAGCAGGACCTGAGCAATTTTAATATACCCCTTTCAGAGACGGCCATATCGGATAAAAATACTGATACGGGCAAGGGCTTTCAGGTGCTTCTGGATTATAACGGAGGCTGCTGGTGCCAGAATTTCTCTGCCGCTATGCCTGAAGAATTTGCTCAGGCAAATGAATACGCATACGTTCGCATATGGGTATCCAATCAGGGCGAGGGTGCTCTTAGCATTGGCATGATACTTACGGGCGATGGAAAACAAGGCTCAATGAACGCCGGAAAAGCTATAGTTACCCGCTGCGACGGAGAGGTTTTAAAAACGGCGACAGACGATTCGGCCGGCACGGGAGCGCAGGACCATGTTCAGCTTCCCTCAGGCTTTTCTGGATGGGTGGCTTTTCCTGTAGCGGAGGAAATGCTGCCCTATTGGTCTAATCCGGTTATAGATGATATTTCAAAGGCTGAAAGCTTTAATTTTGATATGCGTCCAGCCGCTCCTTCAGGAATGGAATATTATGTTTTGGATGATATATGTCTTACTGATTCGGCCAGCGGGGTTCAAAGAGAATATAACGGTCCTGAGGTGCTCACGCTTGAAGAAGTGAAAAAAGAGGTGGAGGAAGGCCTTTCGGCTATGCTTGAAATTGTTCCCAACGTAACCTATATGCCTGAATACGACCCCAAAAGCAGCGCTTCGGGCGCTAATGCTTGGTCTAACATAAAAGCGCTTACCTATGACGGGGTGGAAATAGGGGGCCAGAAAACTAAGGTCTTTGCGTATATAGGCTATCCGGAGGGCGCGAGCAGCTCCAATAAAGCGCCGGCTATAGTGCTTTTGCATGGAGGCGGGGGCCATGCCTATGCCGAATGGGTAAAGCGATGGACGGACAGAGGCTATGTTGCAATAGCTATGGATAATACCGGCTATTTCCCGTCAGAGGCGGGCAAGGGCCTTGCCGGCAGGGAAGCAGATCCGGCGAATTACTGGACCTATGGACTTTCAGGAGATTTTGACGAGGAGGGTTATACAAACGCTCCAAATAACAGCGGGATGAAGGATGCGGGCAGCCAGGCTGAGCGGCAGTGGATGTATCATGCAGTAGCTCAGACTATTTTGGCGCACAATATTCTGCGTGCGGACGAAAAGGTGGATTCCTCAAAAATAGGCGTGACGGGAATTTCCTGGGGCGGAGTTATAACCTCTTTGGCTATCGGCTATGACAGCCGTTACGCTTTTGCGATTCCCATTTACGGCAGCGGTTATCTGGAAGAGGCGCTTTCCTTTATGGGCCCCAATTTTAATACTGAGGCCAGCATGGCGGTTTGGTCCGCTCAGGAGAGATTTAATAATATAGATTTCCCCGTGCTTTGGATGGGCTGGAACAGCGATAACTGTTTCTCTATAAATTCCAACAGTAAATCCTATTTGGATACAAAGCATACGGATAAAACTGTGCTGGCTATGATAAATAATATGAATCACAGCCATAGCAGCGGCTGGGTGCAGGCTATAAGCTATTATTATGCGGACTGGATTGTAAAAGGCGGCGGCGGGCTTACTCAGCTTAAAAACGAGCCGGCCGGGCGGGACGTTTCCATAGAGATAAATACGCCCTCCGGCGCGTCGGGTGTTACTGCTAAAATATATTATATTACTGAAAAAATGACTTATAGCCAGAAGCCGGGCAACAGTACGACTACCATGGACCAGACCTGGAAAACCGTTCCCTGTACAATTTCAGGAAATACTATAACGGGTAGTGTTCCGGAGGAGGCGTACAGCTATTACGTTGAAATAACCACGAATATCAACGGCGGTAAATACGTTACCTGCTCCAGTTATGTAGAGCTGGGTTAAAAGCCCTGCACGGTGTAATTTATTAGAGCGCGCTTAAAAGCGCGCTCTTTTTTGCGCTGTTTTTCATACGGCGGTGAAGCTTTTTGCTTGTTTTATGTAAAAGCATGGTGCGCCTGCGGCGCCGGCTAAAATAATTATTCTGCAATACTCTACAGTCGGCTTGCGCTAAGGGCTAAAGTGTAGTAAAATATAAAATAATGCGTGCGAGGTAATTTTATGTTTTTCAGGGCGTTAACAGAGGCGGATACCGTTTCTGCCGGCGAAAAGCTGGGACGGGAATTGAAAAAAGGAGCTTTTATCGCGCTTTACGGAGACTTAGGCGCTGGAAAAACGGCTTTTGTGCGCGGACTGGCTAAGGGGCTGGGTTCAGACGCGGACGTAAGCAGCCCTACTTTTGCGCTGATGCATGAATATTTGGGCGGAAGGCTGCCCCTGTATCATTTCGACCTTTATCGTATTCGTGGAGAAGAGATATATTCCTTGGGCTTTGACGAATATTTTTACGATTCAGAATGCGTATGCGCGGTGGAGTGGTGCGAGCGGCTCGGCCCGGAGGAGCTGCCTAAGGACGCTTTAAGGGTGCGCATAGAAAAAGAGGACGGGGCGCGTTTGATAGATATAAGCTCAATAAAAGGAGGAGCCGTATAATATAAACGGCGTGAGGATATGATTATATTGGCGGCGGATACCTCCAGCGGCTATTGTTCGGCGGCGGTATGGAAAGACGGCAGGATTATAAGCGATATTTGCATTAATAACGGACTTGTGCATTCAGAAATGCTTATGCCCATAATAGAACAGGCTCTTTTTAATTGTTCGCTTGAGCCGTCAGGCATAGACGTGTTTGCCTGCTGTACCGGGCCGGGTTCGTTTACAGGGGTGCGTATAGCGGTAAGTACAATAAAAGGGCTTGCGCAGGCTGAGAATAAGCCGTGTGCGGCTGTTAATACGCTGGAGACGGCGGCTCGAAGCGTATTTTCTCCGCAAAGCGTAGTATGCTCTTTGCTGGACGCGCGGCGGGGCCAGGTGTATGCGGCCGCATATGCGGATAACTCTCCGATTATTATGCCGTGTGCGCTGCCTGTAGAAGAGCTGGCATGCGAATTGAATAAAGCGAGGATGGGCCGAACGGTTATATTTACCGGGGACGGCGCGTTAATGCATATGGAGTCTCTAAGCAGACTTATGAAGGATATAAGGCTGGCCAATCCTGAAACGGCGTATCAGCGCGCGGCTTCCGCGGCGCAGCTGGCCTTTGAAGCGGCTGAACGCGGGGAATTGATAAGCTGCTTTGAATTGGACGCATTTTATCTAAGAAAGCCTCAGGCGGAGCGAGAATATGAAAGCCGAAATAAGCTTTGACCATTTAAAAGCCGAATATATTCCCGAAATATGCATGATTGAAAGAGAAGCTTTTTTATCTCCGTGGAGCGAAAAATCCTTTGAGGGCGAGCTGGAGAATACCGCCGCTTATTATGTTATAGCGCTTCAGGAGGGGCATGTCGCCGGCTACGGGGGCTTTTGGAAGATTCTGGACGAGGGGCATATAACTAATATTGCCGTCCGGGCGGACTGCCGGCGCCGCGGAGTGGGCAGGGCGCTCCTGGCCCGAATGATAAAGCGCGCCGGGATGCTGGGGATAGAGCGTATGACTCTGGAAGTGCGTAAAAGCAATGCCGCTGCTATAAGGCTGTATGAGCAATACGGCTTTGTAACGCAGGGGGCGCGTCCTAAATATTATGAAAACGGAGAGGATGCGCTTATTATGTGGATGGAGGTCACGCATGCGGGCTGAATATAGGGGCTGCGGAATATATTTTGAACAATTGGGCTGCGGAAAGGACGTTATATTGCTGCATGGCTGGGGCTATGACAGCTCTCTTTTAATGCCTCTTGCGGAATTTTTAGCGGGCTTTTGCCGGGTGACTCTTATAGATTTGCCGGGCCATGGAAAATCTGACGAGCCCGCAGAGCCTATGGATATATATGACTTTGCCGGCGCTGTGAAATGCGTTATGGATGAGGCGGGCATAAAAAGGGCTTCGTTTATCGGGCATTCAAACGGAGGGCGCACAATTCTGGCTATGTCCAGAGATTATGCCGAGTGCTTTGAAAAATTAGTCCTTTGCGCAAGCGCCGGTATCCGGCCTAAACGCACCTTTAAATATTATCTGAAGGTGTATTGGTACAAATTGATAAAGAATATCATGCGCCTGCCCGTTTTTACTCAGGCAAGCCGTGAACGCTTTAAAAAGAACAAGGGCTCGGAGGATTATCGTAAGCTTTCAGACGTTATGCGGGCTACATTTTCCAGAATAGTAAACGAGGACCTTAAATATCTGCTTAGGGATATAAAGGCGCCTGTGCTGCTGATATGGGGAGATAAGGACGATCAAACGCCTCCTTATATGGCGGAAATAATAAAGCAAAACGTTCCCGACTGCGGCCTGGTTATGTATTCGGGCGCAGGGCATTATGCGTTTTTGGAGCGCCTGGGGCAGACCCAACGCGTGCTTGAATCATTTTTGAAATAAGGATTGAATTTATGAGCGATTTATTCTATAGGTGGTTTTACCTTGCCGGCTCTTTGCTTATCTGCGCCGTTACTCTGCTGCTGGCGCGCAGAGGCATACATATGCTTCAGCTTGAAAGCTATTTTTTGAGGCAGTATGTGCGGCATATGGCTAAGGGCCTGCTTCCAGCGGCAGTCATATGCGTACTGGCCTGCGTGGCGTATGGCTTTTTCCCCGACGCGGGCATATTTGTTCTGCCGGCGTGCGTTATTTTGCTTCTGCCCTTTGCGCTCAAAAAGCGGACGGAGATAAAGCCGCTTAAATATACTGCCCGTATTAAACGCATGCTGGTTGTTTATGTAATTATATGCCTTGGAATATGTGCGCTCTGCGTTTGGCGGGAATTTTATTATCCTATATATTTGCTCCCTGCCTTTAATACTGTTTTGGTATTTCTTTCGGCTCTGGCATCTAAGCCTGCGGAATGGGCGATACGGGAAGGATATATTTACAGCGCTTCCAGACGGTTAAAGGAAAGACCAGATTTGAAAATAGTCGGGATTACGGGAAGCTATGGCAAGACCAGCGTAAAGTTTATTCTTTCGGAAATATTAAAACAAAAATACAGCGTGCTAACTCCTCCTTCAAGCTATAATACAACTATGGGAGTTGTAAGGGTAATAAGAGAGCGGCTTCGGTCGGACGACCAGATTTTCATATGTGAAATGGGCGCCCGGCATAAGGGAGATATAAAGGATATTTGCAGGTTTGTGCATCCTGACTGCGCAATAATTACTTCTATAGGTCCGCAGCATCTGGAGACATTTGGCAGCATGGAAAGGCTTAGGGACAGTAAGTTTGAGCTTATTGAGGGCTTAAAGAACGGAGGAACAGCGTTTTTTCCTTGGGGCAATGAATTTACAGAGCAGATGTACGAGCGCGCAAGGTGCGAAAAATATTATTTTGGATTTGATAAAAGCTGTTTGGCCAGCGCTGAGGATATCACGGTGGGACCGCAGGGAAGCTCCTTTACGCTGCTGCTGGACGGCAGTCAGGCCCTGTGTCATACTAAATTATTAGGCAGGCATAATATTCAAAACATACTCTCCGCGGCCGCCTGCGCTTATAAATTGAACCTTAATATAGAACAGATAGCGCGTGGGATACAGGCCTTAGAGCCGGTTGAACACCGGCTGCAAATTGTTTCAACCAGCCCAATGACTGTTATAGACGATGCCTTTAATTCCAGTCCTAACGGCGCAAAGGCTGCGCTGGAGGTGCTTTCTGGTTTTAAGAATGGAAGAAGGATAATTGTTACGCCCGGTTTTGTTGAGCTGGGAGCAGGACAGGAGGAATATCATTATAAATTGGGCGTTCAGATAGCTGCCAGCGCAGATATAGCTATATTAGTTCTTCCTGAAAGGACGGGGGAGATAAAAAGAGGACTCTTGGCGAGCGGCTTTGACGCTAAGGCGATATACGAGGCGGCTTCTCTTAAAGAGGCGGCTGAGCTTTTAGGCAGAATAGGCGCTGCGGGAGATACTGTGCTGTTTGAAAATGATTTGCCTGATAATTATGCTTGAAAGGAAGTAATTTTATGCTGAATATCGCGGTATTTTTTGGGGGGAAATCCTCAGAGCACGACGTTTCGGTGGTGACTGCTTTGCAAATGATGGAAAATCTGGATAGGGGGAAATATAATATTATCCCTATTTATATAACCAGAGACGGGGATTGGTATACGGGCGAAAAGCTTACCGATATAAATACCTATAAAAATTTTGATATAGGGAATAAAGAGCTTACGCGCTGTTATCTGCCCGCCAATACCCGCGCTCGTCAGCTTTTTAAATTTGAGCGCGAGCACAGTCTTTTTAAAAGGGATAACGGCGTTATAGCTAGTCTGGACGCGGCTGTTTTAGCGATGCACGGCCTTAACGGAGAGGACGGCTCCTTGCAGGGACTGCTTCAGCTTGCTCAGGTGCCTTTTACCAGCTGCGGGGTGCTGGGCTCCGCGGCGGGCATGGATAAAATACTTATGAAAGCCGCTTTTCAGGGCGCGGGTTTTCCGGTGCTGGATTACATATATTTTGACCGCGGCCAGCTTAAGCGCGAGGCGGAGATTCTTGCCGGGAGGGCGGAGGAGCGCTTTAATTATCCTATGTTTGTAAAACCGGCCAATTTAGGCTCCAGTATTGGTATTTCCAAGGCAAAGAACCGGCAGGAATTGATTAACGCTATGGAAATAGCCGCGCATTACGACCGCCGTATTTTAGTTGAGCGGGGTATAGACAGTCTTGAGGAGGTCAATTGCTCGGCGTTGGGATTTGGTTCAAGCGTGCGCGTAAGCGTATGCGAGATGCCGGTTACCTGGGAAGAATTTCTTACTTATGATGAAAAATACATGCGGGGCGCGAAAAAGGGAACGGATAAGCAGGGCATGCAGTCGCTTTCCCGCAGGATTCCGGCGCCAATCAGCGAGCAAATGACCGCTCAAATACAGGATTATACCAAGCGCGCTTTCCAGCTTTTCGACTGCAAGGGCGTTATAAGAATAGATTATATTATTGACAAAACGGATAACAGCTTATATATTAACGAAATAAACACTATTCCCGGTTCCTTTGCTTTTTATCTCTGGGAGGCGTCCGGGCTTAAATATAAGGATTTATTAGATGAACTGATTCAATATGCTATAAAGGCTTACGAGGATTCTTCCAGCAGCGAATATGCGTATAAATCAGATATCCTTTTAAATTACGGTAAAGGCGCGAAAACGGGAGCTAAGGGAACAAAATACTCAGAAAAAGGATGATTCATATATGCCTGTCAGAATAAATAGTAAACTGCCCGCCTTTAAGCAGCTTACAAATGAAAATATATTTGTAATGTCGGAGGAGCGCGCGGTTTCACAGGATATACGCCCGTTAAAACTGGCTATACTTAACATTATGCCTACTAAAATAGTTACAGAGACTCAGCTGCTGCGGCTTTTGGGCAATACCCCCTTGCAGGTGGATGTGACTTTTCTGCGCACATCCACTCATAATCCCAAAAATACGCCTCTGGAGCATTTGGAGAGCTTTTACAGAACCTTTGAGCAGATAAGGGGAATGAAATTTGACGGTCTTATTATTACCGGCGCGCCTGTGGAAAAGCTGGAGTTCAGCCAGGTGCACTATTGGAATGAGCTTACGGATATTATGAAATGGTCCCGTAAAAATGTATATTCTACTATGCATATCTGCTGGGGCGCTCAGGCGGGGCTTTATTATAATTACGGCATAGAAAAGCGGGTTTTGGATAAAAAGCTTTCAGGGGTATATCTGCATCAGACTGCAGGGGGGCATAATTTGCTTATTCGGGGCTACGACGATTATTTTTATGCGCCCCATTCAAGATATACGGGCATTGACAGGCAGGATGTGGACAAGCATCCGGAGCTGACTGTGCTTGCCGAATCGGAAAAAGCGGGTATATATCTTATAGTAGGCCGGGAAGGCAGAGAGGTTTATGTTACGGGCCATCCGGAATACGATAACGACACCTTGAAGCTGGAATATATTCGGGATTTAGAAAAGGGTATAGAGCCGGATATACCTGAAAATTATTTTCCCAATGATGACGCTGACAGAAGCCCGGTCAATCTTTGGAGAGGTCATGCCAATCTGTTATTTTCAAATTGGCTTAATTACTGCGTATATCAGGAGACGCCGTATAAATTAGATGATATAGGCTGACGGCCGCTGCATATGGTAGGTCGAAGCAGAGAACGGCTTTAGGACCTAAAGGGGACGCTGGGAAATTGGCCGCGGGACGGCTTCAGCGCGAAAAAAAGGCTTCCCGGGGCGTTTGCGGCCTTACGGCCGCAGGCGGGGCGTAAAACGCCCTGCCCAGGCAGGCGCAGCCTGCCGAACGCCCCGGGAAGCCTTTTTGCGCGCTGAAGCAAATACTATCGCTGCTGGCTCAAGGCCTGCAGGCGCTTTTTATTATAAATAGGCTTTACCCTAAATTGACAAGGGGATACACGCCTCCAGCGGTCTGATTTCGACATTTTCTGCGTCATCGTCAATGGGTGTGCGTTCAGTACGCCTCATTCCGCTTCCTTGAAAATGCCGAAATCAAATCTGCTGGAGGTCGAAGAGTCAGACAGCGGCCGTTTGAGTTCCCTGCAAGGCGCTTGAACGACGTGTTACTAAACGTACACGGAGCGAAAAGCAACACAGCAGGACACTCAAACAGCCCTGTCCTGACCGTATATGCCCTTGTCAATTTAGGGCAATACGCGGAGAATACAGGCTGCGCTTAATTTTCTTCCTCCTGTGCAAACTGACTGTTATATAGATTAAAATAAAAGCCTTTTTTCTGGATTAATTCTTCGTGGCTGCCGTATTCCACGATATCCCCTTTATTCATCACAATTATAACGTCCGCGTTTCGGATAGTAGAGAGTCTATGCGCTATAACAAAGCTGGTTCGTCCCTGCATGGCTGCTTTAAAGGCAAGCTGTATTTTCTGCTCTGTTCGCGTATCCACGCTGCTGGTCGCTTCGTCAAGTATCAGCATGGGTGGCTTAAGCAGCATGGCCCGCGCAATGGTAAGCAGCTGCTTTTCTCCCTGCGAGAGGTTTTCGCCGTCCTCGGTTATTACGAAATTATATCCATCGGGCAGGCGGGAGATAAATTCATGCGCATATGCGGCTTTGGCCGCCTGAATAATTTCTTCATCGCTGGCCTGGGGCATTCCGTAAGCGATATTATCTCTTATTGTGCCGTTAAACAGCCAGGTTTCCTGCAGCACCATAGCGAAACAGGAGCGCAGGCTTTCTCGTTTTATATCGTTTATGTCTGTTCCGTCCAGCAGTATTCTGCCTCCGTTAAGCTGGTAAAAGCGCATAAGCAGATTAACCAGCGTTGTTTTGCCGGCGCCTGTGGGCCCTACTATAGCGTTCATGCTGCCGGGTCGGGCATGGAAGGAGAAATCAGTTATTAACGGTTTTTCGGGTACATAAGAGAATTGAGCGTGTTCAAACTTTATATCTCCTTTTACATTTTCAGGCTGTACGGTTATTTTAGAGGCTTCCTCCGGCTCCTCCGGTTCGCTTAAAAGGCCGAATATTCTTTCGAGGGCGGCCAGAGCGGACTGCAGCTGGGATATAACCCCGGTTATTTCATTTATAGGCTTTGCAAATTGAGTAGCGTATGTCAGAAAGCTGAGAATGGTTCCTACAGACATACGTCCGTCAAGCGCCATAAATACTCCTAAGACTCCTACCAGCACATAAGCTGAGTTGTTGACTAAGCGTGTGGTAGGGTTGGTCAGCGAGGAGTAAAATTGAGCCTTCTGGCCGCATTTATATAATTGCTGATTTATTTCCTCAAAGCGCGCAATAGCCTCTTTATTATATCCAAAGGCGTTTACTACCGCCGCCCCGGCGAGCATTTCCTCAGTCAGGCCCGAAAGTTCTCCGGTACGGGCGGCCTGCTCGCGGAAGCGGCGCCGTGAATGCTTTGTTATAAAATAAGCTATTAAGAAGGATACGGGCGTTATCAGAAGCACAACAAGGGTTATAAATGGAGAAAGGGCAAGCATAAAGCCGAACGAGCCTAAAATAACTATTATGCCTGAAAGCAGCTGAGATATGGATTGCAGCATGCCCTCGCAGGCCGTATCAGTATCGTTGGTGAGTCTGCTGTAAATGTCTCCGTGGCTATGAGAATCTATATAGCTTATGGGAAGTCTGGTAAGCTTAAAAAAACAATCCTTTCGCATTAAGGCGGTGGTTTTATATGCCAGAGCGTTTGTGCAAACGTTCATCATATACATAAACGCAGCGCTTAAAAGATATATTGCGCCAAGAAATAAAAGATAATAGGCTATTTTGCTCCATGCGGCTTCTCCTATAATGTCTACTGCGCGGCCAATATAATAAGGGCCAAGCAGGGAAAGGCCTCCCGAAAGCAGGGCGAAAATAACGGCTCCAGCCAGAGTAAGGCGGGATTTTTTCAGATATCTCCAAAGCTGAGAGAGTACGTTAAGCTTAAGCATTTTCTCCCTCCTTATTTTCAGGCTGCACCGAAATTCCCTGAGACCGGCAGATTTCAGCGTATACAGGGCAATGGCATATAAGCTGTTCATGGCTGCCCGCCCCGATTAAATTGCCGTTGTCCAAGACTATTATTTGCTGGGCGTCTTTTATTGCGGACGGCCTTTGAGATATTACTATATATGCCCTGTCCGAACGGCTAAGCACGGCGCGGCGCATTTTCAGGTCGGTAGCATAGTCGAGCGCGCTGGAGGAATCGTCTAAAATAACAAGCTCGGGATTACCCGCTATAGCTCGGGCTATATTCAAGCGCTGCTTCTGCCCGCCCGAAAGATTTCTGCCTCCCTGCTCGAGCTGGGAAGCGTAACCCTGCTCTTTATTAAGGATAAATTCTTCTGCCTGGGCGTCCTGGGCGGCGCGTTGAATATCCTCTCTGCTTATATCCCGGCCCAGCTTTATATTATCATATATCGTGCCGGAAAATAATTGCGCTTTTTGAAATGCAAAGCCGGCTTGAGAGTGTAAAATATCAGGGTTTAATTCCTTTATGTCCGCGCCCTTAAAGAGTATTCGGCCTTTAGTGGGCAGATACATTCCGGCCAGCAGCTTGACTATGGTGCTTTTGCCCGAGCCTGTGCCTCCTATTATGCCCAGAGTCTGGCCTCTTTTTATGCTGAAGTTTATATTTTCGAGCGCGGGAGAAGAACTGCCCGGATAGTAAAAGGCGACGTTTTCAAAACTAACTATAGGAGAGGAATTGTCCGTATTAACGCTAAGCGTGCCGGCAGCGGCCGTTTGCGTTGGGGTTTCAAATACTTCGTTTACACGCTGAGCGCTTGCTGCGGCGCGTGTAAAGGTTACAACTAGGTTGGCTACTACTATTAGTGCCAGCAGAATGGTAGTCAGATAGTTGATATATGCGACTATATCCCCCTTGGTCATATTGCCTGCGGATATCTGTCCTGCCCCTAGCCCAACTACGGCCAGCATGGCGAAGTTAAGTATAAGATTGGTCAGCGGATTCATAAGGCCGGATATTTTGCCCGTTATAAGCGCGGTTTTCTGCCATTTATCCGAAGCGTCCGAATATTTTTTGCGTTCCTGCGCAGTACGGGAAAAGGAGCGCACTACTCTTACGCCCGAGAGGTTTTCTCTAAGCAGTATCGCCTGGGCGTCCAGCCTTTTCTGCATAAGCTTGAAAAGGGGGACGCAGCTTTTCATTATAAGATATAAAACCAAAATGAAAACGGGAATAACGGCTAATATTATTAAGGAAAGCCGGAGATTTATTATCATTGCCATTACAAGCCCTCCTATGCATAAAAAGGGCGCGCGTATGACCAGCCGTATAAGCATTGCTACGGCATATTGGAGCTGTACGGTATCGTTAGTTACGCGGTTTAATAGGGAGGCGCCGCCGAATTTATCCATTTCAGGGCCTGAAAAGCTTTGTATTTTTCTAAAAAGCGCGTTGCGCAGCGCTGTGCCTGAGCCTTGAGAGGCGATAGAGGCGTAATACTGGCATATAAGCGCGCAGCCCAGGCCCAGCAGGGTAGTAAACAGCATAAGCGCTCCCATTCGGAGAATATAGCCTGTATCGCCTGTGCTTATGCCGTTGTCTATCAGCTTTTTCATAAGAAAAGGCAGCAGCAGCTCAAGTATCGCTTCGCATAGCTTGAAAAAAGGCCCTAAAAAGACCTGTTTTTTATAATCCTTTAAAAAACGGGTGAGCTTAAACAAGTTCTAACGTCCTTTCGGAAATTTATTTTAGTAAGGTCTTAGCGTTAAAAGGCGGTTTTATATCTTAGGAAATAGGCGGGAGGCTTATTCCTCCCGCGCTTCAATCATATCTCCCACTATGCGCCTTGTGCGGTCCCAGGCCTGCTTGCATAGATTCCATTTCTGGTCGCTGGCAAATATTTCAGGACGGCTTTGCGCGTTGGCGTATTTTCCGGCCGGCAGCACCTTATAAGAATATACTCCCGAGCCTACCGAATCTCTGTGAGTAAAGGTAGGAGTGTAGGTGGCGCTTGAAAGATATACCGAGCCGTCCTGAGCACGCTTTACGCCGATATTAAGTATAAAGCTGTGCTGAGTCATATTTTCGGGCTTTTCCAGGCTCATTTGGTCGGCTAGAAAATTTCCCATGGAATAGGCTACGACGACAGTCTTGGTTTTGCCTTCAAATTCAATTTCCTTTTTGGTTATGGGCTGAACGCAGTGAGAATGGTTGCCCATAATAACGTCCGCTCCGCTGTCTATTAAATTCTGGGCGATAGTTCTCTGGCGTTCGGTAGGCTCGTCCTTATATTCGCGGCCCCAGTGCAATGAAACTATTACAAATTCTGCACCCTGGGCCCTGATATTTTTTATATCCTCTTTCATGCGGTTTAAGTCGCTGTTTGAATTTAAACCGATAAGATTAATGCAGTAATCCTGACTTTCCTCTGGAATGAGGGACATAAGCCCGTTTACGCTGTCAGTATAGGCTAAAAGTCCAATTTTTATCCCTTTTACGTCTATTATTTTATATGCGTCGTTTTCCTCCTGGGAAGTAAACGTGCCGTAATAGTCCATATCCATCTCTTTGAGAGCGGCTATTGTATTCTTAAGTCCGGTATAGCCTTTGTCCAGCGCATGGTTATTGGCTGTAAGCGCCAGATTTATACCGGCGTTTTTAAGGGCTGCGACAATAGCGCGGGGCACATTGAAACGCGGGTATCCCGACATGCCTGAACCGTCTCCGTTAGCGTCCACAGGGGATTCTATATTGGCTATTGCCAAATCCCCGTTGATGCTTTGGCTTATAATATCCAGATAGGAATTGAAATCATAGGTGCCGTCTGATTGAAGCCCGCCGCGCAGGGTAGTGGTATCGTGCAGGAGTACGTCGCCCATAAGCTGGATTAAGATTTCGGTCTCCTGATACGGGGTGGGCGTAGGTGAATTTGCATCGGTTTCTCCGCCTGAAGGGGTCTGATTGGTGTTTTGAATGGTCGCGCCGGGCGTATTATTAATTTCCGAGGGTCCGCTTTGTCTTAATGAGGCGGGCAGCACGGTCAGCAGTACCGCGGTTGTTACCAATATAAAAGCGACTGCGCAAAGCGCGATGAGCTTTGAATAGTCCTTTTTCGGTCTTCTGCGCGAGCGGCTGTTTTTCGATTTGCCCATATTTATATCCTCCGTTTATTTTTGTTTACCATATAGTTTAAACTATTTTGCCTAAACTTTCAAGTAAAAAAGGAACCGTGACGCAGAAATACCTGGATATTTCAAGGCCCTGCGGCGTACGCAGCGGGCATTTATGCAAAAACGCACTATACTTTGATTGCATTGTCTTAATCAATTTTAAGAATATAAAAATATGCGGTTGACACATATGAATTTTAGCGCTAAAATAAAATAAATTAATTCAGGAGAATTATTTTATGACGGTTCGCAGTTTATCAAACGGCTTTTTTATGTTTTTTGACGGGTTTTACTTTAGCCTGTCTTTTAGCCATACATAAATTGCGCCGGAAAAATTGAGATTTTTAAAGGAAGCCCGGCGCGCGGCTTCCTTTTTTTATTGCATGGGGAGGGAATTTTTATGATGCTGGTATTGCGCAGGGGCGCGGACGAAGAGGAAATAAAAAGACTGGTTAAGCATATTGAAGCTTGCGGCGCGGATGTTCAGTATATCGGCGGCGAGCAGGTTATGCTGGGCCTTTCGGGCGATACGTCTCAAATTGACCCGGACGCTTTGGGCCGCTTTGAAGAGGTAGAGCGGATAATAAAGGTTAAGGAGCCTTATAAGCGGGCCAACCGTAAGTTTCACAGGGAGGATACGGTTATAGACGCGGGCGGAGTGAAAATTGGGGGCAATAAGATTGCCGTTATTGCGGGGCCTTGTTCGGTTGAAAGCGAGGTGCAGCTGCTTAATATTGCGCGCCAGGTTAAACGGGCGGGCGCTTCTCTCCTGAGAGGCGGGGCTTTTAAGCCCAGAAGCAGTCCTTATGCATTCCAGGGCCTGGGCCTGGACGGGCTGGAGCTTTTAAAAATAGCCAGCCGCAAAACAGGCCTGCCTATTGTTTCGGAGATTATGTCCGCGGAAAACATAAAGGTTTTCGCTGATGAGGTGGACATTATCCAGGTGGGCGCGCGCAATATGCAGAATTTTGTGCTTTTAAAGGAATTGAGCATGCTCTCTAAGCCCATATTGCTCAAAAGAGGGCTTTCGGCTACCATTGAGGAGCTGCTTATGGCAGCCGAATATATAATGGCGGGCGGGAATCAGAACGTTATCCTCTGCGAGAGGGGAATACGCACCTTTGAAACCTATACCCGCAACACGCTGGATTTAAGCGCCGTGCCTGTGCTTAAGCGGGAAAGCCATCTGCCAGTTATAGTAGACCCGAGCCACGGCACGGGTATGTGGTGGCTGGTTGAGCCTATGTCCAAGGCGGCTATTGCTGCGGGCGCGGACGGTCTTATCATAGAAGTGCATAACGACCCGCCTCACGCCAAATGCGACGGACAGCAGTCTCTGACTCCGCAGAGCTTTGCTTTGCTTATGGAGAAGTTGAGAAAAATTGCAGAGATAGAGGGGCGGGAAATATGAATTTAAGTTACACTCCGGAGCCGGAGACGCTTAAAACCAAGATAATAATTGAACGGGGGGCGGCGCGGGAGCTTAAGAGATATATAGAGCCTAAGGGAGCGCGGCGGGCGGCGGTTGTAACAGATAAAAATGTTTATGCGCTGTATGCTCCTGAAATTACCGCCGCTCTGGAGGAGACCGGGCTGGAGACGCATATTTATGCCTTTGAACCTGGAGAGGCCTCCAAGACTATTCAAACTGTTGCGGATATATATGATTTTTTCAGCGCTTCAGGCATAACCAGAACGGATATTGCCATTGCGCTGGGCGGAGGCGTGCCCGGAGACGCGGCGGGCTTTGCGGCTGCCACCTATCTGCGCGGGGTTCGGTTAATACAAATGCCCACTACTCTTTTAGCATGCACGGATAGCTCCATAGGGGGAAAGACGGGCGTGGATTTGTCCAGCGGAAAGAACAGGGCGGGCGCCTTTTATAATCCCGAGCTGGTAATTGTAGACCCCTGCTTTATATCTACCCTTCCGCCTAGGGAATATTCCTGCGGAATGGCTGAGGTTATAAAATACGGATGCATTAAAAGCCCAGAGCTGATAGAGCTTTTGAACGGGGCTCAGCCCGATATGACTCGGGCCATAGAGATTAGCTGCGGAATAAAGTGCAAATTAGTGGAGAGCGATCCGTTTGACAGGGGAGAGCGCAAGCTTTTGAATTTTGGACATACCTTAGGCCACGCCTATGAAAAACGGCTGGGCTATGCCTGCTCGCACGGGCAGGCGGTTGCCTGGGGAATGTGCGCGCTGCTGGGGCTCAGCTCCCGCCTATGCGGCTTAAGCGCTGACGAGGGCCGGAAAATAGTTTGGACTCTTGAAAAATACGGCTTGAGCACTCAGCCGCCCATACCGGCTAAGGAGGCGGCTCAGGAAGCGGTTTATGATAAGAAAATGGAATTTGGACTTATCAATTTAGTGCTGCTGGAGAGTATAGGCAAAGGGCGGATAGTGAAAATGACTGTTCCTGAGCTTATCGAGAGCCTTGATTAATATAGACGGGGAGGTTAAAGAGTGAAGGTTATTATTCAGCCGGGCCGGCTTTGCGGAACGTTAAAGGTTCCGCCTTCTAAAAGCTTTGCGCACCGCGCGCTTATCTGCGCCGCACTTGCCGACGGAGCAAGCAGGATTTCCGACTGCGGCCAGTCGGAGGATGTAAAAGCAACTTTAAGCTGCCTGCGCGCTTTAGGCGCCGTTTTTGAACAGACGGGAGACGCGCTGGCCGTTAAAAAAGGAGAGCCGGAGGCCGGAATTCTGGACTGCGGGGAATCTGGCTCCACCCTGCGCTTTATGCTGCCCGTTGCTATGGCTTTGGGAGGCGAATATGTTTTCAAGGGCAGGGGCAGGCTTATGAGCCGGCCGCTGGAGGATTATTTCAGGATTTTTGAGAGCCAGGGCATACGCTATGAATTGAATAAAGCCGCCGGAGAGCTTAAGGTGAGCGGACGTATGCGTCCGGGAAGCTTCAGCCTTTCGGGCGGCGTCAGCTCTCAATATCTGACCGGCCTTTTATTGGCTCTGCCTCTTTTAAACGGAGATTCGGAAATAGTACTGGACAGCCTTTTGCAGTCGTCGGGCTATGTGGATATGACGCGGAGCGTTCAGAGCCGGTTCGGCGTAACCTGGGAGGAAAAAAACGGCCGTTATTTTATAAGGGGCAATCAGCGCTATAAGGCGGCTGAATTGAAGTGCGAGGGGGATTATTCTCAAGCGGCGTTTTGGCTGGCGGCCCGCCGTTTGGGCTGCGATATAACCCTGACCGGATTGGATGAAAATACCTTTCAGCCGGACAGGGCTGTAATAGCGCTGCTTAAGGAGCTTCCCAGAGAAATAGACGTGTCGCAATATCCCGATTTGGCGCCTGTTTTAGCGGTAGTATGCGCTTTAAGCCCCGGCCGGAGGGTTTTATGCAATGCCGCCCGCCTCCGCCTTAAGGAAAGCGACAGGCTTAGGGCTGTTCATACGCTGATAAGCGGCTTGGGCGGGAATATAATTGAAAAAGAGGATATGCTGATAATAGATGGCGGTAAGAGCCTTCGCGGCGGAAGCTGCGATAGCTTCGGAGACCATAGAATAGCCATGTCAGCCGCTGTGGCCGCGGTTAAGGCGCGCGGAGCGGTAACTGTTCTGGACGCGCAGAGCGTGAACAAAAGCTATCCTGAATTTTGGGAGCATTATAAAAGGCTGGGAGGCAGAATAGATGAGCATGACGATAGGGGAACGGTTTAAAGTAACCATTTTCGGGGAATCTCACGGTGCGGCCATAGGCGCGGTGGCGGAGGGAGTGCCTGCGGGAGAGGAGATTCCGTTTGAGTACATAATGCTGCATATGAAGCGGCGCGCGCCCGGTCAAAAGGGAACTACTCCCCGTCAGGAAAGGGATGAGCCCGAGTTTTTATCGGGAGTTTTTAACGGAAGGGCCACAGGCGCGCCCATATGCTTTGTAATACGCAATGAGAACACCAGAAGCGGCGATTATGCTGAGCTGAAAAACCTAATGCGGCCCGGGCATGCCGATTACCCTGCGTATGTAAAATATAAGGGCTTTAATGATTATAGAGGCGGAGGTCATTTTTCAGGCCGCATAACTGCGCCTTTGACGGCCGCCGGATGTCTGGCCCGCCGTCTTTTGGAAAAGCGGGGGATTTATATCGGCGCGCATTTATCAGGCGTAGGGCGCGCAAGGGACAGCTCCTTTCCATGCTTAAGCCGCGAGGAATTTCAAAAGGTTTGGGAAAAGGATTTTCCGTGCGTGGGGGACGGGGAAGAATTAAGGGACGAGATTAATGCCGCGCGTCAGGCGGGAGATTCCATAGGCGGGAGTATAGAGTGCTTTATAACGGGCGTCCCGGCCGGTGTTGGCGAACCCTTTTTTGATTCAGTTGAAAGCTGTTTGTCGCATATATTATTTTCCGTTCCGGGCGTAAAGGGTATATTCTTCGGCAAGGGCGATAGGGCGGCGTCTATGCGCGGCTCACAGTTTAACGATTCTTTAGGCCTGAGAAACGGACATATAGAGCTTAACAGCAATAACAGCGGAGGGATAAACGGCGGTATATCCAATGGCATGCCTATTGCTTTTACTGTCAATATGAGGCCTACGCCTTCAATTTCTGTTCAGCAGCAAACGGTTAATGTAAGCAGCATGACAGCCGAGACCTTAAGCGTTCGCGGAAGACACGACCCCTGCATTGCAGTAAGGGCAGTTCCGGTTATTGAAAGCGCGGCGGCTATAGCTCTTTATGATTTGCTGCTGCGCGCTGGAGATTTGGATAAATAAATTATGCCGCAATGCGGCGGGAGGGAATAAATATGAATATAAAGGAATTAAGAGATAATATAAACGGTATAGACGTTCAGCTCAGAGACCTTTTTTTGAAGCGTATGGAGCTTTCCAGGGGCATAGCTGAATATAAGCGGGAAAATAATCTCCCAATTAGGGATTCGGCCAGAGAACAGGAAATTTTGAAGGCCGCAGTCAAAGGACAGCCGGAGGAATTTACCGGCGACCTTACGGCGTTTTTCACAAAGCTGTTCCAGATAAGCCGCGGTTATCAGAGCCGGTTGTTCTGGGGAGAAGATACAAGCTATATGGACGAGCTGCTTGAGAATATCAGCCCAGCCCGTGAGCCTGGAGTGGTCGCCTATCAGGGCGTGAAGGGCTCCTATGGAGAGCAGGTGTTCAGCGAGCTTTTTCCTAAGGCCAGAGCCAGGGAGTGCGCCAGCTTTGAGGAGGTGCTTAAAAGCCTGCAGGGAGAGGCTGATTACGGCATACTGCCCATTGAAAACAGTTCAACAGGAGGCATAAGCGAGGTATACGACCTTTTGCGAAAATATGGAGCGTATATTGTGCGCGAGCATGTGATAAAAGTGGAACAGAATCTCTTGGGCGTGCCCGGAGCGCATATTCAGGATATAAAGGAAGTGTATTCGCATAATGAGGGCTTGAGCCAGTCCAGGGATTTTCTGGCAGAGCATCCCTTATGGAAGCAGATTCCTTATTATAATACGGCTGTCAGCGCGCAGTATGTAGCTCAGACGGGCGACCCTTCCAAAGCGGCTATTGCCAGTTTGAGAGCGGCGGAGCAGTACGGCCTTGAGGTTCTGGCCAGAGGAATAAATTTCAATAAGAACAATAATACGCGGTTTATCGTAGTTTCCTCCCGCTTTGAAGCTGCGGAGGACGCGGATAAAATGAGCGTATATCTTTCTTTGGCGCATGCCAGCGGAGCGTTGGCTCAAATGCTGGATATTTTTTCTGAGGCGGGCATAAATTTAACCAAAATTGAATCGCGTCCGATATATAATAAGAGCTGGGAATATTATTTTTATATAGATTTCGAGGGCAGCGTTCATGAAGAAAGAGTGCGCAAGGCGCTTGCGCGCGCAGAAAAGCAGGCGGATTATTTTGAAGTGCTGGGCAATTATAAGAGCGCGGTAAGGATATGAAGAAGAATAATATTGTGCTGATAGGCATGTCGGGCTGCGGCAAAACCACCATAGGCCAATTATTGGCCGAAAGGCTGGGAATGATTTTTCTTGATACTGATAAAATGGTGGAGGATATGGAGGGCATGAGCATAAGCCGGCTTTTCAGCGTGAAGGGAGAGGGGTATTTTCGGCTTAAGGAGACTCAGGTCTGCCGGACTGCTTCTATTTATAAGGACGCTGTGATAGCTACGGGAGGAGGAGTAGTGCTCTCTAGGGAAAATATGTCCCTTTTAAAGGAGAGAGGAGTTATAGTATATATAGAAAGAGATATAGAGGAAATTCTGCGCGCAGACGCGCAGTCACGTCCGCTTTTTACCTCGCCTGAGAGGGTACGCAGGCTATATAATGAACGCAAGCGGCTGTATGACGGCTACGCGGATATTCTGCTTAAAAATGACGCGCCTCCTGCAATTACGGCTGATAAGCTTATTTTTATGCTTGAGCAAAGCCGGAAAGCCTGAACGTTTCAGCTTTCCGGCCTGGCTTTATGCCGGTGCATTCTCATTTTAACGGGTTTTATTTAAGAGCAGGGCTTTTAATTATCTTGAACAGGAGCAGGAAGAATCAAGACCCGTGCCGGTATTGGTAAAAACCTGCCTTGTACTGTTAGTAGGAGTGGCGCAGGCTCTTCTGCATGCAATATCGTCTGGGTAAAATTGTCTGCTGCCGTTTAATTGTACGGGCAGATACGAGGCGGTAAATACAGCCAGAGCGCCGCTGCAGTAAGCGTTGAAGCTGGAAGCGCTTACTGGACCTTGAGAGAACGAAAATACGCTTACGCTGCAGAGGCAGCTTAAAAATGCAGGCAGCAGCGCGTCGTCAGGAAAGGACATCAAAGCTGAATATGGGATGCTTATAGTGCAGTATGCGATTTGCTCTGCGCCCTGTAAATCCGTGTATATGACTCTGCCGGGGCAGTTAACGGTGCATTCTACAAGCTGGTAGCGCTCATTATAATCGCTTATATATACGTTTTCGGCCCATGCCTTTTGGTCTGTACTGTATGCGCTTATTAAGGCTGCCGGCCGTATATCCTCAGGGAGGGTTACTGTGCATTGAGTTGAATCCATGCGGGATTGTACTCCGTCGAATATTCGAGTTGCCAGTATGGTTATATCTCCAGCTTGGCATTGGGTTATGGTAAAGTCGTTTATTACGGCGCTGCGAGCGGTTTGCTGCGTGCAGCGGCTTGAACTGTTCCTCATTTTGGCTCCGTTCTCCGGCGGCATTTTTTAAACTCCAACCCTGTTCTGCCGCCGGTAGGACAGTAGCCGTTTATAGGCAAGGAATTTTAACATTATTATGGGCTTTCCCGCTGTTTAAATATGTTTCCGGCTTCAACGGCGCCGGAACGGGAATTTTTGTATTCCCGTAATTAATTATATGCGCTTGCGGTTAAAAAGTTACTGTTCTCAATAAAAATTACTTGCAAATTCCCGCGCTTTGCTTTATAATACACTTTGCCGATATAAGAGGGGATATGGCTCAGTTGGTTAGAGCGCTTCGTTCACATCGAAGAAGTCAGGGGTTCGAGTCCCTTTATCCCCACCAAATTAAAAACGCCGCGTTTGCGGCGTTTTTTCTTTTTCTTCCCGTATATCGGGCATTTTCGGGTTTTGATATATTATCGGAGTTTATGAATTTTGCACATGAAAATAGCTGTTTTTGCTTAAAATGCAACACGAAATGCAACACGAAATTAATGGTCTGAGCTTACTCGATTATTATTCCAATAATTAGTTACTGCGTTTTGAGTGGCCTTGCGTTCATTTTCTAAAATATGCTGGTATCTTTTAAGCATGCCGGGCGTAGAATGTCCCATTAAATCCATTGCGTAACGTTCGGGGATATTTAGCTTCAGGCATACGGAAGCAAAATAATGTCGCAAATCGTGAAAGCGCATATGGGGAAGCCCGGCGCGTTTTAATATATGGTAAAACCGCTGTAGAATTTGCGGTTCAGTAAAATCAATTATAAATTCATCTTTGCCGATTTTGTCCTTTGTAAGTTCTTCTATGCGATTGGACATGGGCACCCAGCGGTTGCCCTTTAAAGATTTAGGAGGCTTCTCGGTCAGCCCATCCGGCCCGATAACCCGTGCGCGGCATATATGTATCATGCCATTTGCTATATCAATTCCCTTTACTCCCATAACCTCAGAAAGACGCATTCCGCAATGCAGCGCAAGCAGAATAGGCAGCTCTATATCATTGCCGCGTATAAACTGCTCCAGCTTGGCTATTTTCGTTTCGTCAGGTATTTTTATTTCATTCTTTGTTTTAGCGGGCAGACGTACAGTAAAAGCTTTTTCAGGCAGCGCCTCGCGCAGGGCGGCTGAAATCAGGCCATAAGCGTTTGCTACAGTTTTGCGCGATAAGGCTTGTACGGCAGAATTAACGCTGGCCTGCAATATCTCTGAAGTAATGGTGTTGACCTGCAATGGCATCAGTTCCTGAAAATTACAGCGCCGCATGCGCCTATAGCCTAATATAGTGGAGGGGGAGAGCACATTGCTTCTGTTGTCTATATATCTGTCTATGGCCTGTCCCAGGGTGAGCTTAAGTGGGTTTCCTAGCCTTTCATAATGTAACTGCATATCAGCAGCCAGCGCTATGGCTTCTTTTTTGCTGTCTGCCGTACAGGATTTATATTTGCGGTTTCCATTCTCGTCCTTGCCAACATATATCAGGCAGCGCCAGCGCCCGGACGGCAGCCTTTTTGCCGTAGCCATTATTCATTCCTCCTTTATTTTATGGCTTACATACAGAACACGGCTCATAGCCATCAAAAATGGCCTCGTCTATATAAATAGCTTTTTGACTATCTGTTAAATATCTGCATGTTGCTTTGTGATATTTTTGTCCATATTCCGTTATATATACGATATAGTTATCATTGTAATTATTTTTTGTAGGCGTTACATTATTTTTAGTAGCTTTTGGCTCAAAGAAATTATCTTTATCATTGTTAGTCGGATAGTAGTCATCCGGCGTTAGGGGCGTATTTTCCTCATACTGAGGTTCGACATAATTTCCTTTTAGGATGAAGTTATTTTTAGAATCTAGAATAACGAGTAATATAACGCATATCGTGATTACCGACATCATAGCCATAAATATATTTTTAAAGGTAATTCGCGGGCGCTTAGTATTGCTATATGTATTTTTCTTAAAGTTTTCCCAAAGCTGTTTTTCTTCGTCCGATAGAAACGGACATTTTAAAGAATCCCTTTGCATGACATTGGCCAGTATTTTTTCAGCAGATTCCCGTGAAACGCCTGTAGTGGCCTGGATTTTATCTGTAGTTAATATGCCCATTTGCTGCAAAACGATAGTAGGGGCCAGCAATTCATAAGAGCATAAATCGGCTTCAGCTTCCTGAAGACCGGTATTAGAACTCTTTCCAACAATATTGTCTTTGATTTTATGCCGACAGGCAATATGCCCCAGCTCGTGCGCTATGTTCTTTTGTTCTAGAGTATAATCAACTTTATCGTTGTAGATAACACAGTAAATATTATCTTCGTAAATAGTTAAAGCGTCGTTTGTTTCGGTTAAGGCTTCTAAATCATTTGTACTAATTATATTTCTGGCCTGCTCATATGCAAAATAGATGATTCGATTCCCTTGATATTGCTTAATATTTTTAAGGTCTATCGGGAATTTTTCTATTTCATTTTCGAGTAACATTCTAATAGCACACGCACATGCCTGCATATTAATTCCCCCTGTCGAATATATATTACTATAATAATACAATATCCGACTTATTAATTCAATACACAGGAATTTCCAGTTTATTTTTGCTCTGATTCATTTTTGTCCAGCAATTCAACAAAGGCATTAATAGCATCAATTTTATTTTTATCTGTTATTACCTTGCGTCCTCCGTTTGAACCGAAAATATATGCTACGGGTTGAGCCTCTGGAGGGTTATCTGCGAGCTGAGCGAGCATGCTTTTTTGGGGGGGAGTACTGTCATCTGAAAGCCCCATAAGATAATCGAAGTTAGTGTTTAGCGCTTTGGATAGCATAAGGATATTATCTCCACTTATTCCTCCTTTGCCATCTTCTAAGTCAGAAATAATATCAAAAGATACGCCTGATTTTCTGGCTAACTCTTGACGAGATAAACCCGCTTGTAAGCGCATATTTGTTACTCTGTCCACTATAGTATTTAGGTGTGTGGATGTAGAACTTACTTTATTTCTTTTGTTTATTATATTTTTCTGTATATCAGTATAGTCGGTTTTATCTAATTCATCAATTAATAATAAATTAGCAGAGATATTAAGAATGTTTGCTATATCTGCTAGCATATCTGGATTAGGTGATGAGGAGCCTAATTCATATTTAGCATAAGCTTGTTGAGAAATGAATAATTTTTTTGCCATATCTCGCTGAGTTAAACCGGCAGCTTTACGATATTTTTTTAATCTATCTGCAAACATAGTTAATTACCTCCTTTTTTATTATACAACTGAATGTAGTAAAAAAGAAAGTGAAAATTTAAAAAAAGTATTGACAACAACAAAAAGTAGTATTATACTAAAAACAACAAATGGTTGTCGGGAGGCGAGAGAATGAATATTTTTAAAAAAGCACGAAGTGAATTAGGTTATTCACAGGAATGTATGGCGAAATTACTGCATGTTTCACAGCAAGCTATTTCAAAATGGGAAAAAGGTAATTGTAAACCTAGAGTGAGTACCTTGAAAAAGCTAGCCGACCTCCTGGACTGCACAGTAGATGAATTGCTAAAGGGTTAAATCATTTTTGCTCATTGAAAAGTGAATATGGTTAAAGTTTTTAGCAGTTATTGGAATTACTTTCCTTTATATAATTTATATATAAAAAGAATTAGTTGTTTTAATCCATAAGTTACTACGGAAGCACATAGGGTATATTCTAATAATTGCAACCATTCGTCTAATATTATTGCTGGGATTACAAGGGCAATTAAAATTCCTACTGTTATATGTTTAGCTATATTTAGATTTTGAAGTAGGCGATTATCAGCAATTATTTCTTCAGTTAATAAACATAATACGCTGTAAAATATTGCAAATACTAAGGCAATTAGGTATATAGGCAGAACGGATTCAGGAATTATAGGCTCATTTTCACGAGTCTCTGGTCTATCGTATTTATAGTTATAGGGAGTACGTCCAACATTGATATGGGTGCTTTCGGGGGCAGGTGTAATTTTAATTACTGGGTCCACATATGGACATACGCCGCCTGGGTGTTGATGAGCGGGATAGCCGTGGTGATAATGATAACTGCCGTTTGAACGGTCATAATGTCCGCCTTTGGAATCGGTTCGACCTGGATGAGAGAAAGAGAAAGCTGTACAAAGAATTAATAGTAGTGTTAATAAGGCAAAAAGAAAGCGTATGTTTTTTCTCACGTTTACCGCCCCGCAAAATTATATTTATTAACAAATTGTAACATTGACGGATACATAAGGTCAATAGTCGAAACGTAATTAGAAGTATACATACGTTATCACAGAAAGAAATACAAAAACAGCGTAGAAGGGAGTGAACAATGTGGAACGAGAACAAATAACAATCCGCCTGCCGGTGGAGATGAAAGTGGAGCTCCAGAGGCTGGCGGATGCAAGAGGACATAGCTTTAACGGATTTATAAATTTAGTGTTTAGCAGAGCGATTGAATTTATAAATCAAGGTCTACTTTGATTTCGCCATGTTCCTTTTCGTAGTCAGATATAATTCTTTTAATAGCTACTTCAATTTCTTTGTTTACTGAACGACCGTTATCGTTAGCTATGACCTTAAATTTAGCCATGAGGGTTTTATCTATACGTAAAGGATATGGATTTGCTTGTAAGCCCATAGTAGCCTCCTAACAATTAATTGATATCTATATTATATCAAAAAGAAACTGTAAAACAAGTATTCAAAAAGATATCAAAAAGGTATTGACAAAGCAGACTGAGTGTGATATTTTATAGATATCAAATAGAAATCATAAAGGAGGCGGGCAATGATTAGATTTTTGATAAGTACTTCGGAGGAAATGCACAATATTTTAAAGTTAGAAGCGAAACCTAGGGGACAAACTTTAAACGGATTAATAAGGCAAATCCTCTGGGAGTGGGCTGAATCGCACGGCCTTATGAAAGATAAGGACTGAAAATTTTTGCTCATTGAAAAGTGAATAGCCGCCGCCCGTGAGTTATATATACGCGGTCAAGGGAGCGCAGGAAATGCAGCGGGGCGGGCGGAAAAGAAAATCCCGGAATGACCGGGATAAAATTAATCATGATTGTTTATCCAATCTATGATTTCTTCAAAACTGATTGAATGGTCGGCAATGCTTAGTCCTAAAGAGATGAGCTCATCATTAGTATAGTTGAGATAAATTCCATTAAGCTCTAAAAAAGTAAGCATTGCAAGTATGCCGATTCGTTTGTTGCCATCCACAAAAGGATGATTATTAATTAATCCAAATGCAAGTCTGGCGGCTTTGGCCTCTATTGTGGGATAGATATAAAATCCCTCGAAAGTCTGAAAAGGGTTAGCTAAGGAAGAGGATAGTAAATTTTCATCCCGCAGACCCTTGCTGCCTCCAGTTTCAGCAATAAGCATATTATGCATCTGAATAATATGTTGTGTTGTAAGCTGAATCATTTGGCCAGTTCCTCAAAAGCAGCATGATTGCGTTTTAAAATTTTATCAGCAATGCTTTTAACGTCCTCATCTAAAGCGGTTTGAGCCTGTTGAAGCTGGTTAAATTCGATTACCAGATAACGCGGCACGTTGTTTTTTAAAATTACTGCCGAGCCGGTTTTATCTACGAGACGCGCCACTTTAGAAAAATTTTGATTGGCTTCTGTAATAGAAACCAAGGATTCAGTATTGATATTCATAAATAACACCTCCTGTTATTATTATATCACAAACTAGGATAAATTCAACCTATTTTTCATCCTTTATAGGAGATATAGCCTCCACAGCGATATAATTGCCGTTTTTATCTTTAGTAATAATATCCGGGCAGTCTGTCCGGCCGGTTAGATAATCGATAGAGACATGAAAGTAATCGGCAAGAATAATCACATTATTTAACGGTGGCTCTCTATCATCCAATTCATAGTGTTGGTATGCTCGTTCGGAGATATTTAATAAAGTCGCTATCTCTTTTTGAGTTTGTTTTTTTGATTTACGGCAAGACCTTAAACGTTCGCTTAGACTAGACATAACACACCCCAGAAAATATTTTTAAAAAGGTATTGACACGAACACAAAGGCGTGCTATACTGCAAACATAACACGAACGCAAAGGCGTGTTAAAATACCAGAAAGGAGGGCTGATGAAAACGACTGCTAACAAATCCTTAATAAACGCGCGAGAAAAAGCGGGCTTAAAACAAGCACAAGTTGCAAAGCAAGCCAGAATTACAGAAAGAGTATATCAGTATTACGAAGCAGGTGAACGTAAACCAAACGTCTATACTGCTCAACTTATAGCTCGTGCGTTAAATGTAGATGTTAGCGATATTTTCCCCATAGAAGATATAAATCTCTCAGAAAAATTATAGCATTATCAATGACAAAAAGTCAACGGTTCATTGAAAAGTGAATAGGACAAACAATGAAAACAGAGGAGGATTAAGAATGTATATCATAGCATTATTAACGCTTATAGCCGTCTCCCTTATAGTTATAGGGCCAATGGTATATAATTTCAGACTTAGCGAAAATGGACAGATTGTATCAGGGGTAGCGTTACTTTTGGAAGGTATTTTGGCTTTTATAACAGTATCGTTAATGGTATTGTATAATGGCTGGCTTTAGCCAAAAGTGAGCTGTGATGACGAATTGGCGGATGAATCTATCACCTCTAAAATAGTATATTTTGTTGTTTTTTCTATAGGCCGATTGAGAGAATCTATGTCCGTGCAAATTTGCATTTTTACTTTAATTGTATCTCCAGCTTTTATAGGACGTTCATTATGCTGTATGTCTTCAAAAAAACGGGTATCTAGTATATCGGGTATAATTGTGTGATTATTATAAATAAAAGACCATTTCCCCTTACCAATTAATACAGCCGTTTTTATCAATAGATTAGTATAAACTGTAGTGCAATGTTGCGTGGATATTATTTCGGAACAAGGTATAGGTTTTATAATATCGTCTATGTCGTAACTAGAGTAATGAGCAGAGATTTCTTGACTTGATAGAGAGATTCCACCATTAGGATTACGTTGCCTCATTGGTTCGATAAATTTATTGATTGCGATATTAATAGAGCCATTATTAATTAATTTATTGCAATTTACATTAAACTGTTCGGAAGAACCTTCTTGATTTACAATCTCTAGACTATCTGAATGTTCAGTTATCTCTTTTGGTGCTTGTCCCTTAAGATGCTTTCTTAGATTAACATAATTTATTATTGTACTTATTGCGGTGGAGGCAAGAGTAATAATAGCTTGAGAACTATTCATAATTGTTTCTATGATGGTACATACAGCTACAAAATCGATATCGAATGAACCTTTCTCGGGTGCAGATACATAAAGCTTAATGTTAGATTCAGGGCATATTTCTTTTGTTGTTAAGTCAAATAATTCTTGGGCGCCTTGTATCATGTTAATAAATGAGGAGGCCTCGAAATTGTTATCGCCATCAAGATGTAAAGAGAAGCTGGACAAACTTGTATTAGCCATTGTATCACTCATATTTACCTCCAGAAAATGATTTATTATATATTAGCGGCGTTCTGGCGCATCCGAGCGCCCGCAAAGGTAGTCCAGGGAGACGTCGAAGTAGTCGGCTAGGGCGAGGAGCTTTGAGAGGGTAGGTTCACTTTGTCCCAGTTCATAGCGCTGAATTTGCTTTAATACAACGCCTATGGCGTTTGCAAGGTCGGTTTGAGTGACTCCTCGTTGTTTCCTTAAACTTTTTAGTCTCTCAGAAAAAAACATAAAAACACCTCAAAAAAGTATTGACAATAGGACATATATGTACTATAATGAGGCCATAAAGGACATAAATGTCTTAAGAAAGGAGGCCGAATGCGCACGAAACTTCGGAATAAGAGAAAAGAGCAAAACAAAAAACAAAATGAAATTGCTAAAGCTGCTCATATTTCTCTAAAAAGCTATCAAAGGATAGAAAAGGGTGTGCAAGACCCTAAGGTTTCTACAGCAATTTTGGTAGCCGAAGCGTTAAATAGCACCGTAGAAGAACTATTTTAGCAGATTATAGCATGGTTTGGATTTAAAAGTCAATAGGGAAAGGGGCATGCGAATGACAGTAAGCGAAAGCGAGCAATGCAGAACGTGCGTATACAGGGGCAGGCTGCACGGCATGTATTCATGCGATTACATATTATTTAAAAATAAGCGGCGGCAAAGCGAAATCGGAAATTGCGATAAATATAAGAAGAGGAAGGAGCGTGGGATAAAATGAAAAAGACTTTGGCGCAACAATTAAGAACAAATATCAAAATGAGAATGGCAGAACTGGATTTAACGGGAGAACAGGTATATGCCACGGCTGGATATAAAAGCCGGGTAGGGTACAACACCCGCATAAACAGGCCGGAGGGAATAACTATTAATGATTTAGGACTGATAGCAAAAGCGCTTAAGACTACAGAGGTAGGGCTTTTAACGGGTCAATTTAGCAAAAAGGAGGGATAAGAATGGATAATAAATTTTGTACCGAAGCTTACATATACGGATTGGAGACCATGTTGGAGGAAGCACGGCAGACTATAGTAAAGCTGAGCAAGGAGCTAAAGTCCAGGAGCGAGGTAGAAACGTCGCTCAGGGAGAGCAAGCAGGGCGTGGAAAAACGGCTGGGCGAGATTATTAATGAGTAAGGAGGGACAAGCCTATGAACGCGGATTATGCGCTGCTGCTGGCGGCTGTGGCGCTGGTGCTTTTCGGGCTGCTGGCGGGGGACTGGCTTATGGAAGCTTTGGCTAAAAAGGGCTGGCTGCTTAAAATTGCCGAGCGGCTGGGCATGGAAATAAAGGAGGAAGAAGACAATGTATAAAGTTGAGTTTAAAAATCTTGAGAGAAACAATGAACGTTTAAGTAAGTGCTTTGACCATATACCTAACTACCATGACCTATATAAGCTGGCAAAAAAACACCTGATATCCTCCAGTATAGATTTTGTCAACGGAGTGGTATATATAGGGGGATTCCGAAGCGGCGGCAGATATGAAATAACAGAAGTGGAGGAAGAAGAATGAGCTATTACAGAATTTGCCCTTACTGCGGCGCGGCGCTGGACCCCGGCGAGAAATGCGACTGCGGACAAAAAAACCGCCCGCTCTGCAGAGCAGAAACGGACGGATTAACCGAATTGGGAAATATCCCAATACATATTATATCATATGCTGATAAAAAAGCAAGAGAAAAATTTTAAGCATATTAGATAAATAGAGAAGCAAAAAAAGGAGGGTTAAAACATGTTTGTATGCAACGACTGCGGCGGGACGTTTGAAAAGCCGGCCGAAAGGGAGGAGACCACCTGGGCCTGGGGCGTGCCCGAGGAATACATATTGAGCCGCTGCCCTTTCTGCGGCGGGGATGATTTCAGCGACGGAGTTAAATGCGCGGCATGCGGCGAAATTGTCAGCTCTCTGGACGCCGAGCGGGCGGAGAGCGGCTATGTATGCAAAAAATGCGTAGGCGTTATAGGGCGGCAGGCAGAAAAGGCGCTGGGCGAAATGTTCAGCGCAAGGGAGCTGGACGCTCTGAGGATATATATTGAAAGTATTTATTCACAGGGAGGGCATTTGGTATGAAGGAATTGATTTTCCCTGTTTTATCGGCTGATAGTATCCGCGTAAGAGCCAACAGAGTATCTGAGATGAGAAACGGAGACGTTTATGCTGAACTGCTGCTGCATAAAGACGCACGTATAGATATGGCAATGCTGGATAAGTACGTTGGGCCTATGAACTGGAAGCGGGAACAGAGGGATATTAATATGCGCCTTATGTGCCGCGTCAGTATATGGGATGAAGAAAAGCAAGAGTGGATATACAAGGAGGATGTTGGCGTAGAATCCAATATCGCCAAGGAAAAAGGAGAAGTATCAGATGCTTTTAAGCGAGCATGCACAAACTGGGGAATAGGGCGGGAATTATATACTGCGCCTCATATAAGGATAAAGTTGGATGGACGGTACGATTATCGCAAAGCTGATGATAAGAACGGAAAAATAACGGTAACAGCTGTTATAGGGGTAAGCGAGATTGAGTGTGATGAAAACAGGCAAATAGTAAAACTGGTGTTACGAGACGGTAATAATCGTGAACGATTTGTTTGGATGAAAAAGACAAATGCTTCTTTAAATGAACCTATTGAGACGCCGGAAGGGCAGGGGAAAATTGCTAAAGTGGTCAAAATACCTACTATTACTCCTGCGCAGGAAGCGGTTTTGGAGGCTTTGGTTGAGCGATTCGGAAAGCCTGGGTGCAAGGAAGCGCGCGATGCGTTAAGCAGTCTTCTTGAGCAGTATGGATACAGCCGCACGGAAGAACTGCCAAAGGAGGAAGCCCAACTCATAGCACAGGCAATAAAGACTTGGGGGAGGCTAAATCCATGACGCAGGCAAGAATAAAGAACGCGGGACTGATGAGGGATTTTAAGACGGGCCGGTATATATTCAGCGCGGAGGTGGGGCCGGAGAGCATAGGTTCTCTTCAGGAGGTCAGGCGGCTTATGGACAAGAGCGCGGACAAGCCCTGGATAATGTCCATTGAACGGCGCCGGGAACGCCGGAGCCTGGACGCTAACGCCTATGCCTGGCTGCTTATAGGGCGTATTTCGGACGCTATGCTCATAAGCAAGGAGGAATGCTATATGGATATGCTGAGGCACTACGGCCAGCGCATAGCGCTTAAGCTCAGGGCGGACGTAGACCCGGCGGGGTATTTTAAATACTATGAGGAAGCGGGCAGACTGGGGGAGTATATAGAGTATTTCTGCTTTAAGGGCTCCAGCGAATACGACAGCCGGGAGATGAGCGTCTTTATAGACGGTATTGTTCAGGAGGCCGAGCAGCTGGGCATACCCACAAAAACCCCTGACGAGATAGCGGACATGCTTAGTTTAATGGAAACGGCGGAGAGGAGAAAAACATGAATAGAGCGGTAGTTATAGGGAACCTGACAAACGAGCCGGAGCTGAGGAGCACCCTTTCAGGCATATCGGTATGCACTTTTACCATTGCGGTAAACAGGCGCGTTAGCCGGGACGCTCAGGCTCAGGGACAGAGGGACGCCGATTTTATTCCTATAGTCACCTGGCGCGGTCTGGCCGACAACTGCGCGAAATATCTAGCCAAGGGCCGGAAGGTAGCGGTAACGGGCAGCATACAGACCCGCAGCTATGACGCTCAGGACGGAACGCGGCGCTATGTTACCGAAATTTTGGCGGACGAGGTAGAATTTTTAAGCGCGGCTAATAATGGTGCGGCCGCAGCCCGCACGCAGACTGAGCAGTATGGCTCGGCGGAGCAGTATAGCGCGGATTTGCAGCCGGTCGAGGAGAATGAATTGCCATTTTAATTAGGAGGACAGCATAATGGATTATATGAGCATAATTTCATATATACCTGCAGGACGGGCTAACAGGATAACGCGGGAGAGATTAAGTCGGCTTACCGGCAGAACGGACAGGATTAACCGAAGGGCTATAGAGGAGGCGCGCAAGGCAGGGATTCCGGTTATCTCCAGCAGCTATGACAGAGGGTATTATATAGCCGAAACGCAGGAGGAGATAGATTCGCTCCTGCGTGAGACCTGGGCGCGGATACGCAGCCTGCTAAAGACCTATTGGACGCTCAAGAAGCGCTTGAGAATAGAGGGCCAGATGACGCTTTACGAGCTGGAGGAGCTGTTTAAGGTTAAGGCGGAGGTAGAGGAGAATGAGTGAGGGAGGCTATGTAAAGATATACAGGCGGCTCAAGGAGTGGGAGTGGTACAGCGACGCTAATACAGCCAGGGTATATTTACATATCCTGCTTTCGGCTAATCATAGGGATTCGCGCCATTGCGGGGAGATAATAAAGAAAGGCAGCTTTTTTACCAGCTATGAGTGCATAGCCGGAGAGCTGCGGCTTTCAGTTAAAAGTGTTAGAACGGCGTTAAAGCACCTTAAGGATACAAGAGAAATAGAGGTTAGGACTGCGAGGCGCGGAACAGTCATTACAGTTAAAAAATGGGATATATACCAATGCGGGGAAAATGATGCGGGGACTGAAAGCGATATTGTTTATGACCATTTAGACACTCTAACGGCAGGCAACGGGCAGGCAAAGGGCACTCAAAGGGCAGATAAAGGGCAGGCAAAGGGCAGGCTAGGGGCAACTAACAAGAATATAAAGAAGGAAAGAATAGAAGAAATATATACCCCCCTTACCCCCCTAGAGGGGGAGGGCGCGTCTGTTCATAACCAGCGATTTGAGATTTGGTGGAAGGCTTACCCCAAGAAAGTGGCCA